>JAABUQ010004261.1_pt1 | contig 24633 bp, 24 predicted proteins | sample 5560001 | NCBI WGS metagenome assembly JAABUQ01 (sample SAMN10711888, study PRJNA513371) | rock metagenome | isolation source: Antarctica rocks | place: Antarctica: Victoria Land, Finger Mt nord | collected 2015-12-18
CATACGCATTGAGAAATGATCTCTTCCGGAAATCGATAGCCGCGATAGGGATTCACTGACATCTACTCAGAATTACATCTGCTCGCCGTGACAGTGCCCCGGCGAGCGGACAGCCGGCGTTACCGCTTCGATGAATGCCCACCCGAGCCACTTGTTGCCCTGCTTGGTTAGCGGCCCATGAACCAATCGAGAGCTCGATGCATAAGTGGAAGGTGCCAGCCCGGTATAGCTCACAAAGTTCTTCGCGTCAGGAAACCGATGAATATTATCTGCCTCCCAACGAACTAGGACCGACAAAAAACGCCCAATGCCCGGAAAGCTGATCAGCCGCTTCACCGAAGGATCCTGAGCAGCAAGCTGTTGATCAACGTGTCGGTCGATGCAATTTGAACTTCGATGCTGTCATGGAGTTCGCAGTCGGCGTGCAGAAGATGCGCATCAGAGTCTGGCAGGGTCACTCAATTAAGCCAGGCCCGACCCTGCTTGGTGTAGAAATGTTCGTTCTCCGGAAGCTCAACGGAATGTTGGGCCAGTAGCGCCTGCACACGGTTTCGGAGCATCGTCCTCAACTGGACGAAGAACATCCTTTGTCGAAGGACACGCCGAAGAGCTCGGATCTCTCGAGAAGGTGCATGCGCTGCGGGTGTGAGATTTGCTCGTAGCAGGTGCGCGAGCACTTCGGAGTCTATGCGGTCGTTCTTGATCCTGGCAGAGGCGATAGCCCGGACTTTGAGAGGGTGGGCAAGCAGAACCTCTTCGCTCATGTCATCGAGCCAGTCATACATCGGTCCCCAGCTGTAGCTTGCCTCCAGGACAGCCTTGAACGGTTCGTCGTATCCGGCGAGGGCTTCTTTGAAGCCCTCGCTCTTACTGTGGACACGTTTCCGGCGGAGGATCACTCCAGCCTCGTTCATGACCGTAATCTGAGATGTGCTTCTGTGAGCATCGACTCCAACGTAAAGCATCGGGCGTCCCCTTCGTAGCCGCCCGTCATCGTACCTTTATCAGGCGTTGTTTTGACTCAGATACTTGATTGCTCTTGACTTAGGAAAGGAACTGTCGTCTTTCGAGAACCGAGTACGAGGCATTCAGATTGGAAAGCTAAACACTCCGCTACGACGCGGATCTACATGGAGGTCGAGAGAACGACCATAACAGGGGAACCGCTCAGCGGCTCTCCTGCCTGCTTCTACGCGAACATGGGCTAGAGAGATCTGCTCCCCTTGATTTTGAAGTTCGATAATTCCTCATCGCTTTTTGCTGACGCGCCGCTTCAACTCTTGCGCGATTTCTCTAGCTGCCTCACTCTCAAGACGAAGATTCTCTGCGTGGTTTCTCTCCGCAATATGAAAGATTTGTTCCCACGAGATCGGGTATCTTTTCCGTGCGCCCGTCAGCTTAACAACCGCATAGTTCGGACGAGACTCCACGACGATCACGCGTGCTTTGCCGGATTCAACAACGGTGGCTGCTGTCCGGAAGTGAAGCTCTGTTTTTCTTTCCACTAAGTAGCTCATCTGTGATTTCACACTCCATAGGTTGAGGGACTAGATTGGTAATGGTATTGAGCTTCCCGCGGCAGAATCGCCGAGGCCCTGTTCACCTCGAGGAAGGCGCCGTCGCGCGAGACGACTGCGGGACACTCTGGCCAATATAGGCGAACCAGCTTCAGCCAGCTGTTAATCCGTTCGCGAAATTTGCGTTCGCGAGTGAACGTCTGAACACCGAGCTGATTGGCCAGTCCGCAAGGCCCAAACAGGGGCACTCGTTCCTGTCTCTTTGCCTGGTGACACCGCCAAGTCAGCCATGTATACAGATCCAGGCAACCGGGATTACGCGCGAGAAGTCGGACCACTTCCGCATCGACTGGGATGGGGTGTTCTTTTAACTCTTCCCAAAAGGCCTGGGACAAGGTTACCCTGTTGTCCCATTTACCGGTCCTCTCTCCTGAATCCGAGATCCACAGCTTGATCGAATCAAAGAAGTGCACCCGAGAGCAATGCCAGACTTCTTGCTGCGCTCGCTGCTCACTTGTGCCGAAGAACACGGTGCTTCCGAAGACGCGTCGAAAGGCATCGAGCAGACGCTTGTAGTGCGCGCCATTGGTTGGCATTCCCCACTGGACCAGGAGGTCCGCACCGCTGCGAAAATGAACGTTTCGTGTCTGATACCGGACGGCTTGCGTCGCCAGGTACAGGAGGACAAGACGATCCTGCCCGAAAGGAACGCCCCAGTGTGGGTGACCCGTAACCTCAAGGCAGAATCTTCCGTTCTGGCGGCGATAGGTTGTTACGCCGACAGGAAGGGGACGAATAGGGAGACCGCAGAGAATGAACGGCCGAGCTCCAAACGCCACATCCTGGTTGCCAAGATTTCGCCGGCTCCGAACCTCACACGCCTGGAACGCGCGTTCGGTTATGGACTTGGTAAGCTGGAGTCCTTGAGCAACCTCCGCTGCTGATTTCATGCCGCTGGTCCTGAGGGCACGTAGGGCCCCGAGGCGGATTGTTGATTGAAATTGTGATCAATAAGCGCCGAACAGACCGCGCAAACGCGTTTTGCTCGTTGGCTGCCGATCAAAGATTCAACAACATGCGAATCGGAGGCAGTCTTACAAGCAGGAGGTCCACAGTTCGATCCTGTGACCGCCCACCAGTCAAGTCGTGTAAGCGTCTCCGGCTAGCGGAAGTTTTCTCTCAAAGGGCGATTTCGGAGTGAATAGTATCCACTCAATACGGTGCCCGCGATGCCTGTCAACCAGAGTCGTCCGTTCCAGAGAGCCCAAGCTACTCGACCGGTTTATGGCTCTGCTGAAGCAATACCCATGCCGCTGTCTCGATTGCCGTAAACGGTTCTATTTGCCCCGGACTCTGAGCATGAGGCTGCGCCGGCGCAAGAAGAGAAGCACAGCCCTTGACGGCAGCAATCCAGCGCCGGACACGTAGCGCTTTTACGCCTTCGGGTGAGCCCGGTCGTAAACCGCCTGCAGGTCCTTAAGTGAGACCTGCGTGTATTTCTGGGTGGTTGAAAGCCGCGCATGTCCGAGCAGTTCCTGAATGGCCCGCAAGTCAGCTCCATCATTTAGTAAATGAGTCGCGAAGGCGTGGCGAAAGCTATGCGGATGAACGGTAGAATCCCCAGTCGCCGCCAGTGCGTACATCTTGACCAGACGCCGCACCTGGCGGTCGCTTATTCGCTGGCTGCGACTGTTCAGGAAAAGCGCACGCTCGCTTCGGGACGGTGCTCGCGCTTGTAAGTAACGCTCCACAGCCGCAACCGCGCGCGCTCCGAGCGGCACCTCGCGCTCCTTGTTGCCTTTTCCGCGAACCCGCAGCCAGCCCTGAGCCAGGTCCAGATCGCTCACATTGATGCCGACCAGTTCGCTGACCCGTATTCCACAGCCATAGAGCAATTCGAGAAACGCGAGATCCCGTTCTCGCGATGGCTTTTCGATCAACTGCCCGAGTTCCACAGTATCGATAAGCTGATTCGTTTTTTCCTCGCTCATCACATCCGGCAGCCGCTGCTTCACTTTCGGAGTTCGCAGCCGGCTTGCGGGATTTGCCGGGATCGCGTGTTCCTGAACCAGAAACTTGAAGAGCCCCCGCACTGCAGCCAGCTTGCGCCGGACGCTCACTGTCGTTAATTGCCCGTCATACAAGCTGCCGAGCCACTCGCGAAGGAGCGTTAGATCAAGCTGCTCGATGGCCGGCGAGGCATCCCCGCCAGGCAGTTCGAAGTAAGTCCCAAACTGATCCAGATCCGAGCCGTAGTTACGCAGTGTGTGCTTCGACGCGCCGCGCCGCGCCAGCTCAGCCAGATACTTCGCAACAGAATCGCGTACTTGCGGCACTGAGGAATCCTTCGAATGCTTCAGCTGCCCGGCGGCACACTTCGGCGTGGCGCGCTTTCTTGTCATGCCGCAACTTGCGCTTCGTCTCTTCGTCGAGCGAAGGCAGCAGATCGAATGTGATGTTAGCGGGCTGAAAGTGCTTCGGGTCAGCGCAAGTTATGTAGTGGCAAAGGCTGCCCAGCGCGGTTTCGCGCGGGAACACAGGCACATCATCCCCGGCCGCGAGCGCTGCTGCGTTGCGGCCCGCGAGTAGACCAGTGGCGATCGATTCCGCGTAGCCTTCCACTCCCGATATCTGACCGGCAAAAAAAATCCGGAGGGCAGTCTTCAACTGTAGCGTCGGCGCAAGCAAAGCCGGAGAGTTGATGTACGTGTTCCGATGCATCTGCCCGAAGCGCAGGAACTCTGCATTGGCTAAGCCGGGGATCAGTCGGAACACTCGGGCCTGATCGCCAAAACGCATGTGGTTCTGAAACCCGACCAGGTTGTAGCTATCGGCACGCTGGTTTTCCTGGCGCAATTGCACGGCGGCATACGGCCAGCGCCCCGTTCGCGGATCGGTCAAGCCTGCGCCCTTCATCGGCCCGAACCGCAGCGTCTCGCGCCCGCGCCGCGCGATCTCTTCGACCGGTAAACATGCCTCGAAATAGGGCGTCCGATCGTCGGGAATGTGCGCCTCGTAGTGCCCCGCTTCGAGAAGCGCATCGACGAACGCAAAATATTCAGCCTTGTCGAAAGGACAATTAATGTAATCGTCACTGCCATCAAGCGATTTGCCATAGCGGGAGGCGCGAAACGCAACGGACATATCGACTGAATCCGCCGCGACAATTGGGCTGATGCTGTCGTAGAAAAAAAGCCGGTCGGTGCCAGTCACGCGGCTGATGTGATCCGCCAAAGCGTCGCTTGTGAGCGGGCCCGTAGCCACAATTACAATCCCGTCGGCTGGAATGCTCGTCACTTCGGCGCGCCGGACTTCAATCAGCGGATGCTGCTCGATCGCGCGCGTGATCGCTGCCGAGAAAAGATCACGATCAACGGTCAAGGCGTGACCGCCAGGAACTCTCGCCTCTTGTGCGGCGCGCAGCAAGAGCGAATTCAACCGGCGCATCTCCTGCTTCAATAACCACGGAGCCGAATGGATCTGCTCGCTTTTGAGCGAATTACTGCAGACCAGTTCGCCGAAGTCGTCAGTCTTGTGCGCTCCCGTCCGCCGGTGCGGGCGCATTTCATAAAGAACGACAGATGCACCTGCCTCGGCCGCTTGGTAGGCAGCCTCGCAGCCGGCCAATCCAGCCCCGATCACATGAATTGCTTGCAAATCCTATTTTAGGTTCAGAAGCTTTCCCGGTATTCGCCGAACACCCTGCGAAGCCGGTCCGAGATCTCGCCTACCGTGACTAGAGTACGGCAGCAAGTCATAATGCGCGGCAGTAGATTCGCCGTGCCGCGGGCCGCCGCTTCCAAATGGTCCATTGCTGCGCTCGCATCCGCAGGAGAACGCGAAGCTCTCACCTGTCGCAGGCGTTCCACTTGCTGAGCCTCGAGCCGTGGATCGATACGGAACGCGTGGGGGGAATCGGCCTCGTCCGTCTGAAACCTGTTGACACCCACGACGATTTGCCGGCCGTCCTCAACAGCTCGCTGATATTGATACGCGGAGTTCTGGATCTCGCCTTGAATGTATCCTCGCTCGATCGCCGTGAGAGTACCACCCAAGCCATCTATGCGTTCGAGATACTCCCGGGCGCCGGCCTCGATCTTATCGGTCAGGTTCTCAATGTACACGCTCCCGCCGAATGGATCCGGCGCTTCCGTCACGCCGCTCTCGTAGGCAATCACCTGCTGCGTGCGGAGCGCGATCCGGGCCGATTTCTCGCTTGGTAGTGACAGTGCTTCGTCCTGGCCGTTTGTGTGAAGCGACTGCGTGCCGCCGAGCACCGCAGCCATCGCTTGCAACGCGACCCTGACCACGTTCACTTCAGGCTGCTGCGCGGTGAGCGTAGAACCGCCTGTCTGCGCGTGAAACCGCAGCATGCACGACCTTTCCGACTTCGCTCCAAATCGCTCTCTCATGATCCGGGCGTACAGGCGTCGAGCCGCACGAAATTTAGCGATCTCTTCCAAAAAATTGTTATGCGCGTTAAAAAAGAAACTCAAGCGCGGCGCAAACGCATCCACATCCAACTCCGCCGCAATTGCCGATTCGATGTAAGCAATCGCGTTGGCGAGAGTGAAGGCGACCTCCTGGATCGCAGTCGAGCCTGCCTCGCGAATGTGGTAGCCGCTGATCGAAATAGTGTTCCACTCAGGAAGTTCTTTTCCGGCCCAGGCGAAGAGGTCCGTGATGATGCGCATCGCGGGACGGGGCGGATAAATGTAAGTGCCGCGGGCGACATACTCCTTCAGAATGTCATTCTGGATCGTGCCCGAAAGCTTGCTGCAGTCCGCTCCCTGGCTCTCCGCCACCAGCACATAGAGGCACAGCAGAATGGCGGCCGTCGAGTTGATAGTCATCGACGTGCTGACGGTATCGAGCTGAATACCCTCAAAGAGGACCTGCATGTCGGCCACCGAATCAATGGCCACCCCGACTCGTCCCACTTCTCCGGTTGCCAGCGGGTGATCGGAATCCATGCCCATCTGAGTGGGCAAATCGAACGCCACTGAAAGGCCCGTGATTCCTTGGGACAGCAGGTACTTGTAGCGCCCGTTGCTCTCTTCCGCCGTACCGAACCCGGCATACTGGCGCATGGTCCAGAGCCGCCGCTGGTACATGTCCCGGTAAATTCCGCGTGTAAACGGAAACTGGCCGGGCTGCTCGGAAGTATGCACAGCGACGCTATCGCCGCGCGATGCGGCGCGCTGCAAGAAACGAGGTGAGCGAGAAGAACGCCATGACGGCTCCTAGAAAAGCCGCTCCGATCAACCCGGGTTGATTTTCTCTGTGCTGCCAAGCCCAGGCAAAGAGATACAACGCGAACACCCCGAAGACGCCTCCAATCGCCTGATTCCAGATAACGCGCGCCGGCCGGACCACCTCCGGCACCACGTGCGTCGCGAACTTCCGCGCGTGCTCGACCCTAACGGTCTTCGCGACCTTGATGGCGTCAGCTAGCTTCAATTGGCTTACCTAGCTGCTTATCTGTTTCTGCAAAGAGCTCACTCAGAGGGATGACCACTTCAGCTTCTCCTGAACCGGCAACAAGGTAACCCGACATGCCTACAGGCACAGGTTGGGGATTGTCGAGAGACATCTTATAGGCGGTCGCCTTGTTCGGATCGATAATCCAAACCGTGCGTATACCCCAGCCAAGATAATGCGCTCCTTTGGTGAACATATCGCGCAGCTTATCGCCAGGAAAAAGTATCTCCACACAGAGGTCAACCGGTTCGGTCGGATACGGATCCTGCAGTCGCGTGCGGTTTGCAATTACATCTGGTACAGGGTAAGCAACTTTCGAGATCTTGAGGCGCACCTCGCTCGCTGCCATCCAGCCTCGACGAGCTAACAGCATGGCAAGGACCCATTGCATAACACCGTGCACGACAGTTGGTATAGACTTCTGAATCGCCTCTCCGAACCAATATTCGAAATACGGCTTGCGATCTTCAGAATAGAGTTGCTCGAACCTTTCGGAAGTAAGAAAATTGTGTGCAGTATCCATAAGAAAGTCCTGTTTCAGTATCGCCGATCGGAGCGCTCAATGACCGATCTCTTCTAGCTTCCTGGATCTAAGTACTTATCGAGTTCTCCGAATAGCTCACTGACTGAATGGCGAGCAGGCGACCTACCCGATCCGGCTGTTCTGGGTAGGGGGATCCTATGGTTGTGTTGTTTGCGACTATATCGGGAACCGGGTGAGCTACATTCGAGATCTTCGCACTTCCGCCCCAGTTGCGCCTCACCCGCAGCATTCCCACAACAGCTGAACCAACATGCAGGGAAGCAGGCAGAGCCTTTTGGATCGCCTCGCCAAACCAGACGCGTTAATGGCCGATGGCTTCTAAGTACCGCTCCACTTCGATGGCCGCCATGCAGCCCGCGCCGGAAGCGGTAATCGCTTGCCGGTAAGTCCGATCCTGCACGTCTCCTGCGTGAAAAACGCCGGGGATATTGGTGCGGGCTCCGCCATGGCTGACGATGTAGCCATCGGAATCGAGATCGAGCTGCGTGCCGAACGGCTGAGTATTCGGGATGTGGCCAATCGCCACGAAAAATCCGTCCACATCGCGTTCCCAAGTCTGCCCGGTTTTCAGATTCTTCAATTTAACGCCCGTCACGGCGTTCTTGCTGATGTCGTACACATCCTCGACCACGGTGTTCATCAGGAACGAGATCTTAGGATTCGCTTGCGCGCGAGCGAGCATGATCCGGGAGGCCCGAAAGCTTTCACTGCGGTGAACCACCGCAACTTCTTTGCCGAAACGCGTCAGGAAGTTAGCTTCTTCCATGGCCGAATCGCCGCCGCCAATCACCATGATCTTCTTGTCGCGGTAAAAAAACCCGTCGCAGGTCGCGCAGGAGCTTACCCCGTACCCAATCAGCTTCTGCTCGTTCGGGAGATTCAGCCAGCGGGCGGAAGCGCCCGTCGCAACAATCAGTGTGCGTGTTTTCACCGACTCGCCATCTTCTAATTCGAGCGTGAAAGGGTGCTCCAACAGGTTCGCTTTGATCACGCGTCCATGCAGGTACTCGGTGCCGAACCGCTGCGCCTGCTGCTTCATGTTTTCGACCAGAACCGGACCGTGAATGCCTTCGGGAAATCCAGGAAAGTTTTCGACTTCGGTCGTAATGGAGAGCTGTCCGCCCGCCTCGTGCCCTTCAAACACTAGCGGCTTCAGATTGGCTCGTGCGGCGTAGATCGCCGCCGTGTTCCCGGCGCAACCGGAGCCGAGAATCACTACGTCTTGTAAGTTGTTCATCGGAGAAAGTGATTGGCAATGTGAAAGGCCAACCAGGAACCAGAGTACGCTAACGCCAGCATGTACGAAAACTGGAACGCGGGCCATTTCCACCCGCCCGTTTCCCGTTTCACCACCGCCAGCGTGGAAAAGCACTGCAGTGCAAAGGCGAAGAAAACGAGCAGCGCGACTGCACCGGCCGGACTCAGATCGTGGCGAATCGCGGCCTCGAGACCTTGCGAGGGTTCGGTCCCTTCAATGCCGTAGATAGTCCCCAGCGTCCCGACGATGACTTCGCGTGCGGCGAGCGATGTAATCAGCCCGATGCCGATCTTCCAGTTGAAACCCAGGGGCTTGATAACGGGTTCAATCGTCTTGCCAATCGTTCCGGCAAAACTATGCTCGAGAGAGGGAGCGTGTCCGTGATCGAGCGGAAGATGCGCCAAAACCCAAATCGAGATCGCAACGAGCAGAATGACTGTTCCGGCACGGTGCAGAAAAACCTTGCTCCGGTCAACGAGCCGCAAGCTCAATGACTGCCAAGTCGGCCAACGATACGGGGGCATTTCGAGAATGAAGTTGGTGTCGCGGCTTTTGAGAATGCTCGACTTAAGCAAGCGTGCGATCACGATGGCGGCTGCAAAACCGAGTACGTACAAGCCGAGCATGGTTGCTGCCGGAAGAGAAAGGAAATTCCCGAGCAAAGGGATGTTTGGGACAAAGGCCGCGATCACGAGCGCGTAGACTGGCAAGCGAGCCGAGCAGGTCATCAGCGGCGCAATCATAATGGTCGCCATCCGGTCCCGCTTATCTTCTATAACCCGGGTCGCCATAATTGCAGGCACAGCGCACGCGTAGGCAGAAAGAAGCGGGATGAAAGACTTGCCCTGCAACCCAAACTTCGCCATAGTGCGATCGGCAATCAGGGCAGCGCGGGCGAGGTAACCGGAATCTTCCAGAATGCCGATAAACAGGAACAGCAGCAAAATTTGCGGGAGGAAAACCACCACTGAACCGACGCCCTTCCATACGCCATCGACCAGGAGCGAGCGCCATGGGGAATCGGGCAGCACATGATTGAACCACTGGCCGGAGGTGGCAACCAACTTCTGCAACCCGTCCATGACCGGCTTGGCCCAGGAAAAAATGCTCTGAAAGACGGCCATCACGACCGCGAAGAAAATCAGCGGCCCGGCGACAGGATGCAGGAAGACCGAATCCAGGCGGCGCGTCCATATAGGAGGTGCCGGCGCACGGTACGAGGCGCGCTTGCCCAAATTGGCCGCCCATTGCCGGCATTTCGGAACATCGTGCAGAACCGGCAGTTCGATTCGTGCCGGCGGAGCATTGAGACGAACCGCGGTGCCTATTAGAAACTGCTGGATGCGGTCGATGCCGGTTCCTTTAGCCGCACTGATAAGCGCAACAGTGCAGTTTAACTCTGCCGAGAGAGCAGCGATATCGACTTTTCCACCGCGAACCGCCAGGTCATCTGCCATGTTCAGCAGAATCAAAGTAGGAAGGCCCAAATCGAGAATTGGAGCCGCCAGCACCAGGTGCCGTCCCAGATTAGTCGAATCGAGAATCAAGATGACGGCGTCCGGTTTCGGGAAATCGTCGCGCACGCCTTTGAGCACATCGTGCGTCACCTGCTCGTCTTCGGCGCGCGGGTGCAGGCTATAGACACCGGGCAGATCGACCAGGAAAACCTCGTGCTGATCCTTCAGCTTGGCCTTGCCCATCCGGTGCTCTACCGTCACACCAGGAAAGTTAGCGACTTTCTGCCGCAGGCCCGTTAGCCGGTTGAAGAGAGTAGATTTGCCGGAGTTAGGCGGTCCCACGATCGCCACGATGATCGGCCGGTCGCTCGGTGGCGAAGGCGGCCGAATCGACGGATTCGGGAGCAGACCCGCTCGAGGCGTCGTACTGTGGCAATCGCTCATTTAAGTACAACCAAATCGGATTCAGGGTGACGCCGGACGAATAAACGCGCTGCCGTATCGTGCCGTAATGCCACTTCCGAACCATCCACGCGGAACACTCGCGGGCCGCCCCCCGGTGCTTTCCGACCGGGAATAACCTCATTGCCTGGCACAAACCCGAGCTCCATTAGCCGCCGCGCGACATTCTCGGGCAGATCCAGCCGGTCGAGAATACAGCGCTGCCCGGTAGGCAAGTCCGCCAGCGTATGGGAGGCTGAGTCGGCCGCTTTTTGGCGTTTGGTTGCAGAGGTCACGGATATACGACCCTTTTAGGATTACATTACCACGTGAGCCGTCAAACCGTTGTTTCTGCATGGAAAGCCAGAATATCTGGACCTTTTTGACTCGCTTTCCCTCAGAAAAGGCTCAGTGACACCCCCCAGAAACCTTAGTCCAGCAGCTTTCAGCGGCCGGTGCTATGATTGCCGTGTGCTGCGGGACCGCTCGCAACATCTGCCTGTGAGCGAGGCGGGTGGCGCTTACACTCGGAAAGAGGTCTGTCGTCTTCTCAAGATCGAGAATCGCCAGCTGAAAAGCTGGGAGCGTCAACAGCTCATCCCGGAACTATCGCAGTACACTTTTTCAGACCTGCTGGCTCTGAAACGTCTAGTGCGTCTCCGGGGCGAGAATGCCAGCCCGCGTCAGGTTCGGCGCGCTTTCGATTCCCTTCGCGAATACCTGAAATCCGCACCACAGCCAAGTGACGATGTTCAGGTTTACACAGAGGGGCGGCGGGTCCGTATCCAGATTGGAAAACACAAGCTCGAACCTGGCTCGGGCCAGCTGCTGTTCGACTTTGCCGAAGAGGAGCTGAGTAAACTTCTTCAGCTGCCCGCTACGTCGAGGGGCAATGCGGCTATCGCCGAACGGTTGCGCAACAAACTCGAGGCGGATCGGTGGTTCGAGCAAGGTTTGGAACTGGAGCAAACAGGTGCGCCGTACGAGAAAATCATCGAGGCGTATCAACGCGCAGCCGAACTCGATCCCCAGTCTGCGGGCGCGCGGGTGAATTTGGGTACGGTGTTCTTTAACGGCCATGCGTGGGCAGATGCCGAAACGCAGTACAAAGCAGCTTTGGAGATCGATCCTGATTACGCTCTGTCACACTTCAATCTCGGCAACCTTTATGACGAGCAAGGCGATTCGACTGATGCGTTGCATCATTATGGCGAGGCCATCCGCATTCACCCGCACTACGCGGATGCTCACTACAATCTGGCGCTACTCAATCAGAGCCTTGGTGACATCATGAGCGCGCTCAAGCACTGGCGCGCGTATTTGAAGCTGGACGGAACTAGCACCTGGGCCCAAATCGCACGGCGTGAGCTTACCAAGCTTGAAAGTGAGACCGTCGTAACCGGCAAGAGGCCGACGGCGGCGAGACTGCAGCTCGTCAAGAGCGAGAAGGTTTGAGCAACACAACGACTTGTTTGCCGGTAGCCGCTGTCATATTGGCTGCTGGCGCCGCAACCCGCATGGGCCAGTCCAAGCAGCTGTTGGCGTTCCGGGGAGAAGCTCTGGTGGAGCGCGCAGTACGCGAAGCTGGGGAGGCGGGGTTTGCTCCGATCGTGGTGGTAATCGGAGCCGGAGCGCAGGCGATCCGCGACAAACTCGCCGCAGAGCGCATCTTTCTTGTCGAAAACGAGCGCTGGCAGACTGGCATGGGATCGTCGATCGCGGCCGGCATACAGTTTTTGCGTGATCTCGAGACCGATGCCGCTGCCATCGCGATCTTGCTTGCCGACCAGCCGCTCATTGTAGCCAGCCACTTGCGGGAAATGCGCAGCATTTTCTCTCGTGCCGGTGGGGCAATTGTCGCGGCGCGCTACAACGGAGCCCTCGGCGTTCCCGCACTCTTCAAACGCGCTCTGTTCGGTGCTTTAGCCGCTCTCGATGGAGAGACCGGCGCACGTTCGCTGTTGCGGAATCCTGAATACAACGTTGTTCCTTACGATCTGCCGGAAGCAGCTGTTGACATCGACACGCCGGAAGACTTCGCGACGTTATCGTCTACCGTTTAGGCTGCGGCGCTTCAGGCGGAGATTGTTCGCCGCCGAAGATGACGGTCGATTCCGCGCCGAACCGCTTGTAATTCATGTAGCGAATTTCGACGCGGAGACGCTGCGGCCAATCGCGAAAGTACAAGGTGTCATCGGCGTACGTCTCCACCGGAAAAAACCACCTATCATCGATGAGCTTGCGCATCGTCGTGAAATGCGGCGTGAGATTTTGTTCGCGCAGCGTTTCAATTTGGGGAACCGCTTGCCCCTCGCTCTTTAAGATGGCGAAATCGCTTTCACGCACCCAGAGCAGCCCCTCAAAAAACCGCTGGCCCGATAGGATTTGGCGGGGACGGACATGCTCGAGAAAACAGGGCGTGCCATCCACCGTCTCTTCGCCTTTATATTCGCCTTCGTACAGGCTGACTTTGTCCTTCGTCAAGAGGAACGGCTCGATGTTGCGAATATCCGCAAAGTCGACCGGCGTCAAGCGAACGCGGGTGAGCGTATTGCGCGGCTTTTCCGCCACTTGTTCATAACGAACGTGGCTCGGCGAGAAGGTAACGTCACGCACTTCATGGTATTCGCCCACAACGGCGCCGCGTTCATTGAATTCCTGGATTGAGACCGACTGGCGATAGGTGTAGTTGCTCATCGCTTCGGCGTTCGCGGATTCGCGTTCGGCAATCTTTCGCATCAACCCGGGCGGGGGCGTGGCAGCGTGGGCGGCGCGTGGAAAGAGCACAGCAATTTCCGATGCTACGATGAGGGCGATGTTCAGGCCCATGCGTCCTTTTTTCATAACTCTGGCCTGCACATGGTTGGCGTTAGCCGCCGCTGCGCTGTTTTATTCAAAGCAGCATCCTCAAGATTATTGGATCATGAACGCAGCCCTGCCCGCATTTTTGGTGGAGGCCGTGTTTTATCTAGGTTCGATTTTTGCTGAGACGCGGGCGTGGTTTAGTGGCGTTGGGTCACGAAGCACGCAAGCCGCTCTGCTCTGGCTGAGCGCGCTGCCGCCCTACCTGATGTTTTCTTTACTGGCTGGGACCTTCGCTCCACGCGCCTTTGAATTAGTTGCGCTCCTTACCGGGGTGTTGGCGTTCTGGCATGTTTTTCTACCACGGCGCGCTGTTTACGATGCCGGCTTTCTGATAGTGGCGGCTGCTCCGGTTTTGCTGCGGGTGTTTCCTCGTCTTTATGTTTCTCCTGATGGGCATTTGCCGGTGTCCATCTTAGGGCACCTAATGTGGGTGCGGTTAGCGATTGCCGCGCTGCTGATATTGCGCGAATGGCAGCCCGGCGCATTTGGTTTGTGGCCGCATGCCCGGGAGTGGCGGGTCGGTGTTCTTTATTATCTGGGCGCGATCGTGCCGGTCGCGGGGCTTGCGCTGGCGCTCGGCGACGTACGCTTCGTGCCGCCGCGCGGCGAGTGGTGGCAGATAGCAGGGATCGCGATCGGAACGTTCTTCGGCATCTTGTGGGTAGTGGCGATCAGCGAAGAACTGTTCTTTCGCGGCGTAATTGAGCGGGCGTTGCTGAATGGCTGGCATTCGAAGACGGCCGCGGTGCTGGTGTCAGCGGTGCTTTTCGGCAGCGTTCATCTGTGGTTCCACCATTTTCCGAACTGGCAGCGTGCGCTCGTAGCCACCGCTATTGGAATCGCCTGCGGGCTAGCCTACGCGCAAACCGGTAGCGTGCGCGCGCCCATGGTGACGCACGCCTTTGTCGTGACAACGTGGCGCGTATTTTTCCGCTAGCAGAGACTCAGGGCCTGCTCGAAATCTGCTAGCAAGTCCTCCCAATCTTCAATGCCGCATGAGATGCGGACCAAGCCTTCACCAATACCCGCCGCATCGAGGTCTTTCGCGCTCCAAGCCGAGTGGGTCGTGCTTCTTGGATGGCAGGCAAGCGTTTCGACGCCGCCCAGCGAGACGGCATTGCGCGCGAGTTGCACGTGCCGCAGAAGGTCGAACGCTGCTTTCTTGCCGCCGCGAAGATCGAGCGATACAATACCGCCCGGGTGATCGCACTGCTCCTCGAAGATACGCTTTTGCTCGGCATTGTCGAAGAGCGTCGGGTAGTAAACCTTCTGGATCTTCGGATGACCGTTCAGCTTTTCGGCGATGCGCTGGGCGTTCTTGCTCTGACGGTTCATGCGCAAGGTGACGGTGGGGAGCCGGGTGTTGAGGATCCAGCACTCGTCCGGCTGAAGAATATTGCCGAACAAACTGCGCTTGCTGCGAATTGGAGTCATCAGCGCCATATCGTTGGTGAGGGCGACACCGCCAATGATGTCGCTGTAGCCGCCGAGGTACTTGGTAGCCGAGTAAATCGAAACATCAGCGCCCAGGGCGAGCGGGTGCTGAAAAGCCGGACCTAGAAATGTGTTATCGATCATGACAACCGGGCGTACAGGCTTGCCGTGACCGTTCGCTGCACTGGGAGGGAGTTGCCCGACGGTTTCGCAAACCCGCTTGATATCGGTCATGATGATCGTCGGGTTGGCGGGGGTTTCGATGAGCACGACGCGCAGGTTCTGGGCGCTCCGGATAACCGCGTCGATCTCGGCGGCTGCACCTGCCTCGACAGCAATGCCTTCGATGCCGATCGATTGGAGGAAGCCCTGGATCAAGGTTTGTGTGCCGCCGTAGATAGGTGTGGTGTACACGATCGAGTCGTCCGGCTTCAAGACGGCGAGGAGAGCGGTCATGATCGCGGCCATACCGGAGTTAAAGGCAGCAGCAGCTACCGCGCCCGGCTCGAGCGGCAAAATCTGCTCTTCGAGTATTTGGGCGTTGGGGTGGTTGAAGCGCGAGTAGACGAGGTCGACGTTTTCGTCGGGGGTGCGCTGCGCCCTACCGCCCATGAGATCGAAGGCGCGTTCAGCGGCTTCGGGACTCGAGAAGACGTAGGTAGAACTGCGGAAAACGGCCGGACGGGCCGATCCGACCGAGAGGCTGGGATCGAAGCCACGGGTCAGGACGTCAGTTTCGGGATGAAGGACGGATGGATGTTTATGCTGAGCCAAGAGGCACTCTCGCTTTAGAGTGTAGCGGGAGCGGCTGAAATTACCGAACGAACTGCGTTGGAATAGAGAAATTGAGGGAACGAACCCAAGAGGTAGAACTTTAGCGAACAAACTGCTTTTGGAGTGACTGGGGCGAAGTATGATTGATGGAGCCGCTGAAGCGCGAGAGGACCCTTTCGGGCGCCAGGGAGGTTTATTGCTTCAGGGGTCTTTCTGTGAGGTTAGTCTCGCTTTGGTGGGAGTTGCCTCCCTGGCTTGATTCCAATATTAGAATATGAATTTATGGAACGCAAGCTTTTTCGATACGAAATCCAAAATTTATTTTGGGCGCGAACTTCTCACGCCTCTAGCCGACCGGAAAAGAGCTTGCGCGAATGCTGATAACGCTCTTAGGATCAACGGGTTCGATTGGAATCAGTACACTGGACGTAGTGCGGCAAAATCGCGACACGTTCGGGATACATGCTTTGGTAGCGGGCAGGAACTTTCAGGAGCTGGCCTCCCAAATTACGGAATTCCGGCCGTTTGCGGCGGTGGTGGCGGATGAAACAGCCTTACAGGCACTCCGGGAAGATCTTCGGAAAAAGGGGTTGGCCCAGGAAGAATGGCCTGAGCTGGCGTGCGGGCCGGCGGCACGGGTGTCTGCGGCGACGGCGGCCGAAGCCGGGTTTGTCATGTCGGCGATTGTAGGAGTGGCAGGGCTCGAAGCCACTTACGAGGCAATCCGCCAGAAAAAGCGCGTTGGTTTGGCGAATAAGGAGGTTCTGGTAGCGAGCGGCCGGCTGGTGATGGCGGCGGCGAAGGCTGCAGGAACGGAACTCATTCCGGTAGATAGCGAGCATAATGGCGCTCATCAATGCTTCCGGGCCGGCACGCGGGAAGAAGTGACGCGGCTCCTTTTGACGGCCTCGGGGGGACCCTTTCGGGATACTCCGGCGGACGCGCTTTGGGACGTGACGCCCGAGCAGGCGCTGCGGCATCCGACTTGGAAAATGGGTCAGCGGATCACGATCGATTCGGCCACCCTGATGAACAAAGGATTCGAGGTGATCGAGGCTTGCTGGCTGTTCGATTTGCCTCCCGAGCAAGTAGAAGTTGTGGTGCATCCGCAATCGTCGATTCACGCTATGGTGGAATACAACGACGGGAGCGTGATGGCGCAAGTTTCCGCGACGGATATGAGGATGCCGATCCAGTACGCCTTGACGTATCCTGCCAGGCACCGTGCACCGGTTCCCCGGCTTGACTGGAGCCAACCGAAAACCTGGGACTTCTCGGCCCCCGACAAGCAGAAGTTTCCGCTGTTGAAGCTGGCGTATGAGGCATACAAGCAAGGCGGATCTGCCGCTTGTACGCTGAATGCGGCGGATGAGATAGCGGTAGAGGCGTTCCTGGCGGGCCGCATACCGTTTCCCGCAATCGCGTCGACAGTACAGGAAACACTGGAGCGACAGGCGAGCAGGGAAGCGGCGACAATAGAGGATGTTCTAGCGGTGGATGCGGAATCCCGGGAGACGGCCCGGCAGGTAATAGCGGATTCACGCTGGGCGACGATTCACAGAGCGGGCGCGCGAGGGGTAAGGTTCTGAACCGTACCGAAGTTAGGTACGTCGAATACGTAGGGCCGGAGAACCCGAGCATTCAGATCGAACGGGAAGGGTATTAGGGCGTGAGTTTTTTGCAGCCGGTTTTCTGGGTCGTGATTCTGTTGGGCGTCATGATCCTGATTCACGAGGCGGGGCACTTTTGGGCTGCCCTGGCGGTTGGAATCAAAGTTGAGACATTTAGTATCGGTTTCGGGCCGCGCCTGTTTGGCATCAAGCGGGGAGAGACGGATTTCCGCGTTTCGGCGATACTCTTCGGGGGCTATGTTCGAATGCTGGGCGAACAGCCTGGCGACACACAGGCTGCAGACCCGAGATCGTTCCAGGCAAAATCACGGTGGCAGCGGGCGATCGTAATCATTGCGGGGCCGCTGATGAATGTGCTGCTGGCCGTGGGACTAGTGGCGGGCCTTTATATGTATGCGTTTCCCAAAGAGGCCGACACCACAGACCCGACCCTGGGAGCAGTGACGGCCAACTCGGCGGCGGCCCAAGCGGGGCTGCAACGGGGAGACAAGATCGTCGAAATCAGCGGAAGACAGCACCCCAATTGGGAGTACGTGCTGACCCAGGAAGCGCTGAACGCTAACCATGCCATTCCGGTGATGGTTCTGAGAAACGGCCAAAGAGTCACGACGAATGTGACTCCCCGCATGGATCAGAGGCAGGGCATCGGGGACGCGGGCTGGAGCGGCGAACTGGATGTGCAGGTCGGCAACGTTCAGGGTGGATCACCGGCGCAAGCGGCAGGCCTGCGACCGGGAGACGTTTTCATCAAAGTGGACGGACAGCCAGTAGCGTCCGCCGCCACGATTCGCCAGGCGGTATTTCACTCGAACGGCAAGCCGCTGCAGTTTCAGGTGATGCGGCAGGGTGCGATGCGCGAGGTGGAAGTTGCGGCAAAGAAGACCGGCGATCCCAAGACGCCCTGGCTGATCGGCATTACGTTCAAGATGCCGGTCCAGATGGTGAAACTCGGGCTCGGGCCGGCTCTGGTCGAATCTCTGCGCTTCAACCGGCAGAACGCCCTGATGCTGTTTCAGGTACTCGGGAGCCTAATTGAGCGGAGGGTATCGACCAAATCCGTTTCAGGACCCATCGGGATAGCGCAGATGTCGAGCGAAGCCGCTCAGCAGGGCGCCTGGAGCTACCTCTTTCTGATGGCGATCGTCAGTTTGCAGCTGGCGATTTTCAATTTGCTGCCGATTCCGATTTTGGACGGCGGAACGCTGCTGATGCTGCTGATCGAGATGCTGATGCAGCGTGAGATGAGCCTCCAGCTTAAGGAGAACATCTTTAAGCTGGGGTTCGTATTCCTGATGATGGTGGTTGTGTTCGTGATTTACAACGACATCAGCCGGATTTTGACGAAGGGTTAGCCAGCCAACCGGAGGACTCGACAGTCTCACTGCCGAACCGGTATTCCCGGACAGCGGCTTGCTTGCGCGGACGTATTCGGCAGAAGGAAATGCGTCGCGATCCCGATTCTCCCGGGTGGCCAGTTCGGCTGCCGTAGCAGATCGAGCACGGAGATAGCGAACTCGGCCAGGAAAGCATCCGCCAGCCAATTCTGGAGCTTTCGCGCGCCTTTGAGTACGTTATGTAACTGAGGCTGCGAAATGCCTAACCGAAGCGCAAGCGCGCGCTCGGAAAGCTCGCCATTTCTGATCCTGCTATTGACAAAAGCAAGAAGCCGGCACTGGAGGGAGTGGAACGTGAAAGGTTCAGCCGCAGTGGATAATTCCAACCTGAAATAGGCCCTCTTGATTTTCGGGTAATGGAGCGATTTTTACACCATGAGCCCACACCTATTTTACGACTGGTAAATACTTTGACTCGTGTATTTTGCCGGATATTTCTGATGCAGCAAGAGAGAAAACTGAGAGAGAAAGTTGTGGCGGTTTGGCGCAAATCAGAAAAAGTACTGTAAGTTTTATTCATAACCAACACGCAACCGAGACAGACATGCGGTTGCCGGAGAAAAATAAAACGAATGCAGGGGACCCGCTCAGAAACCCTTGCCCTTGCCCAACAATCTTGCACTATTGCCATGGTCTCGGCCTCAGGCCTGGACGTTCCGGGGTGTCGACCCCATGTAATTGCGTGTTTCGCGCTATTTTTCGCGCTTGCTATGCGCGCTTCAAGCGATGTGCTTCGAAAGAGAAGTACATCAGCCGCGTTTCGCTCGAAGCGAATCCGGGCCGGCAACGGAAATCCGTTTGGGGCCTGAAGAACGAGGAGTATATCGCCGACTTCTGTCTTGTAAGCCGGCGGACGCTCTCGGATCGCGAATATAAGGTTTTCAAATTTCATTACCTCTTAGGCGCCGATTGGAAGTTATGCTGCCGCAAAATGCAGATGGATCGAGGGACGTTCTTCCACGAGATCTACCGCATCGAGCAGAAGCTGGGCAAAACGTTCCGCGAACTGGAACCACATGCCCTGTTCCCGCTGGATGAATACTTCAACAGCACAGGCAGAGAGAAGGTAGCAACGATTACGCAGCCATTTGGTGTCCAAAGCGAGCCGGCTCTATCGAAAGCGAAGATGCTACTGAAATTTCCTCTAAACCGGGCCGCTTAGAGGATCGGATCAATTGAGTAACCGGGGGCTGAGGAAGGATTCTCAGCCCCTTTCTCTTTGCTGCTTGAAGAAAGCCATGAGCATTTCACCTGCCTCAGCAGCTAACAATCCTTCCTCGACTGCTGCGCGGTGATTCAGCAAATCGGAATCCGCCAGACGGAATTTACTGCGGACGGCGCCGAATCGCAGATCGCGCGTTGCGAAGACCAGGCGGTCCAAGCGGGCGAGCACGATAGCTCCTGCGCACATCACGCACGGTTCGAGAGTTACATAGAGAGTCGACCCAGTGAGCCGGTAGTTTCGGGTTTGGGCAGCGGCAAGCCGAATCGCTTCGATCTCCGCATGCGAAGTGGGATCGGCAGACGAGACCGGATGATTCCAACCTTCGCCGAGGATGGTTCCGTTTGGGCCAACGATTACAGCGCCAACCGGCACTTCGGACATCTCCGCCCGGCGCGCCAGTTCGAGCGCCCGCCGCATGAAGGCGTAATCGGCAGGAGACCAGCGGTCGGGTAACTCGGTGGGATTTCGAGGAAGCCTCAGTTGGTAATCTCTTTTGCCCTGTTCATCGGAAACGAAAGCCGGTTCAGCTTTCGTAATGCGAGTCACGCGCGTTTACAGGTAGTCTAACTACAGAGAGACAAGCATGTTCCGGTATCTATCATTAGCATTCAAGAATACATTGCGGAACCGCCGCCGAAGCTTCCTGACTATCTCGAGCATCGCGGTTTCACTTTGCCTGCTCGGCGTGCTGATTGCGATGTATCACGCGATGTTCTTTGGCGAGCAAACGCCAGGACAAGCCTTGAGGCTGGTGGTGCGGCATCGCGTCTCGCTGGCGCAGCCCATTCCGGTTTCTTATGAAGCCAAGGTGAAAGCGGTGCCGGGGGTGAAGGAAGTTTCGGTGTGGAACTGGTTCGGGGGGACTTATAAAGACAACCGCGATCAGCGAAACTTCTTTGCACGCCTGGGAGTGGAGCCGAAGCCGTTCTTAAAGATTCGGACGCAGATGCAGATGCCGGAAGACCAGCGGCGCGCGTTCTTGACTGACCGGACCGGGTTTGTGATCTCGAAGGATCTTGCGGAAAAGCTGAATTTGAAATTGGGCGATCGCGTGACTTTGGTTGGAGATATTTATCCGGTAACGCTGGAGCTTAAGCTGGTGGGGATTTTCGAGGATCCGGATGCGAATCAAACCATGTTCTTCAATTATGATTATCTGCGCGATGCGCTGCCGCTTGGCCGGCGAAATTATATCAGCGTAATAGCGGTGCTGGCCGACAGTCCGGAAGATGTTCCGCGAATCGCGAAAGCAGTAGACACGATGTTTGAGAATTCGTCGCCGCCGACCAAGACGGAATCGGAACAGCAGTTCGCGCTCAGTTTCGTTTCGTTCCTCGGCAATATTAAACTTTTTCTGCTGAGTATCTGCGCGGCAGTAACTTTTACGATTCTGCTGGTTTCCGGGAACACGATGGCGATGTCGGTTCGTGAACGCATTAAAGAAGTGGGCGTTTTGAAGACGCTCGGCTTTACGAATGGGGCGATTCTAGGAATGATTGTGGGCGAGGCGCTGTGTATCGCGGTGATTGGGGGATTGCTGGGCTTAGTGTTGGCCTCGCTGCTGACGGCGGTGGTGGGCAAGGCAGGCGAGGGAATGATCGGGCAGCTCCACGGTCTCTCGATTACGCCGTCCACCGCGTTACTCTGTCTGGGGGTTGCCGCGCTGATTGGCATTATCAGCTCGTTTGTCCCTGCGTGGAACGCAGCACGGACGAACATTCTCGATTCTCTGCGGTTTAGTGGATAGGCGGATCTGATGGCGATTCCTGTTTCTTACAATCTGCGGAACCTGATTGTCCGCAAGACCACGACGGTTATGACGGCGGCGGGTATTGCGCTGACGGTAGCAGTTCTGCTGGCAGTGCTAGGGCTGGTAGCGGGATTGCAGAAGGCGTTCGCCTCAACGGGCGATCCGCTGCATGTTCTGGTTATGCGCAAAGGAGGCAACTCTGAGCTGACCAGTCTGGTGACGCAGGAACAGTTTCAAATCATAAAAAATTTCCCAGGCATTGCAGCCGGCGCGGGCGGTCAACCGGTGGCATCACTCGAAGTGGTCACGATTATCAATATGCCCAGCCCAGACCGGCCGGACGGCACGAACATTACGCTACGGGGCTTGTCGCCGAGCGGGATTGCGATGCGCAAGCTGAAGATCTCGGCAGGGCGCTGGTTTCAGCCTGGACAGCGCGAGATTGTCGTAGGCAAAAACCTTGCGAAGCGCTATGTAGACGCCCAGGTGGGCAAGCAGCTGAAGTTCGGCAAGGGCCTATGGACAATCGCGGGGGTCATGGATGCGGGTGACAGTTCAGTAAACAGCGAAGTGTTCGGTGATGGAAACCAGGTTGCTTCCGACTTCAACCGCCCTGACACGTACAGCTCCGCTCTGCTGCAAGCGAATGACGAAGTATCGGCGGCCGCGCTGAAGAAGTCTCTCGAAAGTGACCGGCGCTTGAATCTCACAGTTATCAGCGAGAAGGAATATTACGATGCGCAGACGGTGTCTGCCCGGCCTATTCAGTTCCTCGGTATTTTTGTTTGCATCATCATGGCGGTCGGCAGCTGTTTTGCTTCGATGAACACGATGTATGCGGCGGTAGCGCGCAGGGCGAAAGAGGTGGGGACGCTGCGCATTCTCGGATTCACCAGAGGGAGCATTCTGTTGAGCTTTTTTCTGGAATCGGTAATGCTTTCGCTCATCGGCGGAGTACTAGCGTGCCTCATTGTGCTGCCCTTAAATATGGTGACTACGAGTCTTGGCAATTTCATTACTTTCAGCGAAACGAGTTTCAATATCCGTATCGGGCCGGACATCATGCTGATCGGGATTGTGTTTTCACTGATCCTCGGCGCCATCGGCGGGCTGCTGCCTGCGCGGCAAGCCGCGAAGAAGGAGATTTTGACCGCACTTCGTGAAGTTTGAGTGCGTATTCTTTTTGTCGACCCATGGAAACCGAACTTAAAAGCCTTCGCATAGATCGTTCCGCTAAACGCTCGCAGGAGCCTAAGACAGCTAGTAAGCTGCTCATCCTCGCAGTGGTGGTGGCGCTGGCAGCGATCGGATCGGTCTATGGGTATCGCAAGTTGAATGCAGCGACGCCGGTCGAGGTGGTTCAGGTGCAATCGCCAGTAGCAGCATCTTCGGCAGGCGAGCAGAATGTTCTGACGGCGACCGGTTACATCATTGCGGCGCACAAGATCGAAGTGGCTTCGAAAGTAAACGGCAGAGTGGAATGGATTGGGGTGGATAAGGGCGACCGAGTGAAGGCGGCGCAGGTGCTGGTGCGGCTCGAGAACGACGAATACCGCGCCCAGGTGACGCAGCAGCAAGGGCAGTTAGCGAATCTGCAAGCCAAACTGCAGGAGGCGCTCAACGGCTCAAGGCCCGAAGAGACGGAAAAGGCGCGCGCGGACGTGAATCAGAGCAAGGCGGATTTGAACAATTCGAAAGTGTCGCTCGATCGGACGCAAGAGCTGGTGAAGGAAGGCGTACTGGCGAAGCAGTCGCTCGATGATGCCCAGGCGAAGTATGACGGCGATATCGCGAAAGTTGCCAGCCTGCAACGAACGCTTGATTTATCCGCCCTGGGGCCGCGCAAAGAAGAGATTGAACAGATACGCGGCCAGATACAACAAGCGAAGGGCGCGCTCGACTACGCGCAGACGCAGCTCGACAATACAGTGATTAGAGCGCCGATTACCGGTACGATTCTGGATCGGAACGTGGAAAAAGGCGAGTTCATTACGACCGGGTTTGTGGGCGATAAAGGCGCGAAGGGATACATCGTCACGATGGCCGACTTGAACGATTTGCAGGTTGAGCTCGATATCAGCCAGAACGACTTTCCGAAATTGGGGCCACAGCAGAAAGGCGTCATTACGACGGACGCGTATCCGGATCGCAAGTATCAGGGCTTCGTCGCGCAGGTGTCACCGGAGGCGGATCGCGCGAAGGCCACCGTGCAAGTGAAGGTGAAGGTCGAAAACCCGGATGGGTATCTGCGGCCGGATATGAACGCCACCGTGAATTTTTTCAACGATGCGCAAGCGCGGCCGTCCGAGACTGCCAAGCAGGTGATTGTGATCCCGCAAGGCGCGTTGCAGGGTGATAGTGTTTTCGTTGCCGTGAATGGCCACGCAAGGAAGCGCGGCGTGAAGACGGGTGGAAGTTCGGGTAAAGGTGTTCTGGTGGAGAGCGGTTTGATTGGCGGAGAGGATTTGATCGTGAACCCGCCGGCAGATTTGAAAGACGGGCAGAGAGTGGAAGTGAAGCAGTAACAGGAGAGAGCGCATGAGCGAAACAGTCATTAAAACAACCGAACTCAGCAAAGAGTATGTACGGGATGAATTCCGCGTGATGGCGCTGGATGGCGCGACGATCGAGATTCAACGCGGAGATTTTGTTGCGCTCATGGGGCCTTCCGGGTCAGGGAAGTCTACGCTGTTGCATTTGATCGCCGCGATGGACAAGCCTACGGATGGCGAGATCGAAGTGCTCGGGGCGAATCTGCGGCAGATGAACGACAAGCAGATTGCGCACTGGCGGAATGAGCACATCGGCTTCATCTTTCAATCGTTCAATCTGATTCCGGTGTTAACGGCGGTGGAGAATGTC
>JAABUQ010004262.1_pt1 | contig 24633 bp, 30 predicted proteins | sample 5560001 | NCBI WGS metagenome assembly JAABUQ01 (sample SAMN10711888, study PRJNA513371) | rock metagenome | isolation source: Antarctica rocks | place: Antarctica: Victoria Land, Finger Mt nord | collected 2015-12-18
GGACGCGGCTTTACGCCGCGCCGGCCGGGTTGCCGCTGGCCGTTCGTCGTAGCTGCGCTACGCCTCAGGCGGCAACCTTCGTCACGAACTCACCCGCGTTCGCCTTTAGCGCGCTCAGCCGGGCGTCGAGCTGGCCGAAGCCCTCGCCCACGCGGTCGATCTCGGACGCGACGCCTTCGGTGTCCTCGCGGATCGCGGCGATGGTGTTGCTCATCGAGTCCGCCGCCAGCGCGGTCTCGTCGACCGCCGCGGTGATCGCGGTCACGGTCTGCGCCTGCGCTTCCATCGCCACGCGGATGCGGTCCGCGCTTTCCTGCACTTCCGCGACCGTCGACTTGATCGACGCGTTGGTGTCCACCGTCGAGCGGGTGGCGGACTGGATCGCGGCGATCTTGGCGGCGATGTCGTCCGTCGCGCGCGCGGTCTGGTTGGCGAGGCTCTTCACCTCCTGCGCGACCACCGCGAAGCCGCGCCCCGCATCGCCCGCGCGCGCTGCCTCGATGGTGGCGTTGAGCGCCAGCAAATTGGTCTGCCCGGCGATGTCGCGGATCAGCCCCAGGATCGATTCGATGCTCTTCGCATGGTCGGACAGGGTTTCGCTCATCGCCACCGCCTGGCCCGCCTGGCCCGAGGCGCGGGTGGCGATCTCGGCTGCCGCCTCCACCTCGTTGCGCGCGTCCTCGATTGCGCGGATCAGCCCGGCGGCGGTCGACGCCGCCTCGCGCATCGCCACCGCCGATTGTTCGGCGGCCGCCGCGACCTCGCTCGCCTTGCCCAGCACGCCGCGCACCGCGTGCGAGCTGCGTACCGTCTGGTCGCGCAAGGAGCCGCCTTCTAGCGACGCGGTCTCCACCGCCGACGCGATACCCTCGCGGAACTCGGCCGCCAACCGGTCGCGTTGCGCACGCTCGTCGTGGCCGACATAGGCCGTGTACAACGTTGTATATACCTCGCATTCGAGCGAGCGCAGGCGGAACATGCGGTCAATCGCTCGCAGTCGCGTTTCGCGCGACAGCTTGTCGGAAGTGAGGTCGTTGCGCCGCGATACGATCTCGATCGTCACCGACCAGCCTGCCGACGTCATCGCCATCAGCGCGGTGAGGGACACGCCCGCAGCGAATGCCCCCGCCACGGTGCGCTCCGCCGATTGCACCCAGTCGAGACGATCGGGATGGGTAAACCGATTGCGCACATAAGCGATACCAAGCTCGATCATTCGCTCGTCATCATGCGCCGCGAAGCTCGCCTGGGCGACGTAGAATCTGCGCCATTGCCGCCAATGCGCTTCGGAAATGGCGCGCGCTTCGGGTTCGATCAGCATCCAGAGCTGCCGGGACAGCGCGATTTCCTCCGTACCGATTTCCAGCACGCGCAGCCGTTCGGCAAGGTCGAGCGTGGCGCTGATGCTGCCGGCGGGCGGCAGCAGCTTGGGACAGATGTCGGTCACGGCAGGCTTCCTCCAATGGGCGCACGGGCGATGACGTCGGGGTAGGGGCGCGATGGTTAAGGCCCGGTTAGGAACCACTGCCCTGGGTTAACCGCCTCTCCCGCGCGTGCTTGCATCACCACGGGCGTGGTCGCATAGACCGGGCAGCACCCCCACCGCAGGACATTTCCAGCCTTGGCCACCCGCAGCCCCGCCCGCCCGCGTCCGGTATCGCCGCACCTCCAGATTTATCGCTGGGGCCCGCACATGACGGTGTCGATCGTCCACCGCGCCACCGGCGTCGCGATGGCGACGCTGGGCGCGGCGATCCTCACCTGGTGGCTGGCGGCGCTGGCGGCGGGCGAAGGCGCCTATGCACGCTTCGTGGACGTATTCACGACCTCGTCGGGCGCGCTCAACATCATCGGCTGGCCGTTCGCGGTCGGATTCAGCCTGGTGTTCTTCCTGCACATGGCCAACGGCATCCGTCACCTGGTGATGGACACCGGCGCGAATTACGAGCTGAAGGGCAACAAGCGCAGTTCGATGATCGTGCTCCTCGGCGCGCCGGTGCTGACGCTGATCTACTGGATTTACATGCTGGTGGCGCGCTGATGGGCACGGGAACGGAACTCGGCCGCGTTCGCGGGCTCGGCGCGGCGCATCAGGGGACGCATCATTGGTGGCGTCAGCGGCTGACCGCCGGGTCCAACTTCCTGCTGATGCTGTGGTTCATGTTCAGCCTCGCCCGGCTGCCCAGCTATGATTATCTCGCGGTCCACACTTGGCTGCACTCCACCTGGGCGGCGGTGCCGATGCTGTTGCTGGTCGCGTCGGTGTTCTATCATTTCCGCCTGGGGCTGCAAGTAGTGATCGAGGATTACCAACACAACGAAAGTCGCGTCGTGGCGATGGTATTGCTCAACCTGTTCGTCGTCGGGCTTGCGGGCGTGGCGATCTTCTCCATCTTGAAGGTCGCATTCGGAGCCCAAGCATAATGCCCGCCGCTTATCAGATCATCGACCATACCTATGACGCGGTGGTGGTGGGCGCGGGCGGATCGGGCCTGCGCGCGACGATGGGCATCGCCGAAAGCGGGCTCAAGACCGCGTGCATCACCAAGGTGTTTCCGACCCGCTCGCATACCGTCGCCGCGCAGGGCGGCATCGCCGCGTCGCTAGGCAACAACTCGCCCGACCATTGGTCGTGGCATATGTACGACACGGTCAAGGGCTCCGACTGGCTCGGCGACCAGGACGCGATCGAATACATGGTCCGCGAGGCCCCCGCCGCGGTCATCGAGCTGGAACATGCGGGCGTGCCGTTCAGCCGCAACGAGGACGGCACCATCTATCAGCGGCCGTTCGGCGGGCACATGCAGAACATGGGCGAGGGTCCGCCGGTGCAGCGGACTTGCGCCGCCGCCGACCGCACCGGCCATGCCATGCTGCATTCGTTGTATCAGCAATCGCTCAAGTACGACGCGGATTTTTATGTCGAGTATTTCGCGCTCGACCTGATCATGGAAAATGGCGTCTGCCGGGGCGTGATCGCGTTGTGCATGGAGGATGGCTCGATCCATCGTTTCCTCGCGCACCGGGTGGTGCTGGCGACGGGGGGCTACGGCCGCTGTTACTTCTCCGCGACGAGCGCGCATACCTGCACCGGCGACGGCAACGCGATGGTGCTGCGCGCGGGGTTGCCGCTGCAGGACATGGAGTTCGTCCAGTTCCATCCGACCGGCATCTACGGCGCGGGCGTGCTGATCACGGAGGGCGCGCGCGGCGAGGGCGGGTATCTCACTAATTCGGAAGGCGAGCGGTTCATGGAACGCTATGCCCCGTCCGCGAAGGACCTCGCCAGCCGCGATGTGGTGTCACGCTCGATGGCGCTGGAGATGCGCGAAGGGCGCGGTGTCGGCGAGCACAAGGACCACATCTTCCTCCACCTCGACCATATCGACCCCAAGGTGCTCCACGAGCGGCTGCCGGGGATTACCGAGACGGGCAAGATCTTCGCGGGCGTCGACCTGACGCGCCAGCCGCTGCCGGTGACGCCGACGGTGCATTACAACATGGGCGGCATCCCAACGAATTATCACGGCGAGGTGGTGCATCCGCTCAATGGCGACCCCGACGCGATCGTCCCCGGCCTGTTCGCGGTCGGCGAGGCGGCGTGCGTGTCGGTGCATGGCGCCAACCGGCTGGGGTCCAATTCGCTGATCGATCTGGTCGTGTTCGGCCGCGCGACGGGGCTGCGGCTGCGCGAGACGCTGAAGCCCGGTCAGTCGCACAACCCGCTGCCCAAGGAGTCTGAGGCGCTGGCGCTCGGGCGGCTGGACCATTTTCGCCACGCCAAGGGCGCGTCGCCGACCGCGAAGATCAGGCTGGAGATGCAGCGCACGATGCAAAAGCATTGCGCGGTGTTCCGCGACAACGAACTGCTGACCGAGGGGCAAAAGCAGATCGGCGCGACGTACCGGCGCCTGGCCGACGTCTCGATCCAAGACCGCTCGATGATCTGGAACACCGATCTGGTCGAGACGCTGGAGCTCGACAACCTGCTCGCGCAGGCGGTGGTGACGATGGAGTCCGCCGCCAACCGCACGGAGAGCCGCGGCGCGCACGTCAACGAAGACTATCCCGACCGCAACGACGGCGAGTGGATGAAGCACACCGTCGCGGGGTTCGAGGGCTGGGGCGGCGAGGGTGGTTCGGTCGCGATCGATTACCGCCCGGTCCACGATTACACGCTCACGGACGACGTGGAGTATATCAAGCCGAAGAAGCGGGTGTATTGAGAAGGTGATCCGGCGTCTGCACGTTCCGTTGCGTGCGCCGGAGGATGTAATCCCGCATCTCGGTGCGCCACACCATTGGAAGCAAGGCCGCTCGGCTAAGTTGCTTGTCGATCAATGGTGGAGCGCCAACGATGTGCCCCAATCAGTGCGCGCTCTGCTCGACCAAAACTCAGTCTGGCATGGCGCGGAGCTGATCGACGCTTTTGCTGAGCGGCGTACCGATCTGCGCGATGGCCGCCCTTCACCGTCGCAAAGCGACCTGCTCGCACTAGTCGGTCTGAAAGCCGGCCTCGGCGTCGTCGCGATCGAAGCTAAGGTCGACGAGGGTTTCGATACCACGGTGGATGAATGGCACGCCCGGCCCAGCCTCGGAAAAGACGCGCGTCTGGCCAAACTTTGCGCGTTGTTTGGCCTCGATCAGGCGACGGTCGGCACGCTTCGCTATCAGCTTCTGCACCGTACCGCTTCCGCCGTGATCGAGGCGAAACGTTACCGCGCGCAGCAGGCAGCGATGATTGTGCAGAGCTGGTCGGCTCGTCACGATGGATATAACGACTATGCCCGTTTCCTTGTTGCAATCGGAATGACGGACATCGAGCCGGGTCGGTTCTATGGACCTTTGATGGTCGATGGTGTCGCTCTGTCAGCTGGCTGGTCGGCGGAACTGGAACCGGTTAAGTTGTGAGCATGGCCATCTGGACCCTTCACGCCGCTTACGACCCCGACACTCGCGTCTGGTACACGCTCGACTGCGACGTTCCCGGCTTGGTCACGGAGGGCGAATCGCTGGAGCGACTGCGCGAGCGGGCGGCGGCGGTAATGCCGGAGCTGCTGGAATTGAACGCGCACGAGATCGACCCGGAGCGCCGCGAAGGTCCGCACCAGTTGCGGTTGGTCGCGTTTCACGAAAGTACGATGCCGGTCGCGGCCTGATGGTCGCGTCGTTCGGGCGCGAGTTGAAGCGCATCCTGACTGCTCACGGCTGCACCTTCGTCCGCAATGGCAAGGGCGATCACGAGATCTGGTTCAGCCCGCTATCGAACCGCGGTTTCACCGTCGACGCAGGCACGCGCAATCGCTTCACCGCCAATGCCACGCTCAAACAGGCGGGCATCGACAAGCGGTTCTGACCGTCACTCCGCGAACATCTGCCCCAACACGGCCAACACCGCCCGCAGCGCCGCTCCGTCCACCGTGCCCAACCGCTTTACCAGCCGCAGCTTGTCCAGCGTGCGTATCTGGTCGAGCAAGATCAGCCCCGGTCTCCGTTGAACGTGACGGCAAGCCTGAACGACGCGGGATGGCTGCCGGTCGTCAACGGCGCGACGATCACGCGGCGCAAGATGCGGTTGGTCGCGTCGGGCGACACGATCAGGCAAGGCCGCGTCTTCTGGATTTCGGTGCCGACCATTAGATCGAGCATCCCGAGCCAGACATCGCCGCGCTCCACCAGGTCAGCTCGGCGTGGCCTTCACTGCCAAACTGCGCACCAGGCGGCCTCGTCCGGGTCCTCTTCGGTCGCCGCGACGCGCGCCGCGTCCTCCGCCCAGCCTTCGCGTACCTTGCGGCGCGGTGTCGCGACGACCGCGCCGTTCTCCAGCCGCACGTCCATCGTCGTGCCCGCAGTCGCGCCCAATTCCTTGAGCAGCGCGGCCGGCACGATCATCCCGACCGAGTTGCCCATCTTGCGAAGCGACGTCTGCATCGGCAACAGGTAGCGGTACTTCATTGGTAGCACAAGGTAAGCACCTAATTGCCGTACCGGCGATTTCGTCGCTCCATCTACGATGCCGTGGAACGCTCAAACGTACGCCCACGCCACCCGCGAACAGGCATTCGTCTGCAACCGGCGTTAACTTGCGGTCCGCAACCGCTCCGCCAGCCACGCCGTCACTAGCGCCTGACGATCAATCCCATGCTGTAACGCCTGCGCATCGAGCCTTTGTAGCATCCAGTCGGGAAGCTGAAGGTCCGCCGGCCTGCTCTCCAAGCCTTGACGGTGGGCGCTGGACCAACCGATATAGTCGCCGATGTCCTCGCCATCGTCGAACATGCGGTCAAAGTCTTCCGCGCTAATCTGCCTGACGCTCATACGCCTCCACCTCGTCCCGTCGCGCTCGTCGGACGGAAATGATCCTTATCACACCTGCCCGGTACGTCACCACGGCGGTCCACGGCAGATCGCCGAGCCGTCCGACTATGATCCATCGCTCCTCCGTGACGTTCATTGAGCGTAACGTGAGCCGCCGATGGTCCAGCCACAACGCTTGCGCCTCGACGAAGTCGATCCCATGCTTCGCGCTATTGGCTTCGCTTTTCGCCGGATCGAACTCGAACACATGGCGTCCATAGCGCGACGGACGGCCCGTCGCTACGCCGCCCGGCTCATGCTGCCGTTGCTGCTAGCGGGTGCGGCGCCTACCCCCTTCTACACCCAGTCGCTCAGCGCCGACGGCATCCCCGTCGTCGCCTCCGCGCGCGTACCACCGCGCGCGCTCGCGGTCGCGCGGGATCTCGTGACGCAGATGCTTGCCCACCGTCCCGACCTCGCGCGCGCGCTGGTCGCGCGGGGGCAGCGGGTGGCGATCATGGCGGAGGGCGAGGCGACCACCGACCTGCCCGAGCAGCGCGCGTGGACCCGGCCCGCGCGTAGCGACCCGCGGCTCACCTATTGCGAGCGCAAGCATTACGACGAGCGGATCGGCCGTCTGACGGACCGCCAATATTGGGATGCGCGCGCGCGGGGCATGGCGGGGGTGTTCACCAGCGGCGCGGCGGAGGACCTGCTCGGGCTGCCCACCAGCCGGTATCGCGGCGAGACGATCTTCGTCCACGAATTCGCGCACGACATCCTGGCGGCCGTGCGCGCGGTCGATCCGGCGCTCGCCGCCCGTGTCGACCGCGCCTACGCCCGGGCACTCGCGACCGGGCGGTGGAAGGGCGAATACGCCTCGACCAACGTCGACGAATATTGGGCGGTCGGCACGCAGTTCTGGGTTAACTCGAACAAGGTGGCGACGTTCGACGGGCGGGTGGTGCTGTCGGACGCGGACCTGGCGGCGTACGATCCACCGCTCGCCGCCGTGTTGCGCGACGTGTATGGGGATACCCACCACCTCGCCGCCGATCCGAACTACCTGTCGTCCGCGCGCGTACCGCCGGGGCCGCTGCCGGTCTCCACGGCGGAGGTGTGTTGAGCCTCAGCTAAGCTCGACCAACTCCTCCACCACCAGCACTTCGACGATCGCGTCGTTCTCGGGGTCCATCGGCGGCAACGGTGCGGCTTCCGGCACCGTCCGTCCCGCCTCCCCGCCGCGGAACAGCAGCAGCGACGCGCCCGCGATCACCGCGCCCACGCCCATCAGCGTCGCGGCCGGATGCTTGGCGGCGGCGGTGTAGAGGCTGAACGGCTTGGCGATGTGCTCGCCCGACCGCTCCTGGCCCGCGCGCACGCCCGCGAACAGGTTGCTCGGGGTCGGCTGGCGCTTGCGCTTGTCGGTCAGCCGGGTGGGGTCGCTCGGTGCCGGCGCCTCGTACAGCGGCTTGAAATGCTGGCCGAACAGCGTCGCCAGCTTGCCGAAGCCGCCGACGGTGATCTCGCGTTTGGGGTGCGTCGCGCAATGCAGGATCGCGTCCGCGACCAGCTCGGGCGCATAGATGATCGGCGGGATCTGCGCCTCGCCCTGCGTGCCATGCACCGCCGCATGCTGCCCGATCGGTGTGTCGATCCCCGACGGCTTGATGATCGAGACCGAGATCGGCAGCCCCGCCTTGCCCAGCTCGATCCGCAATATCTCCATATACGCCTTTATCGCGAACTTCGACGCGGAGTAGACGCCCATGATCGGGCTGGGGATGTCGCTGGCGATCGAGGCGACGGTGATCAGCGCGCCGCCCGCCTCCTTCAACCGCGGAACCGCCGCCGCGCAGCCGTTGACGGTGCCGAAATAGTTGGTGCGGAACAGCTGCTGATGCTCGTCGAGCGGCGTTTCGAGCAGCTTGGCATAGATCGCCACGCTGGCATTGTTGACCCAGGTGTCGATGCGTCCGAACCGCTGAACCGCATGCGCCGCCGCCGCCTCGACCGCAGCGGCGTCGCCGACATCGGCGGCGAAGCAGTCGGCGGTGCCGCCGTTGCGCGTGATCTCCTCGACGACCTCGCGCATCTCGTCTCCGCTGCGCGCCACCAGCAACACCTTGGCGCCCTTGTGGGCGGCGGCGCGCGCGGCGGCGAGGCCGATGCCCGAACTGGCCCCGGTGATGACGATGACCTGGTCGGCGAGCGGCTTGAGCTTGAATTTCATGGTTAATTCCTCGTGTCCGCGCCCCAACAAGGCGGGAGTCGCGCGGGTTCCCCGGCTTGACTTCGGGTTGCGGCGCGGGGACGCTGGCGGGCGTGAAGCATTCATGGTCCCGTTCGCTCGCCGCGCTGGTGTTCCTCTCCGGCCCCCTCGCCGCGCAGGAGCAACCGCCCGCGCACACCCAGCCGCCGCCGGTGTTCGGTCGGCTGTCGGAGCAGGCGGCCGCCTATGCGGGCGCGGTCGGGCTGTCGATCGAGCGCGACCAGTCGCCGCGCGACCTGCTCGACCAGCAACGCCGGCTCGCCCATGTGCTCGACGCGGTCCAGCCTCAGCGCGCCGGCACGGTCGACGCCTATGTGGTCGCGGTCGCGCTCGACAGCGACCCGGTGTTCGCGCGCGAGGCACGCGAGGCGGGGCGTGTGCTGGCCCGCCGCTATGACGCGGCTGGGCGCACGATCGTGCTGGCGGGCGCGGACGGGCGCGGGGGCGAGGCGTTGCCGACCGGCACGCCGCAAGCCATCGCCGCCGCGCTCGCCCGCGTCGCGGAGGTGATGGACCGCCAGCAGGACGTGCTGGTGCTCTACACCACCAGCCACGGTGCGCCGTGGGGGATCGTCTATGACGAGGGCGACCAGGGGTTCGGCGCGATCGGACCCAAGCGGCTGCGCGCGATGCTCGACACGCTCGGCATCGGCAACCGCGTGCTCCTGATCAGCGCGTGTTTCTCCGGCGCGTTCGTGCCCGAGCTGCAATCGAGCACGACCGTGGTGGTGACCGCCTCCTCGGCGGACCGGACCTCGTTCGGCTGCCAGTCGGACAACGACTGGACGTTCTTCGGCGACGCGCTGATCAACCACGCGCTGCGCGGGGCGACACCGCTGGGCGCGGCGGCGGCGCAGGCGCGCGCGCAGATCGGGCGGTGGGAGCAGCAAGGCGGGATCACCCCGTCGAAACCGCAGATCAGCGTCGGCAGAGACACCGCGCGCTGGCTGACCCCGCTCGAGGCGCGCTTGCCCCCGGCGGACGCGCCGGTCGGGCGACCGTCGATCGAGTCACTCGACAAGGCAAAGGCGCATAATCACTGAGCGGCAAGCTGCGCTACGGATAGCGTTGCCGCGCGTGCAGCACGGCAACGACTTCGATGATCTCGCTTACCTGATAGATCACGAGGTAATTGGGATGCGCAACCGCCTCCCGCGTTCCCGCAACGCGACCGGGGCGGAACATATAGGGGTGTTCGGGCAGCAACTCGACAACTTGCTCGATCCGTTGCCGCAGCTTCTGAGCAGCCTCCGGATTTCGCACCTCTACATAGGCGATAATCTCTTCAAGGCCGTCAAGCGCCTTAGGAAGCCAGATTAGCGGCAGCATTGCGTCGCGCCTGAAGTCGCCGGTCCAGTTCGGCCATTGCCATGTCGTGCGGCATCGACGGCTCGCGGCTCGCAAGCGACTCGGCTACCTTCGCCCGGAACCAGAGGTCGTACGCCTCCGCGTCTTCCGTGCTATCGAACTCGGACTCGATCGGGGACAGCTTGGCCATGCGGTGAAGCTAGTACAGTCACGTCCAATGTAAAGCGGAACCGGAACCGTTCCGACCGCGACGCATTGCCGCGGATGCCGACTTCCCCCAGTAACGCCGTCAACTATCCCCTGCTCGCGCGCCCGCATGTGCAGCTGCACGGGACCGTCGACGACGCGATGTACACCAATTTCAAGGGCCAGCTGTTCAACGCGCCCGCCGACGGCCCGCTGGTGGTGGCGATCACGACCTTGGGCGGCGACCCGGAGATGGGGCGGGCGATGGGCGACGACATCCGCCTGCTGCGCGAATATACCGGCCGCGAGACGCTGTTCCTGGGCAAGGTCGCGGTATATTCGGCGGGCGCGACGTTCATGTCCGCCTTCGCCAACGACAAGCGGTTCCTGACCCGCGACACCCGCTTGATGCTCCACGAGCGCTCGATGATCAGCACGGTGCAGCTGTCCGGCCCGCTATCGACGCTGACCGACACGCTGCGCGCGAAGCTCAACGAGACCGAGCATTCGATCCGCATCCAGGAGGAAGGGTTCCGCGACATCGTCGCCGGCTCCAGGGTGACGTTCGAGGAATTGCGCGCGAAGGCGTCGGCCAACTGGTATCTGGACGCGGAAGAGGCGCGCGACCTGGGGCTGGTGCTCGACGTGATCTGAGGAGATGCGCTGTCGGCCGTACGTCAGCCGATCTGATCTTCGTCTACAAACGCGCATGGACAGTCGTGTTCTTGGGCGCAACGCGCGATAGAGTCGATAAAAATTCTTGCATTATCGGCACTTGCGCTAGTGAATCCGAGTATATCGCCGTCGACGCCGGCGCGTATAGCTCCGAACAAGCCTGCCGAGGCCAATGGAAACGCCGTTTCGGCCCATCGATCACTCAACAATGCTAGCCATGTACTATGATCGAGCGTGCGCGGAAGTTCGCGCGGGTCGAACAACAATGCGGTTTGCGCCCCCAGCCACCAAGGGAAACCGGCATCGTCGAATAGCGTCGCCGCGACCGCGGTCTGCCGCGTTGAGGCGGTCGTGATGACGGTCGGCTGATCACCGAAGGCGGCGCGTAAGAGGGATTTTGCCCCACCTGCTTGCGCCTTGCGCACAACCGGGTCCTCGCGCCCGGGCATCGCGGTCCACGCCGTGCTGGGGAAGACGACCCAAGCCGTTTCCGCCATCGCCTGCGCGATTACTCGTCCCACGAAATCAGGTATTCCGCCGTCGATTACCGGCGTTTCGGTTCGCCAGCCGACGAGCAAGGTTGTTGCGCCAAGGACGGGTAATTTGCCCAACTTCCAACGGTTGCTGGTGGGTTCGGGGCATATAAGCAGCTCCATGGTCAGGGCCGACGCGTTTGCGGCAACGGCACGAACATCGTGCCTTCTGCCCAGTCATAGACTTCGCCTCCTGCTTTCGAGCCGAGCCAGTATCCGCCGATGCCGCCGATGATGCACCCGCCGACGCCGCCCGCCGCCGTGCCGAGCGGCGTTGCGAGCGATCCCACGGCTGCACCGCCGCTACCAACCAGTTCGCAACCGGCCCATGCGCCCGCCCATCCCGCGACGACTTGGCTCGCACGACGCAAGGGGTTGCTGGCGCGGACGATCGAGACGATGTCGATCGCGATGCCGACCACGAGCAACACTCGCCCACCGTATCGAAAATATTTTGCCGCCCGGTATGCGACGGCACCTACGCGACCGACGGGTGTATGATCAAGAATACCGAAATTGGCGGCAACCCCTTTCTGGTTCCAATGATAGTCGATCGTCTTGGTTTTCACATTGTAGCCGTAGTCGAGCCGCAGGTGGCGCTTGCCGGTGGTATCCTGGAAAAACAGTGTCGAAGTGGAGCCGCCAGCGGGTACATAACCGCGCGGACGTAGTTCGATACATAAGCCGTTTTGGCCGGGTATGGGGATCCGGACGACAGCGGCCTGCCCGATGGCGAAGGGTACTGCGCCTGACCAAAGCGCTTCAACAGTTTGGTTTTCAGCCACTCGACCGCTCCTCATAGGCGCGAGAAAATCATCACGATTGATCAGTATCGCCCGACCTATGCAGTGGCTAGCCACGGCGGCGTTCAACAAGGGCGCGGGGGTTGCACTCCGTGGCGGTGAGACATAGCTGCATTGTACCCTGAGGAGCATGTAATGGCCGAGTTCCGCCTGCCCAAGAACAGCGTCGTCCGGAAGGGCAAGGCGCATGCACCCGTGACCGCCGCCGACCCCAAGCGCGTCAAGGCATTCAAGGTGTATCGCTACGATCCCGACAGCGGCGACAACCCGCGTTACGACACATTCGAGGTCAACCTCGACGAGTGCGGGCCGATGGTGCTCGACGCGCTGATCAAGCTGAAGGCGGAGCAGGATTCGACGCTCACTTTCCGCCGGTCGTGCCGCGAGGGGATTTGCGGCTCGTGTTCGATGAACATCGACGGGCGCAACGGGCTCGCCTGCACCACCGCGATCGAGGATGTGAAGGGTGAGGTGAAGATCACCCCCCTGCCGCACATGGACGTGATCAAGGACCTGGTCCCCGACTTCACCCGCTTCTATGCGCAATATGCGTCGATCAAACCGTGGCTGCAGACCGTAACCACCGCGCCCTCGGGCAAGGAGCGGCTGCAGTCACCCGAGCAGCGCGAGAAGCTCGACGGGCTTTACGAGTGCATCATGTGCGCGTGCTGCTCGACCTCGTGCCCGAGTTATTGGTGGAACTCGGACAAGTTTTTGGGGCCGGCGATCCTGTTGCAGGCGTATCGCTGGCTCGCGGACAGCCGCGACGAGATGACGGGCGAGCGGCTCGACCAGCTCGAGGACCCGTTCCGCCTGTATCGCTGCCACACGATCATGAATTGCGCGAACACCTGCCCCAAGGGCCTCAACCCGGCCAAGGCGATCGCGGAGATCAAGAAGATGGAAGCGCAACGCGGGATATAGGGTGGACGTATTGGTGCCAACCTAGTCTTACCCGTCGCCCCGGCCCTGTGCCTAGGGCCAGCGTTGTGCAGACATGCCGACCGCGACGCTCGTACCACGGTGGACCCCGGCACAAGGCCGGGGTGACGGAGGTGGGATAGGCTGAGGCAGGCACTAGACCCACGCCGCGCCACCGCTACACACGCGCGGATGACCGACCTTCCCCCCATCATCGACGAGCCCATCCCCGACCAGCCCGGCTGGCGGAGATGGGCGTTTCGTGACACCACCCGGTTCAACGCCTCGCTCGGGGCGATGAGCTATCGCGTCGACGGCGGAACCGCGCGGGTGCGGATAACCCCGGGCCTCGAACACTCGAACCTCAGCGGCGCGATGCACGGCGGCGCGCTGCTCGGCTTCATCGACGTGGCGCTGTTCGCGGCGAGCCGGGGGTTCGGCGTGATCACCGCGGGGACGGCGGTGACGCTCGACCTCAACACGCAGTTCATCGGCGGCGGCCGCGTCGGCGAGCCGATCGAGGCGCAGGTCGAATTGCTGCGCGAGACCGGCCACCTGCTGTTCCTGCGCGGGCTGGTGGTGCAGGGCGAGAGCGAGGCGAAGGTGGCGGCGTTCAGCGGCACGATCCGCAAACCCCCGCAGTGAGGCGGGCGGGTTCCGTGCCGGCGATCGGCGTCAAGAAGATGTCCTCACGCGGAGACGCAAAGGCGCAAAGAAGCAAAGACCGCCGCGAAGCGGCTATCATCCCCGGTCGGCTTTCACCGACGCGCTTGTTGGCTCGCTCACGCGAGCCGGATTTCTCTTTTCGCGCCTTTGCGTCTTCGCGTGAGCAATCCTTTTCCTGCTTGCCACGATGAGCACCGTCCTCACCCGCTACGACGCCCTGATCGCGGCCGGCGAACTCCGCCCCGACCCTGAGCAGCTTGCCGCCGCGCGCGTGCTCGACGCGCTCACCACCCGGCTGGAAGCGCCCGCCAAACGCGGCGTGCTCGCCCGGCTGACCCGCCGCGCCGCTTCCCCGCGCGGCGCGTACCTGTGGGGCGATGTCGGACGCGGCAAGTCGATGCTGATGGACCTGTTCTACGACGCGGTCGCGATCCCGGCGAAGCGGCGGGTCCATTTCGGCGCGTTCATGCTGGAGGTCCACGCCCGCCTCGCCGCCGAGCGCGCGAAGGAAGTGGGGGACCCCGTCCTCCCCGTCGCGGCGGCGATCGCGCACGATACGCGCCTGCTGGCGTTCGACGAGATGACCGTCACCAACTCGCCCGACGCGATGATCCTGTCGCGGCTGTTCACCGCGCTGATCGAACTCGGCGTGACGGTCGTCACCACCTCCAACCGCGCGCCCGGCGACCTGTACCGCGACGGCCTTAACCGCGAGCATTTCCTGCCGTTCATCGCGCTGCTGGAGGCGCGGATGGACGTGCTCGCGCTTAACGGCCCGGTCGATTACCGGCGCGACCGGCTAGGGCAGGTGGAGACCTGGCTGGTTCCCAACGGCCCGGCCGCGACCGCGACGCTGTCGGCCGCGTTCTTTCGCCTGACCGATTACCCGGTCGAGGATCGCGAGAATGTCCCCGCCTGCGACATGGATGTCGGCGGGCGTGTGTTGCGCGTGCCAAAATGCCTGAAGGGCGTGGCGGTGTTTTCGTTCAAACGGCTGTGCGGCGAGGCGCGGGGCGTGCCCGACTATCTTGCCGTCGCGCGCCGGTTCCACACCGTGATCCTGGTCGGCATTCCCTGGCTGGGACCCGACATGCGCAACGAGGCGGCGCGGTTCGTGGCGCTGGTCGACCAGCTCTACGAACACAAGGTCAAGCTGTTCGCCGCCGCCGACGCGCAGCCGGACGCGCTCTACCCGGCGGGCGACGGCGCCTTCGAGTTCGCGCGTACCGCCAGCCGGCTGGAGGAGATGCGGTCGGAAGCGTATCTGCGGCAAGGGCATGGCATCGGCTGACATGGTATGAACGCGCAAGGCGATGGCGACGGGGTTCATCGCCGTGGCGCGCGACGGCGAAGCAGGAGCATGGATCGGTGATGGATACGACACGGAACGCGGCCAAGGTGCCCGCGGTAACGCTCGGTTTCTGGGTGGTGAAAATCCTGGCGACGACGCTGGGCGAGACCGGCGGCGACACGGTGACGATGCAGCTTGGGCTGGGCTATCTGGTCGGCACCGCCATCTTCCTGACGCTGCTGGTCGGCTTCGTCGCGTGGCAGCTCGCGGCCACCCGGTTTCGCCCGGCGCTTTACTGGGCGACGATCATCGCATCGACCACGGCGGGGACGACGCTGGCGGATTTCGCCGACCGCTCGCTCGGCATCGGCTATACCGGGGGCGGCGCCTTGTTGCTGGCGTTGGTGCTGGGGACATTGGCGGCCTGGCGGTGGACACTCGGCTCGGTCGATGTCGCCACGGTGCGCGGACCGAAGGCGGAGGCCTTCTATTGGGCGGCAATCACCTTTTCGCAGACGCTCGGCACCGCGCTGGGCGACTGGGCGGCGGACGATGGCGGGCTCGGCTTTGGTGGCGGCGCGCTGGTGTTCGGGGCGGCGTTGGCGGTGCTCGCGGCGCTGTACCGGTTCACCCGCGTGAGCCGCGTCGTCCTGTTCTGGGCGGCGTTCATCCTCACGCGCCCACTCGGGGCGACGGTAGGCGACCTGCTCGACAAGCCGGTCGCGGATGGAGGGCTGGCATTCAGCCGCGCGCTGGCGACGGCGGTGCTTGCGGGGGCGATCGTGTTGTTGCTGCTGGTGTTACCGCAACGCGCGGCGGAGGCCGATAGCCGCCACTGACTTGTTGCTACCACGAACCAGTCGCATTAAGGCATCGGGTAAACCTGCTTTACCGGTTGCCCCCGCCCGCGCGAACGCTTAAGCCGCGCGGGACTTGGCGTGTCCACCCGCGCCGCAACGGGGAGGCTTCATGGCCCGCAACAAGATCGCGCTGATCGGCGCCGGCAACATCGGCGGCACGCTCGCGCATCTCGCCGCGCTGAAGCGGTTGGGCGACATCGTCCTGTTCGACGTCGCGGAGGGCGTGCCGCAGGGCAAGGCGCTCGACCTCAGCCAATGCGCCCCGGTCGAGGGTTTCGACGCGGCGATCACCGGCTCCAACGATTATGCCGATATCGCGGGCGCGAACGTGATCATCGTCACCGCCGGCGTCGCGCGCAAGCCGGGGATGAGCCGCGACGACCTGCTCGGCATCAACCTCAAGGTGATGAAGGCGGTCGGCGAGGGCATCAGGAACAACGCGCCCGACGCGTTCGTGATCTGCATCACCAACCCGCTCGACGCGATGGTGTGGGCGTTGCGCGAGTTCTCTGGCCTGCCCGCGCGCAAGGTGGTGGGCATGGCGGGCGTGCTCGACAGCGCGCGGTTCAGCCATTTCCTCGCGGACAAGTTCAAGGTGTCGGTCAAGGACGTCAGCACCTTCGTGCTCGGCGGGCATGGCGACACGATGGTGCCGGTCGTGCGCTATTCGACGGTGGCGGGCATCCCCGTCCCCGACCTGATCGCGATGGGCCGCTCGACGCAAGGGGCGATCGACGCGATCGTCAAGCGCACGCGCGGCGGCGGCGGCGAGATCGTCGCGCTGCTCAAGACCGGCAGTGCCTATTACGCCCCCGCCACCAGCGGCATCGCGATGGCGGAGGCGTATCTGTACGACCAGAAGCGGCTGCTCCCCTGCGCCGCCTACGTCGAGGGCCAGTACGGCCTCGACGGGTTGTATGTCGGCGTACCGGTGGTGATCGGCGCGGGCGGCGTGGAGCAGATCGTGCAGATCGACCTCGACGCGGAGGCCAAGGCGAACCTGAAGGTGAGCGTCGACGCGGTGAAGGAGCTGCTGGAGGCCTGCCGGGGCATCGACGAGAGCTTGAAGGCGTAAGGTGGCGGACCGCGATTCGCAGATCGTGACGCGAAACCGTCCCACGGCGGATAGTGACTTCGCGGCCTGGATTTATGATCAGGTTTCAGCCCTGAAGGAGGGGCGTTTCGCCGACCTCGACATCGACGATCTGACCGACGAGGTGGAGAGTTTGGCGAAGCGGGATTTCAAGAAGCTGCGAAGCTACTTGCGTGTTATCTTGATGCACATGCTGAAATGGGATTGGCAGCCCGAAAAGCGGGACGTCTCGTGGCGCAAGTCGATCAACGCCAGCCGCGATCGTGTTTGGGGCGAACTCGCGTCCAGCCCGAGTTTTCGCCGCCGGGTAAACGAAGCTGTCGAGCAGGTCTTTGCCCCTGCCCGCAGGGAGGCGTGGGAAGAGACTGGCGTTTTTAAGCTCGAACATGAACCCGAGACTTGCCCTTATACCTGGGAAGAAATCATGTTCCGCCCGCACGAGCTTGAGCGTGACCGCGTTCCAAAGAACAAAAACGATCCTTTCCAGGGCGACTTATCGTCCGAACTTGACTGAACCGAGCAGCGAAAGAGCAGCATGAGCATCCTCGTCGACCGGAATACCCGGGTCATCACCCAAGGCATGACCGGCAAGACCGGTACGTTCCACACCCAAGCGGCGCTCGAGTACGGGACGCGGATGGTGGGCGGCGTCACGCCGGGGAAGGGCGGGACCATGCACGAGGAGCTCGGCCTGCCGAACTTCGATACGGTCGCGGAGGCGGTGGCCGCGACCGGCGCGACCGCGTCGGTGGTGTACGTCCCGCCGCCCTTCGCCGCCGACTCGATCCTGGAGGCGATCGACGCGCGGGTGCCGCTGATCGTGTGCATCACCGAGGGCATCCCGGTGCTCGACATGGTCCGCGTCAAGCGCGCGCTGTCCGGGTCCAAGTCGCGGCTGATCGGGCCGAACTGCCCGGGCGTGCTGACCCCGGGCGAGTGCAAGATCGGGATCATGCCGGGGTCGATCTTCAAGAGCGGCTCGGTCGGCGTTGTCTCGCGTTCAGGGACGTTGACCTATGAGGCGGTGTTCCAGACGTCGAACGCTGGCCTTGGCCAGACGACGGCGGTGGGCATCGGCGGCGATCCGGTCAACGGCACCAACTTCATCGACGTGCTCGAACTGTTCCTCGCCGATGACGCCACCAAGTCGATCATCATGATCGGCGAGATCGGCGGCTCGGCGGAGGAGGAGGCGGCGCAGTTCCTGCGCGACGAGGCCAAGCGCGGGCGGTCGAAGCCGATGGCGGGCTTCATCGCCGGCCGCACCGCGCCGCCGGGGCGGCGGATGGGCCATGCGGGCGCGATCGTCTCGGGCGGGCAGGGCGGCGCGGAAGACAAGATCGCCGCGATGGAAGCGGCGGGGATCAAGGTCGCGGCCAGCCCGAGCGAACTGGGGTCGACGCTGGTCGAGGTGTTGGGGGGATAAGTCTCCCTCTCCCCTCAAGGGAGAGGGGAAGGAGAGTAGAATGGGTATCGAAGGCCAGGATTTCTCGGACATCGCGGCGGGCGTCAGCCCGGCGTTCGTGGACACGCTTCACGCGCGCTACCTGGCCTCGCCCGACAGCGTCGAGCCGGCATGGCGGATGTTCTTCGCCGAGCTGGAAGGTGTTGTCACCGGCCCGAGCTGGGGCAGCGCCGCCTGGCCGCCGACGACCACCGACGACCTCACCGCCGCGCTCGACCCGACGCAGATGGAACCCGCGGCCAAGCCGTCCAAGGCAAAGTCGAACACCCCCACGCCGCCCGCCGCTCCCGATCAGACCGCCATCCTCCGCGCCGCCGGCGACGCGATCCGCGCGCAGCTGTTGATCCGCACCTATCGCGTGCGCGGGCACCTCGCCGCCAACCTCGACCCGCTCGGCCTCGTGCGTCCGGAGATGCCCGCCGACCTGCGTACCGAATATCACGGCTTTTCTGACGCGGACATCGACCGGCCCGTCTATCTGGGCGGCACGCTCGGCCTGCAATGGGCGACGATCCGCGAAGTGGTGAACATCCTTCGCGCCAATTACTGCGGAAATGTCGGCCTCGAGTACATGCACATCGCCGATGTCGAGGAGCGCCGGTTTCTCCAGGACCGGATGGAGGGCCACGACAAGGCGATCGACTTCACCCCGCAAGGCAAAAAGGCGATCCTCAACAAGGTGATCGAGGCGGAGGAGTGGGAGAAGTTCCTCGGCCGTAAATATGTCGGCACCAAGCGGTTCGGGCTCGACGGCGGCGAGAGCATGATCCCGGCGCTGGAAAGCGTGATCAAATACGGTGGCCAGACCGGCGTGCGCGACATCGTGTTCGGCATGGCGCATCGCGGGCGGCTCAACGTGCTCGCCAACGTGCTCGCCAAGCCGTTGCGCGTGATCTTCCACGAGTTCTCCGGCGGGTCGGCCAACCCGGAGGACGTCGGCGGCTCGGGCGATGTCAAATACCATCTCGGCACCTCGACCGATCGCGAGTTCGACGGCGTGAAGGTGCATCTGTCGCTGGTCGCCAACCCGTCGCATCTGGAAGCCGCCGACCCGGTGGTGCTCGGCAAGTGCCGCGCGATCCAGACCGTCGCGGGCGACCTCAAGGAGCATACCGGCTCGCTCCCGGTGCTGATCCACGGCGACGCGGCGATGGCGGGGCAGGGGATCGTTTGGGAGTGTCTCGGCTTTTCCGGTATCCGCGGCTACAACACCGGCGGCTGCGTCCATTTCATCATCAACAATCAGATCGGCTTCACCACCAGCCCGCAATTCGCGCGCTCCTCACCCTATTCGTCCGACGTGGCAAAGGGCGTCCAGGCGCCGATCTTCCACGTCAACGGCGACGATCCCGAAGCGGTCACCTTCGCGACCAAGATGGCGATCGAGTTCCGCCAACAATTCCACCGCGACCTCGTCATCGACATGTGGTGCTATCGTCGCTTCGGCCATAACGAGGGCGACGAGCCGAGCTTCACCCAGCCGCTGATGTACGACCGCATCCGCAAGCACCCGCCGGTCAGCGCGGTCTACGCCGAACGGCTGATCGATCAGGGCGTCGTCGACCAGGCCTGGGTCGACGAGAACGTGCACCAATACACGGCGCTGCTCGAGGGCGAATTCGAGGCGGGCGCGGCGTACAAGCCCAACAAGGCTGACTGGTTCGCGGGGCGGTGGTCCGGCCTCCACGCCCCCGCCGATGCGGAGACCGCACGCCGCAACGTCGAGACCGGGGTCGAACCCAAGCTGTTCGACGCGCTCGGCCGCACGCTGACGACGCCGCCCGCCGACCTCACCATCCACAAGACGTTGGGCCGGGTGCTCGACGCCAAGCGCGAGATGTTCCGCTCGGGTGCCGCCTTCGACTGGGCGACGGGCGAGGCGCTGGCGTTCGGCGCGTTGTTGTCCGAAGGCTATGGCGTCCGCCTGTCGGGGCAGGATTCGGGGCGCGGCACCTTCAGCCAGCGCCACGCGGTCTGGGTCGACCAGCGCGACGAGCACAAATACGTGCCGCTCGCGACGGTCGAGCATGGCCGGTTCGAGGTGCTCGATTCGCCTTTGAGCGAATACGGCGTGCTCGGCTTCGAATATGGCTATGCGCTCGCCGACCCCAAGACGCTGGTGTTGTGGGAGGCGCAGTTCGGCGACTTCGCCAACGGCGCGCAGATCATGATCGATCAGTTCATCGCCAGCGGCGAGGCCAAGTGGCTGCGCGCCAATGGGTTGGTGATGCTGTTGCCGCACGGCTATGAAGGGCAGGGGCCGGAACATTCGTCCGCGCGGCCCGAGCGTTTCCTGCAGCTATGCGCGGGCGACAATATGCAGGTCGCCAACTGCACGACGCCCGCCAATTACTTTCACCTCCTACGCCGCCAGATGCACCGCGGCTTCCGCAAGCCGCTGGTGGTGTTCACCCCCAAGTCGCTGCTCCGCCACAAGCTCGCGGTCTCCGCGCGCGCGGACTTCCTGGGCGACACGCACTTCAAGCGCATCCTGTCCGACCCCAAGGCACCCGCCGATGCGGAGACGCGGCGGCTGGTGCTGTGCTCGGGCAAGGTCGCGTACGACATGATGGAGGCGCGCGACGCGGCCGGCGACACCGCGACGCATATCGTCCGCATTGAACAGCTCTATCCCTTCCCCAGCGAGCCGCTGATCGCGCGGTTGAAGCGGATGACTGCGCTCGAAGAGGTGGTCTGGGCGCAGGAGGAGCCGAAGAACAACGGTTACTGGTTCTTCGTCGAGCCGTTTATCGAAGCGTGCCTCGCGCAGGCGGAGGTGACTCCGCGCCGCGCGCGCTATGCGGGCCGCTCGGCCTCCGCCTCGCCCGCGACGGGGCTGATGAAGCGCCACCTGACCGAACAAGGCGCGCTGGTCGCCGACGCGCTCGGCCACAGCGTGCGGGCGGAAATCCGCCGCACGCAAAAGGGTGAGGTCGCGACCACGACGCAGGGGGCGGCTCCGGCCGCCAGCTAAGGACAAACGATGGTTACCGAAGTTCTCGTCCCCACGCTGGGCGAATCGATCACCGAGGCGACGTTGGGCGAATGGCTCAAGCAGCCGGGCGACTCCGTCCGCGCGGATGAGCCGATCGCCAGCCTCGAGACCGACAAGGTGTCGGTGGAAGTGCCCTCGCCGGTCGCGGGGACGATGGGCGAGCATGCGGTCGCGGTCGGCGACACCGTCGCGGTCGGCGCGATGATCGCGACGATCGACGCCGGTTCAGGCGCGCCCGCCAAGGTCGCCGCGCCCGAGCCGGCCGTCACCGCGTCACCCGCCACCCCGCCCGAGCCGTCGCGCGAAGCCGCCGCCGCGTTGTCGCCCTCCGTGCGCCGGGCGGTGCTGGAGCATGGCGTCGACCCCGCGACGGTCAAGGGCACCGGTCGCGACGGTCGTTTAACCAAGGAAGACGTGACCACCGCCGCCGCGCAGGCCAGGCCAGCGACCCAAGCGCCTGCTCCTGCTCCCGTGCCGCAACCGGCGTCCGTCACCGCCGCCGCCTCGACCCGCAAGGAAGAGCGCGTCCGCATGACGCGGCTGCGCCAGACGATCGCCAAGCGGTTGAAGGATGCGCAGAACACCGCCGCGATGCTGACGACGTTCAACGACGTCGACATGGGCGCGGTGATCGAGGCGCGGAACAAATACAAGGAGCTGTTCGAGAAGAAGCATGGCGTCCGGCTCGGCTTCATGGGCTTTTTCGTCAAGGCGGCGTGCATGGCGCTGAAGGACGTGCCGTCCGTCAACGGCTCGATCGACGGCGACGAGATCGTTTATCACGATTACGCCGACATCTCAGTCGCGGTCAGCGCGCCGGGCGGCCTGGTCGTCCCCGTGATCCGCGACGCGGACAAGATGAGCGTCGCGCAGGTGGAAAAGACGATCGGTGATTTCGGCCGCCGCGCCAAGGACGGCACGCTCAAGATGGACGAGATGCGCGGCGGCACCTTCACCATCTCCAACGGCGGGGTGTTCGGGTCGCTGATGAGCACGCCGATCATCAACCCCCCGCAAAGCGCGGTGCTGGGCCTCCACCGCATCGACGAACGCCCGGTGGTGCGCGGCGGCGCGATCGTCGCCCGGCCGATGATGTACCTCGCGCTCAGCTACGACCACCGCCTGATCGACGGGCGCGAGGCGGTGACGTTCCTGGTCGCGCTGAAAAATGCTATCGAAGACCCGACCCGGATATTGATCGATTTGTGAGGAGCGGACGGATGGATTGGCGGGAGCATATCGAGGCCGTGCCCGACGCGATGGGCGGCAAGCCGGTCATTCGGGGTACCAGGATCACCGTCGAAATCCTGCTGGACTGGCTGGCGGCGGGTTGGTCGGAGCAGGAGCTGTTCGAAAATTACCCTCGTCTGACCCCTGCGGGCCTGAAGGCGGTGTTCGCTTTCGCGCGGGAGATCGTCGCGGAACAACTCTACGCGGTAACCCGTCAGGCTGCCTAGCGCGTGCATTTCACGATCGACGAGAACGTGCCGCTGCTGGTGGCGACGGCGTTGACCTCGCTCGGACACGACTGCTTCGTCGCGGCGCGAGCCGCACATCGCGCGGTCGACCCGGACATCATGACGCTCTCGCGGCGGGAAAGGCGCATCCTGGTCACGTTCGACTCCGACTTCAGCCGAATGATCTTCCACGAGCTGCGGCCGCCGCCGCCCGGGGTCGTATACATGCGTGGTCGGCCGGAGGAGGCACGGCTGGTGTCCGAGCTGTTTCTTACTATGTTCAGAAACAATCAGATCAGCCTCGATCAGCGCTTCATCGTGATCGAGCCGAACGGCGACGTTCGCTCTCTGCCATTGGACTCGAACCGCCATGCCTGACCAATACGACTATGATGTCCTCGTGATCGGTGCGGGCCCCGGCGGCTACGTTGCGGCAATCCGCGCGGCGCAGCTGGGGTTGCGGACCGCGTGCGCGGAGTCTCGCGAGACGCTGGGCGGCACTTGCCTCAACGTCGGGTGCATCCCGTCCAAGGCGCTGCTCCACGCGAGCGAGCTGTACGAGGAGGCCAAGGGTGGCCACCTCACCAAGTTCGGCGTCGAGTTCTCAGGGGTAACGCTCAACCTCGACCAGATGCACCGCGAAAAGGCAAAGGCGGTCAAGGAGCTGACCGGCGGAATCGAGTTCCTGTTCAAGAAGAACAAGGTCACTTGGCTCAAGGGGCAGGCCGCGTTCACCGACGCGCATGCCGTCACGGTGGACGGCCAGACCGTCACCGCCAAGGACATCGTCATCGCCACCGGATCGTCGGTGACGCCGCTGCCGGGCGTCGCCATCGACCAGCGGGTGATCGTCGACTCCACCGGCGCGCTGGCGCTGCCCAAAGTGCCCGAGCATCTGGTGGTGATCGGCGGCGGGGTGATCGGCCTGGAGCTTGGCAGCGTGTGGAAGCGGCTGGGCGCGCGGGTGACGGTGGTCGAATATCTCGACCAGATCCTGCCCGGCTTCGATGGCGAGGTCCGCCGAGAGAGCGCCAAGCTGTTCAAGAAGCAGGGTTTCGAGCTGATGACCGGGACCAAGGTCACGGGCGTTACCGTCCAAGGCGACCGCGCTTGCGTGGCCGTTGAACCAGCGGCGGGCGGGGAGGGGCAGACGCTCCAGGCCGATGCGGTGCTGGTCGCGATCGGGCGGCGGCCCAATGTCGACGGGCTCAACCTGTCCGCGATCGGGCTGGAGCTCAACGCGCGCGGGCAGGTGCCGATCGACCACGACTTCCGCACGCCGGTCGCGGGTGTGTGGGCGATCGGCGACGCCGCGCCCGGGCTGATGCTCGCGCACAAGGCGGAGGACGAAGGCGTCGCGGTGGCGGAGAACATCGCCGGGCATACCGGCATCGTCAACCACGACGTGATCCCGAGCGTGGTCTATACCATGCCCGAGATCGCGGGGGTGGGCCTGTCCGAAGAGGTCGCGCGCGAGAAGACCGAAATCAAGGTCGGCAAGTTCCCGTTCGCCGCCAACAGCCGCGCCAAGACCAACCGCGACACCGACGGCTTCGTCAAGGTGATCGCGGACGCCAAGTCGGACCGGGTGCTCGGCGTGTGGATGATCGGCAGCCTCGCGGGCACGATGATCGCGGAGGCGGCGGTGGCGATGGAGTTCGGCGCGACCAGCGAGGACATCGCCTATACCTGCCACGCGCATCCTACGCATACCGAAGCACTGAAGGAGGCAGCGATGGCGGTGCAGGGTAAGGCGATCCATATCTGAGGCGTAGTCAATTACTCGGCGGTGCCCAGCCATAATGGCTGCC
>JAABUQ010004263.1_pt1 | contig 24630 bp, 20 predicted proteins | sample 5560001 | NCBI WGS metagenome assembly JAABUQ01 (sample SAMN10711888, study PRJNA513371) | rock metagenome | isolation source: Antarctica rocks | place: Antarctica: Victoria Land, Finger Mt nord | collected 2015-12-18
GTCCCGTTTGCTTGGCTCAGGTCTTTTCCTCTCAAGCCGAGGCATTTGCTGACGGCAAAACCAGGGTTGATACCGAAAACTCCTACTGATTTCCACTCTTTTTGTCCCGCTTTAAGTTGGTAGCCATACCAGCTATATTAAAAATTGTTTTTGAATCTTTATGTTAACTGAAAACCCCAGAGTTTACTACATCTATATTTTAAAATAGGTCACTGGTAAACGCCATTTATTTTGCAATATGTTACCTAATTTTCTAAAAAATTAAAACTTACTGTAAAAATCCTGAATAATTCATTAAATTAAGTTTTGGTATTGATAAAAATAATGCACATAATGATTTTACGCAACGTCATCATTTAGAAAAATTAACTCTAAAGCCAAGAAGCAGAAAATAAATAAAGTCGCTAAAGTCCGCCGAGCCGCCGCGAAAGCAGAGCATTCATCATACCTAATTGCCCCATTTTCAAACTCATCTCGTACTGCGCTAGGAGCAGCTCGTCACTGGGTGAGATGGCGTCATAGAGCAACGCCCAACCCTTACTAGGGGTAAAAGCTATTTTTGTTAATCTGTATCCTGAGTTAGCCACTGTCACTATGTGATTAGTAGCATTTTGTGGAATACCTTCTATAGCATAACCATTTTTGTTATAGAAAATTACCCATCCTCCATCAGGAGTGAACGCAATACTCTTGATATTTTCTTCTTGTTTGGGTATTGCCCGTAGTTTCAGCAGAGGGTGTAGATGCTTGTGCAAATTCTCTCAACTCCAAGATGAATTTAGCCAAAGCTCTAGCAGCAGTTTTATACTGGGGAGAAGTAGTGGCAACCTTGCCTTTACCAGAGGTGAGGGGTTTGGGAATGCGTTCGCGCGCAGCGAGCAAGCTGAGCTTATCGCGCACAGCTTCATGGCCTAGTAAGAGCGACGCTGTAACGAAGTGCTATGAGAGAGCTTTGTTCTTACTGCCTCATGTGCCGCTGTCGCACACAGGAATATTGCCGTAAGATTGTATGATTTAATACCCTTGCCCCTGGTTGCACCAAAGTTTGGTTTGGGCCTAAAAAGGCTCAATCAAGATTACAGCCAAGTTCCAAAAACTGATCTCAAAGACGAAGAAAAGTTCTAGTCGCCGTAAGCGTTTGGTTCGTAGCAAGAAACGAGTTGTTGCTAAACTCAATCATCAAATCAACGATATCCTGCACAAACAGACTCGGCACATTGTTTCCACCCTACATAATAAAGTAGTGCGCTCCGTGGGTCATTGGCGATATTCGGGATATCCGTAAGTCCATAGACTACGGCAAACAAATGAACCAAAGACTGCATGGTTGGTCGTTTGGGAAGTTTCGAGAACTGCTAACCTACAAACCTCAACTGGTAAATATGCAAGTTGTCTTGCAGAATGAAAAAGATACTAGTAAGACTTGTCCAAAATGTGGCGAAAAACATAAGCCAAAGGGAAGACTCTACAAATGTCGTTCCTGTGGCTTTGAGTTCGACCGGGACGGCCTGGGTGCCTATCAATATTCGGTCGAAGTATCTGGGATGCCTCGGTGTCCCAGTAGTAGGAGTTATGGCGACTCCCCTTGGAGTGAGGTTCCGCCCTCATCTCCAATGTAGCTCCGAATCCCAGGCTCCGCCTGGGACAGTGGGAATCCCCGCCCTTTAGGGCTGGGGAGAACGTCAATCGTTGCCCTGGACGCCTACTAGACTTGACTGATTACTTCAGTAGCACTACCCGGATTCGTTCGCGGCGCATCACTTGCCATTGATTGGAGCGAAGATCTCGGTGGTGCGCGGGGTGGTACTCATCTCAGCAAAGGCGGTCTGGATCTGCTTAGTGTGGTCGAGCAACAAGTGATTCCTGAGTGGGGTAAGGCCGGTCCACTTTTCGATCAACGTGTAGTTCGTCGGCTTCTCTAGATCTCGGTGGAACTCGTAGGTCAAGCAGCCCCTTTCGGCGCTTGAGGCTTTGCCCACCCGGATAGCAATGGATTCGAACTCCCTTTCGGCACCGGGTTTCAAGTAGATCCGAGTGATCAGCGTGAACGGTTTATTCTCGCTCTTGAGAGTCAGGAACAGGCGATCAACCAGTTCGGGCCGCTTGGGCTGCTGTTCGCTCGGGAGAAGAGCTAACCGCGCACCAGACAAGGAGCATACCAGGAGCGGCATTAGGGTCAGACCTATAGCATTCATCAATCTCACCAATCTTCTCCTCAGGTCGGAAATGGTCATAGGAACCATAATACGAGTTATCACTCGATTCTCCTGGTTAGAACAGAGCGCAGCTCGTACCGCATCCAGGAACACAGTCATCGCAGCATCCCTAAGTAGGGATTGCGACTTGACTACGTGCGAATTTTGCAATTAGGGAAGGATGCGCCTCTTCCTGTCTAGTTTTAGGAGTGGGCTGATTTAGGGTAGCCTTGAACACTAGAACTTATGAAATATCAAGCTTTCCTATATGAGCTTGCAGTTTTTTAACGTAGAAAAGTCGCCGTCCCAAATTATCCAACAGTTAGACCCGTTTATATTTACAAGCCGCTACACTTACTGGGCTGTGTAGCCGCCGTCCACACTGAACACAGCCCCAGTAATGAAGCTCGCCGCGTCAGAACACAGAAAAAGCGCCGTGCTGGCAATCTCTTCCGGTGTGCCAACGGCGACCTATGGGATGAGTGTCCGCCGTCTGTTTCATGGCTTCCTTACTGCCGCCGAAGCTGCGCTCCAAAGTCCCTGTCTCACCAATTGCGCCGGGACAAACAGCATTCACACGGATGCCTTGCTTAGCGAACTCCAACGCGACGGCTTTGGTCAGCCCGATGACCGCGTGCTTACTTGCTACATAAATTGGAATAGTGGCAAACGCGATGACACCGCTTAACGACGAAGTGTTGACGATAGCGCCACTGCCACCCTTAAGCATTGCCGGAATCTGGTGCTTCATGCACAGCCAAACGCCCTTAACGTTAATATCCATCACGCGGACGAAGTCTTGCTCCGTCTGCTCGAAAAGTGGTGTGGGCTTCTGTTCAATACCGGCATTGTTGAACGCGCAGTCGAGACGACCATAAGCCTTAACCGTTTCTTCAATCATCGCTTTCACATCAGACTCTTGGCTCACGTCAGCCTTGAAGAACAAGCCGTCACCGCCGCTCTCATGCATCAACCGCACGGTTTCTTGTCCTTCGTCCTCTCGACGAGCAACAACGACGACTTTCGCACCTTCGCGGGCAAAGTCCACCGCCGCCGCTCGACCGATGCCGGAACTGCCGCCCGTCACAATAACAATTTTTCCGTCAAACAATCCCATGAGATTTGTCTCCCTTTATTGCACAGTGAGGCCACCATCTACACTGAGCGCAGCCCCAACAACAAAACTCGCCGCATCTGAACATAGAAAAAGCACGGTTTCAGCAATTTCTTCTGCTGTGCCCATGCGTCCTATCGGATGCGCCGCTTCGACAACCTGCTTGACTGCTGGGTTGGTTTTGATCAGGTTTTGAGCGCCAGGGGTGTCTACCGCACCGGGACAGATAGCGTTCACACGAACTCCTTGCTTGGCGTATTCCAGCGCCGCCGAGCGGGTTAAGCCCAGAATGGCAGCTTTGGTTGCGGTGTAAACGCCCATACCGGAACCGCCGACGAGACCGTAAGCCGAAGAGCAGTTGACAATAGCACCGCCCTGCTTAACGATTTGGGGAAGTTCATACTTCATGCCCAGCCACACGCCCTTGACGTTGGTAGCCATGAACTCATCGAAAAACTCCTCAGTTTGCTCAGTGACTGGAATGGGAAGTTGCTGCCAACCCGCGTTGTTAAAAGCATAGTCGAGCCGACCGTAAGCCTCGATCGTCTTCTCGACCATCATTGCTACGTCGGCATCTCTTTTCACGTCGGTTGGGATGAAAAGACACTCACCCTTGACCTCTTGCACCAATCGAACGGTCTGCTGCCCTTCTTCCGCGTTGACGTCGGCCACAACGACCTTTGTACCTCTGTGAGCAAAAGCAATCGCCGTCGCACGACCAATGCCCATGCTGCCGCCTGTGATAATTGCAACTTTTCCCGCTATTGAACTCATATTGTTACTCCTCAACGCGCTCTGCGTTCAAAGAGAATAGCCAAAACCTAGTCGGGGTTGTCTAGAAGATTATTGCTCTGTTGAACATACCGACCAGGTGTTACACCAACCAAGCGCTTAAAATGCAAACCAAAGTGGCTTTGATCCGCAAAACCAATATCAAGTGCAATTTGGTGGGGCGGGACTCTTTGTAAAAGCAGCCGTTTGGCTTGAGCAATCTGTCGCTGTCTTTTGTAGACGTGAGGAGGAACCCCAATCTCCTTGTGAAATGCCCGACAGAGATAGAAGCGGCTCAATCCAGCGATGCTCGCCAGTTGTTCTAAAGAAACATTTTCGGCATAATATGCATCTAGAAAATCGCGCACTTGCTGGACTGCTGTATGAGCTAACCGCAGTGGACGTATTGAAGGAACGTCTTTAGCATGGCACTCAATTAACCGAGTTAAGAATTGGCATACGGCTGAATCCTGCTCTAGCTTGGAGAATGTCGCTCTAGCAATTCGATGCAAGTGCAAGAAGCAGTAAGTTAAATCTGAATCGGGTATGACTAGCTCAGGAAAGACAGGAAATTTGCTCGGTCTTTCGGCTCGTTCAGAGGCTATAGTTTGCAGCACCTTTGGCTCAATTTCCATCATCCAACACGTCATCGGAGTTGAAATATAGGTTCGTTGGTTGGGTAGGTGAACTTCACCTGATTGAATAATGCATAAACGCTTAGGTGGAATGCATTGATGAGTGCCTTGATAGTTATATTCTCCGTGCCGATCCCAATTCAGACCTAATTGGTATTCCTGATGAGAGTGCTTTGGGAGCGGTTCTGCAGATCCTGCTGTGTATGCATACTGCTCTAAAAGAATGCCGTCAGATTGCCATGCTCGGATGGTGACAGTTGCGGCTGTATTCATGAGTTTTCTGGCTTTGCTTCTTAAGGAGCAATTCTTATTAAAACTTATTAGAATGCTGAACTCCAGGAGGTAAAATTTTGTGTACAGTATACGACTTGGCAAGTGACTAAGAGAGGAAATAGGATCGCACGCAGCCAGATCCGTTGAGCGAAAAATTAAGCGAGCATCAACACTTGCATAATCTGCTCACAGGTTTGTCCCTGCCAAAATAGGGTTTGCGTCAGGTTGCTGAAGGGTTTGTCGGGTTAGGGGTGAAAGTAGCGACGCTGCTATGAGCCGCCATACTGCCCTTAAAATTCTTGTGTGACTTTACCCAAAAGTTGAGCAAGTTGCTCAACTTCTCGTTCCAAAATCAGTTGTCCAACTTTTGCATCCAAATTTAGACTATGGCATAAATTCAGATAGTAGTTTTTGTGAAGCTTTTCAAATCTCCGCCCCAGCAGTGCTGTGAGTGCTGTCTCGAATGGGTGGATACCTCATTTTTCGTAGCCGAGCGAACAGCGCACTTGTTGTAAGACGCTTTGAGCATATTTACTCAGCAGAACTCCCGGCTTAGTAAGCAACACAGCAACGCGGTGGCGGGTAGGCTCAACGCCTTGAGCATGAAGCTTTAGAGCCACCTGCCGTATTTCTTGGCATATGCGTTCCCTTTTTTCCACACCGCACGCCTTCAAATATTCTTTGTAGCGCTTTGAGATTCCACGGGAGAGTGAGGGAAAATACTTGTATAAATAACAACTATTTTTCTGACCGAGTCGGCGAACAATTTCCAGTAGCGAGGGCGGTGGAGCATCGTTAAGCGCGGCTTCGAGCACAGGTTGGATTTTTGCCTGCTGGCTAGCTTTTCTGTAATCAGCATGCCTGAGTTTGATTTGATCGGATAAATCTGGAAAATGATGTTGCAAAACTAGGGGATAATATCCCACGCGTTGAGCCACATCTTCCAGGGACGGTGGCGGCTCTTCCTTGACTACTTGAGTAAGCGTTGCAAAAAGGGTTTGCTTATCTTTTAGATTTAATCGTTTAAAAGGCTTCCGTTGCCGATGTTGTCGCTGTTTTTGCAGCGATGTTGCCCAAGGAATGCACTCAGCTGCAAGCACTTCTCCTGACAAAAAAATTAGCAGTGATGTCTCTAGAGGGTGGGTCAACTGCAAGAGGTTATTCATCTGAGGAATTGCTTTCCCCTGAAGCCATTGCCGCAAGGTTGGATGCTGAATACCAACCTGGTGCGCTAATGCCGCAGCATTTCCTTGAAAGAGTTGATTGATGTAGGCTGAAATTGCTTGAGCAATTCTTTCTCGAGTAGGTATTGAGCTTAAACAGGGTGCAGCAGCAATTAATTGCCCAATATTGTTTATTACATAGGTCTGCCACTTGAGGTCATGTTCTGACAAGATTTTGTGCTCGTCTGCTGCTACAGGTGGGAAACTGCCCAGCCAGTTGTGGCAATGGGAACAGTATCCCGGTCGTGAACAACCAGTAATGACAACAAGTTGCTGCTGACAGTGAGGACATCTTTCGCTCAGGAGGCAACAGTGGTGTAGACATAATTTGACTGCATCGATTGACCAAAGAAGCGGTTCGTAGATGACGCAGTTGGTATAACGCCACTGTTCATAGCAGGTTGGACACCAAGCGCGAAATCGACGGAGCAAGCCTCTGATAGGAAGAACTTGCTCCCAAAACAGCAGGGTGAGAAAACGTAAGTCGCTACGCAGCGTTAGCACTTCCAGAGCATGAACAAGATAGGCCGCCATCAACCCCGTTCCGTTTAGAGCTGTTCTAGAGTTATCAACTCCTAATATTTGGCTGATGCTTTCGACTTTGTGAGTTAACAAGCGCCCCCGGTCATGTAAAGCAATTTCCGAGATAATAAGCTTTCCTGTAGTTACACAATGCTCACTCGCCAATCTTTGTACATAGCTCGTCAGACTCTCTACATTAGGCGTCCCCACCCCAAAGGGTTCGAGATGGTAAAGACGGCTACGTACTGGAATTTCAGGTAGTTTTAAATCCCACTCAGAATAAGTTGTTAAGTTGTCGTTATTCACTGCTTCCTCCGACCTCATACCTTTTGGGGTTGGGTTTACCTACCTGTTTACGTTTCTTTTGAGAATTAGGTGCAGAATCTGGTCTATTCTGGTCTGAAACCGTTGCCTGAGTATTTGACAAAATAGACCTTTTATCTAACCCTATAGCCGCTTGTAGTTCATCAAGTTCTTCTTGAGTGTCTCTAAGTTTTTTTTCTCCTTTTTGGGCAGCTTTGAGCAAAGTCAAGCAACCTCGTACTGGTCGCGCTAGCTGTTCCAAGTTTTTTAGAGTTATGGTGGGTGCTTTTTCAGTTGTTTCTAAAACAGCGCTAAGGGTTTGCGCCAGCCAGTCCTTAAGTACTCCTACGCAACCAATACTGCGTTCATAGCAATACTCCCAGTGCTGCACTAGATCTGGCTCTTCTTTTAGTGGTAAGTGGCGTTGAAAAGTTTGCAAGACACTTTTGAAGGCAAAAACATCCTCATCGCACTTAGCATAGTAGCGGGGGAAATGAATACTTTTGCTTCGTCGGCACAACTGGTCACCCAAGTCGATGAGTGGTAGAAGGTCGTAGGTACCAACCATGACAATTCTGACTTTGGCAAGAGAAGATAGTGACTTGAGCGCTTCCGGCTGGTCTTTCAACTTACGTCCACTCGCCAGTTTGCCCAAGTGATGAGCTTCATCTATGTAAAAGGCGTCTGGATGTCGATTAATTAAAGCGGCCTCTAGTGCATGGCGCAGCTTTAATTTGGTATCTGTGTAGCTAATTTTGTGTTCAATGAGCGGTTCCTTTAAGGCTTTGAGAGTACGTAGATAAAAGTCTTTCCAGTCAAATTGACCAAACTCGGGTGACATGGCTTCAATACCAACAATTGGCAGGCGGCCTCTGTCAACTTCTAAATTAGGCAGTGCTGCTTCAATAACTTTTTGTATTAGCCGACGCAGCAGTGTTGTTTTACCCACGCCCGTGGGACCAAAAACGAAGATTAGCGATACTCCAGGAGCATGATAAATAGCACGCATCAGCTCCTGATAAGCATCGGTGAGCCGTGGATGGGCCATCGTATAATTCTCAAAGTATGCGGGTCTTTGAGCGGCTGGAAGTCCCAATAATTCCCGTGGAAAACCGTCACAAGCCATGCTCAAAATTCTCCGTAGCATTCCAGTTCATTTAAATCACTACCCGCATTTTGGAGTGATTGAGAAGCCAATTCTTGATGCTGATTACTAAGAGGGTGGTTTTTGCTTTCAACATTCAACATGCTATCGCCTCGGAGTGAAATATTTTGGCCTTCTATAATGTCGAGAACCATCTTGTTCTCCAAAGCGAAGAGACGCTGTTTCAACAACTCACCCTCAATAGCCTCTGCTCTGTTCAAATGTTCGACCAGTTCTTTATCTGAAACTTCCACCCGTTTGCCGTGGCCGGATTTACGTCGCAGCAAATCTTCTGTGACAACCATGATTTCCTTCTCAGTGCGACCAGTAAGGTATTGATAGTAGTCAGAAATACACTCCTCCCAACGCCCTCGCACAAGGGCATAAGCAATACCTACGTCAAATGGGTTGGCTCTCACATCTACCGATGAATTTTCAATTTCTGGATCTAGGAAGGCGTCACACCAGTAGTAAATGTTGCGAATTTTCACGCCGCAGCCTGGTTGCACCACCCGTGTATTTCCATTTTGTGGTGATGGTAGCGTCAGTATCCGAAAAGTTTGGTCATATTCAACTCGTCTAACTTCTCGACTACCACCCAAGGCTATTCCAAGATTAAAAGCGTTACGTGGGCTTTGTCCCAATGTTAAATGCTCTCGTTGGTCGTAGATCCAGTAAGCCCAATACTCCAGAAACTGGTAAAATTCTCCCAGTGTCCAAACTGCCTGTCCCTTGGGGTTGACTGATTTGGTTACAGAGCGGCGCTTTTGGAGAATTTGAGTATTGCCTTTTAATTCATGCAGCCATTGCGTGTTGGTGGTGTTAAAGACCCTTTCAATCGGAGCACCATATCTTGGTTCGCTAGGAGGTCGATACTTTTGAGTACACCTGTAGTAAGCCAAAAGTTGTTTAAAGTAAATGCTGTGAAATTCTTTTCCGTTATCCGTCACGATGGTTTGGGGGAGGCGTTGGCAGCGCTGCACACAAATACGCATCACCATCATGCAAGAGCGGCGGCTGGGCTCTTCATAACTGATATAAACTGCCAATATTCGACGGCTGTAACTATCAATCATGAATGTCGCCCAAGGGCGACCAAGACTGATATCATTGAGGGACATAGCTGAACTAGAATTGCAGGTAACGAGCGATATCAGCGAACTGACTAACTCATCATCTATCTGTGTATGGTCGATGTGAGCGCTTGACCAAGTCAGATCCCCGCCGCGTGGTATACCTTCAGTTGAGTGGAAAGGTTTTTGAAGATTGACCACCCGACTTCCTTCACGGGCTTGAGTTTGTTCGTAACCAGAACGGCGTTTAATCTCTAAACGAAACCTCTTTTCACTCGGTGGCTCAAGTGGTGGTTCATGTGCTTTGCACGCTTGTTTAAACGCTCTGTATACCCCAGTTATTCGTCGCTTCTTTGCAGTTTCATAATACTGTGCAATGTACTCAACCATGAATCTTAAAACGGCTTCATCCAACTTCGGCTTCCTACTACCTTTTTTACTATGTAATGGTAAAAGTCCTATGTAGCCATTTCCGTAGATCTTGGACGCTTCTGTGTAGCTAGAAAGCCAGCGTCGAATACTACTATTCGGGAATGACGGTGGGTTTGGCAGCAGGTATGGCTCAATGACCTCGTACCGTCGATTAGCAGATGCAATATCTTTTGGCCTTGCAGAACGCAAAATTTCTTCAACTTTCTGACGGATGTTTGATTCTGTTTGGATTTCAAAACCTTTTATTTCTCCTTGCTCAACTAGAGCGTTGAATGTAGTGTTCAACAGGCTAGCAACTTTTCCATCTGCTCTAGTCAAACTAATTTTTTCACCTCCAGTGTTAATAATCTCCCAGCATTCACCGTCCCAAGATAAAGTTATACCCACGTCAACCTTGAGGACAGAGGCGCAAGCAGCGACAGTTGAGGGTAATACGTCAGTAGTAATCTGTTTGTAAGCTTTGGCTATCTCTTTATTAAGGAAAATCCTTACTTGATCTGGTTGGGCTAGTGGAGCGGCACTTAAGTTAACGTACACTTGCTCAGTAGCAATCAGGATATTGATGTCGTCTGGGCTAGCTGCAACTACCCTTAGCAGTAGTTGGGCAAACGTGATTCCGGGCTCACTTTCTACAATCTTTATGAGGGCTTTTCTTACGAACTCATCTAATGAAAGGGATTTTCCACAGAAGTAAGGTTCTAGCCAAATTTGGTTTCGCATCCGTACCGGATTAATCTCTGCTGATGACCGTAAGCAATAGTAAAGCCCATACTTCTGGGCGTGTTCTTCACCAGGAGGGCAACCCCAGCGACCCTCTTGATCTCGAACATAACGGTGGGGGCTTTTCTCACTGAGCTGGACTAATTCTTCCTCTGTCTTACACTCTTCCCATCCCGCTCCTTCTCTTCGGATGACAAAAAAGTCTGGTGTATGCAAGCGGCGAACACGCATTCCTTTCTTACTTAAGTAATTGAGTTCTATGGCGGACGGTTGGTCGTAGTATTCGAGTACGTCGTCCGAATGCTCTAGTTTGTCAACAATGTGTGCCAACTCATTACGATGAGATTCAAACTGTATACTCACCCCCATTTTCTGACTAGGGTAAAAGCCACAAACATTGCTTTTACCACCCTGCACGCTGCGTGATGGGTCGGATGAGCGTACCTGCTCAATGATTTTTCTGGTGTATTCAGGGATATTTTGCTGATGACACCAGTTGTCAAACCGGTTTTGGGTCAGCATCATGACCTTTTACTCCTGATCTGGCGGCGCAATAACGAGGCTACCGATGATCTGCCTTGTCAAAAATATTAAGCTTGAACCCTGGTGCTATTGGCTTTCCTTAACATTATCTTTCTACTTTTGCTCAACTTCTGGTTCCAAATTCCGACAATTGTCCAACTTCTGGTTCCAAATGTATTAATTTTAGTGTCTGCACGGAACATAATAATCAGCATTTCAGCTTCCAGATTGCCCAACTTTTGGTTCCAAGCCTAGTCAAGTTTTGGGTAAAGTCACATCTTGCTATGTATGGGTTCCAAAAAATTTCGTTTCAGCTCAAGGTGAGCTTTGACATGCTACAATTTTGTTGTTGGAAACCCGGTGGGGCGGTTTTCAAAGAGCAAAAGCTTTACTACATACCTGAAGCTGCAGAAATTGCAGGTCGAGAGTGGATTTATCAAGATTTTATCGATTGACCAATTATTAGGGCACACACGACTGAATTACCAGGAAAATATATCAGATCTAACGACTATAGAAACAATGCCTTTAAGCCGTAATCCCCAAGTGCCTTGGCAGCAAGAAGCTGTAATTCGCCATAGCCTTCAACTAGTGCATAGCTTCCAGCATTGGACAGGCCATACTCTGATTGACACCAACGGCTCAACAATCCTCGTAGCCCAAAGGCTGTTTGAAGCTTCTTTTGTCCTCGTATCTCACGGGACCGAGTCAGATCCGATTTTCAACTACGGCAACCGAAAGTTGTGGCAGCTAGAGTGGGAGGCTTTTACCAACCTGCCTTCGCGTTGTAGTGCCGAGCCCATCGAGCAAAAAGAGCGTGAGCGTATGCTAGTCTCTACCAAGAACCAAGGCTTGATCAGTGAATATCAAGGCATTCGCATCTCCAGCATGGGAAAGCGCTTCAGAATTGACGACGGGATTATCTGGAACGTTCTGGACGAGGAACTCCGACCGTGTGGTCAAGCTGCTACCTTTAATCGCTGGACACCTATCACTTGACAGGTTGGATATCATTGCCTCATCCCACACTCAGAATACTCTATGTTTTAGGATTGGCGCAGGTATCAAGACGCGTACGAGATATGTCCGTTACGCAACACTAAGAACTCGCTACCAAGTGCAGATGTACTGGAGTTCTAATCACAGGCTTTGTCTATCAAACCCAGTCTTTCATGCCAGTCAACGAGGGATTCTTTAGGATAGCGCGGATAATAATCGTCCTTTGGGTCTTCAGGAACCTCCACCCAACTTGCCGCGAAATCGAGCATCATGTGGGTTCGCTCTGGTGGTTTGGGAAGGTCAGCGGCAAATCGAGCAATAGCAACGCCTGAATGAGTAGGGATAGCGGCTTTTGACGCTGAAGCGCACTGCTTGGCAGTGGCACGAACCTGTTAGCAACATAGTGATAGCGAAGATCTCAATTGAACTTCATTGTGCCATTCGGATATAGAACAGGGTAGTGCTTACCTCCTAAGAGCGAACACTCCCCCACTTTTGGGGAACCGCCAACCCTAAAGGCGAAGCGATGACTATCCCGCGAGTGCGATCGCTTTCTACCAACGGCCAGGGATGAGGGATGGAGTAGGCTACAGCCTGTTGCTGGTCACGAAAGACAAAGCACTGTTCTGGCTCAACTAAGGGAGTAGCACTTAAATCAACATAAATCTGCTCAGTGGCAATCAGAAAGTAGATATCATCCGCGCTGGCTCCATAACCTTGATGCAGTAGTTGATGCAGCCTTAGCCCAGGTTGGGCCGAAACCAGTTAGCGCACAACTTGGCTAGTTGAGGCATTGACGCCGGAATACTCTTTGATTTTACATCAATCCACAGCCACACCCAACTAATTCAACTTTAATTGCAAGCTAAGCTTATTTATTACCAACAAAGGGTGAGAGCTTTAGAGCGACCCAGTCTGTACTCTAGTCTATATGTCACCCTATCAGGAGGAAAAGCCAGTGGAAGAGACAGGAATCAGATGGTGGATGAGATATGTCGTCGTCCCCATTGTTAGTGGAGGCGGAGTTGTAGCTATTGTCGCGGCCATGCTCGGAAAGCAACCTACTCCAACCTCATCGACCTCTCCAACCCCAACGCAAAAGTCGTTAACATCTCCGCCAGAACAAACAGCTCCGTCAACGTTTTCACAAATGCTAGCAACACCGACACTTGCGCCCAAGTCCTCACCCATACGGATATCCTCGCCAAAGTCCTTGCCTACACCAACAATCTCATCAAAATCCTCAGCAACACCAAAAATCTCATCAAAGTCCTCACCCATACCGACATTCTCGCCAAAGTCCTTACCTACACCAACGTCTTCACCAGAGTCCTCACCCGCGCCCACATCTTCTGCCGAATCCTTACCTACACCAACATCTTCTCCAGAGTCCTCGGCTCCAGAGTCTTCGGCAACACCAACGTCCTCTCCAGAGTCCTCACCTACGCCGTCATCATCTACAAATACAAAGTCCTCAGTGATACCAAAATCCTCACCAGAGTCCTCACCCGCGCCCACATCTTCTCCAGAGTCCTCAACGAAATCTACTCCAGTCCCAGCACCAACCTCCTCAGCTCTGTAAAATGGCTGCATGCAAGAAACCACCATCTCTAGATTTTGATTATCCCTTGGTCAAAGATGCGGCTATCAGTGTCGATGCCACTTACGACCATGCGATCGCCATATACCTCAAACGCAGCAAAACTCAGCTGACTGGCAGAATGTACCGTCCACTCTGAACGAAATACTGGGCGAGTTGCCGCACCAGCCCCACAGATTAGGTACGTAGTTCCGTCAATGGGGCGAGTGCGCTCATAGTCGTGGTCATGACCGTTGATATAAAGTTGAACTCGGTACTTTTGGAACAGAGGAGTTAGGGTATGAACAAAGGCTCTATTCACCCCATATAAACCTGACGTGTAGATAGGGTGATGACCAAACACGACTTTCCAAGGGGCATTACTGCGGCTCAATTCCTGCTCTAACCAAGCTAATTGAGTCTTCCAGTCAGCATTGACATTGGTATCTAGAGCAAAAAACTGCACTGGTTCGCGGCGAAATGTATAGTAGCGCCCTTGCATATTAAAGCCTGGGTAGCGGATTTGGGGTTCGCCGTTGGCAGTGCGAATGTCGTGGTTGCCTAGACAGGCATGGAATTTGACACCCTGTTTGAGTAAGGACTGATAGGGACGCTCAAACACCGCGCCAATTTTCTCGATTTCACCATCGTTGTAAATATTGTCCCCAGCCAGGATTGTCAAATTAAACGGGTTTTGGCTGTGATAACGCATCATGGAGTCAGCCACGGCGTATTGGCTATCCGTTCCAGTTCCTGTATCTGCCACAGAAACAAAACGTAGTAGAAGGTTTTTTCCAGTTGGGGTGGTGGGCGCTGTTGGTTTTAAGGCAACGTTGGAGTGAATAGATGGGTCAATATCAGCACTCTGGGCAGACTGACTCCATTTCTTTACTAGAAACACTAAACCGATAGTGCCAAGGCTACTTAAAAAGAGAAACTGACGGCGTTTAAGGCTCATAGCTAATATAAGTCAGGGGTCAGGGGCCCTCTTTTACTCACGAAGTGGTACATTAGGGCTGAAGGCAGCACTCGTAAGAATCTATCGCATTTGAGCCTGAGTGCGCTGTCTTGGAAGGAGATCCGATGTCACAGGAGCAGCCAAATTCACAACCGCCGCTTTCCCCCAAACCGGAGGCGGGTCAGTCGGAAATCAGCCTTAATAAGGAAACCCAGACTCTCCACAAAACCTGGAGCCGAGTCCACGTAGTCCTGACGTCTCAGAGTATCAAAGCTCTGCGAGGGACGATTCAGGTGTTAGAAGGGGTGCTGGTGAAACTAGAGGCAGAACCCCCGGCAGGTACAACGCCGAGTTTTTTGGACAAACTCCAGTCGGGGTGGAGTAATGCCATAGCAAAAATCCGCTCTCTCTTGCCGGAAAATCTGAATCAAAAGCTGTCGGATACAGCTTTGACTGGCATCCTTGCCGGAATTGCCGTAGTTGTGGTTTGGTCAGCCTCAGCCCTCTTGCCTGGTAAGGCTTCTGATGTGGCAAATGTTCCTCCCTCTGAGCAAGTGCCTGCCGTAAACATAACTACTCCTTCAGAGTTAGCAGCACCGGCAGAGCCAAAACCAATCGAAGTTATTCCGCCACCACCAGTGCCTACTCCTACCCCAACCCCAACCATATTGACACCAGAGCAAAATCTGATTGCGTCAATTGAAAACCAAGTTGCTGAAATTACAAATCAGTATGGAAATGGTCTGATCCAATCGATTCAGGCTAATTTCGAGGGTAGCAGTCTAACTATCAAAGTCACACAGGATTGGTACACCCTCAAACAATCCCAACAAGACAAATTAGCAGCCCAGATGCTAGAGCGATCTAAAGAACTGGATTTCAGTCACTTAGAAATTACTGATCCCCAAGGAACACTGTTAGCTCGTAGCCCAGTGGTAGGAACTGATATGGTAATCCTGAAACGACAGGAAAACAGCAATCAGCAGCAAGAGGCGCTGAACTCTCTACAACATCCCCATGCCCCAGTCAAAGCTACCGCTTGACCTTGTGCTGACTGATCACAGGTTGGCTAAACTAAATCACCTCCGTCGGCTCAGTTATCTTTGGGATAAATCTCTTAGCGTTCCCGGTACTAGCTTCCGCGTCGGTTTAGAGTCCCTCGTTGGAATACTACCTGTTGGTGGCGATATTGTGGGCATGGTTCTCTCGACTTACATCTTGCTTCAGGCGGTACAATTAGGTCTACCAAAAGCCGTTTTAGTGCGAATGGTCTTAAACATTGTCTTAGATGGCGTAGTAGGGTCTGTACCTATCTTGGGAGATTTATTCGATACTGCCTGGAAAGCCAATACCAGAAATGTAAATCTACTGGAAGCGCACTTACGCTCTCCTCAGTCAAGCCGTAACGCAGACCGATGGTTTTTCTTCTTGTTGTTTGCTGGGTTGATGCTAGTTATGGCTGCTCTGACTGCCGTCGGTGTCATCGCTATCCAGTTGCTGATGAGAGCTGTAGCTGCATGGCACTAAGAGGCTTCGTGTGCCAGTTCTTCAAGCTGTCAACCGTCAACATCATCTCAAACCTTATGGTTCCCCTAGCAGGACTGATGGATGTGGCATTCCTGGGACATTTGGTAGAGATCCGTCATTTGGCAGGAGTGACCTTAGCGACGATTCTATTCGACTATATCTACTTGACGTTTGGTTTCCTTCGCATGGGCACGACTGGAATGACTGCCCAGGCGGTGGGACGCGAAGACCAGGAAGCCGTGCTGTTGATTGGATTACGGCATGGAGTTTTAGCACTGGGACTGGGACTAGCAATTCTGGTGTTCCAACAACCGTTGCGACTGTTGGGCTTTGCCCTCTTGAGTGCCACGCCAGAGGTTAAAGCCTCAGGACAAGCCTTTTATAATGCCCTAATCTGGGGCGCTCCGGCAACGCTCATCAACTTTGTACTGGTCGGCTGGTTTCTGGGACGGGAACAGAGCGACAGAGTGCTCTTGCTCTCAGCCGTCAGCAATGGGGCAAACGTACTGCTCGATTACATGTTCATTGTCCGATGGGGATGGGAAAGTACAGGTGCTGGACTGGCAACAGCAGCCAGTCAGTATCTCATGCTGCTGGTGGGAGTCCTGCTATTTCGCCGAGAAATTCGGTTTGAGCAGGTGCAAGCGTTAGCTGGAAAGCTGTTTGAACCGTTTGCCTTGAAAGTTGCCTTCACACTCAACGGCGAGATTCTAATTCGCACCTTAGCGTTAATTTCTACATTCGCGATTTTCACCAACATGAGTTCAGCCTTGGGAACCGTTGTTCTGACAACAAACGCAGTACTGATGCAGGTTGTGACGCTAGCGGCCTATCTCATTGATGGGTTAGCATTCGCTACAGAGAGTTTTGCCGGGGTTTTTCGCGGCAAAGGAACTACTGATGGACTGATGCAGCTAGTGCAGGTTTCTGGGGGGACCAGCCTGAGCTTAGGACTTATGTTTGCGATCACTTTCATCCTCGTTCCGAAACCACTTTTCAGTCTGTTGACCAACCATACCGAGATTATCGCTCACCTTTGTCGTTATGTCCCCTGGCTGCTACCTGTTCTAGGATTTGGGTCAATCGCCTACATGCTGGATGGCTACTTCCTGGGTTTGACTCAAGGTCGCACGCTGCGTCAATCTACGGTGAAGGCTACTCTGGTAGGCTTCGCCCCGATGGCGATCGCTGCCTGGTACTTCCGCAGTAGTCATCTATTATGGCTATCGCTATCTCTGTTTATGGCAGCAAGAGCACTCACTCTGGGACTGCAGGTGCCAAGGACACTAAGAAACTAGCTGAAACTCATCCAAGGAGCACGTCGCTAAATTGTTTTCACCATTCCCCATTGCCCATTCCCTACTCCCCACCTAACTAAGAGTAATTAAATTGAGATGATTTAATTGTATAATATAGAATTTTGATAGCTAACAGCTAGGTGGGCTGGAAGGGATTATTTGTGACGTTAAATCACTGCTACACAACTGAGGGTGGAGTTCGCGTATCTCGCTCCACTATTGAGGCTTCTATGGATATTGATATGGAAGCTATTTTGTCCCACATTGACTCTCATCGTGGGGGGTTGTTCACAAGTAGCTATGAATACCCGGGCCGTTACAAGCGATGGAGCATTGGTTTTATCAATCCACCACTCGAACTAGCCACGCGTGAGAACTCATTTACGCTGACAGCCCATAATCAGCGCGGCATGGTTCTCCTCCCTTATCTAGCAGAGCGCCTTTACGAACAAACCCAACTTCAGGAAGTTACTCAGGACAAGCACTGCATCACTGGATCTGTAAAGCCAACTGAACAGTCGTTTGCAGAAGAAGAGCGAAGCAAGCAGCCGTCTGTCTTTACCGTCATCCGCGACATTCTAAGTGCCTTTAAAAGCCCTGAAGACGAACATCTAGGACTGTACGGTGCATTCGGCTACGACTTAGTTTTTCAGTTTGAGCCAATACCGAAGTTGCGTCAGCGCCCAGATGAACAGCGAGATTTAGTGCTATACCTACCCGACCACCTTGTGGTAGTTGACTACTATCTCCAACGCACATTTTGTTTGCAGTATGAGTTTGAAACCGAGTATGGCAGTACTAATGGATTACCTCGAACCGGTGAATTAATTGACTACAAAGGTTCATGCCTTCAACCGACTCAGACCTGCGATCATGCGCCAGGGGAATATGCAGACCAAGTGCGGAAATCCATTGATTACTTCCGTCGTGGGGATTTGTTTGAAGTTGTTCCAGGTCAAAGCTTTTTTGAAGGGTATGAAGATCGCCCATCTAAGCTGTTTCAAACGCTACGGCAAATTAATCCAAGCCCCTACGGCTTCATCTTTAACCTTGGTGGAGAATACCTGATCGGTGCGTCTCCAGAGATGTTTGTGCGGGTTGAAGGAAGACGGGTTGAAACGTGCCCGATTAGTGGCACTATCAAACGGGGACAGGATGCGATCGGGGATGCTGAGCGCATTCGCCAACTGCTTAACTCCCGCAAAGATGAAGCTGAGCTAACAATGTGCACCGACGTTGACCGCAACGACAAGTCGCGGATCTGTGAGCCTGGGTCGGTAAAGGTAGTTGGTCGCCGGCAGATTGAGTTATACAGCCATTTGATCCATACGGTAGATCACGTTGAAGGTCTCCTGCGGACAGAGTTTGATGCCTTAGATGCTTTCCTCACCCACACTTGGGCCGTAACGGTAACGGGTGCACCGAAACGCGCCGCGATCCAGTTCATTGAGCAACATGAGCGTAGTGTTCGCCGCTGGTATGGTGGCGCAATTGGATGGTTAAACTTCAACGGCAACTTAAACACTGGCCTAATTCTGCGCACGATGCGGCTGAAAGATTCTGTTGCAGAAGTTCGAGCTGGCGCTACTCTTCTGTATGATTCCGTTCCCGAAGAGGAAGAGCAAGAGACGTTAACAAAGGCAGCAGCACTATTGCAGACACTCCACCGTGCCAAGCAAATTAGCGGTGTAACTGTTCCGAATAACTCAGGGCTGCAACACTTTAGCAATGCGGGGAGAGGTTCGCACGTTCTGCTAGTTGACCACGAAGACTCCTTTGTGCACACACTTGCCAATTACATTCGCCAAACTGGTGCCACAGTTACGACACTGCGCCACGGTTTCTGTAAATCAGTTTTGGACACTAAATGCCCAGACCTTGTTGTCTTGTCTCCAGGTCCTGGCAGGCCGAGTGATTTTCATGTGGCAGAGACGCTGGCATCTTGCATGCATAGAAAGATTCCAGTGTTTGGTGTTTGCCTTGGGCTCCAGGGAATTGTTGAAGCCTACGGGGGTGAATTAGGGGTGCTCGATTATCCGCAGCACGGCAAGCCCTCTCGTATTTTGATTACGGACTCGGATTCACGCTTGTTCAAGGGCTTACCATCGTCCTTTGAGGTTGGTAGATATCACTCGTTGTTTGCCCAACCCGACAGGATGCCACCGGAACTAAAGGTTACAGCCATGTCAGAGGATGGAGTCATTATGGGGATTGAGCATAAGACACTCCCAATTGCCGCAGTACAGTTCCACCCAGAGTCCATTATGAGTCTGAGTGAAGACGTAGGTCTGAAAATCATTGCTAACGTGCTCCAAGAATTGGCATGATTTCTAGGATGTGTTGAAGAACCGGAGCAAAAGCGAGAAAGAAATCAACCGTGAGAGAGATGAAGGAAAGTAGAATCGATAAACTATCTGTGTGGCCGAAGCTATAGAGCTTTGTGGAGGGGATATTGATTGCCTCGCCAAGCTCGATCAGGTGCTCTCTGAGGCGACGGAGCTATGTACTAGGGCGATATCGCAAATCAATGAGACGTCAAGGAAGAATTAAGCACGGTATTTCTGCAACAAATTCATTCTTTTGAAAATGTCATAATAGATAACCCTAAGGCTAGTAGAAACAAAAAGGCTCCTAGTAAAAAAGGGATTTCGGGCAGGCGATATGGAGCTCCAACCGAGGTGAAATATCCAAACAAGTTAGTTGCCAGGAGCGGACCAACTATCGTAGCCAACGCTGTTTGACTAGCCAAAGCTCCCTGGATTGCCCCCTGTTGTTGAGCGCTCACTTGACCGGAGAGCAGCCCCTGTGCGGTTGGTTTAACTGCATAGTTAAAGCCATTGAGGACGATCGCGCCATAGATCATCCATCCTCGACTGGCTAGAGTATAGAGCAGATAGCCGATCAGGCTAAAAAATAGCCCAACCATAATTGTCCGTCTCTCGCCAAATTGTGCAACGACAGGACGGATGATTACCCCTTGTACAAGCGCCGTCATCAACCCTAATAGAGCCAAGGACAAGCCAGCTTGAAATGCTTCCCAGTGAAATTTGTAGGTTGTAAATAAAACCCAAGTGCTAATAAAACATTGCAGTGCTAAGTCAGTACAGAAGATAACAGTCGCTAAGCCAAAGACAGCCGTACTCTGACGCAGCAGCCTTAAAGAACCTATAGGATTGGCGGCTTGCCAGGAAAAAGCCCGACGATGTTCCTGCTTGTGCGATTCGGGAACAATCAGTAGACCATAAAGCAGATTCAAAATCGTCACAACGGCTGCTACAAGAAAGGGAACTCGTAAACCCCAGATACTCAACAAGCCACCTAAAGCAGGTCCAATCACCCATCCAATTGCAACAGTCGTGCCGATTAATCCAAAATACTGAGCCCGGTTTTCTGGTCTACTAATATCTGCAATATAGGCAGAGACAACTGCTAAACTGGCACCCGTTAAACCGTTAAGAATTTGGGCTGAGAAAATCCAGGGCAGACTAGGAGCCAAAGTCAAACCCAAATAGCTCAGTCCTGTTCCCAATAACGAAAGTAGCAATACTGGTTTGCGACCGAACTGATCTGATAGAGCCCCCTGAACTGGAGAGAAGATAAACAACATCAGGGCATATGTGGTTGTCAGCGCGCCAAAATAGTAAGCGGCGGTGGAAACATCCCCAACGGCTTGAGTAATAATTTTGGGCAAGATTGGGGTGCTCAACCCAATGCCCATCACATCTAGGAATAAAGTAATGAGAACAAATACAATGCCGGACGGAAGCTTGTTGGTCATTACCTTCTCCGTTTAAATCCTTGCCTACAAAAGTGGTGCTGGTTTACAGTGTTGCAGGGATGTGCTTCAAGCATAATTTACAGGCGATACATTAAAATTTGTAAAGAGGGGAAGCAAGTTCGGTAGCCCCAACTGCGCGGCTATTTACCAAAATCTGGCAATATTTCTATGGCAGCTCGTCAAGACACAATTTGGGAACGGTTTTTAGCTCCTGTGGTTCGCCTGATGATTGATGAAGAGGGACTGCGGCGTTACCATGAGAGCGTTGATTGGCAGAAAGAGAGCGATCGCTTCCGGCGACAGGATGTGACAATTCCTTCTTATTACAGTAGTCAAAACTTCCATGGCATTGAGGGTGGATATCTCAACGCCGGTGCGGCTGTTTCCTACGACCCCATTACCCAGTACGTCATACCTCCTAACGAGAACCTGGTACGCCAAGGCTTGATTGACGCTATCCAGGGGCAACCCAGGCGGATTTTAGACTTAGGCTGCGGCACCGGCTCCACAACGTTGATGTTGAAGCAGGCTTTTCCCCAAGCGGAAGTCATTGGCTTAGACTTATCTCCCTATATGCTGGTAAGGGCTGAACACAAAGCTCAAACAGCTGGTTTAGACATTCATTGGCGTCATGGTGATGCTGAATACACTAGGTTCCCTGATGCTTCCTTCGACGTGGTTACGGCTTCGTTGCTGTTTCACGAAACGCCATCAGCAGTATCCCAATCAATTCTGCGCGAAAGCTTCCGACTGCTGAAGACTGGTGGGGAAGTGTTGATTCTGGATGGTAGTCAGAAAACGCTGCGCCAGATGGAATGGCTCAATAATATTTTTGAGGAGCCGTATATTCGTACCTTTGCTGCTGGGAGTGTAGATGCATGGATGGGGGCAGCTGGCTTTGAAGCGGTGCAGACCCAAGATTTATGGTGGATACATCAGGTAACCCGTGGCGTCAAACCAATTTTAGATGAAGACTCATCTGCTGCGGTATCGTCCAATCGTCAGAGCTGCGAACCATACACCCCGACACCGACTACCATCTCAGATCACGATTTGGAGGGCTTTCCAGCCCCAGCATGAGGCATGTCTCTCAAAGCAGTTCTATTTGACTTCAACGGCATTATCATTGACGATGAGCCGGTTCACCACCAGCTAATTGATCAGATTCTAATCAAGGAAAATTTGCGGCCTCAACCAGGAGAGTTCCAGCAATTTTGCCTTGGTCGTAGCGATCGCGCCTGTCTTAGTGATCTGCTTACCCGCCGGGGTCGAGTTGTCAGTGAAACGTATTTACTCCAGCTATTGAACCAGAAGGCGCAAGCATATCAACACGAGTTAGAGAAACTAGAAAAGTTGCCCCTCTATCCAGGTTTGGAGGAATTGATTTTTCAGCTCAGAGCGCGAGAGCTGAAACTGGCGGTGGTGACTGGAGCGGTTACCAGGGAGGTGGAATTGGTGTTAAATCGCGCGACTCTGGCGGCATATTTTACGGTAATTGTGGCGGGAGATGATATAAAGACCAGTAAACCAGAACCCGATGGCTATCTCCTAGCGGTGGAACGCTTGAATCATCTGTATCCTGATCTCAACCTTCAAGCATCGGAGTGTCTGGCGATTGAAGATACCCTAGCTGGAATTCAAGCAGCGAAGCGAGCCGGGATACCAGTGGTTGGAGTGGCAAACACTTATCCCTTCCATATGCTCCAGCGTCAGGCTAGCTGGACTGTGGATTATCTTGCTGATTTAGAAATAGACCGAGTGCAGCAGGTCTATTCCCAGATTGGAACTCAGCAACCTGTTGGATAGGCAAGCTTGGAGTGCAGCTTGCTCTTGGTGATAAAATAATAAGGTGATTTTAGGGAGATGGGAATTGCTTATGCTACCCAACACCCAAAACTAGGGGAATTAGCTCAGTTGGTAGAGTGCTGCGATCGCACCGCAGAGGTCAGGAGTTCGAATCTCCTATTCTCCATACACCGAAACCCCCTTTGAATGGCGGGCTGTGTCGTTTTTAGAACAGATTGCAGCAACTCTCCCATTCTCAATAACAACCCTGGAATGGGTACAATTAGGCATGATTGAGTAAGGAATTGAGATACGATTGAGATAATTTATTGAGGGCTATCAACGCTATGGCAAGGGTTCCAGGCGCTACGAAAAACCTAGATGAGATAAACCCAGTATCTCAATCTTTATCTCAATCCAGGAAGAAAGCAGCTAAGGGTACGGTTGTCGTCCAAGTCTTTAAAGAGCGTTTAAGGCTGTGCTGGTCATATCTGGGCAAGCGCTACTTTCTCTACATTGGGCTACCCGATAGCAAGGTTAACCGGATGGTTGCAGAATCAAAAGCCAGGGTGATCGAAGGTGACATGGCAACAGGCAACTTTGACCTCAGCCTGAAGAAGTACAAGTCTCAGGCAGTGCTGAAGCGAAGCCAGATATCAGCAGTCGTTTTGTTTGAACGGTTTACAGAGAGCAAAGCAAAGTATCTGGCATCCCCAACGCTAGCCAAATATGCCGCGATTACTGGGTATTTCAAACTGTACTTCAAAGACAAACCTGCTGGTACTATTGCAGCAGAAGATGCAGAAGCCTTTACCGCCTGGCTGATAACCCAGATTAAACCGATTACGGCTAAGGATAGGTTGAGTCTCATCAAGGCTTGCTGGCAGTGGGGAATCAATCAAGATTTGATTGAATTCAACCCTTGGGAGGAAATGAGCAAGCGTGTCAAGCCCGCTCCAAAGCAGATGCCTAAACCTTTCAGCCTCGAAGAGATTGGGGCAATCATCCAAGGGTTCAGAACTGACAGATACTACCACCCGTATGCTGACTACGTGGAGTTTTTATTTGGCACAGGCTGTCGCACGGGTGAGGCGATTGGATTGCAGTGGAAGCACGTCAGTGGTGATTGCTCAACTGTCTGGATCGGAGAAAGTCTGAGTCGTGGGGTAAGGAGATCCACTAAGACTAACCGAGCCAAAACGGTTGCCTTGACACTCAAGTTACAAGCAATGCTATTGGTGAAAAGACCTGCTGAGTATGACCCTGACGGCCTGGTATTCCCTTCTCCCAAAGGCAATGCTATTGATGACAACAACTTTAGGAATAGAGCTTGGAAGACGGTGCTGACCCGTCTGGAGATTGACTATCGTAAACCCTACAGCACTCGCCATACCCTAGTTAGCCATGCCTTGGACTTGGGGATGAACCCGGTTATGGTTGCTGAGCTGACGGGGCACGATGTGCAGGTGCTTTATCGAAACTATGCCGGAAATGTGAATTCTAGACCCCGCTTGCCAGAGCTTTGATAATAAAAAAAACTTAGTTAAGTTGAATACAGCAAATTTCATGTACATAGAGTACACTAAACTAGTAGATTAACTGGGACAATGAAACCTTACTCTATTGACTTTCGAGAAAAAGTAGTCAAAGCGTACGGCTCTTCTGGAGTTGTGGTGATAAGTGAAGCTAATCAGAAAAGCAAGCTAATAGTCTGGCGCGAAAGTTGTCAAAGTTCACAAAGCCATAAGCTTGTCGTTTTATCAACTTGAGCCGATTGTT
>JAABUQ010004265.1_pt1 | contig 24618 bp, 19 predicted proteins | sample 5560001 | NCBI WGS metagenome assembly JAABUQ01 (sample SAMN10711888, study PRJNA513371) | rock metagenome | isolation source: Antarctica rocks | place: Antarctica: Victoria Land, Finger Mt nord | collected 2015-12-18
TCGCTGCGTGGCATCGTCGGGGTGAATCTCCAGGGGTGAGAAGGGCAGATTCATCAACGCCAGCCTTCATGAGACCGGCTGGCGAAGATTTTAGCCAGATTGTTCAGATTTCCAGATCCCCTCTGAGTACACCTGGTACAACCATTCGCTGACCCCGAATTCTCGGACGCCCGGCTGCAAGGTCAACGACGCAACCCCGACGCCCGACACATCCGGCAATCAAGGCGGACTGTTCGGCGCCAGCAGCAACCATCGGGGCGGCGTGACGACCCTGCTCGGCGATGGCTCGACCCGATTCATCAAGGATGGGATCGATCCCCGGTTGTGGAAGGCTTTGAGCACGCGAGGCGGTCACGAGACGATCGATCCGTCGGGATTCTAGCGATGATCTCGTTCCGAAGTCGTCTTCCAAAGCGATGCGTCGAGCCGGGATGACATCTGCCGAGGCCCTCGCCGGATGATAGGATGGGCCTCGACCGATCGAGGGGCCATCTCCTCCTTTATCCATCCGCGCCTCCTCGGCGGTCGGGATTTCCACCGATGCGTCGATTCGTCTCGTGGATCGGGCCGGCCTGCGGCGTGGCCCTGCTCTTGTTCGTGTACCGGCCGGTATTGTTCGACGGCGGCCAGTTCGGCTACCGCGACGCGGCCCACTATTACTACCCGCTGTATCAGAAGGTGCAGGCGGAGTGGGCGGCCGGGCGGGTCCCGCTCTGGGACCCCGGCGAGAACGCGGGGATGCCGCTGCTGGGCAACCCGACGGCCGCCGTCCTGTACCCGGGCAAGCTGATCTTCGCGGCGCTGCCGTACCCCTGGGCCGTCCGGGCCTACGCGGTGGCCCACACGGCCTTGGCCTTCGCGGGGATGCTGGCGATGCTCCGGGGGTGGGGGGCGAGCCGGCCGGCGGCGGCCATCGCCGCGATCGGCTACGCCTTCGGGGCCCCGGTCCTGTTCCAGTATTGCAACATCATCTTCCTGGTCGGGGCGGCCTGGACCCCGTGGGGCCTCCGGGCGGTCGACCGCTGGCTCCGCCTGGGCCGGCCGGGGGCCCTGGCGACGTTGGCCGTCACCCTGGCGATGCAGGTGCTCGGCGGCGACCCCGAATCGGCCTACCTGGTCGGCCTGTGCGCGGCGGGCTATGCCTGGGCCTTGACGCGAAAGACGACCCACCGGCCGGCGGGGCGAAGTCGAGGCTGGGCCTGGGCCCTGGCGGGGGCGGCGGGCCTGGGGGCGTGGGTGGCGATCTCGTTGGGGCTGGCCGCCACCCTGCCGGGCTTCCGTCCCGAGCGGGGCGAATCCCCCTGGGGGCCGTTCGTCCGGTGGTTCGGGTCGGGCCAGATCCCGAGGTTCCGGCCCGAGGTGTTCGAGGGGCCGGTCCCGGGGTTCCCCTGGGTGGCGAAGCTCCCGGTGGTGATGGCGGCGCTCTGGGGCCTGGTCGGGCTGGCCCTGGTGCTCCGGTGGCGGCGCGGGGCGACCGCGTCGGCGGCCGGGGCCCTGGTCCCGAAGCTGGCCGGCCTGGCGGCGGCGGCGGCGCTGGCCGGGACGATCGCCGCGGCGCAACTCCTGCCGGTCGCCGAGTACACCCGGATCAGCGCCCGGGCGACCGACGAGGGGCCGCACGACATCTACCCCTTCAGCCTGGAGCCTTACCGGGCCGTCGAGCTGGCCTGGCCGGGCTTCTTCGGGCGTCACTTCGGCAAGAGCGTGGCCTGGGGCGGCCTGGTCTTGCCGGGGGTCAACCACCGGACCTGGGTCCCGTCGCTCTACCTCGGGGCCTTGACGGCGGTCCTGGCCCTGGGGGCGGCCGGGTTCCGCGACGGCCCCCCTTGGCGAGGCTGGCTCACGGCGGTCGCGGCGGTCAGCCTGATCGGCGGCTTCGGCGAGTACGCCAGCCCGATCTGGGCCGCCCGCCAGTTCGTCCCGGCGCTGGTCCCGGTGATCGGGCCGCACGACCCGCTCAACACCAACTCGGTCCGGCTCGACGGCTGGCTCCGCGACGGCGACGGCAGCCCCTATTGCCTGATGGCGGGGCTCCTGCCCGGCTTCCACACGTTCCGGTTCCCCAGCAAGCTCCTGAGCTTCACCGCCCTGGCCCTCGCCGCCCTGGCCGGCCTGGGGTGGGACCGAGTGGCCGGGGGGAACGGGCGGCGGATCGCCCGGCTGGCGCTGATCGGCTCGGCGGCGAGCTTCGCCCCCCTGGCCGTCGGCTTGGCGAGCTGGGATTGGATCGAGGCGAAGTTCGCGGCCCAGAAAGCGCCGACCCTCTTCGGCCCGCTCGACTCGGCCGCCGCCGCCGCCGACCTCCTGGCGGCGCTGGGGCAGGGGGGGGTAGTCCTCGCGGCGGCCTATGGCCTGGTCCGGCTGGCCGGGCGGCGGCCCGAGCTGGCCGGGGCCCTGGCCGTGGTCCTGGCGAGCGTCGACCTCGGCCTGGCGAACGCCTCGATCGTCCGGGCCGTCCCGCAGGCGGATTTCGAGGTCATGCCCAAGGTCCTGGCCCGGATCGCCGAGGCCGAGCGGCTCGACCCCGCGCCCGGGCCGTTCCGGATTCACCGGGCGCCGATCTGGAACCCGATCTCCTGGCGGAACGCGACCTCGGACGACCGGATTCGCGACTTCGTCCGTTGGGAGTTGGACACGATCCAGCCCAAGTACGGCCTGCTCCACGGCGTCGAGTACACGATGACGATGGGCGTGGCCGAGCTTTACGACTACGAATGGTTCTTCGCGCCGTTCCCCCGGACCGCCACCGCCGAGGCCGCGCGGGGCCTGAACGTGCCGGTCGGCGACAAGATCGTGGTCTATCCCCGCCGGGGATTCGACCTCTGGAACTCGCGGTATCTGGTCCTGCCGGCATTGCCCCGGTGGGACGACCCGGATCGGGGGATCGCCTCGTTCCTGCCGAACACGATCCGGATCTACCCGCCGTCCGCCGCCCACAAGGGGAAGTCCCCGGCCGAACAGGCCGCCGCCCAAGAATGGCTGACCCGCGAGGACGTCCAGATCCTCCGGAACCTCGACGCCTTCCCCCGGGCCTGGCTCGTCCACGAGGCCCGGTTCAAGCCGCCGGTCGTCGGCCTGAACCGGGCCGAGCGGAAGGAAACGATGGAGGAAATCCTCTTCGCCGACGACCCATTCTGGCGTGACCGCGGCCGGACCCGGTACGACCCCCGCCAACTCGCCTGGATCGAGACCGACGACCCGCGCTCGCTCGTCGGCTACGTGTCGAATTCGCCCCCGCTGGCCGGCGAGTCGGTCAAGGTGGTCGAGCACGGGCCGCTCCGGGTCGTCCTCGAAGCCCAGCTCGCCCGCCCCGGCCTGGTGATCCTGGCCGACGTCTTCTATCCCGGCTGGACCCTCACGATCGACGGCCAGCCCGCCCCGATCTACCGGGCCAACCGCCTGATGCGCGGCGCCGCCGTCCGCGAAGGGACCCACCGCCTGGTCTACACCTACGAGCCCCGATCGTTCCGGGTCGGGGCGGCCCTGAGCCTGGTCGGGCTGGTCGGGCTGGCCGGATTCGCCGGCTGGGCGACCTTCCGGGGGCGTCGCGGGGCACCGATTTCGGAGGAAGCCCCCGGCACCCGGGCGGCGGGCTTGCTAGGATAGGTTGGTGGCCCGTTCTCCCACCCTCGTTGACGCGAGCCTTCCCATGCGACGAGCCTTGCCCTGGCCGGCGATCGGCTTCCTGGTGGCGACCCTGGGCGCGAGGGCGGCCGGCCAGGAGCCGAAGCAGCCCAAGGTCGCCCCGGGGCCGAACGAGCCCGACTGGTCGGTCGTGCTCGACAAGGCTTATGGGCTCTCGATGTTCGGCGACCTGGCCAACCCGGTCAAGGATTCCCCGACGGCGACCCCCGGCCTGTTCCGCAAGGCCGGGGCGGGGCCGGTCGGTTATACGCCGGTGATCGCCCTCGGGCTGGAGACGGTCAACCGGGGCGGCTGGTATCGACCCGGCCCCGACGCCGCCCACCCCGACAAGGTGGAACTCTGGTCGTATCGGTTCAAGCACACGACCGCGGACTTCGCCACCGGCCCGGTCGCGCCGCCCCGGCTGGCCGAGGGGTCGAAGACAGCCTTCGACCCCGGCGACGCCCCGTTCGGCCTCTGGGTCGCCAACGACGGGCTCAAGGACAGCGACGCCTACACCCAGCCCCGGGTCGTCGCCGCGACCAACAAGCGACTCGCCAAGCAACCGTACAAGGCGATGATCTACCCCTACAAGGACAAGGCGACCGGACGGGTCGTCCCCCACAGTTACCTGATCGGCTGGGAATACTCGACCAATGATGACTTCCAGGATATTGTATGCAGAATTGACAACGTTCAGATTATGGCCGATCCTTGAGCGATTGGCCTGATCGCTCGACACCGTGAAACAGGTCGGATAGCAATGTGAAACTCATGAATTTTAGTCAACACTGTAGATAGGGCCGAGCATTCGTGTCATTCACTGAGCCTCTCCATGCGATCATTAGCTACCCGCCCGAGGCGATGGAGACGTTTTACGTCTATGGCTATGAATGGATCGACAATCTCCATTTTGTCCTACCTCCGACGCATTTCCTCGCTGATCCTGCCAAGTATGTTACTGTTGCCCGTGAACAGTTCGCTGATGCGGGATGGGAGGGAGACGGCGAGATAGGGCTTATCTGGTTGCCACCATTCGTCTTCCCGATAGACTGCGGTGTCCCCACGGTTGGCGTGGTCCTCTGGCATGTGAAGCAGCTCGAGGACGGCATCTCATGGTTGCTATCGCCGATAGAATTGCCGTTCGAGAACTTCTGTCGGTGGCTCGGCTGATCTGAAATGCAAGCGCATGCGACATGCTTTGCCTTTAATCAGTCGAGTATATAGCGGGTTACCCGATGTGGACCTGCGTTTAAAGTAATCCACGTCCTGTCGAATCCGAAGGAGAATGAGTTGCGAATTACAAATATCACCAGTGACGACTTCCAGGACATCGTCTGCCGGGTTGACAACGTCCAGCTCGTCGCCGAGCCTTGACTCATGGGAATGATCGCTCGCCACCATCAGACCGGCCGCTGGGTCGAGGTCGATTGCTCCGGGGGCTCGATCGCGGCGGTCGAGCCGGCCGACGGCCCCGAGGCCGTCGAGGATCGGGACGACTGGATCGCGCCGGCGTTCTGGGACATCCAGATCAACGGCCGCTGGGGCGTGTCGTTCGCGGGCCCAACTTTGACGGCGGACCAGGTCGGGGCGATCGTCCGGGCTCAGGCCGGGCTGGGCTCGGCGAGGATTTGCCCGACCCTCATCACCGCCCCCGCCTCGGACTTACTCCACAGCGTCGGGACGATCGCGAGGGCGTGCGCGGCCGACCCCGACATCGCCGGCCGGGTCCTGGGCATCCACCTCGAAGGCCCCTGGATTTCCGAGGTCGACGGCTACCGGGGGGCCCACCCGCTCGGCTCGGTCCGCGACCCGGATTGGGGGGAATTCGTCGAACTGCAAGGGGCGGCGGGCGGGCGGGTGGCGATCGTGACCCTTGCCCCGGAGCGGCCGGGGGCCGTCGGGTTCATCGCCCGGCTCGTGGCCGAGGGGGTGGTCGTCGCCCTGGGGCACACGGCGGCCAACGGGGCGACGATCCGAGCGGCGGTCGACGCCGGGGCGACGCTCTCGACCCACCTGGGCAACGGGATCGCCGCGACCCTGGCCCGGCACCCCAACCCGATCTGGGACCAGGCGGCGGAGGATCGGCTCTGGGCCTCGCTGATCGCCGACGGCCACCACCTCGGGCCGAGCATCCTCCGGGGGCTGGTCCGGGCCAAGACCCCCGAGCGGATCATCCTGGTCAGCGACGCCAGCCCCTTGGCCGGACTCCCGCCGGGCCAGCACGGCGCCTGGGAGGTCGACCCGGCGGGGAAGATCGTCGTCGCCGGGACCCCCTACCTCGCCGGCTCGAACCGGGAGATCGCCGCCGGGGTCGACGCCCTGATCCGCGACGCCGGCCTGACCCCGGCGCAAGCCCTCGCCGCCGCGACGAGCCATCCCGCCCGGCTCCTCGGTCGCCCCGGGCCGACCATCCAGCCCGGCCAGCCGGCCGACCTGATCCGCTACCGCCTGCCCACCCACCAAGGCGGCGCCCGCTTCGAGTTGCGGGAAACGTGCGTCGGCGGTGCCTGGGTCGACCCGGAAAAAACGGAGGATTGAACCGCCAAGACGCCAAGAGCGCGGAGAAGGAAGAGAGGAGGAAGAAAAATATCAGAATTCTCTTTCTCTCTCTTCCTTTTTCCTCCGCGTCCTTGGCGCCTTGGCGGTTAAAATCCGCGAGTACCAACGAAGCGGTGGGCGTCGGAGGCGGTCTTGGCCGAGGGGGCGTTGAGGGCGGAGCGGGGGTCGGGGCTCTTGCCGTCGGGGCCCGACGGTAGGGTCGGCAGGGCGACGACGACCTTGGGGCTGGTCAGGGCTTGCATGAAGGCGACGAGGTCGGTCTTCTCGGCGTCGGTCAAGTTCAAGGACTTCATCTCGGGGTCGAGGGTCGGGTTCTTGTTGCCACCCTTGTTGTAGAACTCGACGACCTGCTCCAGCGTCTTCTCGCTCCCGTCGTGCATGTACGGGCCGGTCCGGGCGGCGTCGCGGACGGTCGGGGTCTTGAACGAGCCCAGCTCGGCCGGGTTCTTGGAGCCGATGGGGGTGATCTCGAATCGGCCGAGGTCGGCGAGCTTGTTCTTGGCCGCGTCGAAGCCGACGCCCAGGTTGTGGAACTGCTCGTCGGTGAAGTTGAACCCGGCGTGGCAGGCCGTGCAGTTGGCCTTCTTGACCAGGGCCTTGTCGACCTTGAACGGGTCTTCGTCCCGGGGCGAGAGCCCGAACAGGGCCATCCCGCGCTTCTGGCTCTCGGTCAGCTTCCCGAAGGTCGCGGGCTCGTCGGGGTCGCCGGTGGTGTACTGGTCATAAGGGGAGTTGGCCGAGATCGCGGTCCGCTCGAAGGCGGCGATCGCCTTGGCCATCCCGTCGAGGGTGACGTCGGTCCCGAAGACCTTGAGGAACTGCTCCTTGTAGCCGGAGATCGCCCGGAGCCGCTCGACGATCTGCTTGTACGACTGGTCGCCCATCTCGATCTTGTTCTGGATCGGCCCCTGCGCCTGGCCTTCGAGCGACGGGGCGCGGCCGTCCCAGAACATGGTCTTGCCGTACAGGGTGTTGAGGACCGTGGGGGCGTTCCGGCCCCCCTTCTGGCCGTTGATCCCGACGGACACCTTGAGGTTGTCGGTCCACCCCTTGGCCGGGTCGTGGCACGAGGCGCAACTGACGGAAGCGTCGAGCGAGATTCGCGGGTCGAAGTAGAGCTGCTTGCCCAACTCGACCCTCCCCTTGGTCATCGGGTTGGCCGCCGGGATCACCGAGGCGACGGGGGGGAACCCGTTGGGGGCGACCAGCTCATACGGCTCGTCGTGGATCGCCTTGAGGTCGGGCTCCTGGTACAGGTAGACCATCGGGGTCGGGCCCTTCGCGTCCTCGCCCCCCTTGACCTCGTTCTTGACGATCGGCTCCGCCTTGTCGAGGTCGATCCGGGTGTTCGGCGTGGTCAGGTCGCCCGACTTCTGGCCCTTGGCCGGGTCGGCCGCGGGGCCCTGAACTTTGGCCTGGCCCGACGGCGGGGCGTTCTGGGCGTTGCTCGTCCCGGCGCCGCCGCATCCGCCCAGGAGGAGCGAAGCCGAGGCGATCAGCGGCGCGAGAACAACGTAAGTCAGCGGTCGCGGCATGGAAATTCGTCTCCAACGGGGAGCCGTCGTGGCGGGGCGGACGGCGTGGGTCCCCGGGGTCGCTCAGCGGGCGGGATTGGGGGCGGGACGGATCGCGAGCCCTTGTCATCCGGGCCATCGGCGACCGATCATGATTATCGATCACCGCGCGGTCGGGGTCAAGCCGGAGCCCCGGCGCGATCGCGTGGGTCCACCCGGGAGGCGGGGCGGCTCGGCCCCGACCGTCGTCCGATGAAGTACCCGCCCCGCCTCGGGATGTCGGCCGAAGAGCGGCTCGTCGTCGGCCCCTCGAACCGGATCGTCTTCGCCGACGACCGGATGCCCGCCGTGCTGGCCACCCCCTGGCTGGTCGCCCACCTCGAATATGCCGCCCGGGCCGCCATCGCCCCTTGCCTAGACGACGACGAGCGGAGCGTCGGCACCTTCGTCGAGGTCGAGCACCTCGCGCCCGTCCCCGAAGGGCTCACCGTCACCTGCAGGGCCCGCGTGATCCTGGCCGACGGCCCGGTCGTCACCTTTCAGGTCGAAGCCCACGACGGCTTCGAAGCCGTCGCCCGGGGCCTGCACCGCCGCCGGATCATCGACGTCGACCGCTTCGCCCGCCGCGTCGCCCGGAAAAAGGCCGCCAGTTCGCCGCGAGATCGAGGTTGACTCTTGGGGTTGCACGCATGCATGCTTTCGGCTATTCTCGGGATACGGACCCCGCCGGCGAACCGGTTGGGCCGGCCGGGGGTCTGGTTGAAACAAAACGCTCCGATCCCGGGGTAGCTCCCGTTCGAGCGACCGCCTCTGGCCGGGATGGCTCTTCAAACCGGCCTGGCGAAAGGCCAACGGGCGCGGGGCTGGGTCCTAAGAAATTCCGGCGAAGGCCGTGGTTTTCCGGGAAGAAACTCTATTCACCCATCGTGGCGACGGATAGAATCCTGTTCGCGTCGGTGAGCACACCTTGAGAGGAGATCCCCCCGATGTCGAGGGTTCCCAACACTCCGATCTCGGCCTCCCCGGGCCAAAAGACCATGACCCGCACGATCCAGTGTCCCGAATGTGGCGTCGTGCTGAACGTGCCCGATTCGGCCGCGGGCCGACGCCTGAAGTGCCCCCAGTGCGCGACCAAGTTCTCGGCCCCGGCTTTCGATCCGGGCGCCTCGGCGATCGGCGGGGCCGGCCCGGCGTCGTCGCTCCTGCCGACCCGGGGGCCCGGGAGCAGCGGGAGCGTCGAGTTGCCGACCCGAGGGCTCGACTCCAGCGGGAGCGTCGAACTGCCCAAGCTGCCCGCCGCCTCGGGGCTCGGCGAAACCTACGAGTTGCCGTTCCTGACCGACCCGGTGCCGGCCCCGGCGCCCAAGGGGGCCCGGCCCGGCCCGCACGTCGCGCCGCCCCCGGCGGCGGCCGCGGACGTCCTGGCCTTGTTCCTGGATGAGCCGAAGTCGGCCCGCAAGCCCAAGGGGGCCGAGGCTCGCGCCCAGGCCCGGCGCTGCCCGACGTGCGGCAACGTCGTGCCGGTCGGGATGTCGCTCTGCTCGACCTGCGGCCTCGACCTCGACACCGGCAAGCGCATCGCCCCGCTGGAAATCCTCGAAGACGAGATGCCCGAGCCGTATCGGGAGCCCGTCCCCCCGATGGGCGTCCTGTTCGTCGGCTCGATCACGGCGATGGGTTTCTTGATCCTGTCGGTCGCCTCGCTCGTCTGGTGGCAAAAGGGGATGGGCGGGGTCCAGTTCCTCCTCATCATCTGGCTGTTCGGCCTGTATGGGGCCGTCCAGTTCCTCCGACGCCGGTCGATCCGACCCCTCTTCCTGGCGCTCAGCTTGGCCGTCGGGATCGGCGCCGTCGCCCTCATCGTCATGCCGATCGTCGCCGCCAACATGCCGCCCGAGGTCGTCGACAACCTGGTCCCGCCCGCCCCCGGGGAGGACCCCGACCTGCTCGACATCAAGCCGCTGACCGACAAGCTCGACCTGAACAGGATCACCTGGGGGATCGCCTCGATGCTCGCCTACGCGGCGGTCGCGGTCTATCTCAACAGCCCGGGCTTGCGGAAGCAGTTCCGCAAGTGAGAGGCTATCCGGAAATATATCTGTTGACTGGCTTCAATTTACGCCATATTGGTGATCGCCGATCCGAGCGGCCATCCCCGGAAAAACAAGGGGAATCTGATCGCATAAACGATAGCGAATAAAGCGTAACTCGTTACAAGGCAATAGTTGCATCCCGGATAGCCTCTGATTTCGAAAGTCATGCACATAGGTTATGATTGATGAGTCATGGTTGATCCGGCGAGGCTTGCCGCCCTCTCACCCATCAACCATCTTCGGGATCAATGCTCCGATCACGCCGTCGCCGTGTCGAGCGGGCTTCGCCAGACCGGGCGGAGGGGGAACAGGACGCGGGCGGCTTCGAGGGCGGTGCCGGTCGAGGATTCGACGCCGTCTTCCTCGACCGCGCGGTCGATCTCGGTGTGGCCCAGGAGCAGGCGGACCAGGGCGGGGGGCGTGAGGGTCAGGTGCCTCCGGCTCAGCTTGTCGGGCTCGACCCGCGACCTCTCCGCCTCGACGTGGAGCAGCCAGCGGCGGTCGCCGACGGTCAGGCCCAGCTCGATCGGCTGGGTCATCCCGGCGGCGGTGGCGCGCCGGGCCAGCTCGGGCAGGGCCCCGGCCAGGAACCGTTCGAGCGCGGGGATGTGGTACATCGAGGTCGTCCCCTCGTAATCCTCCTGATCGACGACCTTGCCCGACGCCTGGCGGATCGCCTCCATCGCCGGGTGGTCGATCGGCGCGTGGACGATGACCTGCGGGTAGGCCCGCTCCAGGGCCTCGGCCCGGACCCGGCCCAGGAGGGCCTTCAGCGCCTGGGGATGGGCGGGGTCGGTGGCGATCTCCAGGACCCGGTGGTCCTTGACGAAGGCGTAGCCGCGGACGGTTTCCCCCTGGCAGGCGACCCAGATCACGTGGGCGTAGCGGCGGCCGATCATCCACCGCCAGTAGTCCTCGGAGCGGACCACGGTGCCGGTGTCGCGGGCGAACTGCCCGTCGTAGAGCTTCATCAGGTCGTTGAGCTCGACCTGGCGCCAGGGGCGGACGTGCCAGAAGCCCCCCCGGCCTTCGACGACGCCGTCGGAGACTTGCGGGAGGTTCCGGCTCAGGGCCTGGCCGAACGACTGCCGGCCGCAGACGCCCCAACCGAGCGGCCGGTAGAACCGGGGCATCCCGGTGGTGAGCGCCTGCAAGGCCACGCCGGTCTCGCGGGCCCGGCCGTCGGCCAGGCGCATCAGGTTCTGGGCGAAGCCGAGGCCGCGGTATTCGGGCAAGGTCCCGACCCACATCACGCCGTTCATGGCCAGGGTCGTCGAGCCATAGCGGACCACGCGGTCGGTCAGGTGGACGTGGCTGACGACCCGGCCGTCGACCTTGACCAAGATCCGCTGCTCGGGCTTGTACGACGGGTCGCCCTGGGCCCCGAGGAAGGTTTCGCGGTCGGGCCCCTGGAAGACGTGCAAGAGGGTCTGATAGACCGCCTCGTGATCGGCCTCGGTACCGAGGCAGAATTCGACGGCGCCGCGACGATAGGGTAGCCGAACGACCGGCTCGGGCACTTTCATCGATGGACCACCTTCAGGGCGAACCGGGCTCGGTTCGGTTCGATGACGGCGCCGCGCCGGGGCATCCCGCCCCGGCGTGTCATCCCCTCATTGTAGGGGAGCGGAGGGCGTCCCGCCGCAACCTGGAAGGTCGAAATCGCGCATTTTCTCCGGGGGGTTTAGCCCCCCGCCGCCCGGTCGATCAGCCCGGTCATGGTGGCCCGGAGCGGCCCTTCGCCGTGGAGCGGGAAGGCATACTCGCGCGACCGGGCCACGCCGTTTCGCTTCAAGGCCGCCCGGAGCGCCTCGCGGTCGGCGAGCAGCGCCGAGCGGGCCGGGTCGGTCCAGGGGACCAGGGCCTCGTTGGCCGCCCGGATCGCCCGGAGCCGGTCGAGTCGCTGGCGGCGGGTGGCGACCTCGCCGCCGATCGCCGCCCACTTGGCCGCGACCGCCGCTTCGGCCCCGGCGGGCATGGGGGTGGAGAGGTGGCGGTCGGGGTTGAAGTCGAGGTCGCGGAGCGATCGGTCGACGCCCCGGAGCGCCTCGGGGGTCGCGGGGTCGGTTTCCAGGCCGAGCCAGCGGGTCAGCGACAGCGTCAGGAACGTCGGCGGCTCGATCCCGAAGAACCCCCGGGCCACCTCGTCGCCCAGTTCGTCATATTTGGCCCCGCCGATCCCGTGGAGGAACAGGTCGCCCAAAAGGTAGCGGGCGAACATCGTGGTCGTCAGGGCCCGGGTCCGGAGCCGGATGCCCAGGGCGGGCAGGCCTTGCAGGGCTTCCACGGCGCAGCAGGCGTCGCGGTCGGGGGTCAGGGGGATTTCCAGGAACGGGGCGTCCTCGCCGGCGATCCGGAGTTCCATCGACCGGGGGAGCATCCGGGCCATCAGCGGGCGGCGCCGGGGGGCGTCGGCCCGCCAGGCCCAGAACGGGGCTTCGAGCCATTCTCCCTGGCGGGCCAGGGTGGGGACCGGGTGGTTCTTGCTCCTGATCCCGTAGGTCGCCCGGTAGCGGGCCAGGGCCGCGTTGTGGGCCGCCTGGAACCGGGGGAGCTGCGCCAGGAGGTGGCAGGCGAACCAGAGGAACGCCTCGGACTCGCAGACGGCGGCGATGGTCACTTCCAGGTTCCGGGCGCCCCAGTTGGCCTCGACCTCGCGGCGGGCCAGGGCGAACCGGAGGCCGACGCGGTCGGTGTCGTCGACCCGGCGGAGGACCCGGGGCCAGAAGGTGTCGAGCACCGGGTCGGCCACCAAGGGCCCCAGGGTCGAGCGGGCCCGGCCGGCGAACGAGGCGAACAAGGCCTCGTCCTGGATCGTCTGGTCCTCGTAAGGGACCTCGCCGGCCCACACGTCGAAGGCGACCGGCGCGGCGCGGAGGGCGTCGCCGTCGCGGTGGGGGACGCGGATCGACGGGCCTTTGGGGATATCGTTGTCGACGATCAGGTTCAAGCCGACGGCGCCCAGCCCCCGGGCCAGGCCGGCGACGGCGAAGTTCTTGACCCAGACGCCCGGGTGGAACAACTCGGGCTGGTGCCCGGTGACGACCAACCGCTCGGGCTGGTCCGGGACGTCGGGGAGGTCGAGGCCGTGGGCCCGGTGGTGCTCCCGGGCCAGGGCGACGACCTGGGCGCGGGCTATCTGGCGGAGCCGGCCGGCGCGCCGACCCTGGAAATCATGGTCCCAGCGGCGGAGCCGGTCGCCGTTGGCCGCGAGGGCCGCGCCGGCCTGGTCGAGGGGGGGGGCCGCCAGCAAGGCGCCGTCGGAGGAGGGGGCCCGCAGGCGGAGGGGATGCATCAACGACAGCCCCCGGCCACCGTCAGGCCCGCCCGGTCCATTGCCTCGTGGAACACGGCCCGGTAGTGGTTCAGGCGGTACGTCGCGTCGTCGAGCGAACCGCCGAACGCCCGGTTCTCGTCGAGGTAGATCAGCGGGACCGGCGTCTCGACGATCGTCATCCCGTGCTGGACGGCCTGGACCCAGACCTGGAGCGGCATGGCGTAGCCGAAATCCGTGATCTCGAATTTCGGCAAGATCGACGCCCGGTACGCCTTGAACCCGCAGAAAGCGTCGGTGAGGTTCTGGCCCAGGCATTCGTTGAGCCAGCGGGTCACTTCCAGGTTGATCCGCCGCCGCTCGATCGGCGGGACCTGCGACGGGTCGAACACCTTCAGGTACCGGCTCCCGGAAACGATGTCGGCGTCGCTCAGGCCGGCGGCGACTTCGGGGATCCGGGAAGGCTCGTGCTGGCCGTCGCAATCGATGGTGACCAGGCCGTCAAAGCCGTGCTCGACCGCGTACCGGAACGCGCTGTCGAGCCCCGCGCCGTAGCCCCGGTTTTTCTCGTGGCGGATGACCCGGACGGTGGGAAACTTCCGGAGGAGGTCGGGGGTCCGGTCGGTCGACCCGTCGTCGACGGCGAGGACGGCGTCGGCGAAGCGGAGGACTTCCGCCAGGACCGGCTCCAGGTGGGCTTCCTCGTTGTAAACCGGGATCGCGGTCAGGATGCGCATGGATAGCCCCGAGGCGGGAGGTCGACCGCGTCATTTCCGCAAAATCTTCGCCGGATCTGCTTCGTTCGTCCCCAAATGAGCTTTCGCATTTTAGTTGGGGGGGAAGGGAAGTCAACGAGGCCCGGGGCTCGGCGTCGTCGCGGTGCCCACCCCCTTGACCGGGGCGGCACCCGGGCCCTAGCATGGCAGGCATCTTTTGCGGCGCGGCCGCGCGCCCTTCATTCTCTTTTCCCGATCGCACGAAACCCTTTATGACCGCAACCGGATCGCAAGAACCGCCCCCCGAGGGGAAGGCCGACGAACCCGAGTTGGCCGAAGCCCCGGCCCCGCCGCCGGAGCCCTGGACCCCGCGCCGCGTGGCCGAGTGGAACGCCTACTACGACGTTTACGTGGCCGCCTTCGTCCTGCTCCTGGCGTTGCTCGGGGCGGCCAACAAGATCCAGCCGATCAACTCGGGGCTCTGGACGCTGCTGAGGGCGGGGCGGGAGATCGTCTCGACGGGCGCCCCGATCGTCGCCGACACCTGGACGACCGCCGGCGAGGGGCGGCGGTGGGTCAACATCCCCTGGCTGTTCGAGATCCTCCATTACGAGCTGTACGCGGCGACCGCCTCGATGGCGCCGCCGGCCGAGCCGGGCACGTCGCCGGCGGCGGCCGTGGCCCGGGGCGAGCAGATGGCCGCCGCCGCCCTGATCGTCCTGACGGCACTGGTCCGGGCGGCGACGGCCTGGCTGCTCCTGGGCCTCCGGCGAAAGGGGCCGGGGCTCTGGTGGGCGGCGGCCTGCGTGACCCTGGCGCTGGGCGTGACCTTGAGCCCCTCGACGGTCGAGACGTTCAAGGCCGGGGAAGGGGGCGAGGTGATCCCGGTGGTGAATCCCGCGATCGCCACCAGCCTGGGGGGGATCGCCGGCCCGGCCTCGGTCGCCCCGGAAACCTGGGGGCTCCTGTTCCTGGCCCTGGAACTGCTCCTGCTCCACCACGCGGTCAACCTCGGCAAGGTCGGGCGGCTTTACGCCCTGATCCCGCTGTTCCTGCTCTGGGCCAACGTCGACGACTCGTTCGCCGTCGGGCTGGTCCTGCTGGCCGCCTCGACGATCGGCCTGGCCATCGACGGCCGCCGCGACCCGTCCCGGCCGGCCCTCCGCGCGGCCCTGATCGCCCTGGCGGCGAGCTTCGCGGCGACGTTCGCCAATCCGGCGCACGTGTTCGGCGTGCTCGCCGGGTTCGGCTCGATCTTCCGGGCGGCGGGGCTCGACGTCGGCCCCCCGGCCTCGTCGCCGATTTCGGTCTTCGGCGCCGGATTCTTGAAGCAGGCGGGGCCGGCCTTCGTCCGGTCGTATCAGGCTTATCACGCGGCCCTGGTCGTGATCGGGCTGGCCTCGTTCGCCCTGAACCGTCGCCGGTTCTCGGTCGGCCGGTTCCTGATGTTCGCGGCGGCGGCGGGCCTCTGGGCCCTGGGCCTGGGCTTCGCCGCCCCGTTCGCCCTGGTCTTCGCGGCCGTCCTGGCGACCAACGGCCAGGAGTGGTACCACGACACCTTCGGGACCGAGGGGCGGCTCGGGGCCGGCTGGGCCATCTGGTCGACCGGCGGCCGGCTGGCGACGATCGCGGTCGTGTTCCTGGCGATCTTCCGGGCCGCCACCGGCTGGGGGAGCCAGGGCGGCGACGCGCAGTTCGGCTTCGGCTACAACCCCGACGACTTCCCGTTCGAGGCGGCCGAGGCCCTCCGCGACGCCCCGTTCGAGGGCAACATCCTCAACACCACGATCGCCCAGGGGGACGCCATCGCCTGGCGGGCGGCCGGCAAGCGCAAGGCGTTCCTCGACGGCCGGGGCCACCTGTACCCCCGCGAAGTCTACCGGGAGCTGGCCGACGTCCGCCCCGCCCTCCGCGACGATCAGGCCGAGGACCGCCCCGGCCCCACCCCGGACGAGCCCGACAAGGTGGTCAAGGGGTGGCGGCCGATCCTCGACAAGTATCGGATCGACGTGGTCATGATCCAGGTGTCCGGCGACCCGAGCGGCAACGCCCCGATCACCTTCACCCGGCTCATGGCCAGCCCGAACTGGGTCCCGTTCTACGACGACGGCGCCATCGCCCTGTTCGGCCGGTCCGACGCCGGGGCGCCCCCGGCCGACGTCGCCTATTTCCGGGCGAACCGGCTCGACGCCGACGCCCTGGCCTACAAGCGGCCCAAGGCGGTCCCGGCCTGGGAACGCCCGCCGACGGCGACCTCCGACCTGATCGACGGCGTGTTCCGGAACCGCCTGCTCGGCCGCCCCCAGCCGCACACCGAGGCGGCCTTGCACTGGATGAGCCCGCTCGGTGTCGCCCCGGGGACCCGCCACCTCCCCGACCCGGCCCACTGCCTCCTGGCGATCCGCGAGGCCCGGACCGCCCTTTCGATCAAGCCCGACGACCCCACCGCCTTCCGCCGGCTCGTCGACGCCTACCGCCTCCTCCTGATCCAGGAGTCGGCCCTGATCGCCGGCATTCCCCTGACGCCCGAGAACCTCCCGCGGATCTCCCAGGCCCCCCAGCAAGGGAGGGTCCTGGCCAACCGGACCCGCCAGCTCATGGCGGCGCTGAACTTCGCGATCCAGACCATGCCCCCGGCCAAGACGGCCGCCGACCGCGTCGATCGGGCCGACTTGAATTATGGCCTGGCCCAGCTTTACATCAACAATGGCGCCCTCGACCTGGCCCGCGAACGCCTCCTGGTCATCGACGGCCGCCCCGGCGAGCTGAGCGACGACTTCTTCAAGAATCAGGCCAACCTCGAGGCCGAGCTGAAAACCCGGATCGAGCAGGTCCAGACCCAGTTGAACGAACTGGTCATCCAGCGCCGGGCCTCGCCGCAGGAAAAGGCGGGGTTCGCCCGGAACGCGGGGACGCCCGGCCTGGCGATCCACGAACTGGAGGAGGCCAACGACGCCGGCGGCAACCCCGCCACGATCCGGCCGCCCCTGGTCGACCTGTATTCCGACACCGGCCAGCCCGACAAGGCCCTCGACCTGATCGGCAGCCTCGCCATCGGCGACCCTTCGCTCAGCACCGGGATCGGCACGGCCGCCCACCGCCAGGCCCTGGTCTATCTCCTCCTGGGCAACTACGACGGCGCCGTGCCGCTCTGGCGCGACCGGGCGATCGACGAGGTCCGCAAGCAAAGGAGCTTCCAGGCCCCCGCCGCCGCCCAAGCCCTCATCAACGGCGACCCGGTCATGTCGACCCGGCTGTTCCTCGAACTGCCCGAGAAGGTCGACACCCAAGCGGGCTGGGAATTCGAGATGGCCACCGCCGCCCTCGAAGGCGGCCTCCCTTCGAAGTTCGTGGCCGAGCACTTCCTGGCCGCCCTGAAACTCGAACCCAACCTCACCGTCCGCCCCGTGATCGCCTATTACCTCGAAAAGCTCGGCGAGGCCGTCCCGCCCCCCAAGGCCCCCGCCGCCGCGACGCCCGCCCCCGCCCCCGCCCCCGAGCCGGCCCCAACCGCCGCCAAGCCGGAATTGCCGGAGAACGTCTTCGAGGTTCCCAAGCCCTGACCACTGGCCTGATCCGACCCGGCGCGCCCGAGGGGGAGAATTCGACTTCGCCCCCGTTATCCCCCTCGGGAGCGCCCTCCCTCGGCTTCGGGGTGGCCTGGGACCGAATGACCTCGCGGGCGTCCGGCGAGGGCGGGGCCGGTCCCCGATCGGGGGGAACGCTTCCGGATCGAGAGGGACATCGGATGAGCATCAGGCGGCGGCGATTGGTCCTGGCGGCCGTCCTGGCGACGGCGGGCTGGTTGGGGCTCGGTGCCTCGACGGCCCGGGCCCAGTATCATGGGCATCGCCACTCCCCGGGCTGTGGCCACGGGGGATATGACTCCTCGGGCTATCGCGGCTACTCATATAGGGGCGGCTATGGCCACGGGGGTGGCTCGGGTTACAGCTCCGGCTACCGGGGTTACTCCGCCCGGCCCTATTACGGCAACTCGTATTCCCGGGGCTATGCGCCGAGCCGGGGCGGTTATTCCGGCTACGGCGGGTATGGCCACCACGGGCATCACGGCGGGTATCGCTGAACGATGAGGACGGCGGGCCGGGGCGCGATGCCCCGGCCCGCCGCGTTTTGGTGGGCGGGAGGCGAGTGCCCGCAACTTGCCGAGTTCGCTCGCCGGGTGGCCTTTTCATCCGGCCAGGCGGGCGGCTCGGTCGCGAAGGGCGTTGATGAGCTTACGGACCGTGGCGTCGGCCTCGGCGCGGGTGGCGGCGGGGTCGGCGCCGGCTTCGAGGGCGGCGAGGTGGGCGTCGAGCTTGGTGGCCCAGGCCCGGCAGCGGTCGATGAGCCAGGCCTGGTCGGGGGGAGCCAGGGGGCGGTGGTTGGTGAGGATCAGGGTCGAGCACCCTTGGCGGAACTCGGCGATCCGGCGGGCGAGGGCGAGCGAAGTTTCGGGGCGCTTGTGGAACCAGTCCTCGGCGTCGTCGGCCAGGCGGGCGAGGTAGGGGCCGGGGGGCAAGTCTTGGGGTAAGGCACCGGGTTTGGACCAACCCCAGCCGGTTGGTGTCGGGGCGACCGCGACCGGGATTGCGGCCTGGGGGCGGGCCCGGTCGTAGGCGATGGCGGCGAGGAGGACCGATGCGGCGGTCGCCGGGGCCACGAGCCAGGGGCTCCGGTGCCACGAGGTCGGGCGGGGCATCGGCAGGATGTCGGGGTGCAAGGTCGCCGGGGAGGCGGCGAGGGGCAGGGCGGCGAACAGGCGGCGGCGGCCGTCCTCGACCTGGTCGGCGAGGTCGGCCCCCCGGTGGGCGAGGCGGTCCCAGTGGGCCCCCCCGTGGGCGAGGATCAGCCCCTGGAGGTCGAGGAGGAGGCGGGGGCGGCGGAGGAAGCGGCGGAGGATGGGCGGGGGGACGGTCGCCAGCCCGTCGAGCAGGGCGGCTTCGAGGTGGGAGCCGAGCAGGCTTCGGGCCGAGGGGCCTGCGTCGGTGAGCGGTCCGTGCACGGCCTCCAGCTCGGCGACGAGGGCGGCCAGCTCGGGCCCGACCAGGTGCCGCTCCAGCCAGCCGGCCAGCTCGGCCGGTTCGTCGGGGACCTCCAACGCGGGCAGCCTCATGACAGGGCTCGCTCGACGCATGTTTGCAACTGGGCCTTGGCCTTGTGGAACCGCCGGTAAGCCTGGTCGGCGACCATCCCGAGCGCCTTGGCGATCTCCGAGTAGTCCCGGCCGTCGAGCCGGGCCCGGACCAGCGCGGCGGCCTCGGGGGGGAGCTTGGCCAGGCAGGCTTCGAGGGCCGCCGTCCGCTCGGACTCGATGAGGCCGAGGTCGGGCCCAGCGACCCGGGCGTCGGCGAGGTCGCCGTCGGGCCCGAGGGGGCCGGGCCGCTTCTTGCGGGCGTGGTCGATCACGGCGTTGTGGGCGATCTTGTAGAGCCAGCCCCGGAACGGCCCCGGGTCGGCCTCCGGGAGGAACTCCCAGACGCGGAGCCAGACGACCTGGTGGAGGTCGTCGGCGTCGGACCGGGCGACCCGGGCGAGCAGGAGCGGGGCATGCCGCCGGTAGAGCCCGTCGAACGCCGAGCCGGCCGAGGCCATCGACCCGCCGGGCTGGCCGCGACGGGCGACGACCCCGGCCAGCGCCTCGTCGGTGGCGGTCTCGCCGCTCGTGGTGGTGGTGGCCATGTCCCCGAGTCTAAGGCCGGAGGCCCGGCCGATCCAGGGGCCTCGTCAGTCGCGGACGGAGGCCTGCGCGCGGACGGCGGCCTTCTGGACCTGATAGGGCCGGCCGCGGTGGTCGTGCCGGGTGACGACCTGGGTGCGAGGCACGGCGACGCATCGGGTCGTCGCGACGGTCATGGGATGGCCGCGAGGGGCCGGCGGCGGGGGCGGGCAAGACCCGCCGGCATTGGATCGAGGCACCGCGAACGAAGCCCCGATCGCGACGACGAGGGCGAGGATGATCTGAGGCAAGGCCAGGAGCAGGATCATGGTGGGTCCCATTTCGATCTCGGCTTGGGTCGACCCGGCGGACCGGCGTCCGCCCTTCGCCCCGGGATAACGGGCCGGCCCGACAGATCTCCCCCCGACCGGCGGAATCTCCCCGGACGGCGCCACCGGGCGATCAAGGATGGGCCCGCTTTTCAGGAATCCGCGGCGCAATTATTGCTCGCCTCGGAGGCGCGAAGTTATCCAACGGGTCACCCTCGATCGCGACGGGCCGGGTGGGGAGATGGGACGCATGGCCGAACTTGACATGAGCCGTTATGTGGGTCGTTCCCGCCCCCTCCTCGTCTTCGCCCCGAGGCCGGACGACCCGAGGTCCGTCAAGCAGCGGCACGCTTTCCAGGGTCCGTTGCCGGAGGCCGGGTTGGCCGACCGGCAAATCGTGGTGATCGAGACGTTCGCCGACGGCGACCGTCCCGAGGCCGGGGCGGCGTTCGGGGTAGGCGTGGGGGATTTCGCCGTGGTCCTCTTCGGCAAGGACGGCGGCGAGAAGCACCGATGGTCCGAGCCAGTCTCGGCGCAGGAGATTTTCGGCAAGGTCGACGCGATGCCCATGCGGCAACGGGAAGTCGCCGACAAGCACGCGCTTCCCGGCTGAATCGGGGCCGCGGCCGGTGCGTCCTCAGTAGGGCACGCCGGCCGCGCGGGCGGCCTTGAGGGCCCCGGCGTACCATTCCAGCTCGCCGAGGAAGCGGTCGGCCCGCTTGCTGTAGGCTCCATCCTTGATCGTGCCGTCGAGGTCGAAGGCGTCCTGGACCTTGGGGACGGGGAACAGGGACGGGATGCTCGGCATGCCCAGCTCGGCGAGCATGGCCCGGAGCTGCATCGCCGCCCGGACCCCGCCGAAGCCGCCGGCGGAATAGCAGGCGATCGCCGAGGGGCGCCAGAAGAACTCTTCGAGGAAGTGGTCGAGCAAATTCGAGAGCGCCGGCGGGATGCTGTGGTTGTACTCGGCCGAGACCACCACGATCGCGTCGGCCCGGCGGATCTGCCCGGCCAGGGTTTCGAGGATCTCGGGGGCCTCGCCCGGGGGATACTCCTTGTACATCCGGTCGAGCATCGGGAGCGGGGTTTCCATCGGGTCGACCAGGGTCGCGGCATGCCCCCGGCCCCGGGCGGCGGCGGCGAGGAACCGGGCCAGGCCGATCCCCCTGCGGTCGCGACGGACGGAGCCGAAGACGATGAGGAGGTCGAGCGGCATCGTTGCATCCCTTTCAAGACGTGGCCTGTCGGTCGGCGTCCCTGGGCCATCCTACTATCCGACCGGGCTGTAGTGGAGGGCCCGGGTGCCCAGGGTCGATCGGTTCGTCGATTCGCGGGATACCAGATGGCAAGGATTTCCGATTTCAGACGGCCTCGGGACGAGGGAAAATGGCCCTCGGAAATCCGAGATCCCTGGGATCCGCGATCCGTCCCCCGACCCCTTGCAGAACCGATCAACCTTGGAGAAGCCGCCAAGTTGCTCGACTCCGCCGGCCGGATGCCGCATGATGGAGGCGTCCGTCGGGAACTCGGTCGCGGAAGGGTGTCCATCAGAACCGACCGGCCCCGGCGCCGCAATCCGCCCGGCCCCTCGAAGGACCCACGGCCGGCCGCGACCCCTCGATGACCCGGGGAGAGACCGGCCCGATGTACTCGTATTATCCCGGGACGCCGCGCCGCGACGCGAGGGCCGAGCACGAGAAGGCCTGGAAGCGGGCCGAGGCGACCGCGTGGGACGGCAAGTGGCATGCCCTCTCGACCGAGGCCCGCCGCGTCTTCCTCGACCAGATCAAGCCCACGGTCAAGGCCGGCGCCGTCCAGTCGAGCACCCCCTCCGATCGGCTCAACGCCAAGGTCGTCGACGAGCTGGCCGCCGCCGGCTTCGTGAAGGTCGACCCCCCGGTCCTCAAGAAGCCCGGCCGCGTCTTCCCCTCGGATCGGACCTTCGACTTCGCCGCGAGGGTCCGGGCCCTCCACCGGAACCGGCCGCTCGGGGCCACCGACCGCCCGGCCCTGATCCGGTTCATCAAGTACGCCTTCTACGACTCGGCCGAGCCGACCATCAACGGGGTGCTCCAGGACGCCGAGATTTTCGACCTGGTCCCCCTGGAGATGGCACTGGAGAACTACGTCACCTCGGCGCGGTGGCCGGGCTGGGCGGCCGACGTGGTCGGGACGGCGACGGCCCGGGCCCTGGTCGAAGCCCTGGGCAAGGCCCCCGGCCCCGTGCCGCTGGTCGACGTGCCCGGGCTGGTCCCGTCGGCCACGGAGCGGGACGTCCGCGTGGCGCTCGATGGGTTGATCGCGAATCTCGGGGTCTTCGAAGATCTCGACCCGAAATCGCTCGACCTGGTCGTCGGCCTGCTCCCGGTCGTCCGCGCGCGGAAGGTCGAGGCCAGCAGGCCCCGCGCCCTGCCGCCGCTGATCGTCTGCGAGCGGCCCGCCCAGGTCGCGCCGCTTTCGGGCCTGTGCGTGAACGACCTGCGGGTCTTCCTCCTGGAAGTGGCCGGCCAGGCGCCCCGGCTCCGCCAGGACGGCATGCTGTTCGTCAAGGAGGAGCCCCGGTTCCTGGCCGCCTTGCCCGAGTGGCCCGACTGGGTCCACGAGGCCCTCGACGTCGAGCATTCCCGGCGGGTCGATGACGCCTTCAACCAATCCCTCTATTTCGGGTTCGCCAAGCGGGAGCAAGACGAGCGGATGGCCACGCTCGTCCTCACCGGCAAGGGGCGGGCCTGGCTCGCCTCCGGCCTCGAAGACCAGTACGGGACGATCTACGAGACCTTCCGGGCCGTCAAGGCGAAGCCCGACCCTTACGCCTTCGACGACACCTTCGGCGACGCCAAGTTCCTGGGCGTTTCGGTGGCCATCTTCCCGACCAAGGGGCGGGGGGTGATGAACCCCAGCCCCTATCGCGACGCCCTCCCCGAGCAACGCCAGGCGCTCCGCGAGGCGATCGATCGGGCGTTGAAGGAACTGAAGGTCGGCGTCTTCTACCGCCTGGACAGCGTCCTGTCCTACCTGAGCTTCGCCGATCGCAACCCCTTGAATCGGGCCACGGCGGGCGAGCCCAATGACCTTTTCCTCGCCCGGGCCGCGGTCCCTCGGTTGCCGGAGAAGCGGGAGGAGGCGGGGCGGCGGCTGTTGTCGGCGTTCACCCGGATGCGGCTCGTGCCGTTCGACGCCCTCCGGCTGGCCATCGACAACGAGGGGAGCCTGTGCATCGCCCGCCTGTCCCGGTGCGACGGCTACTTCGGCCGTCCCTACGACCGGGGCGAGGAGGCGGCCTCGGCGGAGACCCGGGTCATCGTCCAGCCCGATTTCAGCGTCATCGTCATCGGCCTGCACCCGGCGCCGGCCGCCGAGCTGGCGCCGTTCTGCGAGCGGGCGAGCGGCCAGGCGGGGCAGGGGGCGATGACGTTCAAGATCACCAGGGCCTCGGTCGTCCGGGCCGCGAGCCAGGGGTTGTCGGCCTCGAAGATCGTCGCCCGGCTCAAGAAGCACGCCAGCGTCGAGGTGCCCGAGAACGTCCTCCACGAGGTCCACGAGTGGGCCGGCTGGATCAAGCTGGTCAACGTCCGGCCGATGACGGTCGTCCGCTGCCCCGACCGCGAGGCCGCCGACCGCGTGGCCCACGTCTTCGGACGCCGGGCCGAGCGGCTCGGCGAGACCACCGTCGCCCTCGACTCCGCGAAGCTGTCCCCCGCCGAACGCCAGAAGCTCCAGGACGGAGGCGTCATCATCACCAAGGATGAGATCACCGTCTCGGCCCCGGCCCCGGCCCCGGCCCCGGCCCCTTCCCCGGTCCCCGAAGTCTCGGCCGGACCGGCGGTCGCCGCCAAGAAGCCGCGAGGCCGGCCGAAGAAGGCCCGGTGATCTCTCGAAATCCGTCCGGCGAGTTCTCCCCGCCCGGTTTTACGTCCTAGCTTCCTTTCGGAGTGCGACGAGACCGGTGAAGCACCTCGATGGGAGAGGAAACGGATGGAAATTTCACGACGATTCCACGTATCGGTGGCCGCCTGCCTGGCCGTCGCCGCGATCTTGGCCTGGTCGAACCCGGCCCGCGCCGGCATCATCGTCTCGGACCTGGGCGGCCACGGCGAATTCAACGGGTCGAATGGTTACAACCTGACCGGACCGAAGAGCATCTCCGGGACCGGCTACGGCCTGGCGGTCGAGTTCACCGTGGGGGGGACCTCGCCCGTCGCGTTCGGGTCGGCCTCGCTGGCGCTGGCCTACCGGCGCGGGACCAACGCGGTCGACATCCTGCTCGCCAGCGACAACGCCGGCCTGCCCGGCTCGACGCTGGAAACGATCCACCTGACCGACATCCCGGTTATCCCCGGCCTGGTCACGGTCATGTCGACGACCCACACGATGCTCACCGGCGGGTCGAGCTACTGGCTGGTGGCCCTCGCCACGGGTGACACCAACGTGACCTGGCTGGCCAACAACCAGGGGGCGATGAACCACCTGGCCTACCGATCCGACACCGGGACCGGCCCCGGCCCCTGGGGCCTCGCCCCCGGCTACCTCGACCCTGGTTTCGCCATCTACTCGCCCCTGGCCGCCAACGTCGCCGTGCCGGCCCCCTCCAGCATGGTCCTCCTCGGGTTCGGCCTGATCGGACTTGCCGGCCCCGCCGCGCGGAGGCGCTTCCGGCTCGCGGTCGCCTGAGTGGGCGATGGACTTCGAATCATCAAAAATGGGTGATGGGAGATGGGTGAACTTTCCTCATCCATTATCCATCGGTCGTGTCCTAACTCCGTAGCACGACCGGGAAGCTGATCCATTCGGTCATTGACCAGACGTGATCGGTCAGGCCGGCGGCAATCGCCGGGGTCCGCTTGCGGTAG
>JAABUQ010004266.1_pt1 | contig 24616 bp, 21 predicted proteins | sample 5560001 | NCBI WGS metagenome assembly JAABUQ01 (sample SAMN10711888, study PRJNA513371) | rock metagenome | isolation source: Antarctica rocks | place: Antarctica: Victoria Land, Finger Mt nord | collected 2015-12-18
GATCTTGTTGGTCATCGAGTGCTCCTGGTCGGATTTGAACACTCGCTCGGTTCGCTCGATGGCCACCCGCTCTTGCTAGGTGACGATTCGGCTTAAGCTTTTACACATGTCCGGGGACGTAGGCGCCGCTTATCACCGCGTGCTTCAACGGAGACCGCGACGTTATTGTCGCGGTAAGACCCTCGCGGCGCTGCAAGGCATCCTCGGCACGAACGCGCTTCAACGGAGACCGCGACGTTATTGTCGCGGTAAGCCTTCCAGCACCAGGAGCGGTCCCACGACATTTTGGAGCTTCAACGGAGACCGCGACGTTATTGTCGCGGTAAGGCAATTAACCCGAAGAGGTTAGACCAGACGCGGTGGCTTCAACGGAGACCGCGACGTTATTGTCGCGGTAAGGTTTACCTGCGCGTCCGTGATATCGCTCCAATAGCGGCTTCAACGGAGACCGCGACGTTATTGTCGCGGTAAGTCGCACGTTTCGGACGATTCATTCGTACCCGTCGTGCAGCTTCAACGGAGACCGCGACGTTATTGTCGCGGTAAGACGAGCGACGTATCGTTCGGATCCAATTGCCCGGTCAGGCTTCAACGGAGACCGCGACGTTATTGTCGCGGTAAGTCCGGCGGACGTTAGCATAAGTTTCGTGCACAAGCATACGCTTCAACGGAGACCGCGACGTTATTGTCGCGGTAAGCGCATGGTACTCGCGGGTGAGATTCTGCCGGGCGAGAGCTTCAACGGAGACCGCGACGTTATTGTCGCGGTAAGGGCCGGGGGTACAAGGCCTCATACGACGTTCGTTCCCCGGGCACATTTCGAGCGGCTCCTGGCCGACCCATTCGCATTCCGGCGATTCCGTCTGCGAACGCCACTAAACGCCCGTCCGATAAGGCACGAGCACCGCTGCAGGGCACCATCGCTACCGGACCGCTCGCGCCCTCACACGACGACGGATCGACGAACCGTGAGATTCACGTTGAGCCCCAGCGATTCATAGGGCGGAATCCACGAACCCTCGTCACGGACCGCTCCAAGATCCAGGATGATGACCTGATCCACCGCGTGATCGATAACCTCCTGGACGCGGCCCTTGAGTTGGATGCGCTGCGCTCGCGTCAAGGCGCAAGCGTAGACACTGTACTGCAGCATGATTCCGTAAGCCGTTGCGACCTTGTGCATGCTCCGTAGTCGCCGCGGGTCGCGAATATCGTAGGAGAGCAGATACACGCGCGAAGCCACCCGCAATTACCGCGTCGTAAAGGCGGGATACGCCTCGAGTTCGCCCTCGAGACATCGCGAAAGCAAGCGCGCCTGGACGTGCAGGACGCGACGATACGTTATTCGATAGCCGAACGTCGGATGTGTGATCTCGGTATTCATACGGCGCTCGAAGGCCGCGATAAACGCACGGCGTCCAAGGGCGTTCAGCGCGACCTCATCGAGCAGGGCTATGAAGTGCTTCGGCTCGATCTCGCTGACGTTTATCGCGTTGACCACGACCGAATCGGCGATCAGCGGCCGAAACTCCTCAGCCAAATCGAGTGCCAGACCCGGCCGGCCCGGTCGGAGCCGATGGTAGACGCCGAGACCCGGATCCAGCCCGACACCCAGCAGCGCCGCAACGCATTCCTTTACCAGCAACGCGTAAGCAAACGAGAGCAGCGCGTTGACGCGATCGCGCGGCGGCCGCCGATTGCGCCCCGTAAAGTCGAATCGAAAACCCTCCGGCTTCAAGAGCCGCGCGAATTCACCGAAATAGACGCGCGCGGCATTGCCCTCGTGCCCGAGCAGAACGCCGCTCGACTCGGCGCGTTGCGCTCGGTCGATCGACCACGACAACTCCTGCAACGCAACCCGGGCCTCATCGCCGAGCGAGCGCCGCAGCAGCGTCCGCTGGTTTCGAATCTTGCCCTCGACGATGCGCCGTGCAATCGAAAGCGAGGCCGGCGCATCGGCAGCAACGCGGTGTTGCGCGATACGAGCGTCCAAGTTCCGTTCCGCAGGTGCGTGCGCGATTGCTGCGAGCCATCCGCCATACGAGAAGTACAAGATCGGGATATCGCGCTCAGCAAGCGTCCGTACGAGTGGTGCCGAAACCGAGACGTTCCCGAACAGCGAGACTTGCGAGATTTCGATGAGCCGAGCGCGTTCGAGCACTTCGTCGCCTTTACGGATTTCAAGCACCTCGCCCGCGAGCCCGAGCCGCGCTCCTTGCTCGACGACGTACACCGGGAGTGCGTCGTCGGCTTCCGGCACCAACGGCCGCACCACAGCCGTTTTTCCAGAACCCAAGGCATTGGTTTCGTCAGGCATGCAGATCGGCGCGAGCGAGCAACGGCCGCACTTGGGACTGTTCACGAGCGGTGGTGGAATAGTCGCTACGCGCACCAACGCTCGGGCATCGTTCAATGCCGCTTGCGTCATTGCCACGAGCTCGTCTGTGAATTCTACGCGCACGCGACGTCGCGACTCGGCGAAGTACAACATACCGCCCGCGCAGCGATATCCCGCTTCGCGCAGCAAGAGCCCCTGCAAGCACAATTGAACGCGCTCCGGATCGTAAGCCCCACCGGGAATCGCAGGAACGCTGCCGCGTTTATAATCGACCGGCACGGCTTCCTCGCCCTCGATCTCGACGAGATCGATCTTCGCGATCGCCCCGAGCGTCGGCGACGACAGCGTGACGGAACGCTCGATCTGCGGTTCGTCGTCGTCCGCGACGACGGCGCGGGTGCGGCGGAGCGTGCGGTCGACGCGGCGATGCACGCGCGTCCCATCCTCCGTATCGTGGCTCTCGCGCCATTCCCGCGCAACGTGCTCGAGCCAAAACAAGCGCCGGCAGTAGACCGCCTCGTTGACCATGCGCGCCGGCAGCAAGCCGTCATCATCGAGTGCGCCGCTCATGCCGGCGTCCAGGAGAGTTTTGCTCGGCAACCGGATATGCTACGGATGTTGAGCTGCTTCGCGCGAGCGTGTCCGTGAGCGTTCGCCGTCGGCCGCTCAGCGACGAACTCGGCGCGGCAGCGGCGGTCGAGGATGCATTTGCGCGCGCCGCGTTCACCACGCTTCGTGCACTCCTGAAAGTGGTCGCGCCGCGCGATCGGGCAGAGTCGGCTCGCATCGAACTCGTCCGCGCGCGCCTGGCCCGCGTGGACGGGGACATAAAAACATGGGACGCGGCTGCTCGCGCCGCCGCCACTCGGCATCTCGAGCCCAATGCGCGTCTTTTCGCGCGGGCGCTGATCGCGGCGGCCGCAAAACAAGCTGGGCGTCAGGAGGAGGCCGCGCAAATCTTTGCGGCCGTTGAGCGTGCAGCGGATGTGATGCGACCCATGGATAGCGGACCTGCGCTCTATCTCCTCGCGCTCGACGCCTGGCAAGAGCGGGACTTCTCCCGCGCGGATGCGCTCCTCGCACGCAATCTGCGCGCGGCTGCGCACGTGCCGGAGTCTCTTGCTTTGCGCGGTTGGATCGAAATTAGACGCGAACGCTATGCGGCCGCGGGCGTCGAATTTGAGGCCGCGCTTGCCGCTCTGGATGCCTGCGGACAAACCGATGAGCGCCTGCGCGCCCGGCTTGTTCACGCCCTCGCCAACGTGGCTGCAGAGACCATCGACCTCGCGCTCGGCGCCCGTGCGCGTGCTGCTTACGACCGGATCGATTGGTCTGCCGATCTGCCGATCGAACGCGTGAACACGCTCGGCGCACTGCGCTACGTCGCGCTCCTTGCCGGTGATTTCGAACGAGCTTGGCTCGACGCGCGCGATGCTGCAGTAATCGCACCTCGAGGGCCGTACGCCGTGCTGGCCGAGACAGGCGTTGCGCATGCCAGCCGCGTGCTCGGCGACGAACGCGCCGCCGACGCTGCGCTTGCCCGCGCCTGGCACGGACTGCGCGCGCACCGATGGTCTGCCGCCGACGAAGAAAGTCGCGTCGCGCTTACGAATTTCGCGATCCATGCGGCGACGACGATGCCAGCCGAAGCACGCAAAGCGATCACGTTGTACCGCTCGAGCGCGACTCGCTCGAACGCGCTGAACGCACTCGATCGCGACCGCCGAGTAAAAGCGTTTGAAGCGACCGCAGCGGGACGCGTGAACGAAGCGCTCGGCGATCACGCCGCGGCGCTCCGATCTTACGGATTCGCGTTCGACATCTGGCGAGAGCTCGGCTACGACTTGCGCGCCGCGCTCGTCGCACTCGACCTGCGGCGCATCACCGGCTCCACTCGGTATGCGAAGGTCGTGCGTGCCGCCCTGGAGCGCGCACCCGCAGCCTGGTTCGGTGCGGCGCTTCGCGCACCGCAAGATCCGCTGCAACGGCTGACGCCGGCCGAGCGCCGGGTGCTCGCGGAATTGCTCGCCGGCAAAAGCGCGAAAGCGATTGCCGAGAGCCTCGCTCGTAGCCCTCACACCGTGATAAACCACACGCGCAAGGTCTTCGCCGCGTTCGATGTCCGCTCGCGCCCGCGTCTGCTCGCGCGGTGTGAGGAACTCGGAATCACGGCGACGTCGGACCACCTCCCGAGATCCCGCAAGCTGAGAGTCCCGCGTGCAGTGCGGATAGCGCAAGCGTAGGACCGCCGCCGCTGATACCGTCGAATTTAGACAGCAGCGCGGTAAACAGCTGACCGAGCGTGACGAGCATGGGCCAATCCCTCCGACGAGCCGGAGGCAAGGCGCCTCCGGTCGTGGCGAGAATAGGCGGTCGACCATGTCAGGGGTTTGTCCCTGAATCCGCTTCATGGTTACGTCAGGCGCTCCGAGACGCAATCGCTACCGCATCGTCCGCGTACCGTCCGGCGAGGAACCGCACGGCTTCACGAGCGTGAGCGACGGCTTCGGGCGGCGCGACGATGCGGGCTTCCGCGCCGTACCCGAGCGCCCAACGGACGGCTTCGCCGAGGTCGTACACCTCGAACGCAATCATCGCACGACCATCCGAGTGTCGCTCGGCCTGCTGCGCCCGTTGCCACTTGCGTGCGATAACGGCATCCGCGATTTTCGCCGAAAGCTCGATCGTGACCGTTTGCGCTGCGCCCGTCTTGAAGAGTCCAACGGCGTCTTCGCCGCGGTACGGACTCGGTATCGGCCTCCGTGTGAACGTTGCGGCGAACTGCAACGGCCCCGCGATCCGATCGAGCGCATACTGCCGCCAGCCGCCGCTACGCGGACGCACGTCGAAACCGACGAGGTAGTATCGCCCGGCGTTGAACGTTACCAGATACGGCTCGACGACACGCTCGGATAGCGCGCCGCCCTCGCGCGCCGGATAGCGAAAGCGCACGCGCGCGTTGCGCGACCACGCCTCGCGCAACCGCGCGTAGGTTGCGCCGACGGAAGTGTCGGCGCACATCCGCGGCGTGGCGATGCGAAGGAAGCGATCGATGGAGCTATCGCCGACATCGGCGATCCCGCGCAGTCCGGAGGCGACGACTTCGCCAAGTGCATCGACGACGGCCCGAACCGTGTCCGCGGATACTTGGGCGTCGCGGGCGCGTCGTTTGGGCCGCGGGTCGTCATCGAAGCGCGCGAGTTGCACCGCGCCTTGACGCTGCGGCGTCAGCGCAAATCCGAAGCGCTCGCCGAGTTCGCGCAGCTTCGCGATGTCGCGTTTGAAGGTCCGCTCGCCGCGGCTGAAGATTGCAGCGTAGCGTGCGTAGGTGACGGAGCGCTGGCGCGCCAGCAGCACGAACATCCAGATCAGCCGAGTGCTGTCCTCGGCGGGCTCATTGGCGTGCTTGATCGCCGCGGAATTAAAGAGATAGGACGCAGTCGGACTCACGACACTATTTTCCTTGGCATCGAGACGAGTCGGCAATGTCGCGAGCAACCCTTGAAACGCCGAGGGGCGCTATAGCTCCGACACGGGGGAAAGAACGCCGGCAGCTTCGAGAAGCGGTCGATTTTTTGCGGCAAAGGGATTCACGATGCGGACCGCCGAGCCCCCGGCGTCCCGTGCGGCGAACACGCGCCCATCTTGAAAATCCTCGCTCAACAAAAGCCCGCAGCGGTGTGAAGCCGCGGTTGCGACCAGCAACGCATCCCAGTACGGGATGCTGTGTGCGACGAACAGCCTCATCGCGACCCGAACCGACCCTTGATCGAACGGAATCGTAGTAAAAAGTTCCATAAGCTCGACAAGGACCGCTTGCGCTTGGACGTCGGGCAGGAGCTTGCGTTTCGTCAGGATGCGAAACGTTTCGCCGACGACTTGCAACGGCAGCCGCAGGACCGACTCGCCTCGCACCAAGATCGCGTCCGCGACAGCGCGCTTTTTCGGAGCCTCCTCGTCGAACGCGTAGACGACGACGTTGGAGTCGATAGCGACTAGCGTCAATGCGGCGCTCGCGAGCGGCTAAAGCTTCTCGCCCCGGTCGCGGTCGTACAGCGACTCCCGTGCTTCGGGCACGTAGCTCATGGGACGAGAATATTTCGCGAGCAAGGCACGGATGCGCGCGGTCTTGCTTGACGCCTTGGCCGCGCGTGGCTCGGGAATCAGCCGCGCGATGGGCTTGCCACGCCGCGTAATGATCACGGTATCGCCGTCTCGCTCCGCCGCCGCGAGTAATGCAGAAAACTGCTGGTTTGCCTCGCGAGCGCCGACACGTTTCATCGCCATTGTAGTGACATAGTACCCAGTCTCCCACACTATTCCTTTCGGCAATGAGGCGGAGAAAATGTAGAACTCCATCGAGCGCCGTATGACAAGGATGTGTCATGCCGAGTAGAGATACTCCTGGTGATGGACGCGAGTCAAACCGTTCCAAAGGTCTTCGTCGAAGGCTGGTCGCCGTCGTATCGCTCGGCGTACTTGGTCGCGGCCGATGACGAGCAGATGGGCGCCCCTGCAGAACTGGTCGAGGACGACATGTTGCGCGCATACCAAGCGATCGACGACGGCAGTTTCGCGCGGCTCGCCTTCGTCGATGGCGTGCGTCGAACCGAAGCCTCGCTCTATCAACTCGTCGACGATCGATATGTCCGTGGGATCGCCGGAGCGTTTGCCTGCGGATGCGCATTAGTCGACCGCGCGTCGGCCGCGTCGTTCGGGCCGTCGATCGTCCAGCGCTCGGTGATCTGGGGCTCGGGCGCGACCGGCCCACTTCTTTCCGTGAGGGGCAATTGGAGCTGGGAAACGGTGAGCGTGGCCGGCGACGATCCACAGGCGCCCCTCGCGGCGCTGCAGTCGCGTATGCGTCTTGCTGAGGGCCGCCTCGCGGAGAGCGTCGCTGTCGATGGCGCGCTCGTGGTCGCCGACGGACCGCTGAACTTCTCCCTGCGCTCGCATCGCGCAATCGTCGGCTACGTAAAGAGTCACCATCGCGCGCTACTCGCGCCGAGCGATCACGCGCGGGTCGCGAACCTCTGCGCCGGGCAGCGCAGTTCGATCTTCCGGATCGGCGACGAACGTTACTCGTGTTACCTCCGTCTTACGGATGATGCGCTCAGTGGTCCGTGGGCCGGCATCGTACGGCTCGAGTTCAGTGCGACGCTCGGCGTTGCTGCGGCAGCGGCGCTCGCGAACACGCTGTCCGCGCGCTTGCCGCGCTTTGCCGGCGTCGCGCACCGCGACCCACGTGCACCGCAGAACCTCCAGCCGATCGGCGCGCTCGAAGACGCACTGCGGCGACGGCTCGGCTCGGACATGCTGGCGCTGCGTGCGGTGCGCGAGTCAGTGCGTGCGCACCAGAATGGCGCGGTCGCATGATCGGCTACGTCGACGGCTCGCAGCCGGTCTCTACCCGAGCGTACGAAATCGTTCTCGCCGACGATGCGGTCGTGCAGCTCGACGATCTCGTCGTAACGCGTCATGCGCTCGCCGACGGCAGCGGGGACGTAGCGCACTACGGCATCGTGATTGAGGGCAGCGGCGCGATCGAAGGCGCACAGATGCCCTCAGACACGCGGCGAATCGGCGAGCGGCTCATGCCCGGCCTCACGACGCGCACGGCGAACGTGCAGATTTTGCGCACGGTTCCGGAAACGTGGGTCGCGCCGCTGCCGGGCGCAGAAGTCGCGCTCGTCGACGCCGCGAACCGCGACCTCGCCCTCTTCGTCGATCAAATGCCGGACGCGCTACCGGTCGGACTCGATCGTCACAATCGTCCAATCTACGCCGACTTCTCCTTCATGAACGGAAAGCACGGCGGGCACGTCTCCATCTCCGGTATCTCAGGCGTTGCGACCAAGACGTCGTACGCAATGTTCCTACTCTATCATTTACTCGAGAGCGACATCGGGATGGAAATGCTCGGCGAGAAGAGCGCGCAGACGCACGCCGTCGTCTTCAACGTGAAGGGCGAAGATCTGTTGCACCTCGACCGGCCGAACCGGGCGTTCCAGCCGGCGGTCGACGGCCCGCGTTGGGCCGCACTCGGCGTAACCGAACCGAAGCCGTTTTCCGACGTGCGGCTGCTCGTGCCGCGCGCGGCAAACGTCGAACCACACTCGCACGCAACCGACGTCACCTCGCGCGACCACCGCGATCTGACCGTATTCGGTTGGACGCCGAATGAATTCGTGCGCCGTCAACTGCTGCGCTTCTGCTTTGAGGATGACGGCCGCACGCAGGTGCCGTACCTCGAGCAGCACATTCGATTGCAACTCGTGCGACATGCTTATCCCTGCACGAACGGCGACGGCTCGATCGTGCTCGTGCATCGCAGCACTGCGTCGTCAAACATCGAGCGTGTGCTGCGCGAACGCCGGGACCCGCTGGCGCCGGGCGACGGTATCCACATCGAGACGTTCGCCGATCTCATCGCCGCGCTGCGCGATCGGCTCGAAGCCGATCCGCCCGATACCACCTGGACGTCGCGCTACACCGAAGGCACCGTCGGCGCGTTCCTGCGACGGCTCGACGGCCTGCGGCCGCGCATCGGTCGCCTCATCGGCGTCGGATTGCAGCCGTTCGTGCTCGAGCGACGCGTCTCGGTCGTCGATCTGCACGCGCTCCACGACGACGCGCAGCGCTTCGCCGTCGGCGCAATCCTCTCGGACATCTTCGAAGCAAAGCAAGGCAGCGGTCGCGAACCGCTGCGCTTTATCGTACTCGACGAGCTCAATAAATATGCGCCGCGCGAGGGACGTAGTCCGATCAAAGACTTGCTCGTCGACATCGCCGCCCGCGGGCGGTCCCTCGGAGTGCTGCTCATTGGAGCGCAGCAGAGTGCCGGCGATGTCGAACGCGCGATCACGACGAACGCAGCGCTCAAAGTAGTCGGCCGGCTCGACGCCGGTACTACGGACGACTATCGCTTTCTTTCAGCCGAACAACGAGAGCGCGCGACGCGCTTTCTGCCCGGCACCATGATCCTCGATCAGCCGCTCGTCCCGGTGCCGATCCCCTTCCGCTTCCCGCTCTCGCCCTTCGCGACCAACAGCGACGACGACGCGTTGCGCCACGCGCGAGCGCTCGACGGCGTCGCGAACGAGGCGATTTTCGAGCAACTCTGATGCGCTTGTTGCACACGTCCGACTGGCATCTTGGGAAGCTGACGTACAACGTCTCGCGACGACCGGACCACGAGAGCGTCCACGCCGAAATCGTTGCGCACGCACGCGACTTCGCTCCCGATCTAATCGTGCATACTGGCGATCTCTTCGACGTAAAGATGCCTTCAGTCGACGATCTGCGGCTCGGTATCGAAATCCTCGATATCCTCGCGGCGCTGGCACCGGTTGTGGTGTTGTGCGGCAATCACGAGAATCCGAAGCTGTTTCGCCTTTTTCAATTGCTGCGCGGTGGCGAACGCCTCCGCTTCGTCGATCGGGCGCGAGCACCGCAGAACGGCGGCGTACTGGACTATCCCGCGCGTGACGGGGATCGCATTCGGCTCGCACCGCTTCCATTTGTGACGCGCACGGCGTTCCTTGAAGACTTTGAAGATCCAGCAAGTTGGTCAAGCGCATACGGTGACCGGATCGCGCAGATCGAAGCGGCCCTGGGTGCGGGTCTCGTCGCCGGCGGCGACCGCGCGCACGACGTGTGTGTGTTCGCGGCGCACCTGCACGTGACGGGTGCGATCCTGGCGCGCAGCGAGCGACAAGTGCACATCGACGACTACGCCACGCGACCCGAAGCGATTCCGTCCGTCGCCTATGCGGCATTCGGACACATCCACAAACCGCAAGCGCTTGCCGGCCGGCCCTGGGCGCGGTATGCCGGCTCCCCCATTCCGATCGACTTTGGCGAAGTCGGCGAAACAAAGTCGATCGTGCTCGTGGAGGCACGGCCGGGCAAGAACGCGCACGTACGAACCGCTCCCCTCGGCGGTGGACGACCGTTACGCCGCGAGCGCGGAACGCTCGACGTACTCGCCGCACGCGCGAAGGATCTCGCCGGCGCGCTCGCGCTCGTGACCGTCGAAGCGCCGGGCGCGCAGCAGCTGCTCTTCGAGGAAGTACAGCGACGGCTTCCACAGACCACGTTACTCGCGGTTAACACGGTCGACCCGAACCGGCACATCGATGTCGTCGAGGTGACCGACGCATCGCCCGAGCCCGAGCTCGAGGAGTTGTTCGCGGCGTACCTCGCGGAGCACGGGAAAGCCGACGCCGACAATCGGCGCATCGCCGAGTTATTCGCGGAAGCCGTGCGGTCGGTTGCCGGCGACGAAGCCGTGCGCCTTTCAGAACTCGACGATGTGCTTGAGGTAACGAGCACGTGAGGCCGCTTTCGCTAACACTCTCCGGGTTTCGCAGCTTCCGCGCGGAACAGACGATTGATTTCGCGGACCTCGGCCTATTTGCAGTCGTCGGCGATACGGGAGCCGGCAAGAGTTCTATCCTTGAAGCGATGGTGTATGCGCTCTTCAACGCATCGACGTGGAACGAACGCGATATCAAAGCGCTCATCGCGCTCGAGAGCGATACGATGCGAGTCGACCTAGCGTTTTCTGTCGGCGAAAAGCGATACCGCGTCACGCGGTCAGCCTCGCGCGTGCCCGGGCGGACATCGCTGCACGCGCTGCGCTGCGCGGACGCGCCGGAGCTTCGTTTCGACGGCGAACGCGCCGTCAACGACGAGATCCGCCGAGTGATCGGGCTCGACTATGCGACCTTCACCAAGACAGTCGTTTTACCGCAAGGACGTTTCGCGGATTTGTTGACCGCTAAAGATGCCGATCGCACGAGGGCGTTGACCGATCTGCTCGGACTCGATGAGATCGACCGCATCCGCGAAGCGCTCACGGTACCCCACGAACGCGTGCGCGAGTTGTGCACCGCGCTGCACGCGAAACGCGAAGATCTTGGCGCTGACCCGCGGGCGGAATTGCAGCGCGTTCGAGAACAGTTCGCAGGCGCGAAGCAGCGCGCGGACGTCCTGTCGGGCGCCGTGCGGGAAGTCGACACGGCGCTTGAAGCGCGACGCGATGCCGAGGGCGCGCTGGCGCGCTCGAAGACACTCGCCGCCGCGCGCGCGGGAATCGTCGAGGATGCGACGCGCATGCTCGCCGTCGCTGAACTCGACCACGAACTGGAAAAGGCGCGCCGTCTCGCCGCGGCGTACCTCGAAGATCGCGTGCGCGACGTTTCGGCTGCGACGGCTGCGTGCGAAGAGGCGCTTGCGCGAGGTTTGGATCGGCTCGGGTTGGCTCGAGTCGGGGCCGCCGTCGAACGTTTGGGGCGCGACCGCGATGCGTTAGAGCGCGACCGCGACGCGCTCGAGCGCGAGCGTCGCGCCATCGACGATCACGATAGAGAGTGCTGCTCGCGTAGCGCTTTGCTCGCGCCGCTGCAGAACAAGTTCGAAACGGCGCGTGCAACGTTAACGGAAGCAGAGACCGCTTTACGGCATGTAAGTCAGCGTGAGCGAGCCCAAAGCGAGGCTTGGGCGACGTGCGCCGCAGCGCGAAGGCAATTGTTGGTGCACGAGAACGAACGTCGTCAGGCGGAATACGCGCGAAACACGTACGGCCTTCAAATTCCGGAGTTGCGTGAAACTGCGCGCGCCACAGCCGCTGTGTTAGGCACGGCCGAGCAGAAACTGGACGCGGTAAAACGCAAGCACGCGGCTGCAGATTTGGCGCGAGGACTGTGCGCAGGCGCGCTATGCCCGGTCTGCGCTCGTGCGCTTCCCGCGGATTTTCATGCGAACGCTACCGTTCCGTTTTCGCAGGTGGAAGCCGACGTTGTTGCCGCAAGGGCGATCGCGACCGTGGCGGCCGAAGGTTTGCAAACAGCTGAGCACCAGCGCGTCATTTACGAACGCGATATTGAGCGAGCACGTCGCGACTGCTCGCGAGCACAGAGGACGCTCGAAACGGCGCGGGGAGCCCTGACAGTAGTCGGGCTCGATGTCAGCACCGACAATGAAAGCCCGGCGCTTGCAAACGTGCGCGAAGAAGTCGCCCGGTGCCAACATGTTTGCGCCGAGCGGCGGCACGAGGTCGAAGTATTGCGGGACAAAGTCTCGGCAGAGACGGCAAGCACCGACGCGTTGGAGCGGAGCGTTAAAGACGACCGGGCGCGCGTCGCCGCGGCCGCGCTACGCGCGGAGGAGACCGCGCGTCGACTCGAGGCGGTGCGCATGCAAGTCCCCGAGCCGTTCCGCCCGGCACCGGAATTAACCGATGCAGATATCGCGCGCCGCCTGGCAGCAATCGACGAGGCGGCGCAGACTGCGCACGCGATCGACTTGCGCTTCAACGAAGCGCGTCGCGCGCGGGATGCTGCAGACGAAGCGTTGCGCGAACTGAAGCTGCGCAGATTCGCCGAGGTTGTGACTGTCGTGCGCGAACGCGTGAGCGGTATCGCTCGCATATTGCTGCAGAGTGGCTTGCAAGATGTCGCCGACGCGTCGCAAGATATCGTCGGCGGTCTTGAGAATTCGCCGTCCGCCGCTGCGGGCGAGTGTTCGCCGGCTTTTGCGTGGGCGGAGGTCGTCCGTCGCCGCTCCGAGGATGCGGCGCAGCGCGATGCGCTCGCGTGCGAGAAACTTCGGCGACAGTGCGAAGCGGCCGACGAACGGCAACGCGCAGCGCTCGTCGCTACGGACGTGCCGGATGTGGCCGCACTCATGGCGGCGACGACGGAGGCTTCGGCGCAGCGCGTCTTGTTCGAAGAACGGGTTCGCGTCGCGGAAGAGTCCGTTGCCGCGGCGGTCCGTCTCGATGAGCGGCTCGTCGTCGCGGAACCGTTGCTTGCCGCGCTCGAACGGCTGCGCGGGTACCTCGTGCAATCCGCATTCAAGCAATACGCGATGGCCCGGCGTGAGCGTCGGCTGCTCGGCGTCGCAAACGAGACACTACGCGCGATGACCGGTGGCCGCTACGCGTTCGCCGAGCGGTTCCAGATCCTCGATGCGCACACGCAGGCGACGCGCGCACCCCTCACGCTCTCCGGCGGCGAAAAATTCCTCGCGAGCCTCGCGCTCGCACTTGGGCTCGTAGAGATCGCCTCGCAAGGCGGCGGCAGGCTCGACGCCCTGTTCCTGGACGAGGGTTTCGGAAATCTCGATGCGGCTTCGCTTGACGAGGCGCTCGATGTTCTCGGCCATCGCGCGAGCGGCGGAAAGATGATCGGCGTCATCACGCACGTCCGCGGAATCGCCGCCGAAATAGAGGACGTACTACGCGTCCGGCGCCTCGCATCGGGAAGTATCGTGGAGCGCCTCGACCCAACGGAACGCGAGAAGTTGTTCGACGACGAAGTAACGGCGGGATTGCTGGAGGCAGCGGGGTGATGTTCGCTATTTGTGGCGTAGCTTCGCGCGTCGCTCGGCGTCGGACAGTTCCGCGTTCACGCGCGACAGCAATTCCGTGTCCGGCGCCGCGCCGAACGTCTCCGGTGCGAGCCCGGTTTCCACGGCGGCTTGGAGAGACGCTGATTCGAAAGCTTCGACAAGCATTTCGTCGAGGCGAACTTTTAGCGACGGAGAGTCGCTCAAGAGTCGCACGACCCGACGAGAATGCTCGCGTATCGAGTAGTCCCACGACAGGGACCGATGGCCGGGTTGGTAACGCTCCTTCAGTAAGTGTAGCAGAACAACGCAGAGAGCCGACTCGAGGGCACGCCGTTCCGATCGGCCCAACGATTCTAGCTCGTCCGCAAGTTCGTCAACATCGATTTTGTCCCACAGCCGCGCACGCAATGCCGCAGCTTGGTCTTCGCACCAGCGCGCGAAATCCGCCGTTGAAGCTCCTCCGTAAAGCGCGCTACCGGTGTTGGCCATCGATCACATCTTATCACGGGCTTTACTGCGAGCCTCCTCGTGTGCTCGAAAACCTTGGCAACGGTGCCGCGGCAGCGGTGCCGCGGAAGTGTCGGTGTTTTGTCGTCAGCCGAAGGCTATGCCAAAGCTTCAACGGGATCGGCGGACACAGCGACGTTAGCATACAATGGGTACAAGGTTATTTGGAATAGCAATTGCTTCCGAAAGTTGCGGTTCGATGCCGCTTTCACGTAAGGCTCGAGTTTCGAAAGTGGCCAAATGCCGATGCTTGACTACGCTTCCTTTTTCGCAGCTGCTACGACGCCCGTGGGGGAGGAGGCTCGCGTCGCTTACCCTTACCAGCGTCGACTCGCAGAAGCGGCGACATGGCCGGATGTGCTGGAAGTTCCGACCGGTGCTGGGAAAACGGAGGCGACGGTACTCGGGTGGATGTGGCGACGCTACGTAGGACGTGAGGAGCCGCTGCGTCTGGTCTACACCTTGCCGATGCGCGGACTTGTTGAACAGACGCACAAGCGGGTTGCGGGATTTGTCGAGCGCCTCTCGCACGCGTACGGAGCGAACTTTGACGCGCCGGGCGTTGAGAAGCTCCTCGGCGGCGAGATCGGCGAGGAATGGATCGAGGCGCCGGAGCGTCCGATGATCCTCATCGGAACACAGGATCTCTTGCTGAGCCGCGCGCTGAACCGCGGCTACGCGATGAGCCGATTCGCCTGGCCGATGACATTCGGCTGGCTGAATGACGACACGCTGTGGATCGTGGACGAGGTGCAGTTGCAGGGCGTTGGGGTAACCACAAGCGCGCAACTCCAGGGGTTGCGCGAACGGCTCGGGACGCACCGCCCAACGGCGACCATATTTGTATCGGCGACGATCGACCGGAGCTGGCTAGCGTGCGCGGACTATCGGATCGGCGAGCGGCTGCAACGCGACGGGGCCGTCGTCGATCTCACCGCCGAGGATCGCGAAGAACCGCGGCTGCGCCGAATTCTCGAAGCAACGAAAACGGCGCGTCGCCTGGATGTCTACGCTCCGGTCGACGTCGCCCGCGCAGTTCTGAAACGGCACCGCGCGGGAACGCGAACGCTCGTCATCCTCAATCAGGTTGCACGGGCGCGTGAAGTCGAGACCGCATTGACCCGGCTCGCGCCAAGACAGACCGTACGCCTCCTGCACTCGCGTTTTCGTCCGAGGGACCGGTCCGACGCCGTCGAGGCATGCTTCGGTGAGTCGGCTCCGACCGACGCGATGATAATCGCGACGCAGGTCGTTGAAGCGGGCATCGACACGTCGGCGATTACACTCGTGAGCGACCTCGCGCCATGGGCGTCGATCGTGCAGCGGCTAGGACGCTGCAATCGGCGTGGCGACGATGTCGACGCGGCCTTCTTTTGGCTCGATCCCGGTAGCGAGCCGCCGAAGACGTCTATCCTTCCATATGCACGTACGGATCTATTGGACGCGCGGCAACGCCTGCTTGACCTGGAGGGTCGTAGTGTCGCGCCATGCGATCTTCCCAGCGGGGTCTCAATCCCACGTGAGCGCGGGGCAACGCTTCGTCGCGTCGATTTGCTCGATCTATTCGATACGACGCCCGACCTCAGCGGCAATGACGTCGATGTTTCGCGTTTCATCCGTCTCGACGACGAGTTTAACGTTTACGCGCTGTGGCGCAGCGATCAAACTGACGACCGCGCCGCTCACCGTAGCGAGCTATGCCCCGTGCCGCGCGGAGAAATGCAGAAATTGCTAAAGCGTTTGAGCGATCACGGCCGGTCTAGCGAAGCGCGAGTGGAAGTACAGCTGAGACGCCGCCGCCAGCCGGTCTGGGCGACGGCATCCGCGCAAACACTCCGGATCGGCGAGACGGTAAGACTCGAGGCGCGCGTCGGCGCGTATGATGCCCTTCGCGGTTTCGATCTCGCAGTCAGCGCGCCGGTCGACACGATCCCGGTTGAGCCGCGCTTCGAACCATCGGCACAAAGCGTCGAGGACGATACGCTCTCAGCAGTCGGCCGAGCTGTCACACTGATCCAGCACAGCGACGACGCGGCGCGGATCGCTGGGGAACTCGTCGCCTCGCTGCCGGAGCTCGGTCGCCGCTTCACCGCGGCTGTGGTCACGGCGGCAAGGTGGCACGACGCCGGAAAAGTTCATGACGTGTTCCAACAGACGATGACAAACGCCGGCGCGTCGTCCGACGGCGGCCCTTGGGCCAAGTCGCCGCGGGGTGGCGGACGTCATGTGCGAGCTCATTTCCGCCATGAGCTTGTGAGCGCTCTCGCGTGGCTTGCGGAAAGCGAAGGTGAACAGGATACGGATCTCGTCGCATACCTCGTGGCGGCGCACCACGGGAAGGCGCGGGTCACGCTTCAGACGTTTCCGGGTGAACCGCTCGAACCGCGTTCGATCCTCGGCGTTCACGAAGGCGATATCGTGGGCAGCGCTTCGCTTGGAGATACAATAGTCGCGCGCGCCTTCACCGTCGAGCTGGCGGCGTTCGATATCGGGGGCACGATTCGCGCCGATGGATCGATCGAGCCATCCTGGTCCGATCGCATGTTCGGATTGCGCGACGACGCTGAGCTCGGACCGTTCCGGCTCGCCTACCTCGAGGCGCTGGTGCGCGTCGCGGATTGGCGCGCGAGCAAGCTCCGCGCGGATCCTGCATTCGTCGGAACGGTTGGCGCTATAGATGGCGGCGATGTGAGCGAGGGCGATGATGCCGAGGGCGACCGGGTGAACGATAGCGACGCAGCGGACGCCGTCGCGTGAACGCTATTCCGTTGCGGGGAGCGCGCGGAGATTCGCTTCTCGGATACCTCAAATCGCTCGCAGTGCTACGGCAAATGCACCGAACGCTCGATCCGGCAGTTCGTGGAGCGTGGAGAAGTGGATCGCTGGTCTTGCACACCAATGCGACTCGCGACGAACTCGAGCTTTTCTTTCTTGAAAAGTACGTTCCAACGCCGGTCGTTAACCCTTGGAATAGCGGGGCCGGTTTCGACACGAAGTCGCGCTTCCAAACGGCCGGTAAGACCCTCGACCGTATCGCGAGCACGAACGGCGAGAGATGGCAACCGTATCGGCAGAGCATCGCGGCAAGCCGTTCACTTAGCGCGAGTGGTGACGAAGTCGTCGCAAAGATCGATCGACTGGCTTTATTGCGCGACCTAATCTCGGACGAAGCGCTCGAGTGGCTCGACGCCGCCGTCGTCGTCGGCGGACTGACGCTCGGCTTCCCACCGCTACTCGGATCGGGCGGCAATGACGGCCGTCTCGACTTCTCAATCAACTTTGCCCAGCGTGCTCTCGACGTACTCGAACCTAAGAATCGTGTGGCATCGGCGAATTGGCTGCGTGACGCGCTCGACGACACGTCGGTCCAACCGCGTCTTGCCGATGTGGCGATCGGTCAATTTTCGCCCGGCGCGACGGGTGGTGTGAACGCGACGGTCGGGTTCGATGGCGCATCGCTTGTAAACCCCTGGGACTACGTGTTGCTGATCGAAGGGGCGACCGCGTTCGCTGGATCGATTGGCAAGCGCTTCGGGAGCGGTGCTGAGCGTGCATCATTCCCCTTTACATTCCAAACGGTCGCCGTCGGGTTCGGTACGTCGTCCTCGCAAGAAGCGACCCGCGGAGAGATATGGCTCCCGCTCTGGCGCGGCGCGGCCGCCTACCCCGCCGTTCTCGCGCTTTTGCGTGGCGGCCGACTCGAGATCGACATGAGCAGCGGTAAGAGGACCGCGCAACGCGCGGCAAAGACGGCGCTAGAAGCCGCGCAGGCCGCGCTCAGCGCCGGCGCGGCAACGGGCATCGAGCGCTTCACACGAATCGTAATCGCGCAGCGTAACGGACTCGCTTTTGCGGCTACGCCCGCCGGCACGATTATGGTTCGCGAGGACACGGCGATCGCGACGCTTTCGCGCGAGACCTTCCGCTGGCTCGAACGCATTCAGCGGCTATCAAACGACGGGAGTCTTGGTGCGACGGCCCGCGCCGCATTGCGGGCCTACGGCGAAGCGATCTTTATATACGGCGTCATCACGGAACGTGCAAAAGCTGCGCGCGCCCTGCAAAGCGCTCTTGCCGCCCTGGCTGAACTCGATTTCGCGCTTGCTACTCACCCACCGCGAACAAAAGCGTTGCTCAGCCCGCTGCCGTTTCTTGATCACGCGCTGTATGCGGGTCTCGATGACGGCAGCCCGGAGCATCGTATCGCTTGCGCGCTGGCGTCTTATGGATTCGGCAAGGGTCAAGAGGGCGAACGGTTACGATTCGACATTTCTCACATCGACTACGATCGCGACCGACGGCTGACTTACGCGCCGGATCGAGTCGTCACGTGGTCAGTCGATCTCGACGCGACGCTCGGACGGATTCTCGAACGACGCGTGCGACGAACGATCGCTGACGCCTCGCGTGATCATCGGCAGGTCGGCGAGCGATTCATCTTGCGGCCCGCATTGAACATCGGGCACGGCGTCGACGTCGCGGACTTCGTGGCATACCTCGAACAGGATCTGGATATCCGGCGACTGCGGCGGCTCATCGCAGCATACGCGCTGATAGAACCCACAGCGCTGGTGCTAAACGCGCCGAACCGGGATGACTCGCCGGTCGTCCCCGCGCCGTTCGCGGCGCTAAAATTTCTCGTCGATGGGGAATGCGCGAGCCCGGAAGGACCGCTTCCCGCGCTCGATCCGGCAATCGTTCCTCTACTGCTTGCTCGACGCCCTCGTGCGTTCGCGCTCGTCCAACTCCGCCTGCGTAATGCTAACGTACCGGTTCGGGCGGTCGCCGAGGCCCAGCTTCCCGCCGCGACCGGGGTGCGCTATGCAGCGGCAGCCCTGATCCCGTCGTCCCTCGCCGCGCGCCGCCAGTTCCGCGGCGCCGCACTCTTGAGCCGAATCTGATGAAGGAGACCTGATGATCGCCGATCCCCTAACGCTCCCAACGGCCTCCCGCCTCGTGCTTGAGGCGACCCTTGCGCCCATCACCGGATCGCGCTTCCAGCCGACGGGATTCCCGAACCTCGGCGCTGCCGAGTTCGTGACTCCCGACGGCCAGCAACACGTGCTCGTCGAGTCGCCGCAATCAGTCGCGAACCGTCTTGAAGCGACCGCGTGGGACGATGCGGCGGGCGATCTTATTGCACCGTTGCGAGGCTTACCGTACGTGCGAACCGTTGTCGAGGGCGTGCCGACCGACTCGATTCGGGAGGCGCACCGACTCAACTCGCCGTTCCTCCGGGCGGTACTGGAACCGTTGCGCGCGCGCGCCGAGATCCGCGTGACGCAAAAAGGCAAGAAGGCCGCGAAAAGCGCCGATGACGGAGACGCGACAGCGGTCGTCGAGGACAGCACGAGCGTGGACTACCGTAAGCTCGCTGCTGCCGTGTTCGCCTACGATCCAAATTCGGTATTGCACGGCGTCTTTTTGGAGAAGCTCGTCGGTCTAGCTCGTCTGACACGCGTGCTGAGCGGCTTTATCGAAGCGCACGACGTGCGGATGGTAGCGAGCGGCGGTGTAAAGAATGACCGCCTGGACCCCTCCGGAAAGCGTTACAGGAACGACGCCGGGAAAGGCGGTGCTGAGGTCGGCTTTGGGAACGTACCGTTCGCCCGGACCGAATACACCGCGAAACCGATTGTTGCATCGTTCTCACTCGATCTCGCGTTGCTGCGCAGCTACGGCCTGCCGGAAGCCGCGCAGGCGCTGCTCGTTGCACTCGGCCTCTGGAAAGTGCAGCGGTTTCTCTCGTCGGGCCTGCGATTGCGTACTGCATGCGATCTCGAGGTCGTCAACGGCGGCTTGCGCGTGCGGCGACCGGAAGGCTTCGCGGTACCGACACTCGAGACGCTCGAGGAAACGTTGCCGCAGCTTATTGCTGCGTGTCGCAAGGCTGGACTGTTCGCCGAACCAGCTATCACGGAGGTCAAGTTCGGGGCGTGATTGCGATCCGCATCGACTTTCTCGCCGGTCGCTTCCACGCCACACCGTGGGGTCGAGCGGTCAACGAGGGTGACGTCGATTGGCCTCCGGCGCCGTGGCGGCTCCTGCGCGCATTTGTTGCTGGATGGCTGCGCGGCAACGATCGCGACTTTGACCGACTCGTGCGCATTTGCGATGTACTCGCGTCACCGCCGCGATACGATCTGCCTCCCGCGACCCTTGGACACACGCGGCACTACATGAAGCAAGGCTCGATCGCTAGCGGATTGCAACTCGACACGAGCCTGGTGCTCGACGCATTCGCGGCGGTAAAGCCCGGTGCGGAGGGCGTGGGCTCGGCATACGTCGTGTGGGATGCAGCCGACCTCGACGAGGGCGACCGATCTACACTCGAGCGCACGTTAACGAACATCACGTATCTCGGACGTGCGGAGTCCTGGTGCGAGATGCGGCTCGTGCCGGCGTTGCCGACGGAAGGCGACCGCATTCCAGTCGGTTTGTCCGAAACGATTCTGCACGAAGGCCCGACCGTGCGACGACTTGGCGCGGCTTGCGAGTTGCGCGGAACTGCACTCCTCAAAGCGTTGCTGCTTCCGACGAATGCAATGCGCGCGGAACGCCGCGTGCAGCCGATCGGCACGACGTGGTACGAGTATCGCTTTCCGCCGCAGTTCGGCATGGATGTGCAGGACGTCGTTACGCGCCACCGTGCGGGTTTGCAAATGCCCGCGCGCATCGAGCGCTTCGTGCTCGAGGGACCTTCGCCCGGATTGCGCCCTTTAATAACTGAGACGATCACGATCGCTGAAGCGATGCGCTGGGCGGCGATGCGCGCATCGTCGGACGGCGAGGGCCGCACGGCGGATCCGGTCCTTAGCGGCAAAGGACCAGATGGCAGTCCAGCGCAGGGTCACGCACACGCATTCTTTCTACCGCGCGATCTCGATGAAGACATGCAGATCGACCACGTCGACGTCTGGTTCCCCCAAGGGTCGTCGACGGCTGCACATCGCGCGACCGTTTCCGTCCGATCCTTGTACGACCGCCGACTTGCATTACCGCCCGACGCGCGTTACTCCGTGACGCACCTTGGGCCCGTCGAAGCGAACACGGCTGCGCGTTGGCGCTCGGCGACGCCGTTCGTCCTCGAGCGACACGTCAAGATGACGAGCCGTCGCGGCGGCGAGGTCAAGTCAGACGGCCCGGAGTCGCAACTCCGCCGCTCGATCGCGCAACACGGATACCCAGAGCCGGCGAGCGCACAGATCGCGACCGGCGTGCAACTCGTAGGCTCGGCGGAACGCCGACGCACGCGCGCCGACATGTTTCGTCGCGCGCGACGCGGAGATACGTCTTCGGCACTCGGGTTCGCAGTTGAGGTTGAGTTCCCGACGCCGATCGTTGGGCCGCTCGTAGTCGGGAAATACGCACACTTTGGCCTCGGACAGTTCGTGCCGGCCAACGGGGCGGACGCATGACCGTAAAAGCGATCTCTCTGCGACAGCAAACCGGTCGATCACGAGGCGCCGCATATGGGGCGCCTCGGTTTCGACTGACACACCTTTCTTACATCTACGCGTTCGACGACGTTCGACTTGCCGCGCTGCGCGAGTCCTATGCGCCGACGACTTTCGATCCTAGCGGGCTCTGTGTCGCGCGCTAATGGCGACAGAGGATGACGCAACGATCCTGTCGCTTTTCCGGGCGATCCTGCGCTCTCACGTTGCCTTTGCCGGTTCAATGCGCCGGAATTTGTGCGGGACGCTTGATGCCATTCAAGCGTGATTCGCGGTTACGCGTGACGCCATAGACTCTGGCGTCGCCGGGAGCCAATTTTCCCTTATCGGTCCCTTTACCAATTCTGTAAGTCCCGTAGCTGAGCGAAGAGGAACTGCGTGGTGCGCAGGCTCGCGTGAAACGTTCCGGCTGGGATGTCCTACGCGCCCTTGAGTAGGAACTACGCTGCGACGACCGTCGCGAGGCTCGACAAAATGATGCGAGCCGCGGCAGCGCTTTCTCCGGCCTACGCATGCCGGGCGGACACTTCGCCGACGTCCTCGCAGGCGCCACCGCACGGCTTGGGTTGATACGGCTCACGTCTTTATCGCCAGAGACTTTCACTCCATATTCGTTGCCGGTCTCCCGGCGCACGGTCAAAAATATCATGCCGTTACCGCGGGGGTGCCGTCCCGGCAATCCGAACGGGCAGCAGCGGCTGTGGCGAGCTTGCCGGAACATGGTCATTCCGCTAGTCTAGGTTATATGAAGGACCAAATCTTCAATATCGCTGAGGCGAAGATGCACCTTTCGCGTTTGGTCGAGCGAGTCGAGCGCGGGGAGCGCATTACGATTGCACGTAACAATCGGCCGGTCGCGGTCGTGTCGCCCATCCGCACATCACCCGAAGACGTGCTTTCCCGCATCGATGCCGTCCGAGAGCGTATTCGCGAGCGTAATGGAGGGCATGCGCTTCTGAAGCGCGGTGAAACGTGGCGAGACCTTATCGACGAAGGACGCCGCGCTTAAGTGAGGATGGTCCTCGACGCCTCGACTGCACTCGCCGCCGTATTGCCCGACGAGGAATCGGGATTCGCGCGAGCCGCTACGGCAGTTGCAGCGCGCGACGGTCTTGTGGTTCCTGCCCTTTGGCCTTATGAAATTCAAAACGCTCTCGCGATGGCGTTTCACCGTAATCGCATGGATGCAGAATCCGTTAGCGATGCTTTAGAAGCCCTGCGCGGCCTGGGAGCCGAGCTCGAAGCGCCGCAGGGACTCGGCCATGAACTTCGCCTAGCGCAAGCGCCCGGATTAACCGCGTACGATGCGGCCTACCTGGCCGTCGCGCTCAACACGGGTGCAACGCTCGCGACAAACGATCAGCGCCTCCGACGCGCCGCAGAGACGGTCGGCGTCGCGCTTTTCGCGGAGCGACAATCAAAACCGAGCAAATCGCCGCGCAAGCACCGCTGAGGAATCGGCTCGTCGCGAAGAACGACGGACGCTGCTGAAACTCGATTGCTCGCGCTAAAACATGACCGAGAAGAGCGTCCCGGCACTCCGCCCAAAGATTGTGGTCCCTGCGGTGAAACTCGACGGCGTTCGATGATGCGCATAAGCCGGCCGTAAGCCGCGTGGTCGATTCGCTGCGACTCTAATACCGCGACAGAAGTCGACATGGTTCGAAAACAGCAGCGTAACGGGACACGCGGGTATAACACCGGCGAGGTGGTCGCCTCATCGATTCAATCGGAGCGATACGCGAACGCTCTGGCGGTCGGGCGACCTTGAAGACGTCGACCGTGGCGATGCTGAGTGGAATGGATATTGTTGGAGTGTGCAGGTGAGGGCTGTCTGCGAGGTCATCAATGCTGTTGGGTCTCGATTGCGGTAACACGGTCGTCAAAGCCGTCGTATTTCAGTCCGACGGAAAGGCCATTGCGTCGGGAAGCCGGCGCACGGAGCCCTTACAGCCGGCAGCCGGTCGCGTCGAGCACGATATGGATCGCCTCTGGCAGTTGGCCTGCGAGGCGATCGCCGACGCGCTGGAGGCGATCCCTACGGCGCGACGCGCGGTAGACGCGATCGGCGTCACCGCCCATGGCGACGGGCTCTATCTCACCGATTCGGCGGGCCGGCCGCTTGGGCACGGCATCCAATCGGTAGACAGTCGTGCTCGTGGCGTGACGGCTTCGTGGGCGTCCTCGGGCGTCCTCGAGAGCGTCGAGACGATCGCGGGGCAGCGGCCCTATCCGTATGCGGCCACGGCACTGCTGAGTTGGATAAGTCGCTATCAGCCCGAACGCTATGCGGCGATCGGGCATGTCCTTTTCTGCAAAGACTGGTTGCGCTATCGACTTACCGGCGTCATCGCTACCGACCCGACGGACGCGAGCACTGCCTTTACGGAGGCTCGCACGCAGCGCTATTCGGACGATCTGATGTCTCTGATGGGCCTCGGGGCCGTGAGGTCGGCGCTGCCCGAGATTCTGCCGAGCAGCGGAGTGATCGGCACGGTCTCGCCCGCGGCTGCGGCGCAAACGGGCCTACTTGCGGGAACGCCCGTGGCGGGCGGGATGCACGACGTTACGGTCAGTGCTGTTGGACTCGGAAACCTGGAGCCGGGTACCGTCTCAATCACGGCCGGCACGTTCAGCATCAACGAAGCCTTGTCGGATCACCTGGCGGTTGACCGGCGCTGGAGCGCTCGCGCCGGGCTGCGACCAGGCCAGTGGATGAACATGTCGATTTCGCCCGCCTCCTCGAACAACGTGGACTGGTTCCTTCGGCAAGCCTATGGCGCCGAGTGGGACGCTGCCGCCAAGGGCGGCCCATCCCTGTGGGATACCGTCGAAGCAGACTTAACGGTACCCTCAGCCGACGACGCGCCGCTCTTTCATCCGTTCCTATACGGTTCGCCCTATGATAGCCCGGCGAGCGGCGCCTTCTTCGGTTTGCGGTCGTGGCACGGTCGCGCCG
>JAABUQ010004267.1_pt1 | contig 24615 bp, 19 predicted proteins | sample 5560001 | NCBI WGS metagenome assembly JAABUQ01 (sample SAMN10711888, study PRJNA513371) | rock metagenome | isolation source: Antarctica rocks | place: Antarctica: Victoria Land, Finger Mt nord | collected 2015-12-18
GGGCGGCATCCAGATCGGCGCGAAGCGGGAGCGGCATGACGAACCTCCTCTGTTCGCCATCACCGAATCAGATCAGCACCGCGTCGGGGAATCCCCCGAGAGTCACGAACTCAGGGACTTGGTATAACTACCTACAGTTGTGGTCTACTCACGCATTGTTGATGGCCAGCGATTACAATTGTATTGGCGCCGGAATACTTCGCGGTCGGGATCTTCCGTCTGCGCGGAACGGGCGACTCGTGCGACAAGCGCGCACCCCGTCGTCGGCGCCGACCGTGCTCGTCAGAGCGAGCCCCCCGCCTTCGGGTCGGGACGAGGGCCGATTACGGGTGGACAGTCAGGCTTTGAGGGATGCGGGAAACCGGGGCAACGCAGTGCCCCCTACTCCCGCCTCGTGATTTCCTGGCCCAACCGGGCTCGCCGGGGCGCCGGGGCGCCGGGGCGCCGGGGCGGTAAGCCAGCCACCCACACGAGCGCAATGGTGAGCGACGCGAGACGCCGGCCGTGCCGGTGGCGGCTGTCGGCGTCCGTGCACTGAAGCCCTCGGCCGGTCCGCCGGCCGAGGCATCAATGACGATTACACGAAGAAGGAGCGCTGCAGAGCCGCGACATTCACCAGGGTGACACGCGTGTTGTCGCTGAGGGTAAAGGTCGTCGAGCCGCCGGCGGCCTCGGCCGAGGCGATCGCCGCATTCGCTGCATTCGGCCCATAGCCTTGCAGCGCGATGTGGTCCGCCCCGGCCTTGAAGTCGTAGACCACGTCGGCGCCCCCGGCATCGCCGGCGCTGAACGAATAGAGGTCGGCGTTCCGACCGCCGGAGATCATGGCGGTGCCGCCTCCCGCGAACAGCGTGTCGGAACCGTAGCCCAGCCAAACGGTCGCGCTCGTACCGGCGGCCCCCGTGAAGATGAGATCACCACCGTGCGACGCCGAACCGATGAGCGTTTCGTTTCCCGCGCCGGCCGCCAGCACGTTGCCGCCCCGGTCGCTCGAGAACAACTGGTCGCCCGCACCGCCGCCGACCAATGTGACCGCGCCTGTGCCCGCGCAAAGCAGGCCGTTTCCGGCCCGACTGCCGTAGAACGCGCCCGAACTGTTGCCGCTGAACAAGTCGGCGCCGCCGCTGCCGCCGAACACGGTGCTGGCGTCCGCCCCTCCGACGAACAGCAGTCTTCCGTTACCGCCGTAGACTATCGAGCTGGCTTGCGATCCGCTGCCGCCAAAGACGGTGCTGGCACCGCTTCCCGCGTTCACCGTCGCGCCACCGCTGCCGGAGACGACCGTGCTCCGGCCGCTGCCGAGCCAGACATGGTCCTGGCCCGAGCCGGTGAAGATCTCGTCGTTGCCGGTCGTCGACTGGATGGTGTCGGCGCCGCCGCCGCCAAAGACCGTGTTGTTGCCCGCGCCGGGATTGAGGTAGTCGCCGGCGTTGTTGCCGACCAACAGGTCGTTGCCCGAGCCGCCCCTGGCTTGCTGGATGGTGACGCCGTGCGCGATGGTGTAGCCGCCGTGCACGCCCTTGACGTAGGATACTGCGCCGCCGCCGTCGGGCGCGAAGGCGAGCGAAGCCGCGTTCAGGTTGATGACCGCGTCATTGCTGCCGGAATAGGCGATGGTGTTGGTGCCGCCCGCGTCCCAGATGCAGGCATAGCCGACGCCGATGCCGTCCTGCCGAGGAAGGTTGTACGTATCGTCGCCGGTGTGGTAGCTCATGTTGGCGCCGTATTTGGCCTGCAGCGCGGCGACGTCGAACGCCATCGGCGTCCTCGCCCTGCCATACAACGGGGAACTCGCGCTTCCGCCCGGGCCCGCCGGCCAGCCGATGGTGTACGACATCACGGTATTGATCGACTGGTTGAGGTTATAGGTTCCGAGGTCCGTGTCCGTGTTGACACCGGGGAAAGCGGGATTGATTCCACCACCAGTATCATGCGGGTGCTTCAGCCCCAGCGCGTGCCCAAGTTCATGGACAAGCGTGTTGAACCCGTCGCCCCCGGGCTGAAGAGTGCCGCCGCTCGCCGTACGGCTCCACGTCGTGTCGGATGCTATGTTGAAGTTGCCGAATCCCGAGGCCGTGCCCGTTCCCGGCGGCATGAAGAACGCGGCCGAGCCGCTGCCGGCGCCGAAGTCGCTCAGCATCATCCGCAACGTCGAGCCGGAAAGCGTGTTTATCGGGGTGAACGTGACGTTTGCCACGGCCGAAAAGGTCGCCAGGGCGCCCTGCAGCTCACCGGCTTCGTAATTGTTCCAGGCCACCGCCGTATAAACCTTGCCGGGCACGCTGGGGTCGTCGACGTCGGCGATGTCGGGATCGCCGGCCGTTTCGCCGTTCTGATAAAGGTAGTAAGTGAAACTATGTCCCGGAAGCTGGGTGCCCCAGTCGACGCCCTTTACCGGATCAAACGCAGCCATGTTGCAAACTCCCTTGTGTAAATCGATACGGCGGAATGTACTGGGCAGACGGTGTATCGCTTCGCCTTCAGGCGAACGACGAGCGCGCGAGCCCCGTGAAGTTGGCGAACGTGATCTGCGTGTTGTCGGCAAGCCGGAGCATCGTGTCGTGGCCGACGATGCGCGCCGACTCCAGGACGGCGCTTACGGCATCGGCGCCGAACCCCTGCAGCAGGATCCGGTCGCCGCTCGCCTTGAACCCGCTGATCAGGTCGGTCCCGCCGCCGTGGCCGGAGACGAACCCGAGCAGGTCGGCTCCCGTGCCGGCCAGGACCGTGGCTTGGCCGGTTCCCGCCTGGACATAATCGCCGCCCGGCCCCGCGACGACGAGGGTCGACCCGCTGCCGTCGAAGATGTCGGCGTGACCGCCGCCGCCGAAGATCGTATCGGCGCCGCTGCCGCCCACCACCATGTCGTCACCCGCGCCCGCGGCGACGAAATCCGCCCCGCCGCCGCCGAAATAGCTGTTCGCGCCCGTCGATCCCGCGCCCGTCAGGGTGACGTTGCCGGTCCCGGCCGCGAGCAGGTCGCCGCCGGTCGCGGCGGCGACGAGGAGGTTGCCGCCGGCCCGGCCGCCGAAGACGCGTCGCTGGCCGCCTTACCCCAGGCGGTCACGCGGCCGGCGCCGCCGGTGACGAGGGTTCCGCCCGAGCCGGCCTGCACCGACACGTCGCCGGCGCTGGCGTCGACCGTGAGCCGCCCGGTGCTGCCGATCGCGTCGAGGGTCCCGGCGGTCACGTTGATCGTGTCGTTGCCAGCGCCGGCCGTAACCGTGTCGAGGCCCATGCTGGTATCGGTGTCGTTGCCACTCCCCATGGTGACCACGTTGCTGCCGCGATCGGGGGCGAAGAACTGGTACCCGGTGCTTCCCACCAGGGTGTCGTTTCCATCCCCTCCGACGACCCCGCTGATCATCGAGCCGGGTGTGATCTGCACGGCCTGTCCGTCGATCACGGCCTGGTTCTGCGGCAATGCCACCTGGATCGGCCCCGAGACCGCCGCGGCGTTGACGATGACGCTACCCGTTACGGGCGTGTTGATCGCGGCTCGGTCGGGTGTGGCTGCCGCCAGCCGCGCGAACTCGTCGGTGTAGACCAGCTCCTTGATGCCCGCGGGATAGGCGTCGGTGACGGTGGCGGGGGCGCCATAGACTTGCAGCGTGCTGCCCGTGTAGGCGACCGGCGCGGTGCCGGTGTTCTGGATCGTCAAAGTCCAATTGCGCGCAGGCTGACCCGCCGAACCCGTGCTCTCGCCCCAGAACGCGTCGGTTCCAAGGGTGAAGTTCACCGGCCAAGCAACGTTGTCGCCGGCGCTACGGCTGGCCAGCAGGGGCACCGCCGTCCCGTCCGGGGAGGTCAGCGTGACAGTCAGCGCCCCGGCGCTCGCCGCCGCTAGGGCAAGCGACAAGTCGACGTGGTTGACAGTTAAATCACCAGCAACCGAAAGCGTTTGCGTGATGCTCTGGCCCGCGTCGATCGTCAGCGATGTCGCGGGCGTATCCGTGGCAGCTCCGACCAGCATGTTGCTCTCGCCGGCCGCGATCTTGCCAAGAGTCGCGTAGCTCTCAGCCAAGCGCACCGCAGCATGGGCATCGACCAGACCGAACCCGTAATCGGGGCTGTAGTGCAGACCGCCGCCGTTCCAGGTTCCGGCCGCCGTGGTCAGCCAACTGGCGTTGGTTGGATCGGTATTCCGGGCGGTGTACGCCAGGATTTCCTGCACGTCGCGATAGCCGAGATTGGGATTGGCTTGCAGCATGAGGGCGACGACGCCGCTGACGAATGGCGTCGCGGCCGAGGTGCCGTTGAAGCCGTACGTATAATCTCCAACGGCGCCCGCCGTCGTGTTGTAACCATCTGTACTCGTCCGGTCGGTCGTCGTAATCGTGCCGTTCGGCGCGGTCGCCGAGCCATAATCCCCCGCCGGGGCCGCTACCAGAAGGGACGCGCCAGGCGTGCTGTAGACGGAGGTCGTCCCTTGGTTGGTCAGCGCGCCGACGGTGATGCTGAAGCGGGAATTGGCTTGGTTGCTGAACTCCGCGTCGTCACCCTGGGCTCGATAGTTTCCGGCGGCGAACAGCGCGACGCTGCCCTTGCCGTTACGCCCCAGCGTGCCGAATGCGGTTTCCGCCGCACCCAGCGAATTCGACAGATTGAAGTTGGATGCGAAGGGAATCGGCTGGTTGTTCGCGGCAAATCCCCAGCTGTTGTTGAGCACGTCCACCCCATCGGCGAGCGCCCTGGAAAACGCCCTCACCTCGGAACTTTGATAGTTTGGGTCTACGGTCAGCTGATTGTTTGGATCCGGGCGGCCGAGGATACGGTAGGAAATCAGTGTTGCATCCGGTGCCACGCCGGAACCGCCGATCCCATTGTTTTGCGCCTCGGCGATGATGCCGGCGACAGGGGTGCCATGGTTATCTGCTGCAAATACCGGGTTGCCGCCGGCAACATTGGTCACTGCATCGAAGCTGTCCTTGACATCCACATTCCGGGCTAGGTCCGGATGCGCGAGCTGAAACCCGCTATCGACCACGCCGACCCGCACGCCGGCTCCCGTGTACTGCGGCCACACCGGCAGCACGTTGATGTCGACGCCGGGCGTGCCGCCGGACTGCCCGGTGTTCTGCAAGCCCCATTGATACTGGAACAACGGGTCGTTCGGCGTCGCGTGGGCCAGCTGCGCCGCGCCGGTCGCCTGAATGAGCCCAGCGCCGACGTTCGCTGTCGATCCCATGTAAATGGCGGACCGCGTGAGGTCCGCCTTCACTTGCGCGGTCGTCAGGCTCGGATTCTCCTGCAACACCAGCGTGGCCACCGCCGCGGCATCCGGCGCGGCGGCCGAGGTGCCGGTGAAGGGCGTGAAATAGGGCATGCTGGTATTGGGGCCGTCGGTCGCCGTGTAGTCGGGCGCGCTCAGGATTTGCGGTTGCGCGAGGCGGTTGCCCTGTGCGTCGAACAGGTACTCGCCTGGACCGTAACCGGTGAAATCTTCAGGCGTGGGCGGATTGACGCCGTTGTACGGGGTGGCCTTCCAGTTGGTGGCGCCGACCACGTTCGTGTTGGCCAGCAACTCGTGGCCGTAGATGTCACCCGAGCCCTTCTTGGCGTTCGGGTCGTTGATCGTAGCGCCTCCGGTCTCGATGTACTTGAACTGTCCGGGCGGGTTCGCGCCGCCGTTCTGGACGATGGCGAGCGTGAACGAACTGCTCCCGCTCGCGTCAGGGTTCTTGTAGTCCAACAGCTGAACGGGGTCGGAGCCGACCTGGTCCACGTTGCCGCTGGCCACCACGCGGCCATTCGCGTCAAACAGGTACATCGCCAAGCTGTTCTGCGCGCCCGGGCTGGCGCCGATGCTCTTGAACGGCTCGTCCCATTGCAGAGCGAAGCTGGCTTCGTTGCCAGGCGCGATGGAAATGCTCTGCAGGGCGCTGCCCGTCGAGGACCCGCCGTCGAAGCTCATGGCCGAGACGGGAGCGCCGCCGTTCACCCCGGGCAGCGTGACGGTGATGGGGTTGAAGCGGTTCTCGTAATAGTTGCCGGCGTCGTTTCCGGCCGCGCTGAAATAGTCGCCGCCGGCATTCACGAACGCGGTGATCGCCGCCTGCCACGCATCGCCGGGCTGGTAGAACGGCTCGGACGAGCTGCTGAGATCATCGACGATGACCTTGCATCCGTCCGCCTGCAGCGCCTTCACCGCATTGGCGTATTCCGCCGTCGCGTCCGTGCCGGTGCCGAACGGGGCGCAGAAGTCGAGTGTAGCCCCCGGCGCGATGCCATACACCAACTGAGCGATGGCACGCCCCTCGTCGGTCGGCTTGGGGTCATTACCCTCGTCCAGCACCTTCACCCCGGCGGAGGGCAAATAGCCGTTCCGAACGTCCGACGGGGCACCGCCAAGGCGATTGTAGCTATCCGAAATGATGCCGATCTTCAGTCCGGAGCCGTCAAGATGATAAGTCGCTCGGGCAAGCTGAACGCCCATGGCGTCAGCCGCGCGCAGGTCGGGAAGTCCGGCGGCGCCTTGAGCCGTGGGAATTGTCTTGGCGTTCAGACCCACTGCGGTTGCCATTATTTCTGGTCTTTCAGGAGGCGCGCCGGCTCGTGTTGGGTTGATCGAACGCTCGTGCTGGCAACCGTATGCAGATCAGCTTCTAGGAATGCGACCTCAAATAGAGCTTGCTTCAAGACATTTCGCCCGGAGGCCGATCAGTTGACCAGACACGCGCCCGAGGCCCGGCCAGGTGATGACCCCGAGCGCACGCTGCGCTAAGACGGCCGGCTCACGGGAAGCCCACACAGCCGGAGAGCCGCATTTGAATCATCCCGTCCCGCCGCCCAACAGTCTTCGCGCCGGCCCGGACGGGCGCGGCCGCTTCGGCGATTTCGGCGGCCGCTTCGTCGCCGAAACGCTGATGCCGCTCGTGCTGGAAGTGGAGCGCGCCTACGACGCGGCCCGCGCGGACCCGGCGTTCCAGGTCGAACTCGACCGCTACCTCGCCGACTACATCGGCCGCCCGAGCCCGCTCTGGCCGGCGGAGCGGCTGACCAGGCAGCTCGGCGGCGCGAAGATCTACTTCAAGCGCGACGAGCTGAACCACACCGGCAGCCACAAGGCCAACAACTGCATGGGCCAGATCCTGCTGGCCCGGCGGATGGGCAAGACGCGGATCATCGCCGAGACCGGCGCCGGCCAGCACGGCGTCGCGACCGCCACCATGTGCGCGCTGTTCGGTCTGCCCTGCACCGTCTACATGGGCGCCGTCGACGTCGAGCGGCAGGCGCCGAACGTGTTCCGCATGAAGCTGCTGGGGGCGGAGGTGAAGCCCGTCACCTCCGGCGCCGGCACCCTGAAAGACGCGATGAACGAGGCGATGCGCGACTGGGTCGCCAACGTCGCCGACACCTATTACCTGATCGGCACCGTCGCCGGCCCGCACCCCTATCCGCGCATGGTGCGCGACTTCCAATCGGTGATCGGCGAGGAAGCCCGCGCGCAGCTCCTGGCCGTCGAGGGACGGTTGCCCGACGCGGCGGTCGCCTGCATCGGCGGCGGCTCCAACGCGATGGGGCTGTTCCACCCCTTCCTCGACGACCCCTCCGTCCGCCTGATCGGCGTCGAGGCGGCCGGGCGCGGGCTCGACACCAACGAGCACGCCGCGAGCCTGTCGCGCGGGCGCCCCGGCGTGCTGCACGGCAATCGCACCTACCTGCTGCAGGACGAGGACGGGCAGATCCGCGAGGCGCACTCGATCAGCGCCGGGCTCGACTATCCCGGCATCGGCCCCGAGCATTCCTGGCTGCACGAGATCGCCCGGGTCGAGTATGTGGCGGCGACGGACGCGGAGGCGCTGGACGCGTTCCAGCTCTGCACCCGCACGGAAGGCATCATCCCCGCACTCGAGCCGGCGCACGCGCTGGCGCACGTGACCAAGCTGGCGCCCGAGATGGGGCGCGACCAGATCATCCTGATGAATCTTTGCGGCCGGGGCGACAAGGACATCTTCACCGTCGCCGAGCATCTCGGGGTCCGTCTGTGAGCCGCATCGCCGCCCGGTTCGCCGCGCTGCGCGTCGAGGAGCGGGGCGCGCTGATCCCGTTCCTGGAAGCCTGGGATCCCGACGCCGCGACCTCGATGGCGCTGCTGCGCGGGATGCCGGCGGCCGGCGCCGATCTCATCGAGATCGGCATGCCGTTCACCGATCCGATGGCGGACGGGCCGACCATCCAGCTCGCCGGGCGGCGGGCGCTGAAGGCGGGTGCCACGCTCTCGCGCACCCTCGCGATGGTGCGCGAGTTCCGCCGTGAGGACGACGCGACGCCGGTCATCCTGATGGGCTATCTCAACCCGATCCTGTCGTACGACACCGAACGGTTCTGCCAGGACGCCGCGGCGGCCGGCGTGGACGGGCTGATCGTCGTCGATCTGCCGACCGAGGAGGCGGACCTCCTGCTCCCGCTCGCTGCCGCACGCGGGCTCGACGTGATCCGGCTGGTCGCGCCGACCACCGACGACGCGCGGATGCCGCTGGTGCTGCACGGCAGCTCGGGATTCGTCTACTACGTGAGCATCACCGGCATCACCGGAACCCGCACCGCCACCGCCGAGGATCTCGCCGCCAACATGCCCCGCATCCGCCGCGTATCCGATCTGCCGGTCGCCGTCGGCTTCGGCGTCCGCACGCCCGAGCAGGCAGCCGAGGTCGCGCGCGTCGCCGACGCCGCGGTCGTCGCCTCGGCGCTGATCGACACGCTTGCCGCGAGCCTGGACGAGCAAGGCCGCGCGCGGCCGGACAGCGTGCGCCGCGTGCTCGATCAGGTTCGCGCCTTGGCCGAAGGCGTCCGCGCCGCGCGGGTGCCCGCATGAGCTGGCTCACCGAATATGTGCGGCCCAAGATCCGCACGCTGTTCGCGCGCCGCGAGGTGCCGGAAAACCTGTGGGTCCAGTGTCCGGCGTGCGAGCAGATGATCTTCCGCACCGATCTGGCGAAGAACCTGAAAGTCTGCCCGCACTGCGGCCATCACATGCGTGGTTCGGCGCAGGAACGGCTCGCCTGGACCTTCGACGAGAATGCCTACACCCGCATCGAGTTGCCGAAGGTGCCGGCTGATCCGCTCAAGTTCCGCGACAGCAAGCGCTACACGGACCGGCTGAAGGAAGCGCGGGACAAGACCCAGCTCGACGACGCCATCCTGGTCGCGCACGGCACGATCGCCGGGCACCGCGCCGTCGTGGGGGCGATGTCGTTCGACTTCATGGGCGGCTCGATGGGGGCCGCGGTGGGCGAAGGCATCGTCGCCGCCGCCCGGCTTGCGGTGCTGCAGGATGCGCCGCTGATCCTGTTCACCGCGTCGGGCGGCGCGCGGATGCAGGAGGGCGCGGTCAGCCTGATGCAGATGCCGCGCACGGTGGTCGCCACGCGGCTCGTAAAGGAGGCGGGGTTGCCGCTCATCGTGGTGCTCACGGACCCGACCACGGGCGGCGTCACCGCGAGCTTCGCGATGCTTGGAGACCTGCTGATCGGCGAGCCGGGCGCGATGATCGGCTTCGCCGGCGCGCGGGTGATCGAGCAGACGGTGCGCGAGATCCTGCCCGAAGGGTTCCAGCGCGCGGAATACCTGCACCAGCACGGCATCCTCGACATGGTCGTCAAGCGAGCGGAGCTGAAGGCAATGCTGGCGCGGGTGATCGATTTGCTGCGCACCAGGGAGCGCGCGGCGGCGTGACCCCTCCCCCAACCCCCTCCCGCAAGGGGAGGGGGCTTTCTGCTCCTCCTCCCCTTGCGGGAGGAGGCCGGGAGGAGGGGACCTCCCGCATCGAAGGCATCGTCGAGCGCCTGCACGGCCTGCACCCGAAGCTCATCGACCTCAGCCTCGACCGGCTGCGCGTGCTGCTGGCCAAGCTCGACCATCCGGAGCGCCGCCTGCCGCCGGTGATCCACGTCGCCGGCACCAACGGCAAGGGCAGCACCTGTGCCTTCATCCGCGCGATGGCCGAGGCCGCCGGCTGGCGCGTGCATGTCTACACCTCGCCGCACCTGGTGCGCTTCAACGAGCGCATTCGCGTCGCCGGCCGGCTCGTGACCGACGACGCGCTGGCGGCGGCGCTGGAGGCCGTCGAGCGCGTGAACGCCGGGGCGGCGATCACCGTCTTCGAGGTCATCACCGCCGTCGCCTTCCACCTGTTCGCGCAGACCCCGGCGGAGCTTTGCCTGCTGGAAGTCGGCCTCGGCGGCCGCGGCGACGCGACTAACGTGGTCGATCGGCCGGCCGCCTGCGCCATCACCTCCGTCTCGCTCGATCACCGCGAGATGCTGGGCGACACCCTGGAAGCGATCGCGGCCGAGAAGGCGGGCATCCTCAAGCCGGGCGTGCCCGTCGCGGTCGGCGCGCAGGAGGCGGCGGTCCGCAACGTCATCCTGGCGTGCGCCGCCGCCGTGGGCGCGCCGGTCCTGCTGCGCGGTCGCGACTGGGACGTCGGCGGCCTCCCCGCACCTGCCTTGCCGGGCGTGCACCAGCTCGACAACGCCGGCATCGCCGTCGCCGCGCTGCGGGCTGCCTTCCCCGGCTTTCCCGAGCAGGCCATCGGGCCGGGGTTGGCGTCGGCCGAGTGGCCGGCGCGGCTTGAGCGGCTGCGCGGACATCTTGCCGCCCGTCTCTCGCCCGATTTCGAGCTCTGGCTGGATGGCGGACACAACCCGGGGGCCGGTCGCGCGCTGGCCGCGCACCTCGCGCAATGGTCGGATCGGCCGGCGCATCTCGTGGTCGGCATGAAGCAGGCGAAAGACTCGGCCGAGTTCCTGCGGCCGATGCTGCCGCACGCGGCATCGGCCTGGGCGGTCGCCGAGCCGGGACAGCATGCCGCACTTCCGGTCGACGCAATCGTCGCCGCTTCCGCCGGCATCGCCCGGCCGGGCCCGACCGTCGGCGCCGCTCTCGATCGCATCCGGGCCGGCGAGCAGCCCGGCCGCGTGCTGGTCTGTGGCAGCCTGTATCTGGCGGGCGAAGTCCTGAAGCAGGATGCCGCGGCCTGATTGCGGGTTGCCGCCCGGTTGAGCGACGCTTATAGCGCGACCGTGATGGGGAAACCGTAGTGGCAAGCATGGTCGGGGCGAACGCGAAACGTCGCGGGCCGAGGGCGCCGGCGGAAGGCGCGGCTGGACCGACCGGCGGCGAGCCTCGCATGGCCGACGCCATCCGCGCGCTGGCGATCGACACGCTCGAAGCGACAGGCTCGGGACATCCTGAACTCGCTTGGGGCATGGCCGATGCCGCGACGGTGCTGTGGACGCGGTTCCTGAAGTTCGATGCCGCCGACCCGCGCTGGCCCGACCGCGACCGCTTCGTGCTGTCCGCCGGCCACGGCTCCATGCTTCTATATGCGCTGCTGCATCTGACCGATCATGCGGGCATGGGGGTCGAGGAACTGAAGCGCTTCGGCCAGCTGGGTACGCCCACGACGGGGCATCCCGAGTTCGCCGAGCATCCCGCCATCGAGACCACCGCGGGTTCTCCCGGACAGGGCCTTTCCATCGCGGTCGGCATGGCGCTGGCCGAGCGGATGATGGCAGCGCGGTTCGGCAAATCGCTTGCCGATCATCGCACCTGGGTGGTCGCATGCGCCGACGATCTGAGCGACGGAGTGAGCCACGAGGCCTGCGCGTTGGCTGGGCATCTGCGCCTTGAGAAGCTGACGATACTCTATCACGACACCGCGCCTCCGGCCGGCGACGGACCGACGCCCGGCACCGCTTCCGACCAGCTGCGCCGCTTCGCCGCGCATGGTTGGGCGGTCAAGCAGGTCGACGCACATGATCCGTCGGAGGTCGCGGGCGGCTTGTCCTTCGCCGTTCGGTCGCGCAAGCCGACACTGATCGCCTGCCGTACCGCGACCGCCGCTCGGAGCGGCGGGGCGTCGATCTCGAAGCAGGCGCTCGGCTGGGCCGACCAGCAGCCGTTCACCGTCCCCGAGCGCATCGCCGATCGCTGGCGGGCGGCCGGAACCAAGGGGGCCGGGACGCGCCGGGCCTGGCTGAAGCGCGCCGCGCACCATCCGATGCGGGTCGAGTTCGAGCGCGTGATGGCCGGCCGGTTGCCGAGCACTTGGCACGAGGCGGTTGCGGCGGCAAAGGCGGCGATCGCGAAGGCGCGGCCGAGGCACCCGACGCGAGTGGCCAGCCGGCGGGCGCTTGAAGCCCTGGCGGCGGCGGTCCCGGAGTTGGTCGGCGGCTCGACCGAGCGGGTCGGCTCGGACGTCGGCCAGTTACGAGGCATGGGCTCGGTGACGCCGGGCAATTACGGCGCGCGCCAGCTCCCGTTCGGCGTGCGCACCCAGGGCATGGCGGCCTGCCTCAACGGGATGGCGCTGCACGGCGGCATGATCCCGTTCGGCGGGGCGTTCCTGGTCGCGGCCGATGGCATGCGCCCGGCGATCCGCCTCGCCGCCCGGATGCGTCAGCGCGTGATCCATCTGCTCACGCACGACAGCGGCGGGGCCGGCGATGATGGGGCGGTGACGCAGCCCGTGGAGCAGCTCGCCAGCCTGCGTGCCATGCCGAACGTCCACGTCTTCCGGCCGGCGGACGCGATGGAGACGGCGGAGTGCTGGGAGCTCGCCATCCGGCGCAACGACGGGCCGAGCCTGCTCGTGCTGACCCGGCAGGACGCGTCCGCGCTGCGCGGCGACGCCGGCGAGAACCGCTCCGCCCGCGGCGGCTACGTGCTGGCCGAGGCCGAGGGCGCGCGGCAGGTGACGCTCATCGCGACCGGATCGGAGGTGGAGACCGCCATGACGGCGCGCGACACGCTCCATGCGGACGGTTTTGCCGCGGCTGTGGTATCCTTGCCTTGTTGGGAGCTGTTCGCCGCTCAGGACGAGACCTATCGGACGAAGGTGCTCGGCGGCGTGCCGCGGGTCGGCATCGAGGCCGCTTGCGGCTTCGGCTGGGAGCGATGGCTGGGGGAAGGCGGCGTGTTCGTCGGCATGAGCGGGTTCGGCACGTCGGCGTTGTCGGAGAACCTATATCCGCAGTTCGGGATCACGCCCGAAGCAATCGTCACGGCCGTGCGCAAGCGGCTGAACTGAGGAGAAGCGAGTGATGACCGTCAAGGTCGCCGTCAACGGGTTCGGGCGCATCGGACGGCTGGTGCTGCGCGCCATCGTCGAGAGCGGACGCGACGATCTGGAGTGCATCGCCATCAACGACCTCGGCAGCGTCGAGGCGAACGCCCACCTGTTCCGGTTCGACAGCATCCACGGCCGCTTCCCCGGCGAGGTGGAGGTCGAGGGCGACACCATCACGATCCGCCACAACGGGCGGACCTACGGCCCGATCCGCGTCTCCGCCGAGCGCGACCCGACCAAGGCACCCTACAGGGGGGTGGACGTGGCGATGGAGTGCACCGGCATCTTCGCCAGCAAGGAGAAGGCTTCAGCGCTGATCCAGGCCGGCGCGCGCAAGGTGCTGATTTCGGCCCCGGCGGACAATGTGGACGCCACCATCGTCTACGGCGTCAACCACAAGACGATCACGCCCGACATGACGGTGATCTCGAACGCCTCCTGCACCACCAATTGCCTCGCGCCGATGGCCAAGGTGCTGCACGAGAGCTTCGGTATCGAGCGCGGCTACATGGTCACCATCCACGCCTATACGGGCGACCAGCACACCGTCGACACCTTGCACAAGGACCTGCACCGCGCCCGGGCCGCCGCGGTTTCCTCCATCCCGACCACCACGGGGGCCGCGCGCGCGATCGGCCTCGTGCTGCCAGAGCTGAAAGGCAAGCTGGACGGCACCTCGATCCGGGTCCCGGTGCCGAACGTGTCGCTCGTCTCGCTCGACGTGAACCTGCGCAAGCACGCGACGGTGGATGAGATCAATGGCGCCATGAAGGCGGCCTCGACCGGCGAGCTGCGCGGCATCCTCGACTACAACACCCACAAGCTGGTCAGCGTCGACTTCAACCACGTCCCCGCCTCCTGCTCGTTCGACGCGACGCAGACGGCGGTGGTGGACGGCGCGTTGGCCCGCGTGATGGGCTGGTACGATAACGAGTGGGGCTTCTCCAACCGCATGTCGGACACCGCGGCGGTGTTCGGTCGGCTCTGACCTCAATGGCGTATCGCACGCTCGACGGCGTGGACGTCGCCGGCAAGCGCGTCCTGCTGCGGGCCGACCTGAACGTGCCGGTGCGCGACGGCAAGATCACCGACCTCACGCGCATCGAGCGGCTCTCGCCGACGATCCGCGAGCTGTCCGGCAAAGGCGCCCGGGTGATCGTGTCGAGCCACTTCGAGCGGCCGAAGGGCCGGCGGGTGCGGGAGCTATCGCTGGCGCCGATGGCGGCCGCGCTCGGCGAGGTGCTCGGCCGGCGGGTGCGCTTTGCCGAGGACTGCGTCGGCGTGGTGGCGCAGCAGGCGGTCGAGCGGATGCAGCCGGGCGACGTGCTCGTGCTGGAGAACACGCGCTATCACCCGGGAGAGGAGCGGAACGACCCGGCCTGCGCCTCGGAGATGGCCAAGCTCGCCGAGATCTACGTCAACGACGCGTTCTCGGCGGCGCACCGCGCGCACGCCAGCACCGAGGGCGTCGCGCATTTGCTGCCGGCCTATGCCGGGCGGCTGATGCAGGCGGAACTGGAAGCGCTCGAGGCGGCGCTCGGCAACCCCGAGCGGCCGGTGGCGGCCATCGTCGGCGGCGCGAAGGTCTCCACCAAGCTCGAACTGCTCGGCAATCTGTCGCGCAAGGTCGACGTGCTGGTGATCGGCGGCGCGATGGCGAACACGTTCCTGGCCGCGCAGGGCGTGCCCGTCGGCAAGTCCCTGCAGGAAGCCGACATGCACGACACCGCCCGCGAGATCATGGCCGGGGCGACGCAAGCAGGCTGCGAGATCGTGCTGCCGGGCGATGCGGTGGTTGCCTTCGAGTTCAAGCCGAACCCGCCCACGCAAACCGTGGCGATCGACGCCGTGCCGGACGAGGCGATGATCCTCGACGTCGGCCCGGCGACGGTGCGCGGCCTCGTCGGACGGCTCGGCTCGTTCAAGACTCTGGTCTGGAACGGCCCTCTGGGCGCGTTCGAGGTGCCGCCGTTCGAGGTTTCCACCGTAGCGCTGGCCCGGGCGGTCGCGGCGTCGACCGAGGCGGGGCACTTACGCAGCGTCGCGGGAGGTGGCGACACGGTGGCCGCGTTGCGTCAGGCGGGTGTGCTGGACCGGCTCACCTACGTGTCGAGCGCCGGCGGCGCGTTCCTTGAATGGCTGGAAGGCAAGACACTGCCTGGGGTGGCGGCGCTCGGGTAGCGTTCTGGGCGGCCGATGCCCGGACCGACTCTAGCAGCGCGCCTTCACTGCGCTCGGCCGCATTCTGGCCATTGCGCAGGGAGCGCGAAGGCCTGCTGCTTGGGTGTGGGCTGGTCGGCGCGGGCCATGGATTAGTAGGTTCGCAAAGGCGGTTCACCTCGTGTGCCTCGAATAGAAGCGGCCATGCGACATGCCGGCAGGTCGCCTGCCTTGCAGGAGCGATCGAGGTTGCCCATGCCAGGGTCTGCGCTCGACCGAGCGGCATCCTCGTCTGAGACGCGCCAGCCGCTCATCACCATGCAGTCGTCGAAGTCTCGGTGCCTTTGGACGGCGCTGCCGATGCCGTAACCGATTTGAGCGTTGGCGACGTAGGCCTGTGAGCCGACTGCCATGAAGCTCCCGCCGCCATGTCGGGCGATCATGGAGCAGCGCGCTTTGGCGGGCTCGAAGTCGGCTGCGTCGGTGCCGGGCGCGGGAGTCCAGTTATGACTACAGCCGCTGAAGACCAGCAAGGCGAGGATCGAGGCCGATTTTCGGAGGAACATTAGGCTGACTCCTGAGTCAGGGCACGACCGATAACAGACCGCGACTATTAAAACCACGCTTAGCCGCTACGTTCGTCCGGCGAGTGTCTCGGTGCGTACCAGGCCAATGCTTTCATGCCGTCCTCGGTGTGCAGGCGGGGCCGATGACGGGTCCATCCGGCCAGACGTAGGACCGCTGCGGCTAGGATACGCCAGATGTATCATCCGGCTTTCAAGCCGGCCTTTTGCCAGGGCATCGCGCAATACCTTCTCGACGCGGGCATTATAACCTTTGCCGGTCGCCCGGACGCCTTCCACCACATCAGCCGCGAGCCGGAAACCGATGTGCACTTTCGGGGTCTCGACGGGCGGCCGGCCCAGCTTTTTCCACGCCTTGTGTTGCTCCGGAAATCCTTCCTTGAACGGTCTTGCCCGCGCAAAATCCTCGGCGGTCCATGCCGAGTTTTCGTCAAAATCGGCGACGTGCAGCCGCTCGCCGCCCTGGGTGTAGCGCAGCGCGCGGTCGAACGCGCCGGGCTGGCTCGACACCTCGCCGAGCGTGACAGCGCCCGGATCTGATAGATCACCGCGCCCCGCCACCACTGGACTCGCGTCATCTTGGCGCGTCCTCACGGACGCGTGATAGACTCCGGGGTTCACTCAATCAACGGTTAGTTCGGCTCGGCTGGCACGACCGATCCGGCGACGACGGCCCTCGACGAGGGGCGGCAGAATGACCATTTTGGGCAGCCCAGGGAGTGCCCCATGTCACAGACTCTGATCCGTCCGCCGGCGCCCGCGCTGTTCACGCCGCAGCGGCAGCCGGTGAAGCCCGTCACGCGGCCGCTGAAGGTCGTGTCCGAGTACGAGCCGAACGGCGACCAGCCGAGTGCGATCCGCGAACTCGTGGCGGGGGTGCAAGCGGATGAGCGCGACCAGGTGCTGCTCGGCGTCACCGGCTCGGGCAAGACCTTCACGATGGCCAAGGCGATCGAGGCGGTGCAGAAGCCGGCGCTCATCCTGGCGCCGAACAAGACGCTGGCGGCGCAGCTGTACGGCGAGATGAAGAGCTTCTTTCCGGAGAACGCGGTCGAATACTTCGTCAGCTACTACGATTACTATCAGCCCGAAGCCTACGTGCCGCGCACCGACACCTACATCGAGAAGGACGCGCAGATCAACGAGCAGATCGACCGGATGCGCCACGCCGCCACGCAGGCGTTGCTGGAGCGCAACGACGTCATCATCGTCGCCTCGGTTTCCTGCATCTACGGCATCGGCTCGGTCGAGACTTATTCGCGCATGACCATCAAGATGGAGGTCGGCGGCCGCATCGACCGGGACCGGCTGGCCAAGGCGCTGGTCGAGCAGCAGTACCGGCGCAACGACGCGGCGTTCCAGCGCGGCACGTTCCGGCTGCGCGGCGAGACCGTGGACATCTTCCCGAGCCACTACGAGGACCGCGCCTGGCGGATCACGCTGTTCGGCGACGAGATCGAGGGCATTCACGAGTTCGACCCGCTGACCGGCGAGCGCACCACCGCGCTCGACAGCGTGACGGTCTACGCCAACAGCCACTACGTAACGCCCCGGCCGACGCTGGCGCAGGCGATCATCCACATCAAGGACGAGTTGCGCGAGCGGCTGGCGGAGCTGAACACGGAAGGAAAACTGCTGGAAGCCGAGCGGCTGCAGCAACGCTGCACCTTCGACATCGAGATGATGGAGACCACCGGCTCCTGCAAGGGCATCGAGAACTACTCGCGCTATCTCTCGGGCCGCAACCCGGGCGAGCCGCCGCCGACCTTGTTCGAGTACCTGCCGGAGAACGCGCTGCTCATCGTCGACGAGAGCCATGTGACGGTGCCGCAGATCGGCGGCATGTACAAGGGCGACTTCGCGCGCAAGTCGATCCTCGCGGAGTTCGGTTTCCGCCTGCCCTCCTGCATCGACAACCGCCCGCTGAAATTCGAGGAGTGGGAGCGGTTCCGGCCGCAAACGGTGTTCGTCAGCGCGACCCCGGGGCCGTGGGAGATGGATCGCACGCAGGGCGTGTTCGCCGAACAGGTGATCCGCCCGACCGGGCTGATCGACCCGGTGACCGAGGTGCGCCCGGTCGAGCGGCAGGTCGACGACCTGCTCGCCGAGGTGCGCGCCGCCGCGCAGCGGGGCGGCCGGGTGCTGGTCACCACGCTAACCAAGCGCATGGCCGAGGACCTGACCGAGTACCTCACCGAACACGGGGTCAAGGTGCGCTACCTGCATTCCGACATCGACACCCTGGAGCGCATCGAGATCATCCGCGACCTCCGGCTCGGCGTGTTCGACGTGCTGGTCGGCATCAACCTGCTGCGCGAGGGGTTGGACATCCCCGAATGCGTGCTGGTGGCGATCCTCGACGCCGACAAGGAGGGCTTCCTCCGCTCGGGCACGTCGCTGATCCAGACCATCGGGCGCGCGGCCCGCAACATCGACGGGCGCGTGATCCTCTACGCCGACGTGATGACCAACAGCCTGCGTCGCGCGATCGAGGAGACCGACCGGCGGCGCGCCAAGCAGACCGCGTGGAACGAGGCGCACGGCATCACGCCGCAGTCGATCAAGCGGCAGATCGGCCAGGTGCTGTCGTCGGTGTTCGAGCAGGACTACGTGACGGTCGCGCCGGTGCAGGACTCCACCGCGAAGGAGTTCGTCGGCAAGGACCTCAAGGCGTCGATCGCGGACCTCGAGAAGCGGATGCGCGCGGCCGCGGCGGACCTGGAGTTCGAGGAGGCGGCGCGGCTGCGCGACGAGATCAAGCGGCTCGAAGCGCTCGAGCTCGGGCTCGAGCCGCCGCCGGTCTCGTCGGCCTCGCTACGGCCGAAGCGCGACCGCACGCCGGAACCGCTCGGTCCGGGCGGCGGGGGTTACGACCCGAGCAAGCGGCGCGGCAACGCGGCCAGGCGGCGGCGCGGGCCGTAGGAGCCACGTCGAGGCGGGTAGGACGCGGCGGCAAACAGCGCCCCGTGCCCGCTAGAGGATGGCGTTTCCGGCCATCAGGGCCATGACCAGGAAGATGATGAAAATAACGATCGCGATGAAGAACAGAATTCGCGCGATGTTGGCCGAAGCCGCCGAAATGCCGGTGAACCCGAATACGCCGGCGACGATCGAGATAAGCAGGAAGATGAGAGCCCACTTGAGCATCGTGCCACTCCGGTTGATCCCCGACGCAACCGCGGCGAGCGAGGGCGCTTCACGTCGGCGCGCGATCCGAACGTCATTCGGACATGAGGGTTGAACGCGAAACAGCCACTTCAGCCGTTCCCTCCGGCATGTGGCAGTTGGGATACAGGGCCGCCGGTCTTCCGCCCGCGCACATGCAGGAAAAGCGGGGCCGTGCGCGTGTCCGCGACAGCCGGTTCCTCCTGTGCCGTAAGTTCGTCAGCGCACGGCTCACCCAAGCGCTCCAGCACGAAGCCGATATCGGCGAGCAAGTTGATCCAGGTGCTGAGCGTTCGATGGAACCGTGGTTCCGGGAACGGCGTGACACGGGTACGTTCCTCTGGGGGTGCCGCGCCAAACCACCAACGATCTATCCGACCGTCAATGTTTTCAAAGTACCCGGCCACCTCGATCGCACGCACGGTGCCATCTGCTTCGCGCAGCACGCGCCGGTGCGGCGGTGCGAAGCATGGATGCAGAATGGAGAACTGCAGGAAGCCGCCCGGCCGCAACACTCGATACGCTTCGGCCAGGACAGCCGTCTGATCCGGCATATCCATGAACGACATGAAGGCGGTGGCGAAGTCGAACTTAGCGTCGGCGAAAGGCAAGCAGGCCGCATCGGCATGGATGTATTCGATGCCGAGCGGGTCCATTGCCTCGGTCTTGCGCGCATAATGCAGGAAAGTGGGCGCGACATCGATCGCGGTCATTCGCGCGCCCCTTCGGGCGAGCTGCCGCGTGTTGCCGCCCTCACCGCAGCCGATATCGAGACCGGCCAAACCGGCAAAGGGTGGCAGCAAGGCCATAAAGGCGGTCGTGTTAAGGCGGTCGCGGTATACGTCAAAGCCCTCCCGAGCATGTCGGGTCCAGGTCTCGGCGTTGGCCTCCCAACACGCTGCTGCCTCGCCACGGGTCATCGTCATTCGCGCGCTCCTGCCCGGCTTGCAAGCAGCTATACGGCCTGAATTTGCCCGGAGATCGTTATCTTCACAACAGTTACCGGTTGTCGTTTTCCTATTACCGAGCGCAGGCCGCCTCGTGCATGATCGCCGCGTGGTATCCAGACACCCGGACGGGAGCGTCCGAGATAGCTGCGGTTGGTCCATGACGAGGGTCCGTGACAGGATATGGCGGGCAAAAGGCTGACACGGCTGCCGCGACGGCGTATCTGAGGCCGGGCATGATTCCGGTCGACTGGATCGCTCCCACCATTCCTCGCGCGGCCTTGGTCACCGGCGGGGCCAAGCGTCTCGGCTGCGCCATCGCGCTGGCGCTCGCGGACGCCGGTTTTGACGTCGCCCTGCATTGTCACGCCAGCACGCGAGCCGCCGAGGAAACCGCGGACGCCATCCGCGCCAGGAATCGTCGGACGTGCCTGATCGTGGCCGATCTGGCCGAGGAAGCCGCCGTTCACCGGGTTTTCGACATGGCCGCCAAGTCCGTGGGTCCGATCGGCGTGCTGGTCAACAACGCGTCCGCCTTCGAGCGGGACGAATGGCACGACGCGACGCGGGACAGCTGGGACGCGCACATCGAGCCCAATCTGCGCGCGCCCTTCGTGCTCATGCAGCGCTTCGCCCGCGCCCTGCCGGACCACGCCGAGGGCGTGGTGATCAACATGCTCGACCAGCGCGTCTGGTCGCTCACACCGCATTTCGTGTCCTACACCGTCGCCAAGGCCGGTCTGTGGGCCCTGACGCAGAGCATGGCCCTCGCGCTCGCGCCGCGCATCCGGGTCAACGGCATCGGCCCGGGGCCGGCACTGCCGAGCGCGCGCCAGGACGCGGAACAATTCGCCCGCCAGTCCGCCTCCGTCCCGCTGGGGCGGGGCACCAGTCCGGACGAGGTCGCGCGCGCCACGCTCGCCATCCTGGGACTGCCGTCGATGACCGGGCAGATGATCGCCTTGGATGGCGGCCAGCACATGCAATGGCATCCGCAGAGCGGCCATCCGCCGATCGAGGAGTAGCTCGCCGATGGAGCACATCGCCAATGCCGCGCGCGGGCTTCGCCACGTGTTCCTGCGCGACATGGTCCTCGCCGCCAGCATCGGCGTCTACCCGCACGAGCACGCCGCGCCGCAGCGGATACGGATCAATGTGGATCTCGGCGTCGATGATGACGGCGCGCGGGCCTTGTCGCGGGTCGCGGTGGGGCGGGACGAGCTTTCTCGCGTGGTGGATTACGAGCGGGTCGCCGAGACCGTGCGCGGCATCGTCGGAGCAGGGCACGTCAAGCTGGTGGAGACCCTGGCCGAGCGGATCGCCGAGGCCTGCCTGCGCGATCCGCGCGTCTCGCTGGCCCGAATTCGCGTGGAGAAGCTCGGCATCCTCGCCGATGTCGGTTCGGCGGGTGTAGAAATCGAGCGGCGCCAGTCCGACTTTTCCACGCGCTGAGCCGCAGTTCAGCGGGTTAGCGCCGGATGGCCGATCAAGGAGGCGTCTGAAACGCGTTATGGTCTGGAATCAGTGTGTTACCTGAATGCGCCGACCCTCGGCAAATAGATCAAACTCTTGTAATAACGGTTACTTAACGGTTCCGTGAATGCACCTGTCCCCAGAGTTATCCACAAGTTGCGCGCAGCAATGACAATTTATTCACGATGGGGTTTAAGTTTGGCTGCGCAACGGCCTGATTGGCTGGCCAATGACTGAGCCGGCGGGCCAACCGACCGCGACCACGCAGGGGGTTGCCGCTATCGAGGCGGCGCTGCTGACCATGCCGGCCAACCCGGGCGTCTACCGCATGCTCGACGGCAAGGGGGACGCGCTCTACGTCGGCAAGGCGCGCAGCCTGAAGAAGCGGGTCACCGCCTATACCCAGATCGCGCGCATGCCGGAGCGGCTGCGTCGGATGGTCTCCGAGACGGTCTCGATGGAGGTGGTCACCACCCATACCGAGGCCGAGGCGCTGCTGCTGGAAGCCAACCTCATCAAGCGCCTCAAGCCGCGCTTCAACATCGTGCTGCGGGACGATAAATCATATCCCTGGCTGATGCTGACGGAGGATCACCCCTTTCCTCAGATCGCCAAGCACCGAGGCGCGCAACAGCCCAGGCGCAGCTATTACGGGCCGTTCGCCTCCGCCTGGGCGGTGAACCAGACCGTGACCGCGATGCAGCGCGTGTTCCTGCTGCGCTCCTGCCAGGACACGGTGTTCGCCAACCGGACGCGGCCGTGCCTGCTGCATCAGATCCGCCGCTGCTCGGCCCCGTGCGTCGGGCGCATCTCGGCGGAGGATTACGGCCGCCTGGTGGCGCAGGCCAAGGCGTTCCTGGCCGGCAAGAGTGCCGCCGTGCAGCAGGAGCTCGCGGCCGAGATGGAGCACGCCGCCGAGGCGCTGGAGTTCGAGCGGGCCGCGGCGGTGCGGGATCGGATTCGCGGGCTGACCTTCGTGCAGGGCACCGGGGTGATGAACCCGGCCAGCCTGCAGGACGCCGACGTGATCGCGGCGTGGCAGATCGCCGGGCAGACCTGTGCGCAGGTGTTCTTCGTGCGCGGCGGCCGCAACAATGGCAACCGGGCGTTCTTCCCGACCCACGCCCGCCACGAGGATGCGGCGGAGGTGCTGAGCGCCTTCATCGCCCAGTTCTATGACGACAAGCCGCCGCCGCCGCTGCTGCTGACCAATCACGCGCTGCCCGAGCAGGCGCTGGTGGAGGAGGCGCTGTCGCTCAAGGCCGGGCGGCGGGTCGAGATCGCGGTGCCGCAGCGCGGCGAGAAGCGCGCCGTGGTGGCGCACGCCGAGACCAACGCGCGCGAGGCGCTGGAGCGCAAGCTCGCCGAGTCGGCCGGGCAGGCGAAGCTGCTGGAGGCGACCGCGACGCTGTTCGGCCTGCCCGCGCCTCCGGAGCGCATCGAGGTCTACGACAACAGCCACATCATGGGCACGTTGCCGTACGGCGTCATGATCGTGGCCGGCGCCGAGGGGTTCGCGAAATCCGGCTACCGCAAGTTCTCGATCCGCGGCCCGGTCGCGCCGGGCGACGATTTAGCCATGTTGCGCGAGGTGCTGGAGCGCCGCTTCGGCCGCGCGCAGCGCGAGCAGGCCGACGATCCCGGCCGGCGGCCCGACTGGCCCGACCTCGTGCTGATCGACGGCGGCGCCGGCCAGCTCTCGGCCGCGCGCGGCGTGTTGGCCGACCTCGGGGTGAACGACGTCTGCCTGGTGGCGATCGCCAAGGGGCCGGACCGCGACGCCGGCCGCGAGTGGTTCCACATGGACGGCCGCGAGCCGTTCCAGCTGCCGCCGCGCGACCCGGTGCTGTATTTCCTGCAGCGCCTGCGCGACGAGGCGCACCGTTTCGCCATCACCGCGCACCGCGCCGGCCGCTCCAAGGCGATCACCCGCAGCGAGCTCGACGAGGTGGCGGGCATCGGGGCGGCGCGCAAGCGGTCGTTGCTCAACCATTTCGGCTCGGCGCGCGGCGTGAAGCAGGCGGGGCTGACGGACCTCGAAGCGGCCCCCGGCATCAGCCGCGAGACGGCGCGGCGGGTCTACGCGCACTTCCATCCGGGGGTGCGGATGGAGGAGGCGGGATAGGGTCGGCCGCGGAACGCTGCGATGGGGCCGGCGGCTAACCGGCCCCATCGTTGCTCTATTCCGCCGCGATCCGGTCGGGCTCCATGCCGAGGCCCCTGGCGACAGCGGCGCCAAAGTCCGGATGGATCTTGTGCCAGTGCCGCAGCATCCGTTGCTGGATCGGCCGCGGATCGTCGATCGCCATCATCGGATTGCTCATCGAGCCCACGATGCTCTCGACCAAATGCGCCCGCCCCGTGTCGTCGAGCACCTTCTCCCAGAAGATCCTTGGCTGGCCATAATAGTCCTCGTCATCGCACTTGTATTCGTAGCGTCCTGCATCGCCCGCCAGCCGCAGCGGCGGCTCTTGGATGCCGTTGTTCTGGACCGGCCCGTTGAACGAGTTCGGCTCGTAATCGACCGCGCCGCCGCCGTTGCCGTCCACGCGCATCCGGCCATCGCGGTGATAGGTGTTGGCCTTGGCCGCCTTCGCCTGGTTCACGGGGATCTGGTCGTAGTTCACGCTGCCGAGCCGATAGCGGTGCGCGTCGCTGTACGACAGCACCCGGTTCTGCAGCACCTTGTCCGGCGAGAACCCGATTCCCGGGACCACGTTCGACGGCTCGAACGTCGCCTGCTCGACCTCCGCGAACGGTGAAGTTCTTGATGCCCTGCTGCGTCTTGAGGTGGAATTTCACCCAATGCCGCTCGCCCTTGGCGGTCCAGAACGAGAAGGTGTGCGAGCCGTAGCCGTTCATGAAGCGCGCCGAGACGGGCGTGCCACGGTCACTGTACAGGAACATGACCTGGTGCAGCGCCTCCGGCGACAGGCCCCAGTAGTCCCAACGGCGGTAGTGCGGCTTGAGGTGCGTGCCCGGGTCGCGCTTCTGCGTGCGGATGAAGTCGGAAAACTTCAGCGGGTCGCGAATGAAGAAGATCGGCGTGTTATTCCCGACCAGGTCCCAATTACCATCCTCGGTGGACCTTGGTGCATGGACCGGACGGTTGGCGGCAGGGGCGTTGCCGGTTAGGAGAGTGGCCCCTCGGACCCGGACGCCCGTCGTGCCGTTCAAAGCAAACCAGGATCGCCGCCACCATATCCCGAAG
>JAABUQ010004268.1_pt1 | contig 24612 bp, 22 predicted proteins | sample 5560001 | NCBI WGS metagenome assembly JAABUQ01 (sample SAMN10711888, study PRJNA513371) | rock metagenome | isolation source: Antarctica rocks | place: Antarctica: Victoria Land, Finger Mt nord | collected 2015-12-18
GTCGCTTGGTCTTGTAACTGCGGTGGCACAGCAATGCTCATGTAGTTAAGGTACTGGAAAAATTCATCTTGTCAAGTCCCTGACCTGAATCCTTACCATCAGGAAGTTCTGGAAGTGATAAGACCTCTTTAATTTCCTCTCTTAACTTATCAATACGCACTGATAGGGGTAAATCATCTGCTCCTCGCTGATCGACTCGATTTAAGATAAAAATCATCGAATCCGTGCGTCCCTGTAGGTATTCAACAACTTTCTTTAATTCTTCCAATAGGCGTTTTCTGTGGTCGTCATCTATTTGCATATAGTCTAAAGCCACTAAACTAAAAGCTTTATTGACTTGCTTTTGGATAGTTGCTAAGTTAATCCGATCTTGAACCGATTTCAATCCAGGTAAATCAATTAATTCAACCCCTATTCCGTTGGGCAACCCCAGTAAAGAAGCATCACAAGCAGGTAAAAGAGGAACATAAGCTGTTATTTGTGGCGCAACATACTCACGCTTTTTCCGCGCAGCGTGATAGGAGTGCATCACGCTGCGAATTCGCTGGTATACATCTTCATCACTTAAGCCCGTCCATGCACCAGTATCCCAAACTGCATTCTCCGTTTCTGCAATCATTAATCTCTGTTCTTGAGAATGTTTGAGAGTTAATACACCCCCACTCATTTCTCCAGCTTCGATAGGCGCGATTTTCCGACCAATAAGCGCGTTAACAATCGTTGATTTTCCAGAGGACGTTGTTCCAAGAGTAGCAATCCGAAAACTAGGATTTTCTAGCCGTTGGACGGCTTCTTCATAAACAGTTAAAAATTCCTGTAGGCAAGATTGAATCCCCGAATCATCAAAAACATCAGGGGACGAGTTGACTAAGCTAGATACTGAGTTCCCTAATTCTTGTAAGAGGTTGCGGGTGTTATTTAACTTAGATTCAATATTGAGTTCCACTGGATGCCTCTGCAATTAATACTTTGGGTTAATTCCACTAAATTCTTAAAAATGCAACGATTTGCTTTCCAGCAAATCCTCCCCGCGCTAGCGAAGTATGCTGTTAGGCTGTCAATAGCGGTTCAGTTACGGGCATGGCGAGAATGCCTTCTTAAGGGTCTTTGTTGAGCCTAACTAAGGAGGCAGGGCTTCGCACATGGTACATCCACGGATCTTTCAAACCTTGCTAGCGCTTTAGGCGAATATCGGAGCGTTAAACCGGGAGCAGAGGCTGCACTCATCATGCCAAACGGCTCCTATATCTTCAAAGCAGAGGACAAAGTTATCAAGCCTTGTTCCCAGGTAAACTGCCACGAAGCCATCAGTTATAGGGCAGAGTGCATACTCAGAAAACCAGAGAAACACTTGAGGGTCTAGAGGGAGCAGCGCAATCGCTTCAGTTACCGCACTATCTTTGAAGACTTTCAACAGCTTGCTGACCCATTTCTCGATAGCTTGGTCTCGTCATCGCACAGCACGATTTTGGCTTTCATGATGAGGGTAGCCTTCTCAAATAACTTGACTGTCACTATAGCAAACACCCCCAAGCTCTTAGTTGGTAAGTCATCCCAGGATAATTTACAGGTGGAAAAGGTTATGCGCGGGAAGATGTCATCAACCTCTTCGGATTCATCGACTGGGTGATGAGCTTACCGGAAGCGTTAGAACAAGAGTTTCAGCAACAATTAAGCCAATACGAGGAGGAGAGGCGTATGCCGTACATCACGAGTGTAGAGAGAAGTGGCAGAAAGCAGGGTATGAGAGAAGGATTATTAGAAGGCATTAAACTAGTTTTGGATCTGAAGTTTGGGAGTGAGGGTTTAGCAACGTTACCGGAAATCTTCGGGCTTCAGGATGTGGAACAACTTAGGGCGATTCTGGCACCTTCTAAAAACCTAATGATACAGCAGATTTCAAGTAAGCAGAGTACACGGGTTGTGCCAGGGTATCAGAGTTCACAGGTTGCCACTGTACTTCATCAAGCTGAAATCCGCTGTAACTGTACAAAGCTGTTAATCACTGGCACCTCATCCATCGGTGACTGATGAGGATTTTTTGACTCACCTGTTTGAGTGGTTACTTGCTTTGAAGGCTGATGTTCCGCTTGCCCCGAAGAGCGAGTAAGGATTCCCTCTGGGGCTTTCATCCAGTCAAAAAGTTGGCTGCGTTTGATACCGTGTTGCTCGATTCATCAAGCAACACGGTTCCATGCACTCCAATCATGCTTGGCTTCATCCTCTGGTAAAGACAAGCATTGTGGTATTCGTTCGGAAAATCTCATGGCACGACGGGCAATAACCATGGCGGCAGCAGTCCCACTGTTTAAGCCATATCTAGCCATGAACTTGACCATGCCAATCACCGAAGTGAAAGCAGGATTCACCTTGATAAGCTGTACTCCGAACCTTTGGCAACGCGACTCTAGAGCCTCTCGAAATAAACTAGTTGCCAAGTTGGAAAGCATTAAATTATAGAGCTTACTTTCTTCGCTCATCTTGGCTTTCTTCTTACTGAAATCGAGTGACTCAATGACAATGGCACATCTAAGAGATTCAGCGACTCTAACGATTTGTACAACAAGATCTCGCATCATTGCAATACGCTGACCACTGCTTAGATCTTTCCATTGATAGGAGAAATCTTGGCACCAGGCAATATTGCCATCGGGCTTGATGTAGCTGATAGAAAGCGATTCAGCGTTAAAATCGATGCCAAGGCCTCCGCGCTTAATGGTATGCACCCTCGGCACATGCTGAACGTAGGTTGTGAAATGTACGTACCACTGATCATCTTTATGTTCGCGTCTAAAAACCTGTGTGGTGATTGGTTTCTGGCACTTCAGAGCATAGTTGAGATCCCCGCATCGCATTCGTTGGTCACGGTCTGAAACCTCAAATTTTAAACTGAGGTGCGTTCCCCATTTCTGAATCAGTGGACGAGGAATGGTAACTTGTAGGGTATAAATACCAATCTCCTCTGCAGCAAACACTTTCATCATTGTGCCCCCGCCCAACTGAGATTTGCCTACGCAGTAAAACCGACCAGAACGCTTTTTTCTCCAGCTTTCTAGCCATTCTGCATGATTGGCGTAGCCGTTCTCGTCTTTATGGTGCTGGGCGTTGAACAGCTTACGGGAACCGAAACAAATGTGCAGCCGTTCTGATGACTCTAACTGTCGTAAATCGCGCTTCAATCTCTCAATTTTGCTGACTTTAGACTTTAAACCCATCAATTGAGCTTGAAACTTACCTGCGTCCGTTCGAGTGAAGGCTTTTTTAATCCGTGCTGACAGTTGTTTGAGCGTTGCCTTCGCCTTCTTGGTCTTCGCCTTAATGCAGTCTTTAAGCTGTGAAATCTGATTTTCTTTAGCGCTTGCAAGCTGGTCTAGACATTGACTAGCTTCAGTGGCGATGCTGTCTGCCCATGCCCATTGTAGGTTGAACCCACTTGGCAACCGCTTTTCTACCTCGTCTTCGTCAAGTCCTGACTGCAGCCAGTTAACAGCGGTTCTACGCCATTGTTCATGCAAGAAACCAAGGTTTTCCAGTGCAGGATGATATTCGATTTTTGCCTCAATTCCCACCTGAAGACCGTGATTCTTTGCCATTCGACTCTGGCTGTAAATATCGTATTATATCAGTATACCAATTAAAACAAGAAATAGCTATGCCATTTCAGAAAAAACATAAGCACGGGGCAAAAAAGATTCTAGAGTGCGAATTGGATGACCAGCCAATTTGCTTCAAAGGGTGGAAAGGACAGAAAGAACGACTCAAAACTGTTCCTGACTGGCAAGAACAGTTTAGAAGATTTGCGGGACAGTTAATTTCTGCTAGCAATGAGTAGGATTCGTGCCGTTATTAGCAGATAATTACGTCCTAGTTAGAGCAGGGCTGAGAACGGTGAATCCCCTCTCGGATCTGCGTCAACTCTATCAGCCGACGATTTCCGCATAAAGCCAGATATACCGGTAAGCTTCTTGCCATGAGCTTACCCGAACAGATAAAATGAACTGCGCTCTCCAAGCGCCGATCTAGAGCAAATCTTGAGAGAGCGCTTCCGTTCAATAAATTCTCTTGACCTCGCTGATTCTAAGCGCCTGTCCGATTTTTGTGTCCTGAAATCTTGATAACTACGTTGTGTTTGGCAGTTACTAGATGAAGTTGTAGATCAGGTTACTAACTAGGGACAGCGCAAGAGCTCCAATTACAGCGGTCCAGACACCTGCTTTCAAACGGAATCCTTGCACTAGAGAAGCTGTGATTCCAAAAGTTATGGCTGTAATAATAAATGTGGAGACTCCGGAGAACAAGTTAAATGTCAGCAAGTTTGGTATTGCAAATACAAGTCCTAGAATTGGCCTTACTAAAGCAGCAACAATACCAAGAACGCCTGCCGAGACGAAAGCTTTTGGTGTGCTGTCAATTTCAACGCCCAATGGTATTTGAGTAATAATCAGCAAGCTGGAGGCAGTAACTAACCAGGCAATCAAAAGATCAGTAAAATCCATAACAGTAACCCCTTTAAATTAAAGTGCCAACCGTAAAAAAAATCATTCTCTTTATGTAGATTAGCTGACGGAATCTGAATCATCCATCTACAAATTGGCAGAAATCAGAGCACTACATCTTGAAAGAAGAAAGCAGGGGAGGGGGAACTCGGGGTCCCCTTTGGGGATAAGGGGGCAAGGGGGAGATGGGGGGACAAGGAGAGAGGGATTAATTTCGAGACAAGCCTCGCCCCTTGTAGGAAACATTGTCTCTTCAAGTAGAAGAGGTTGATGCCTCACCTCTTGAAGGAGGCTTTTCTCCGCTGCTCCCCTCTGCCCCCCTGCCTCCTCAGGGGCTGGTGCCTGGTGAACTTGTCGAGCCAGGTGCCTGCCCAGTAGGTAGGGTTGCCAGAGCCACGCGATCGCCTCCTACCTGCCGTAGCAAATCTAAAACCTGCACGACATTGTTGTAAGTAGTTGAGCGGGAGGCATTCAGCACTAGCAGCCCAGTTGGATTCGAGGAGTGATAGTGCTGCAAAACTTGATACAGCCGTTGGCGCGTTACCTGCTCTTTCTCGACAAAGATTTGACCAGTGGGGTCAACAGTGACAATCAACATCTGCCGGATCTGGGGCGCTGCACCGGTATTTGCTTTGGGTAAATCAACATTAATTGACTGCTGCCGAGTGAATTGTAACGCTGCCAAGATAAAAAACGTCAGCACACAAAAGATGACGTCAATTAGGGGAATAATTTGAATTTGAACTTCTTCAACCGGAGAATCCAGTTTAATTTTCATTGTGGCAACCTGTTGCGGGAGAAGAGTGTACTAATTTTTTCATTCCTTTTCGGGGTGCAATTAAGCCTGCGTTTTTAGGGTCCAGCTGGATTCACCTCATCTGTCTTGCCTTTCCTTCCCGGTGGAAAAGGGCGTTCACTTGAGATTTCGCGTACTACTTCGTGTGACGAAGATGTTATGTTGTCCAACGCCGGCCAATATTGCCGATAGAGCAACTCTAAGTCAGTCCCTGCCCTGCGAAAAACTCTGACCTGATTGACCAATAAACCTTGAAACAGGCGATAGAACACCAGACTAAAGATGGCGATGACTAGCCCCGTTGCCGTACAAATCAGCGATTCTCCAATCCCTAAAGTCACCCCAGATGCTGAGGAGGATGACAGATCGCCAATGCGAATCGAACGCAGGGACTGGATTAGTCCCAGAACCGTACCTAGCAGCCCTAAAAGTGGTGCCAAGGCAATCACCGCCTCCAAAATTTTCTCGCCCCGCCGCATCAAAGCCAATTCGTCCTCTGCTGCTGCCTCCAGTGCCAATCGGAAGACTTCTGGATCGGGTTTAGAGAGCCGCAAGGGTGCATAGAGAAACCGCCCTATCGGCTGTCCCAGTGCCGATCTTGCCAGCTGAGTGGCAGCACCCCAATCCCCACCAGCATGATCCAAAATGCGATTGACAACTTCTTCTTCTTTCGTCTGGATTTTGATCCAGAACCACAGGCGCTCAATAATCACACTCAAAGACAAGATCGATAAGGCCAGCAACGGCCACATCGCTAGTCCGCCCTTTCTAAAAACATCTACGACATCCACTTTTGCTTTCCTCCGTGCATTCCTCAGCCCAACACCCAAGCCGGGTCGTCTGCAACTAGTCCAAAGCATTATAGTTCTAGAAACAAATGAGTGACTTCAACCTCAATCGCATCTACCCAGGGTTAATACCTCGTAGCGCTTGCGAGTAGAACCTTCCAGACTAACTTGGACGGTTATTCCCACCAGAATTTTGCTGGGTTATTTGTCAAGATCAAAGTAACTAGAGGGTAAGACTTATGAACTTCTCGATCCAAGCGGTTTACAACTGGTATCGCAATTCAATTCGTAATCCTAAGTATCGCTGGTGGGTGATTTTAGGATCTCTGCTCTATTTTATCAGCCCGATTGATTTTGCTCCAGACTTCCTACCCTTTGTGGGAGAAATTGATGACGTCCTCCTAATGACACTGCTGGTTTCTGAAGTGTCTCAACTGGCGATGGACAGCTTTAAAGCGCGCAAGGCTAATCTAGACACCAAAGCCCCCCATACCGCCGACAGTTCCAGCACCACGGCAAGTACGGTTGATGTTGAAGCTGTATCTGTCAAATAGTTATCCAAAACATAAAGCCCAAAAACCCCCTCCCCTTACAGCTCACAACTGTCGTGTCTCTAGGGAGGGGATTTTTGCTTGACTCTGCAACGCACCATAAAGCCGATTGAGGGCATTCACATATGCTTGGGCTGAGGCGACAATAATATCTGTGTTAGCTGCATGGCCAGAAAAGACTTGCTCTTGGTACCGCAAACGGATGGTCACTTCCCCAAGGGCGTCGATTCCAGCGGTTACGGACTGGACAGAAAACTCAATCAGCTGGTTTGGCACATTCACCACTCGGTTGATTGCCTTATATACAGCGTCCACTGGTCCTGTGCCTATTGCCGCGTCGGTCAACTCTACCCCTTCTGGGGTGCGGAGCGTTACAGTTGCGGTAGGACGAGCGTTGCTGCCGCAGGAAACTTGTACCAACTCTAGGCGAAACAGTTCTGGGGCTTGTTGAATTTCATCATTAGCGATCGCTTCTAGGTCCCAATCGGAAATTTCTTTTTTCTTATCTGCCTGGTCTTTGAACTTGAGAAACGCCTTATTCAACTCGGTCTCCGACAATTCAAACCCCAATTCCTTCAGGCGAGTCCGGAAGGCATTGCGCCCGGAATGTTTACCCAGCACAATCTGATTGTCGTTCAAGCCAATTGATTGGGCATCCATGATTTCGTAAGTCAGCTTGTTTTTGAGGATGCCATCTTGGTGAATGCCAGACTCATGAGCAAAGGCATTTGCCCCTACAATTGCCTTATTAGGCTGTACTAGCATCCCAGTTAAGTTGGAAACTAGACGGGAGGTTTTGTAAATTTGGCGTGTATCGATCTTAGTCAGAGGCTGCTCTGAATCTGCTGGACGTCCCAAATAGGGATTGAAGTACTGCCGCCTGACGTGCAGGGCCATCACCAGTTCTTCTAGCGCCGCATTTCCAGCCCGTTCCCCAATGCCATTAATAGTACATTCCAACTGCCGCGCTCCGTGCTTAACTGCTTCTAGGAAGTTAGCCACAGCTAAGCCCAGATCATTGTGACCATGAACGGAAATAATCGCTTGCTCAATATTAGGAACATTTTTTTTGATCCCCTGAATCAGCGCCCCGAACTCGCTAGGGGTGGTGTAACCCACGGTATCGGGAATATTAATTGTTGTCGCACCGGCAGCGATCGCCCGCTCTAGTACTTGATATAGATAATCTGGATCGGTGCGACCGGCATCCATGGGCGAGAATTCTACATCGTCCATGAAGGATTTCGCATAGGCTACCATTTCTTCGGCGATCGCTAGTACCTCAGCTCTTGATTTCTTGAGCTGGTACTCTAGATGAATGTCTGAGGTCGAAATAAACGTGTGTATCCTGGCATGAACCGCTGGTTCTAGGGCTGCTGCTGCTGCTTGAATATCTTCCCGGATTGCTCTTGCTAAGCTACAGATCACGGGGCCATCTTCTGTACCCACTGTTTGAGCAATTTTCTTTACCGCCTCAAAATCTCCAGGACTTGCAAAAGCAAAACCCGCCTCAATCACATCCACGCCCAGACGAGCTAACTGCCGGGCGATCAGCAGCTTCTCATCTACATTTAGGGTAGCTCCGGGGCACTGCTCTCCATCCCGCAGCGTGGTATCGAAAATGATAATTTCATCTGTTTTGATCTTCATTGGAATCTGCTTTTAGTTACTATTTTTTCTTTGTTGTAAACAGCTAATAGGCGATAGGTTTTCTCTATCTTCGACAAGGTGCATCCTTAATAATCAATTTTCTCAATCTGTTCGCGAACATCATTTAAATCAATATATCTATCCGTAGCATTACGCAATTCCCTAGCAATCATCCCTTCAGTAGACACTACTGTAATATGCGTATTTTTTGATCTCAATAATTCGATAGCTCTTTCAAAATCTCCATCTCCACTGAATAAAACAACCTTATCGTACTGCTCAACTGTATTAAACATATCTACTACGATTTCGATGTCTAGATTTGCCTTTTGAGAGTAGCGACCCGATGTATCATCGTAATATTCTTTAAGAATTTTAGTGCGAACCGTATATCCTAGACTGATTAGGGCATCTCGGAACCCGCGCTGATCCTGTGGATCTTTTAAGCCAGTGTACCAAAAGGCGTTGATCAAAACTGTATCATGCTGCTCTTTTTTGAAGTATTCCAAGACTCGTCTAGGATCGAAAAACCAACCATTTTTCTGTTGAGCGTAGAACATATTGTTTCCGTCTACAAAGATAGACAGACGGTTCATTAAGTAAGTCATAGAACTTAGACACTAAATAGAATAGTTTGAGAAAGAATTAAAGTCGAATAACCGATTATAGCAATTGTGAAATCACAATCATGCTAAAATTGATATATTAGTAATTTGCTTAATAAGTTTTATAGTTAACTTAACTCAGTCTACAAAATAATTTGCTCAATAGATTTATCCTTATAGTGCTGGATCTTGGTCAGGTCGGCGCTGCATCACCCCCTCTTTCAAATCTACCAACAAAATTGACTGAGTTGTAGGGTTGCTAGCGACACGCTTGTCTATTATCCTCCCTGGAGGTATCAGTCGGATAGGCGATTGCTACAAACTTTGAAATCCATACGGATAAAGAACACGTTCGTTTTGGCAAAAAGCATGCATCTAGATTCAGATTAAATAGGAACACCAGTCGCTCCAGCTACCGGGATAAAGCTTGCCTGTGTGAATTCCAGCAATTTCTAAAGACAGCAAATTGACACAAGCGGTGACACCAGAACCGCAATAAACCAGAATTTCCTCTGCTTGCTGTAGTTCCTCCCAGCGGCGACGTTGCTCGTTTTCCGAATGAAGGTAGCCTTGACCATCGGTAACTTCCTGCCAAGGATAGTTAACCGCGCGGGGAATATGACCAGCAATTCTATCAATCGGTTCTCGCTCTCCTCGATAGCGATCGCTCTCCCGCGAATCTACTAGCACCACGCCTGGCAGGTCTTTACGGGCTTTCACTGCCATAATATCCACGACCTGCAACTGTTGCAGTTGAGGAACAAACGTAGTTGGCTGAGGTGTCGAAACGATATGTGTAATTGGATAGCCAGCCCGGAGCCAACCCTCGAAGCCCCCATTTAGCACGGCAACCTGGCTATGCCCCAGATAGCGCAGCAACCACCACAAACGGGCAGCAAAGGCAAAGCGTGAATCATCGTATGCAACAACCAACGTCTGGGAATTTACACCCATAGCCGATAACCTGTTGGTCAACTGAGATGGGTTGGGTAAGGGATGCCGTCCGCCGTGCTGTCCAACAGGACTGGAAAGATCCCGGTTCAAATCTAGGTAGTAGGCTTTTGGAATGTGATGGAGTGAATACTGCTGCTGACCTAACTCTGGATCTGCTAGGGAAAAACGACAATCTGCAATCACTACTTGCGGATCATCGAAGTGTTCGTATAGCCAGTCGACAGAGACAAATAGGGGAGAACTAGTCATTTTAGGGGAGGGGGAGGGGGGATGGGGAGAAATTACTTATATCATCAAAGCTGCTATTTACTTATGGTATTGATGTAGTTTGGATTGATGGAAGACCCTGAAGATTTTGTACCAAAGTTAACAAATGATGGCTCTAGCACATTCTTTTCATCTGAGTTTGGGGAATTGTTTCATAGCCACCATGGAGCGCGTCAGGAAGCTCATCTGAAGTTTGTAGAGCCACTCCAGTTGGCTCAAAGAGCTTTGCAACCAAGATTGCGGCTATTGGATATTTGTTATGGTCTTGGCTACAACACAGCTGCTGCCTTGGCGACTATCTGGGCAATCAATCCTAACTGCTGCGTAGAGGTAGTCTGTTTGGAACTAAATCCATCTGTGCCACAAGCTGCGGTCAGCGAAGCGCATGGCGAAAGTTTGGCCCATTACTTACTTGGCTGTTGTCACTCCGACTGCACCGGCAGACACTTTGCAACTGCCCTCCCGCACACAAGTATCCTCCAACTTCTGACCCTCCTCGCAACTGAACACCAAGTTCAAACAAACCGCCTCCACGCAACTCTGCTTATTGGTGATGCCAGGGCTACGATTCAGCAGGTACAACTGTCCGGTTTCCGGGCAGATGCAATTTTCTTGGACCCATTTTCACCTGCCAAATGCCCTCAACTGTGGACAGTGGAATTTCTAGAGCAGGTTGCTAAATGTTTATCCTTGGACGGTAAATTAGCAACGTATTCCTGTGCGGCGGCTGTGCGGATAGCGCTGATGGCAGGTGGGTTGAAGATTGGCCCGACGCCACCAGTTGGACGGCGATCGCCCGGTACAGTAGCAAGCTGGGTTGACACAGACAAGCCTGTGTTATCTCGGCCAGAACAAGAGCATTTGCTTACCCGTGCCGCCATTCCCTACCGCGATCCTCAGCTAAATGACGCAGTTGCCGTAATTTTACGTAGGCGGATTGAGGAACAACAAGCCAGTTCTCTGGAGCCAACCTCGCGTTGGAGAAAGCGCACTTACTCAAAGCCAGTCAGTAAAATTCAGTGAAATGGCTGATTTCCGATCCGGACTAGATTGAGCATACTGGAGGTGAAGCTGAAGCTAATATGACAAATAGCAGTTATAGCCCCTGTAGCCACTCTATAACGACTCTGTTATTGATTCAATGACCATTACATTCCATAAAGCCAAGAATTTTCTAGTTAACGGCTTTGATCCAGAACAGCCTAAAGTCCTGGTAGTTGATGACAATCCCGCTAGTCGGATGACCGCCGTCGCACTCCTGACGGTGGAGGGCTACGAAGTTCTAGAGGCAGACAGTGGACCGGCGGTGATGGAACGGGTGATGAGTAGTCAACCGGATCTGATTCTGTTGGATGTGATGTTGCCAGGGATGGACGGGTTTGAAGTGTGCCAAAGGTTGAAGCAGGATGAACAGACCAGGCTTATACCGGTAATTTTTATTACAGTTCTCTCGGATCGGCGATCGCGGATTCGAGGAATTGAAGCCGGGGGAGATGATTTTCTTACCAAACCCTTTGACCGCCTGGAACTGTCGGCTCGAGTTAAATCGCTTGTACGCCAGAAGCGGCTGAATGAGGACTTAGACCACGCTGAACAAGTTCTTTTCTCGATTGCCGGGGCAATTGAAAGTCGTGACCCCAACACTGGTGATCACTGTGAAAGACTGGTCTCACGCTCTAAAACCTTCGGTGAATTTCTAGACCTCACACGCGCTCAAATTCGGGATTTACAGTGGGGTGGTTATCTTCATGACATTGGCAAGGTTGGCATTCCTGACTCAGTACTACTTAAGACTGGAAAATTGTGTCCCCAAGAGTGGGAGATCATGAAACAGCACGTTCTAATTGGTGAGAAAATTTGCCAACCTCTACGGACGATGCGGGGTGTCATTCCCATCATCCGCCATCATCACGAGCGCTGGGATGGCTCAGGTTACCCAGATGGGCTAGAGGGTGATGAAATTCCCTATTTGGCTCAAGTGTTTCAGATGATTGATATCTACGATGCGCTGACGAGTGAACGTCCCTACAAACAGGCGCTGACTCCGGCAGCAGCACTTGTAGTTATGGAGCAAGAAACGGACAAGGGTTGGCGCAATCCTAAACTGATGCAGCAGTTTACGGAGTTTATTCGCTTCTCAGGCATAGAATAGAGGGTCAAAAATTTTTGGTTTCTTACTTCCGCCTTTATCCTTTATCCTTGTTAGCTGAAGGCCTGATAAGCGAAAAGCTAAATATGGTAGCGGTAGCAATTCTAGCGGCGGGACGCGGAACCCGAATGAAATCGACTCTGCCCAAAGTTTTACATTCGTTGGGGGGGCGATCGCTAGTTGAACGAGTTCTCCAGAATTGTGTCTCAATTTTGCCGACGCGGCGTCTGCTCATTGTGGGATACCAGGCTGAGCAGGTGAAGACAGCCCTTGTAGAAGCAGACGCCGTGGGCAACAGACAAGGGGAATCCTTCCTTGCCCCTCCTTTAGAGTTCGTAGAACAGACTGAGCAATTGGGAACAGGTCATGCCATCCAGCAATTGCTCCCTCACCTGGAAGGCTTCACAGGGGATCTGCTGGTGTTAAATGGGGATGTACCTCTATTACGGCCTCAAACCCTTGAAAAGCTATTGCAGACTCACCAGGAACATCAAAACGCTGCCACGCTTCTGACAGCTCACTTACCCAATCCCCAAGGGTACGGGCGTGTTTTCTGTAACGGTCAAAATATCATTCAACAAATTGTAGAAGACCGAGACTGCACTACCGCCCAGAAACAAAATCGTCGGATTAATGCTGGGGTCTATTGCTTCCGCTGGGTTGATCTGGCAAAGGTGCTGCCTCAGCTTCAGGCGAACAACGATCAGCAGGAATACTACTTGACAGATGCAGTGAATCAGCTCGAACCAGTAATGGCTTTTGATGTAGAGGATTACCAGGAAATACTGGGCATCAATGACAGGCAACAACTGGCAACGGTGTACGAGATTTTGCAAACGCGGGTCAAGGAAAAGTGTATGGCTGCGGGTGTGACCCTGATTGACCCTAATAGCATCACGATTGATGACACAGTGCAGCTGCAGCCGGATGTGATTATTGAACCGCAAACCCATCTACGGGGCAATACGGTAATTCAATCGGGGAGTCGCATTGGACCAGGGAGTTTAATTGAAAATAGTCAGTTGGGTAAGAATGTAACGGTGCTGTATTCGGTAGTCACGAACAGTATTGTCCAGTCCGGGACTCAAATAGGCCCTTACGCTCATTTGCGCGGTCCTGTACAGGTAGGAGCTAGCTGCCGCGTGGGAAATTTTGTCGAACTGAAAAATAGCACCTTGGGCTCGAAAACAAATGTGGCTCATTTGTCTTATTTGGGCGATGCCGTGCTAGGCGAACAGGTGAATATCGGTGGCGGTACGATTACCGCTAATTATGATGGTGTGAAGAAACATCCTACTCAGATAGGAGATCGCACTAAAACTGGCGTAAATAATGTTTTGGTGGCTCCTCTGAAACTAGGAGCTGATGTCACGGTGGCAGGGGGATCTGTGGTAACGGAAGATGTGCCAGATGATTGCCTGGTGATTGCCCGTGCTCGTCAGGTGATTAAACCGGGTTGGCGCTTGAAGAAAGGGAAAGCTGAGAGAGTCGGAGAGGAGGAGAGTGGGGGAGAATAAACTCAATTACGTACTAAAAACTTGTGTCGATTCAGCCATGTCGAGAGTATCACCTATTTGTTCGCCGTTGTGGTAAGCAGCCAGGAGGACTTCGCTGGTTTTGCCCCAAGAGATCGCGCCGCTAGCATCAATGGCAATTGCGCCAAAATCCCGTTGATGCTCTTGCGCTTCTGCAAAGGAGCGCTTCATTGCCGCCTCTAAGGAGAGCCCATCAGTCACGCGGATGACAATCCGCGCTGCTAAACACTCTTCCATAATGTCTTCCCCAATCCCAGTGCAGCTGACAGCTGCATGGGCAGTGGCGTAGTTTCCCGCTGGCATCGCGGAGTCACTGACACGCCCAATGCGCTCAAACCCTTTGCCACCGGTTGATGTACCAGCCGCCAAGCGTCCCTGATTGTCTAGCACCACCACGCCAATCGTGCCACGTCTGTCATTGCTAGACTCAACCAGTTCCTGTTCTGCTACCACTCCAGCCATCGTTTTGACAAAATTTTCCTGCCGCTCCTGCATCCACTCCTGCAAGCGGAGATCAGTCAGCACGTCGTAGCTAGGAATCTGCAGTTCTCGCAACAGCTCAGCTGCTCCGTAATCGGATAGTACCCGGTCAGCTGAGTTTTGTAAGGTTTGTGCCAGGTCAATAGGATGTTGCACTCGCGAGACGTTAATTACACCACTAAAGCGCTCTCGATCCCCATCCATCAACGAAGCACTCATACGGATTTGACCATCAGATTGCAGTACCGAACCAGTCCCAGCATTGAAGCGGGGATCGTCTTCCAACAACTGGCAACCCCGCACCACGGCTTCTGTTGCACTTACCCCCGATAGGAGGAGGGGATAAACTTCCTCTACTACCTTGTAAAGCGATCGCCTTACGACCTCAACTCCCCCTTTCCCCTTAAGCGAACTACCTGCTCCCCCATGGATAATAAGCTTTGGTTGCACCCGTCCAGCTGGCATTACTTAAACCTTTCTTCCTTTGTGTTCTTTGAGTCACTAAATCAAGAGAGGGGCATCGCCCCATCGCCCCCTCTCCCTTGTCGGTGGCGACGGCAGCGTTCTGAGCAGTATTTCACCTCATCCCAGCAATCTTCCCATTTTTTCCGCCAAGTAAAGGGCCGTTGACACACCGGGCAAATTTTTGTTGGTAAATCAGATTTGGAGCGAGTGCGTCCCATGTTAAGTTAACTATACATTTCCCCTTTAATTTTATTGAAGGAATCGTCGTTGACAGGCGTTATGTGGGAACGGGCATTGGCTGGAGTGCGGATTGTTTTAGTAGAGCCAGCTGGCCCGTTGAATGTGGGCGCGATCGCGCGGGTGATGAAGAATTTGGGGTTGCAACAGTTGGTGTTGGTCAATTCCCAGTGTGACCCGCTATCGGCTGAAGCAAAACTTATGGCGGTTCACGCAGTGGATATCCTGGAAGCCGCAATAGGTGTGGCAACGTTACCTGAAGCGTTGCAGGGTTGTCAGCGTGCGATTGCCACGACTGCTCGTGTCCGCACCTTGTCTTCGGCGCTGGAACACCCGCGTACGGCACTACCCTGGTTGATAACGGCTTCGGGGAAAGACGTAGCTCTGATTTTTGGCCCGGAATACCGGGGGTTGAGTAATGAGGAATTGAACTATGCCCAGCGCTTTGTTCGTATTCCCTCAAGTCACAGCTATCCATCACTGAATTTAGCAACGGCCGTGGCAATTTGCTGTTACGAACTCTCTGTGTGTGCACAGGAGGGGCAATTGAGCGCTGACATAACATCGGTAACGGGAGACTATGCCTCATTGGACGTTTTGGAGGGGTATTACCAGCAACTAGAAGCCCTGCTGCTCAAGATTGGTTATCTTTACCCCCATACAGCGCCCAGTCGGATGGGAAAGTTTCGCCAGATGTTCAACCGTGCCCGTCTGGAAAAAGCGGAAGTGTCAATGCTGCGAGGGATTTTAACTCAGATAGAGTGGGTAATATCTACTTTAATCCCTAAAGAGTGACAAAGAGTGTCCCTAGGCTAATTAAGCCTTCACCTACCATATCAGACCATTTTACCCGGCCATTACTCGCTTTTTTGTCAGCAATTGTTATAAACTAATCACCCAAATTCTACTTGTTTGCAGGAATTAGTCATAGTACCAGGGTGTTTGAGGAATTAGATGTGAAACAGCCGTCCGTAACTGAAACTGAGTCGATAGTGTCAGAAGGATTACCGCTGCCATCTGGTCGGCGTAGAAGCTTGGGGAGTCCGCAAGAACAGAGCAGGGGGAGCAGAGGGAGCAGGGGAAGCAGGGGGAGCAGAGGGCAGGTTACCAAGTCAAGCTCAATGCTGGTTACACCGCTCCAGTCACCGCCAAAAAGCGGAAAGTCTCGCGCGTCCGGGTTTCCCGGCGCGAGAACTTTTCAAGACAGCGGAAAGTCTCGCGCGTCCGGGTTTCCCGGCGCGAGAACTTTTCAAGACAGCGGAAAGTCTCGCGCGTCCGGGAGCCAGGGGCGGGGAGAATCCTTCTCCCCGACAACTGGCGTGTTTCCCGGCGCGAGACGCCAGGTAGCCGGAAGAATCAATCTCCCGGCAACTGGCTCAACTTTTCAAGACAGCGGAAAGTCTCGCGCGTCCGGGTTTCCCGGCGCGAGAACTTTTCAAGACAGGCGTAGCGAGCATCACAAGCGCTCACGCCCGATTACACCAGTTTTGTACGGTCTGCGGCTGCTGATTTTAGGGGTTGGAATTGGCACGCTCACTGGAACGCTGTTGTCTGTTTTGGACCCCACTAGTCGGATTACGTCCGTGTCTTCTGGGACTGTCACTGTTCAAAAAATGCAGCAAAAACAGGCAAATACTGTGGAGGTCCATCGGTCTATCGGCTTAAAGCTGGGTCAAGAAATTGTACCGTTGAAAGCTGCCGTGCGGCAGTTGGCGGCTAAAAATGCTGGTCTGATGCCTGGAGTTTTCTTTGTTGATCTGGATACTGGTGCTTACATGGAGCTGAATGGAGGCTCGACCTTTGCCGCTGCCAGCATGATTAAGTTTCCAGTTCTCGTTGCTTTTTTCCAAGATGTAGATGCCGGGAAGATTCGCCTGAATGAAATGTTGACCTTAAAGCAGGAGATGATTGGCGGAGGCTCCGGGGATATTCAATACAAACCCCCTGGAACAAAGTTTACTGCCCTGGAAACGGCAACAAAGATGATTACAATCAGCGATAACACCGCAACCAATATGCTGATTGCGCGCATGGGCGGTGCAGCGGCTCTAAATGAGCGGTTCCGGAGTTGGGGATTGCATGTCACACAGCTGCGGAATTCGCTGCCGGATCTGTCAGGCAATAACACCACGAGTCCGAGAGAGTTGGCGAGTTTGATGGCTTTGGTGAATCAGGGGGGGTTGACATCGCTGACGTCACGCGATCGCTTGCTGGATATTATGCGGCGAACAACAATAGACTCTCTGCTGCCACGCGGTTTGGAAAAAGGGGCGACAATTGCCCACAAGACGGGTGATATTGCTTCATTGGTGGGAGATATAGGTTTAATTGATATGCCTAGCGGCAAGCGCTACATCGCGGTGGCGATGGTAAAGCGCCCTTCCAATGATATGCGCGCTCAAGAATTGATTCGTCAAGTCTCTCATGCTGCTTACCAACAGTTCAATCAACTTTTTTACTCATCGCCTCTGACTCGTCCACTAAGGTGAGTTGGTCTAGACTTGACCAGATTTGCTGCAGCAAAGGCTCTAGTCCAGTGTGGGCAACCGCTGAGATCAGGAAAACGGGGGTGTTGCTTAAGCTAAGCAACTGGGTGACGATCGCATCTATGTTCTGTTCTGAATTAATGGCATCAATCTTGCTGAGCGCTATGATTTGGCGACGTTCTGCTAAACCCCGCCCGTAGGCTTGCAATTCCTGCTGAATTATGTTGTAGTCTTCTACTGGGTCAGTACTGGTGGCGTCAATTAGGTGCAGCAGCAAACGGGTACGCTCGATGTGGCGTAAAAAATCGTGACCCAGCCCGGCTCCTTCGTGAGCACCGGCAATCAGTCCAGGAATATCGGCGAAAACGGTGCCATCGCCCGTGGGTTTACGCACTACACCCAGATTCGGTACCAGGGTTGTAAAAGGGTAGTCTGCCACCTTTGGTCGTGCTGCTGATAATGCTGAAATTAAGGTGGATTTACCGGCATTAGGAAGCCCCATAATTCCTACTTCCGCTAAGAGCTTCAATTCCAGCCGCAGCAGTCGTTGTTCCCCCGGCAGCCCTGGTAAAGCATACTCTGGGGCACGGTTGCTATTGCTCAAAAAATGCTTGTTTCCCAGTCCTCCCTTGCCCCCTTTGGCGATGCAGAGAGTCTGCCGTGGCTCGACTAAATCACCTAAGAGTTCTCCAGTTTCGGCGTCATAGACAGCAGTGCCACAAGGAACTTGAATTTCGAGATCGCGCCCAGAAACCCCAGTGCAATTATTTGGTCCCCCACGAGAACCGTCTTCTGCCTTAAAAAGATGCTTATATTTGAAGTCGAGCAAGGTTTGCAGATTTTCCACGGCAACCAGAATCACCGAGCCGCCATGCCCTCCATAGCCACCAGATGGTCCACCTGCTGGCACATATTTCTCGCGCCGGAAGGCCACAATTCCATCGCCACCTTTACCAGCTTCAACCTGAATTTCCGCTTGATCTATAAACTGCATAACTTGTTAACCGTAACGGGGGAGTAGGGAATGAGGCAACAGATAAATCATTCCACTCATCCGCAATGCCTTTATCCTAGCTCTGGTTTTAGTGCAGTTAGTTGTAAACTAGGTAACCTAGTATCTTAACTTGGGGATGCTTCTATGACTGCACCAGAATTCGGACTCTTCCTGATCTCAATCTTAGCGAGTGTCTCCGGGCAATTTTTTTTGAAGGCAGGAGCCTTAAAGCTTGGCAGAGTCAATGCTGGCAATGTCAGCAGCCATCTTTTGAGCATCCTCGCCACTCCGGAACTGCTGGCTGGGTTGACGTGCTATGGTCTGGGGGCATTTGTTTATATTCTACTGTTGACACGCGTCAAACTCAGCGTTGCTGGTCCTGCTGTCGCATTGGTCTACGTATTTTCAGTGCTATTAGGTTACTTTTTGTTTCGGGAATCGATTCCGTTTAGTCGTGTGGTGGGTTTGGGGTTGATTATCTGTGGCGTCGTTTTGGTAATATGGAAGAATTAATAGAATTGACGGTTTGTCAAAAGATAAATTAGCTATATTTATGCCAAATCTATCTAAGGATATATTTATCAAATAGTTAAATAGGTATTTGATTTAGCTAATAAGTTTAAGCAGGAGATCGGTAGATGAGTGAAGCGATCGGCTTTATTGGTCTGGGAAGTATGGGCTTGCCGATGGCAACCAACCTAATTGAATCCGGCTACAAGCTGCGCGTCTACAATCGGTCTGCACAAAAAGCCCAGCCCCTAACTGAGAAAGGGGCTGAGGTAGTAGATAATCCAGCTGAGGTGGTGGAACCGGGGAATATTGCCATCACCATGCTGGCAAATGACCAGGCACTTGAAGCGGTTACCCTGGGCAACAACGGCATTGTGAACAAATTGGGAAAGGGTGGTATTCATTTATCAATGAGTACGGTTTCACCCGCCACAGCAAAGTCGCTGGCCGAGCAGCATGAGAAGCAGGGATCGTACTACCTAGCAGCACCTGTATTTGGTCGCCCTGATGCCGCAGCTGCAAGAAAACTGTGGATTGCCCTATCGGGAAATGTGGTGGCTAAAGAGCGAGTGCGGCCCGTACTGGACAAGTTGGGGCAAGGAATATTTGATTTTGGTGAAGAACCTGGAGCGGCCAATGTCGTAAAGCTTGCAGGCAACTTTCTAATCATCTCAGCGATTGAGGCAATGGCAGAAGCCTTTGCTTTGGCCCAGAAGAATGGGATTGATCGCACCCAAATTGCGCATCTATTCGGTCAAACTCTCTTTGCTTGCCCGATCTACCAGAACTACGGACGTGCGATCGCCCAAGAGCAGTACGAGCCTGCAGGCTTCAAACTGTCTTTAGGACTGAAGGATATCACCCTGGCTTTGCAAACGGCAAGGGAGAGTCAGATGCCACTACCCATTGCCAGTCTGTTGCACGATCGCTTGATTGCGGCTGTCGCCAACGGTAAGGGAGACATTGACTGGACAGGGCTGGCTCTCAGTATTTCTGAAGAAGCAGGACTTAAGTAGCATTATTTAATGGATATGATTGCTAGTGCGGCATATTCATGCCTCCCATCCCCGAACCTTCTGGAGTTCCCCCTGGTTGGACTGTGACTTCATAGGAGAGCTGAAACGGTCGAAAGTTGGCCCCAGCTTTCGGCGTGCCGCTCAACTCCAGCTCATAAATCCCTGCTTTGGGGAAGACGATGTCGGCTCCGGGAATGCCTTGATATTGGTCGGCTGAAACCGGTTTGAGCGTGGGTTGCATCAAGGGTCGAGAGCCTTCTACGTGAGGTTCAGGATAAACAGCTAGTTTGCAATTACATTGTTGAAATGGGATCAGTTGCCCTCCTTTGCGGGTAAGCGCAAACCACGCCAGAGACGGTTGCCCAACTCTGGGATTGTGATGTGGCTCGATATGGAACAGTGCGGCTACATCCCCAGCGACCTTGACCGTATGAGCCGCAACTGGAGCCGCTAGTAAGCCCAGAACGACTAACCATCCCAAACTTCTACTTTTTTTCATTAAGTGGTGGGACATAGAATCTCCTTAACGATAAGAGTGACCAAACAAAGCGGAAGCGGCTGAGCAAGACTCCGAAGGTGCTAGTTACTAATAGGATGACGCGCAGCTTATTAGCTCCAGTCCACTCTAGGTTGCCGAGGTAATGCGAACCTGTTAGTGTGATATGAATGCAAGCAAGAACCAACGCTGGGACTGCTAACAGGTGAATCATTCGCCAGCGCGGTCCTAACAACTTCACCATGCGGTCAAAACTAGTGAGCGCGGCAGGAGTCATCAACACTACGGCTAGGATACCTGTCCATATCCCCACTTGATATACCGGCAGCATGAAGGACAGGGCGTTAAAGTTCCAGTCCAAGGTGTGGTCAAGCATATAGCCAGTATGAGCGAGGGACAACACGAAGGCCCCAACTCCCAGTCCACGTCGATAGCGCAACGGCTGGGACCAAAGGCGGCTTATAGGACGGGCAAGCAGCGCCAGCATTAGGCACAACAGCGCGGCATGGCCGGTGTAGTCCACCATATCTCCAGTGCGTAGCAAGGTCAGTATCCCAATGATGAGGGTGATCCAGCCCCCCATACGGAACAGTTGGCTACGCCGATCAGTGCTAACTAGAGAAGCAGACACGCCCACCCCAAGCATCACCGGCATTGTCCCCAAACCGAAAGCCAGCATAGTCGCACCTCCAGCCCACAGGCTACCCGACGAAGCTGCCTTAATCTGAGCTGCATATAAAAAACCACAAGGGACCAATCCCCAAGCCATCCCCAGCAGTGCCGGCGTCCACCAGCGGGGCCTAAGGGACAGCCTGGTCATCACCGCGCTGAGGCTTTTGTGCCATCCCCCATGCATGAGGCGGCGTAGTAGAGGAATGCTTGGGATCAGATCTGGTCCGACCTGTGCCAAGCCAAACCAAATCAGCAGTACGCCGGTCAGAGTTGTAATGCCCTGGCGTACCCCACTGCCAATACCAGCCAGTTGTCCGCTAGCAACCAGCACTGAACTAAGTGCTCCAATTCCGGCACCAAGTAGGGCATAGCTTAGCACCCGCCCCAGATTTAGCAGACCGTGAAAGTAGAGTTGCTCTCTCCAGGTTGGAGACGATTGCCGCCCATACGCCAGCGAGAACGCTACGGTCAAGGGGCCACACATACCGCCACAGTGGCCGAAACTTCCTAGAAATCCCAAGGCCATCACCAACAGCAGATCTAGCATGTTATTCTCTTCAGGTGCCGTGAGGGAGCGGGTAAAATTTACCGACCCTTGATTATGATTCGAGGACTCTGCTGGTGTCAAAAGACAGGCTGTCAAACTTCACCAGATTCCGAATGTAACAAAAAAACCGCGTTGGTGAATTTTTATCTGTGTTTAATCCAGATTAATTTCAGCCCAAAGCTATCTGAAAAATAAGAGCAAATATTTCTTTATAAAGAGTACGTTACTACTACGCTGTAGCAAAATGCAGTGAATAAACTGTTGTGCGTTTAAGTCATATATTGTCATGAAAGCTTTAGCTGTTGCTAGACAAATTAGTTTATTTATGAAAGAAGCATTAAAATAGCAAATACACAAAAGTGATTGTGTATCATTTCCAAAATGGCATTTTCAGGCTGATGACTAGAAAAGTATATAAAACGGACATGAGATCACAGTGGCAAGTCATAAAACCATTATTTCTAGCAGTAAGGCAGAGTGACAGACGAAGGACTGTAGAGACGCAGGAGGTAGTGAAGGTTAACTATATAAATTACCTTTAAGGAGTTTCTATGGAGTACAGATTGAAAGACGATGAGCAACTATGCTTTATTCATCTTCCCAAAAATGCTGGCACTACATTGATTTCTATTATTGACAGCAAATTTGAGTTAGAGGAAATTTGTCCGGCGCAGGTGTGGCGGAATCTTATAAAGATTCCCAGGGGAGAACTATCGAAGTATAAGCTCTTAAGAGGTCACTTCTTCTATGGGATCTGCGAGTTGCTGCCGAAGAAGCCTGTTTACATTACTATGTTAAGATCTCCTGTTGACCGAGTTGTTTCTATTTATGATTTTTGGAGAAATACTTCAAAGGAGTGGTTAGATAAAGCGATAGCTGATTATCATATTGCAAAAGAAGTCGACCAGAACTATGCCAACGAGATAAAAAACGATATTAGCACATATGAAAAAGCAACTTCCCTTGAGTTGAAAGATTTTTTATTGTGGGGGTCAGAGCTTGAAGTAGGACTAGTTAATGGTCAAACCCGTACAGTTGCCTTATCATCTCTCGAGCAATTGACTCAGTTCTCAGAGCAGGAACTTCTGAAGCTGGCGCAAGAACATCTTAACGAATTTGCATTTCTTGGTTTGGTAGAACGGTTTCAGGATTCAATGTCTCTGCTATCGTACACCTTCGGTTGGACCCCAATTATTGAATACCAAAATCTAATGGTCACACCCAATAGACGATGTCGTGAAGCTCTGCCGCCAGAGACAATTGACATGATCTTGGAGATGAACCAATTAGATGTGGAGCTTTATCAATATGCACAACAACTTTTCGAATCACGTTTTTCGCGAATGACGCAAGAGTTGCTTGAGAGATATGGTAAACAGCCTCATGCTGAGTCCAAAGCCCTAGATTTTTACCAGGATTTATCGCCGCTGCAACCTCTACTAGAAAAACACTATGAACGGCGAGATGCTGAGTCGCTAACTCCGCTCCTCCAGTCTATAAATTTGAAATTTCATCAGGCCATATCTGGATGGGGTTGGCATTTACGGGAGGGGTCTCCTGAAGCAGGTACTGCATTTCGTTGGACGGGGCCTGGTACTGTATCGACCCTCGATTTGCCGTTGGCGACTGACAAGGACCTCGTCATCAAGTTTCGGATTATAGGCGCAGTGACTTCTGAAATTTTAGAAAGCTTAACGCTGAAGGTTAATGGTAATCTAATTGAACTGACAACCTTATATCAAGAAGAAACTGTAACCATTCTTCAAGGATTCATCCCGTGCTTCAAGCTAAGCAGTGATAAAAGCTTTACCCGCTTAACATTTCAAGTTGCTCGAACTATTTCCCAAAACTCTATTGCTCCGAGTAACCTTGACGTAAGACCAGTTGGTTTAGCATTTAACTGGCTCCAAATTTTTCCGGCAACACAGCATGAAGATAGCAATATGTATATGCTGTTTCTATTTACTGATTCCTATTGGGTAGATACAGCTAGTTTTCTGCAGAAACATGTTAAGAATGAAGATCAGCTAATCGCGCCGATTGAATTTCAAGAAAAATTTCCTGGAAGAATCTGTCCTTACTTTTCACCAGTGAGGGGAGAAGTTAACTACCAGTGGGCAGTGATACATAAAGGAATGATAAAATCTATAGAATTGCCCTTGCTCAAACGCATAACCCAATCGTTGGTTCCAGTGTTTGCTAACGAGATATTTGTAGTATTTTCCACCCATAGTAACTTGTCGCAATTACCTCCTGATTCTCTGCATATGTTGTTTTTTTGGGCAACGCTGAAAGAAATCCTGCTGTCGCCTAGCTCATCCTGACGAGTGATACAGCGGATTTCAGCTTGATAAAGTACAGTGGCAACCTGTGAGCTCTGATTCTCTGGCTCCACGGTGTACTCCGCTTACTTGAAATCTGCTGTATCATCTCCGTTTAAATGCCCATGTTATTTGTCAAGACGGGGAGGAGCCAGGCTGCGGAGGGCTGTGCCATCCGCAGAACTGGCGTTGGGGAGGTAGGGAGTAGGGAGTAGGGTCAGATATCTTCAGCCACATCATCTCTATGTTTTCACTACTCCCCGTCTAACTTAAGGGTAATTAAACGAAGATAATATGAATTGGACTTTGGACAAATTTGTCAGCTAAGTAAAATTTGTTCAAAGTCTAGGCTGATTAGGCTTGTCCCTTAGTGACTTGACGACGCCGACGGTAGGTGCGTGTCTTGAGTCGATTGCCACAGATGGCCATCGTACACCAAGTGCCAGAGCGGTTTTTGGAATAGTCGTAGGACACGTAGTGACAGGCTGGATTACGACAAGCTTTTAGACGAGCCCAAGTGCCATCGCTGATTGCCGCAAACACAATAGCAAGTATGTGGCTTAAAGCTCCCTCCACACCAGCAACAGTAGGTTCAAG
>JAABUQ010004269.1_pt1 | contig 24609 bp, 21 predicted proteins | sample 5560001 | NCBI WGS metagenome assembly JAABUQ01 (sample SAMN10711888, study PRJNA513371) | rock metagenome | isolation source: Antarctica rocks | place: Antarctica: Victoria Land, Finger Mt nord | collected 2015-12-18
CGAACTCCAATCCCGGGCCCGGCGGCGGTTCTGGGGCAAATTACACCAGTGGCGGACCTGGCGGCGGAAATGGGGCGCCTCAGCAGGGCGCGGGCGGCGCTGGATTCGGCGGGGTGGGAGGGTCTGGTTCAGATTATCGCACGTATGATGGCCGCATATTCCCGGGATATTCCGGTGGTCTCACCTACGGCAATCTTGCCGTCAGGCTACAGGGGGGTAGTGGCGGAGGCGGGGAAAGCGGCGGGGGCGGGGGCGGGGGCATCGAGATTGGCGCGGTGAATCGGATCACTTTCAGCCAGGCTGGTCTGATCGATGCTCATGGCGGCTCGGCCGGCGTGTCCTGCGGCGGCGGCAGCGGCGGGGGGATCTTCCTACACGCCAGCACCGTCCTGTTCGATCCCAGCTCGACCGCTGTCGAACTGAACGTGGCCGGTGGCGACGGCGGCAACGGCCAGGTCAACGGCGGGCCCGGTGGCGGATTCGGCGCGGTGGGTGGCGGCGGCGGGGGCGGCCGGATTCTGATCGAACATTCGAGCAGCATGTTTGGCCTTGGCGGGGGCGGGCCGATCTATAACCTCGCGGGAGGGAGTCGGGGGGTGACCGCCAGCGGGGCCGGTACCTTCTCGATGATCGCCGTGCCTGAGCCCTCCAGCCTGGCCCTGCTGGCGGTCGGCGTGCTCGGGCTGTATGCTCGCTCGCGGGTCGGGCGTCGGGGTTGATCGATCGGGGCGGGCTTCCGGCCGGGGGTCGATCACGATCGCCCCGCCGGGCGATGCTTCGCTGACACGACGGTTGATGGGCTGGCAATGATCGCCAAGCTGGGCCGGCTCGCACCCTCCAAGCTCGGCGGCGGGGCCCTCGAAGGAGCGGGCCCAATCCGCCTGTCCCGGTCGAGTCGGCTGGAGGTGTTCACGATCAACGGCCCCGAGGAGGAGCTGGCACCTCGCCCGAAGTGCGCGCCGAAAAACGGCGGAAGGTCGCGTGAGGGTGGGCCATTTGGCCGCACTCTTTCCAGCAGGGCGACCGACCGGGGCCGAGGCGAGCACTCCAACGTGCCCCCCAGCCCCGCCCCGACCGCGGCCTCTGGTTGACCGCTGACCGCCGGCGTTGATGGTGGGCCTCGCTCCGCTCGACGTCACCCTACGTTTTTTTCACATGTTCACAAGCTGACCGAACCGCTCCATCACGCGATCGGCGATATCGACGGCGACGAAGTGGCCCCCGGGGACGAAGTGGGCCTCGGCGTTGGGAATCTGGCGGGCCAGGGCGTAGGCCATCGCCGGGGGGACGACGTCGTCGTCGAGGCCTTGCCAGAGGACGACGCGGCGGTCGGACGGCAGGTCGCGGAGTGGGAAACCTAGGTCGCGGTAGAGCCGAAGCTCCTGGGCGAGCCCCTCGGGCCCTTGTCGGGCGACCCGGAAGACCTGGTGGAGGTCGCCGAGGAAGAGGCGCCGGAGATCAGGGCGCCGGAACAGGACCCGGTCGGCCCGGCAGGACCCGGCGACGAAGCGGTCGAGGAACCCCTCGGGGTCGGCCTCGAATCGCTCGGCCCAGCCCTGGAAGGCCCGGACGGCCAGCCTGGGCCGCCGGGCCCCGATGGTCAGGGCCAGTCGGCGGGCGGTCGGCATCCCCCGGAGGGCCCCGCGGAGTCGCGTCGGCCCCATCCCGCTGAGGATCGCGGTCGGCCCGGCCCGGTGGCGGAGCCGGTGCAGGGCCGCCAGGGCATACGGCGTCCCTCCCGAGATCCCGATCAGGCCGAAGCGGCCGAGGCCCAAGGTCCCGGCCACGGCCTCGACGTCGGCCACCGAGTCGAGCGGGGTCTTGCGACGCTCGAAGTCCGATCGGCCGACGCCCGGCCGGTTGGGCGCGATGACCCGCAGGCCGCGCCGGGCGGCCTCGGCGGCGACGAAGCCGGCCTGATGGTGCGAGCCGATCAGGCCGTGGAAGAAGAAGAGCGGGAAGCCGCCGGGGTCGCCGTATTCGAAGACCTCCAGCCGCCTCCCGCCTCCGACCGGGATCATGTGCGAGCAGGTCGATTCATCGTTGGCGGCGGGCCCGGCATCGGTCGAGTGCATTGCGGGATGGGGTCACGTCGAGTGGCTCGGGCGGGGGGGCCCCGCCCGAGGGGGTCCGGATCAGCTCGACGCGGCGTCGCTGGTCGGGTCGTAGAGGGCGGGATCGTCGCCGTTGCCGTTGGCCTTGGCTTCGGCCTTGGGCTCGGGTGCGGCAGGGGCGGGGGTCGGGTCGACCTTCCACCACTGGTTCATCGGCGGCATCGGCATCAGGGGGCGGGGCTTCCGCTCGGGCTCGGACTCCGTCCCGGCTTCGGGTTCCGAGGGGTCGAACAGGCCGACGGGCTCGGATTCGGGTTCGGGTTCGGGTTCGGGCTCGGCCCGGAACTCGGACCTGGGCTCGGTGGGGGCGGTTACGGGCTCGGGCTCGGTTTCGGGCTCCGGCTCGGGCTCGAAGTGGGGCGGCTGGGGCTTGGCGAGGAGCTGGGCCTTGACCTTGTCGAGCCACTCCCGCTCGGGCAGGCCGTAGGGGCGGAACTTCTCGGTCTTGCCCTGCTCCTCGTTGAAGAAGAGGGCCCGGTTCTCGCCGAGCCGGCCGGCGGCGGGGGAGTCGATCAGGGAGCTGGAGTCGTTGACCGACATCTGGAAGAGGATTCGCAGCTCGAACTCGCCGGCGACGTTCCGCTCGAAGGTCCGGTTGAGGTTGCCGACGGTGTCGCACCAGCAGAGGACGTGGATGCCGAAGTTGGGCCCTTCGCGGAGGATGCTGGTGATCTGCTTGGTCGGGCTGGGCTTCTCGTCCTCGCCGTACTTGGAGGAGAAGCCGTAGTCGTCGTCGGACTTGCGGAGGTCGCGGAAGCGGGCGAGGTCGTAGATCGTCAGGTAGATCGAGGGGTACTCGCCCTGCTCGTCGGACTGGCGGCGGGTCAGCTCCTTGGCGATCTCGGTCAGGAGCGGGCCGAAGTCGCGCTGGTAGGCGACCTTGACGGGGTGCGGGAAGATCTCGGCGAGCCTGGGCAGCAGGCCGAGGTTGGGCGAGTCGGGCGCCGAGCCGTCGAAGATGTAGAACTTGGCCGCGTTGGCGGGCGGGTGGGGATTGTTGCCGGGGTTGCTGTGCTGGGTGGCCAGGCTGATCAGGGCCACCTGGAGGATGCCCAGCGCCGCCTCGTCCTGCTGGCCGATGACCAGGAGGTTGGTGCCGCTCTGGCGGCGGAAGGTGGCCGAGGTCGGGTCCTTGATGGCGATCGCGTCGCCGACGAAGGCGGTCGCGGAGCGGACCTCCTCGGGCCAGGTCGGCTCGGCCAGGGCCTGGGCGAGCAGGGGGTTGCGGTCGACGACGGCCGGCAGGTTCCCCTCGAAGACCAGTTGCGGGGTGTCGGGCATCAGGTCCCGATCGACCGCCATCTGGTACATCTCCTTGAGATACTCCTCGCGGCGGGTGTCGGAGAGCCAGACGACCTGGAAGATGTGGTTGCCGACGACCATGCCGTTGGCGTCGTTGTAGATCGCCTCGCCGGGGCGGGTCAGGAGCCGGGCGGCGGCGTTGTCCTCGGAGAGGATCAGGTGCGAGTCGGCCTCGGAGCACTGCAAGGCGATCCGGATGGCCATCTGGGCGATCGTGGTCCGGGCCAGGGAGTACGCACCGCCGAGGGTCTGCGACCCCAGGGTGACGTGGACGCCGAAGGCCCGGCCTTGCCGGACCAGGCGGTCGAGCAGCAGCGAGCACTCCTGGGCGACCTTGTCGTCCTCGATGAAGAACTCCTGGAACTCGTCCACCAGGAGCAAGATCCGCGGGAGGTGCTCGCCGGTGATCCGCCGGTAGCTCGCCACGTCCTGGGCGTTGACGACGCGGTACATGTCGCCGCGACGCTTCAATTCGACGTCGAGCCGCTGGAGCACGCTGAGGCCGAACTCGCGCTCCGACTCGACGGCGATCACCCGGGCGTGGGGCAGGGCGTGGGCGGCATAGGTCTTGAACTCGACCCCCTTCTTGAAGTCGATCAGGTACAGCTCCAGCTCCTTCGGGCTGTACATCAGGGCGGCGTTGGTGATCAGGGCGTGCAGCAGCGTCGACTTACCCGAGCCGGTCTTGCCGGCGATCAGGACATGCTGCGAGGTCCCCTTGCCGAGCATCAGGTTCTGGAACTTGGTCGCCCCGGCGCGGCCCATGGGGACGTCGACGGTACTCCGGCTGTCCCAGGTCCAGTACTTGTCGGCGGTCGGGGCGATGACCTCGAAGGGGACCTCGACGCGCTTGGCGGCCTTGGCGGCCTCGCCGGCGATCTTGACGATCCGGTTGAGCTCGGCGTCGTCGGGCGGGGCGTCGAGCTTGAGCGGGTACTGCTCGAACGGGCTGTCCTTCCAGGTGAACCGGCCGTCCTTCCAGACCAGGTTCATCGTGTTCGGTTCGAGGTCCTTGGCGAGCTGGCCGGTGGCGTTCTGGAGCTTGGTGTCGAGGCTGACCAGGACGTAGACCCCGCACCGGGGGCCGCTGCTGGCGATCGAGACCAGGCGGCGCTGGGCGACGTCGGAGAAGTTGGCCGGGTAGTTGGCCACGACCAAGACCCGGTAGGGCTCGGCGACCTCGCCGGCCATCGCGTTGTATTCCTCGATCGAGGCGTATTCGTTGCGGAGGTACGTCTGGATGACGTTCTCCATGTGCTCGGTCATGTCGAGCAGGCGCTGGTCGATCTGGGCCTGCTCGGTCCAGATCCGGCTGTTGACCATCAGCTCGTCGACATCCTTGAGGTTCATGAACGTCGAGAAGTTCTGGCCGAGGCCGACCGGGTCGATGATCGTGAAGCGGACCTTGCCCGGCGGGACGGCGGTGAGGAACCGGAGCATGGCGACCTGGAGGGTCTGCACGGCCGGGCCGCGTCCTTCGTCGTTGGCCTTGATCAGGAGCGAGATCTTGTCGGGGAACTGGAGGAAGGCGGGTAGGTCGAGCGAGTCGGGCGTGAGGGCCTTGAGCCGGGGGTCGGCCGGGATCGCCTGGGGGACCTGGGCGACGGGGACGCGGAACTCGCCGACGCGGAGGACCCCCGGCGACTCGCGGGGGGGGGTCCAGGGGTTCCAGGCCGGGTCATGCCAGGGGGGGAAGAGGCGGCGGTCCTCGGCGGCGACGGCCTCGATGTCGGCCTTGACGCCGCCGACGCCGGCGGCCCAGTCGGCGATCAGCTTGGCCCAGGCGGCGTCGTGGGCGTCCTGGCGGGCCTGGACCTCGGCGGCGTTGCTGTCGTCGAGCTCCTTGAGCTCGCGCTGGGCGGCCAGCTTGGTCCCGGCCAGGTTCTTGTCGTACTTCTCCTCGGCGGCGAGGGTGCTGGCCTCGTACGACTTGCGGGCCTCGGCGAGGGCCTTGGGGTAGCGGTCCTCGGCGGCCTTGGCGTCGGAGTCGCGGCGGGCCTCGAGCTCGGGCATCGTCTTGGCGAAGGAGTCGGCCGCCTTCTTGTTCAGGGCGTCTCGGCGGCGCTCGACCTCGGACCGCATCCGCTTGGAGGTCTCCTCGACCCAGGTGGTCGACCGGGCGGCCAGGTGGTCGGCGTCGGAGACGGCCTTGAGCATCGGGCCGGCGGCCACGGTGATCTGCTTCCTGGCCACCCCCACCACCGCCTGGCGGGCGACGAAGCCGACGACCAGGGTGGCCACCAGCGCGACGGCCGGGCCGATCATCCAGCCCAGGACCAGGCCGAGGCCGACGGCCAGGAGCAGGAAGAGGGTGACGCAGAGGAAGATGAAGAAGTCGAGCTTGACGATCGGCAGGATCGACAGCTTGGAGGCGCCGAAGTAGTTCTCGCCGATCCGGTTGGTCGCCTCGTCGAGCCGGGCGATCAGGTCCTCGTTGGGCGCGACCTCCGGCTCGGCGAGCGAGTCGGCGTCCTGGACGATGTAGCGGGCGTAGCTGGCCAGGTAGAGGTCGGCGGCCCCCCGGGCGTCGGCGAGGTGGTTGAGCGACTCTTCGAGCCGGCGCTTGAGCTGGTCGGCCTTGCGGTTGACCTTCTCGATGTTGGCGTCGTAGAAGGCGCTGGCCTCCCAGCCCCCTTCTTCCAGGGCGGTGTTGGCGGCCTCGCTCTCGACGGTGAACCGCTTCTTGGCGTGGGCGATCTTGGCGTCGCGGTCGGTCTTGGCGTCGGCGGTGGCCTTGGTGTAGGCGGCCTGGAGCGCATCGCGGACCGAGCCGATCTCCCCCTCGATGGCCTGGATCCGCGCGTCGCGCTGGCGGACGATCGCGGCGCGGGCGGCCTGGTACTGGCGCTCGGCGGCGGCGGTGGCCTTGGCGAATTCGAGGTCGAGCTTGGACTCGCGGCCGGCCCGCTCGATGGAACGAGCGGCCAGGTCCTTCAGGGCGTCGGCTTGGCGTTGGATCGGCGACGGTCCGGGCATCGGGTGGAGTCCAACACGGGTGGCGTTGCGGGCAGCGTTGCGAAGGTCGTCCGATCGGGCTTCGAGCTTCCTCTTCGACGAATGGCGGCTCGGGGGAGTTCCAGGGCGGGGGCGGAGGCCGCCGGGGCGATTCCAGCTTAGCTCGCCGGGCGAGCCGGGACGACGGCGGGGGTCAGTTGTCGGTGCCGCAGTCGCGCTTGACCTTGGCGGTGACCTCGGCCAGCTTGTCCATCCCGCGCACCGTGGCGTTGACCCGGGTTTCGAGCGGGCTGAGGTGGGTCGCTTCGAACTCCTTGGCGTTCTGGTCCTGCCAGTAGACCTTGGCGATCTCCCAGTGCTTGCGGAGGTTCTTGATCGCGTAGGTCAGCTTGGTCGAGCCCTCTTTGCTCATCGTCGGGGCCTCCCACTGGGCGGGTCGAGTCGGGTCGAGTTCGGGGATCTGCCGGGCTGGATCTCAGCTGTTGGCCGGCGAGGAGATCCGGAGATACTCGTCGAGGGCGTCGGCCATCCGTTCGAGCAGGCCCATGGCGTGCTCGAGGTCGCCGGTGAGCATGTCGCCGAGGGGCCGGGCCAGGCCGAGGTATTCGTCGATGGCGTGCTGGAGCACCGGCGCGGCCTTCTTGACGATCTCGACCTTCTCCTCGGCCGTCCGGAGCCGGGCCTGGGCGATCCGGACCTGCTCCTTGGCCTCGGTCTCGCCCGAGCCGGAGAGCTTCTTGCGGTGCAGCTCGCCGCGGATCTCGTTCATCTTCTCGCGGCGGCGCTTGACCTCGTTGATCCAGTAGAACTTCTGGGTGTGGTTGACCCACTCGCTGACCCGGCGGTTCTCCATCTCGACGGCGGTCAGGCCGGCCCGGCAATCCTCGATGAACGTGGCGAGGGCCTCGCGGAACTCGCGGAGGGCGTCGATCGACGTGACGCGTGCGGAATCGGCCATCGGAGGGCCTCCTCTTCGTCTTCGGTCCCCGGAAATCGGGCGCCAGGCCCGGATCGACCCCGCCCTCGAAGGCTCGGCTCAAGCCCTTCTCAAACTCAGCGCTGCTGGAGGTATTCCTCGACGCGGTCGGCCTTGCGGATCAGGAAGGGGACGTACTGGCTGCTGGCCTCGATGAAGCGGTTGATGACGATCAGGGTCTGCTCGAACTCCTCGGTGAACTTCTCCTGCTCCTTGTCGCGCCAGGTCTGGCTGAGCCCGGAGAGCTGGCCGTGGATGACGGCCATCTTGTTGTGCAGCTCGGTGTTGAAGTGGCGGAGGTTCTGGGCGAAGCGACGGAGCTCGGCCGGATCAACGACGGCTTGCGCCATGGCGGATATCCTTTCGACTCGACTCGAACGTGGAGGTGCCGCCAGCCGCCCGGGGTCCGGAGAGGATCGAAGCCGACCCGCAGGCGCAGGCGCAAGAATGGGGACGCCCGACCCCATCCACCTTAACCGCTCGCGGCGATCGCGTAAAGCGCCCGCATCCATGCCACTTCGGGGCCGAAACCGGGCAACACCATCGGCGCCTGCTTTCCCCCGAGGGCCGATCCGCCCTTCGCGTCAATCGAGGTTGACGACCTCCGACCCGGCCCGGGTGATCAACGCCCGGAGGATCGCCGGGGGGGTCGTCTCCTTGAGGAAGTGGACCGAACCGTCGGCGAACCCGACGTTGGCCCCGCTGGGGTGGAACGCATAGATCCCGGTCGAGTTGTAATCGTTCACGCCTTGCCCCAGGCCCGAAACGAGCCAGAGGAAATGGGTGCTGATCGCCCAGGCGGCCTGGTGGGTCTCGGAGCCAGTCCCGGGCCCGAAGGTTTCGATCAATCTCCCCTTGCCATAACGGTCGGGGCCGCCGGCCCGCTCGGCGACCAGGAGGGTGTTCGAGAGCCCGTCGGTGATGTCGGCCAGCATCGCCTTGCGATAGCTCAGGGAGACGCCGGTGGCCGGGTCGTAGGTCGGCTCGCCCCAGGGGCCGAACCGCATGTTGCCGAGATCGGTGCTCTTGGTCTGGGGCTCGACCTGGACGCCCGCAACGACCTCGTAATCGTTCCGGGCCGCGCTTCCGGCCTTCGCCACCGGGAACTGGTCGTCATTCCAGGCCAGGACATCGGGGTAATTTTGGGTGGGATTGCTCGACGACGGGCAGACGAAGACGGTGATCCGGATATTGATGGCGGTCTGATTCGCCGCGACCGTCGCGGGCAGGTTGATGTTGAGCTGCGCGTAGAGCGGCGACTGCTCGATCTCGGGCAGGATCGCCGTCCGCCAGGAGTGGAAGTGGAACTCGTCGATGCCCGACCGGGGCTGGGGGAGGAATCCGCCGTTATAGAGCGGCGGCAGGGCCTGCCCGACGCTCGCGTGCGATTGCAAGGCCAGGCCGATCTGGCGGAGGTGGTCCAGGCAAGTCGCCCGGCGGGCGGACTCCCGGGCGGACTGGACCGCGGGGAGCAGCACCGCCGCCAGCACGGCCACGATGCCGACGACCACCAGCACCTCGATCAGCGTCATCCCCGATCGGCCGCGAGGCGAGGGCGAGGGCATGGCAACGGACTCCCGATATGACGGCTGTCTGACCTATCCCTACATTTGTAAGGGAAGGAGTCAGACCTCGTCAAGTCCCTTGGCCAGGGCAGGACGATCGGTGCCGCCCCGCCTCAGGCCTTCGGGCCCGCCTCGACGGCCGAGACCCCGGGCAGGAGCGGCGTCGGATCGGCCGGCTTCGAGGCCCGCCGGACCTGGACCGGCCGGCCGGCGAGCCCGGCGATCGAGCGGCGGCGCCGTGCGTTGGCCCCGATCAGGGCCGACCGGCTCTGGATGGCGTGGTACAGCTTTGGCCCGGCGATGCTCCCGTACCTGTCGATATAGGACTGGAGCTTGGTCATGGCGATCGGCTCCCCATTGAGAATCGCGTAACCCTCGTTTCGACGCAGAGATAATACGCTCGCCGGGCCCCCAAAGTTCGCCCCAGATCGCCCGATCTGCCGCCCGCGACGGGGGCCGAAACCTCGCCGGCTCCGCGTTCCCCGGCGTGCCGCGATCCGGTATCATTGCCGGCCACAAGGAGGCCGCCATGCCGCACGCGATCACGCTCTCCGAAGTCGCCCTGTTGCAGTTTCGGCTCCACCTTCAGGGCGACTTCATCCGGGTGGATGATGCCAACCGAGAGGCGTACCGCGAATTGGCCAGGGCGGGCCTCATGATCCCCATGTCCGGCTACGCCAGCGGCCCGGAGTCGCATTATCGGCTGACCAAGGAAGGCTCGGACCGGCGATCGGAACTCCTCAACGACCCCGGACTGCATCCTTGATCTCCCTCGCCAACTCGCGGGCGGCCGGAGAAATCGGCAGGTCCGTTTCCGGCGCACGATCGATGGCCTCGTCGTGCGAGTGGCCGTTGCCTTCTTCGTATTCGTGAGCGATCCCGGCGTCCATCCGCGCACGAAGCGGGGCTTTCCGGAAGGCTTCGCCCGCCTGGGCGCCCAGGGGCAACATCAGATCGGGGTTGAGGAGGCCGGAGTCCAGGTTAATCCGCCCGGAGGGGTCGACGCTCCCTCCCACCTGCTCGTAGGGGTTGAAGGCACACCAGGCGATCCCGTGGCGATGGTCGCTCGACCCGATTCGGTCCGGGGGGAGGCCCAATTCCTCCATCCGCTCCGCCGCATAACGGTCGAGCACGTCGGCCCAGGCCAGGGAAAATTCGGTCGCGTGGTCGGCCGGATCGGTCGGTGGGGCGTCGGGCATGAAACCAGGCTATCGCATCGTAACGCCCCGCGCAAGCGGCCCGGCCGCCTCGTTGCGTGAACCCTCGAATCCTGCACCTCCAAATCGATCGGATGCCTTCGCCGCAGGCCGAATCCGGGCTTCAACCGGCATGAGATCGCGTGCCATCCGCCTCACCCGACGGCCCCGACCCGATGGTCGTGATCGAGCCTCGAGCGGGCCGGATTCGCGAGAATTTCCAAAGCTTGGCTCCGCTCGGACGTGTTCAGATTGTGGTGCGTCGAGGCCGACCACTCCGGAGGATCGGGACATGCGTACGATGGGGATCGCTCTTCAGCCGGCTCTGCTGGTGCTCGCGGCGATGGCGGCGGTCGGCTGTGCCGACAATCAGAGCACCGAATTGGCGGTGGCGAGCCGGGCCAACATGGCGTTCGGGTCCGCCCCGCCGGCAGCGGAGAAGGCCGCCTCGGAGGCGGCCGATCCGTCGGCGACGGCGGGGCGGAAGATCATCTACAACGCCCACGTCGACCTGGTCACCGAGGACCTCGGCCTCCTCGATTCGACGCTGGCGAAGCTGATCGCCGCGCAGAAGGCGTATATCGCCGATTCCGAGCGGACGGGCTCCGCCGGTTCCTCCCGGCGAGGGATGTGGAAGGTCCGCGTGCCGGTCGAGGGCTACGACGCCTTCGTCAAAGGGGTGGTGGCGCTGGGCGAGCTGGTCAGCGTCAAGGCGGATTCGCAGGACGTGAGCGAGGAGTATTACGACCTCGACGCCCGCCAGTTGGCCAAGAAGGTCGAGGAGGCGCGGCTGCTCAAGCACCTCACCGAGTCGACCGGCAAGCTGGAGGACATCCTCGCGGTCGAACGCGAGCTTTCTCGGGTCCGGATCGAGATCGAGCGGATGCAAGGGCGGTTGAGGGCCCTGGCGAACCTCACCTCGTTGGCCACCGTGACCGTCACGGCCAGCGAGATCAAGGGGTATGTCCCGCCCCAGGCCCCGACCCTCGCGACGCGGATCGGCCGGACGTTCGCCGACTCGGTCGACTCGCTCCGCCAGTTCGGCGAGTCGCTGCTGCTCGCCTGCGTCGCCTGCGCGCCGTGGTTGCCGATCATCGCCCTGGGGCTGGGGGCCTTCGCCTGGATCGCCAGGCGAGCGGCGACGCGGTACAAGAAGGGCGTCCGGATCGATGCTGTCCCTCCTTCGAGCACGCCAGCCTAGCCCCGAAGACTCCGATGCCCTCGCCGGGAGTCGAACCCGGCCTTCGACCTTCGCAGGGTCGCGTGCCATCCGCCACACCCCGAGGACTTGTGCTGGCCGCTCCGGTCGGCGGCGGTGAAGATCAGGGTACCCGGGGGGAGTTGAACCCACCGCCGCGAGGTCCACAACCTCGCGTGCTGCCGTTACACCACGGGCACCATCGATGCGAACTTCCGGGAGCGGGAGCGGAAGGCGAGGGATTCGAACCCTCATGCCCCCTCGAAGGGGGCGCACTCATTAGCAATGAGGCCCGGCCGAAGCCGTATCCGGCTGCCTTCCGTCGTCGCGAGGGAACGTCGAGGGATTCCAGGCCTCGGACTCGAACCGAGAATCCAGCCTTATGAGGGCCGGCTGAGCACCTGCCCGCCTGGTTTCTGGGGAGTAGCCGGGGGGAGAGTCGAACTCCCACGCCTTGGGGGCTCGGGCACCTGAGGCCCGCGTGTCTACCGTTCCACCACCCGGCCATCGGATCGGATCAACGAACACGAACGAGAGAGTGCGTCGGGACGGAGTTGAACCGCCAGGTCCCGGAGGAGCGTGCTCTACAGGCACGGGGGCCCACCAATGCCCAGTCGACGCATCGAGATTCGCGAGCATTTCTCCATTCCGGAGGCTGGAATCGAACCAGCGACCTCCGCGTCCAGGGCGCGGCGTCGCGACCAGCGGCAACCACTCCGGATCGTCCAGCGGAAGGAGAGGGGGTCGAACGGCTCATCGCTCGGCCGCGTTCGAGGCGGACGCCGAAGCACCGGGGGCAGGAATCGAACCTGCGGGCTCCTCCTTAACAGGGAGGCGCGTGAACCAGCTCACGCCGCCCCGGTCTGCATGCGAACATATCCGGGTGATCGAAGCGGCCAGCGGGAGTCGAACCCGCACTTCCGCCTCGGCAAGGCGGCAGGCTCCCGCTACATCATGGCCGCGTCGGGCGGGGGGATCGACGGATCGAGATGATTTCGATCCCCGTCCGCGTCGCACATCGAGGCAGACGCGGCGGGGCGGGTCGAAGTTCGCGCGGAGATCGCGATTTTCTGGCGACCGTCAGGCCGAGAGGGCGCGGACGGCGTTGCGGAAGATCCGGAGGCCGTCGGCCTCGCGGTCGAGGCCCAGGCGGGTCCAGCGGGGGTGGTGGAGCGGGTCGACGAAGCGCTCGGGGTGGGGCATCAGGCCGAAGACCCGGCCGGTCGGGTCGCAGAGGCCGGCGACGGCGCCCGGGGAGCCGCCGGGGTTGGCCGGGTAGGCCGAGGAGGGGAGGCCGTCGAGCCCGGCGTAGCGGAGGACGACCTGGCCGGCGGCTTCGAGCCGGTCCAGGGCCGAGGGGTCGGCCAGGACGAACTTCCCCTCGCCGTGGGCGACGGGCAGGTCGATCGGGTCGGCGGAGTCGAGGAACGGGCAGAGGCCGGGCGTCGGGCTCAGGCGGACCCAGCGCGATTCGAAGTGGCCGGAGTCGTTGAAGGTGAGGGTCGCCGGCCCGGCCCCGGAATCCGGGCCGGGCAGGAGGCCGGCCTTGACCAGGACCTGGAACCCGTTGCAGATCCCCAGGACCAGGCCGCCGCGGTCGAGCAAGCGGGCGAAGGCGTCGCCGAGGACGGTGCCCAGGCGGGTCGCCAGGATTCGCCCGGCGCCGAGGTCGTCGCCGTAGGAGAAGCCGCCGGGCAGGGTGAGGACCTGGAAGGCGTCGAGCGTCCCGGGCTCTTCGACGACCCGGCCGACGTGCCAGGTCTCGACCGCGGCCCCGGCCAGCTCCCAGGCCCGCGCGGTCTCCTCGTCGCAGTTCGTCCCGGGCGCCCGCAGGACCAGGACGCGAGGCATGGCCATGGGCTCAGTAGTTCCCTTCGTGCTGGGCCGAGGTCGACTGGTAGCCCATGTTGGGGTAGTCGGGCTCGGCTCGGTAGGCGAGGTTGCGGCGGATCAGGTCGGCCTCGTACACCTGGACGACGAAGTCGGCGGCGATCTTCAGGCGGGACGACGCCCCCTTGGTCGGGAAGTCGGCCGGGGCCCCGCGGCGGAACTCGGCCACGCCGACGTGCTTGGACCGCCCCTTGACGTAGTTGATGCCGGGGATGCCGTCGGCGTCGCCGGAGATCAGGATCGCGATGTCGTAGGTCTCCTGGAGCGCGACCATGTCCACCGCCAGGCTGGTGTCGAGCCCCTTCTCGTTGAGCGTGTGGTGGAGCAGGTCGACCTTCCAGTGCCCTTCCTGGCGGATCTCGACGAAGTCGGTCGCCGCCTGCACGCCGTGGTAGAACCGCTTCTTCCGCTCCAGGGCCCGGCGCTTGTTCTCGTACCAGTCGCGGGTCTCGGCGAAGCAGAGGCTCCAGGCCTCGTCGTTGCGGCGCTCGGGGCTGAGGTCCGGCATCCGCCGCATGATGTCTTCGAGGTAGCTGTCGCGGAGCCTGGGGTTGAGCTCGAACCTTGAGCGGAGCCGGGCCTCGGCCTTGGGGTCGTTCAGGTCCCACTCGTCCATCTTGCCGACGACGTACCAGTAGATCCGCGAGTGCTGGGCCGAGGGCCAGGGGGACCCGTCGGCGAAGGTCCGGCCCCAGTACTGGACGCTCTGCTCGAAGACGTGGCGATAGAACGAGCCGTAGTCGTCGACCCGCAAGTTCAAGTGCTTCAGCACGCCATCCAGGTTGGAGCCGTCGACGAAGGTAACGAAGCGGAGCATCGATCTTTCCTTTTGTCTGCGTTTATTAGTCGGACAAACTTCGGGACGAGGCGGGAAACTTCCGTGCCCGTTCACCAGCGGAGCGGGGCCTGCCAGGCGGCTTTCAGGGCGGACAAGGGGGCATCGATCAGGGGGACGGGCGACGAGTCGCGGATGATCAGACGCGGGGCCGAGGTCACGGCGCCGACGCCGCCCAGGGGGAGCGAGTCGAACAACTGCTGGACGGCGGGGACGTCGCCCGGCCGGACCTCCAGGAGGAACCGGGACGGCGACTCGGAGAACAGGAAGGCGGCCGGGTGGGCGACCCCGGCGTCGCGAGGCAGGCCCTCGACCGACGCCTCCACGCCCAGGGCCCCGGCCATCGCCATCTCGGCCAAGGCGACGGCCAGGCCCCCTTCGCTCAGGTCGTGGCAGGCCCGGACCAGGCCGCGGTTGATGGCCTCGTGGACGGCCCGGAAGGTCTTGGGGGCGACGTCCAGGTCGACCCGGGGGACGCGGCCCCCCTCCAAGGCCCGGGCCATCGCCCAGTGCGACCCGCCCAGCTCGTCGCGGGTGGTGCCGGCGATCAGGACGATGTTGCCGGCCTCCTTCAGGTCCATCGTGGTGCACTTGCGGACGTCGGGCACCTGGCCCATCGCGCTGATCAGGAGGGTCGGCGGGATGGCCAGGCTCATGCCTTCATGCGTGTATTCGTTGTTCAGGCTGTCCTTGCCCGAGATGAACGGCGTGCCGTAGGCGAGGGCGACCTCGCGGCAGGCCCGGGCGGCCATGACGAGCGAGCCGAGGGTCTCGGGCCGCTCGGTGTTGCCCCAGCAGAAGTTGTCGAGGATGGCGATCCGACTCGGGTCGGCGCCGACGGCCACGACGTTGCGGACGGCCTCGTCGATGACGCAACCGGCCATCGCGTGGGCGTCGAGCAGGCCGTACCTCGGGTTGATCCCGCAGCCGATGGCCAGGCCTCGGTTCGAGCCGGGCACGGGCAGGACGACCGAGGCATCGCCGGGCCCGTCGCCATGCTCGCCGACCAGGGGCTTGACCACGGTCCGGGCCTGGACCTCGTGGTCGTACTGGCGGACGATCCACTCCTTGCTGCACACGTCCCAGGCCGAGAGGATCGCCGCGAGGTCGCCCCCGTAATTCCGGTCGGCGGGCAGGGGGATCGGCCGGTCGGGCGACGGGGCATACTCGGCCCGGCGGACGACGTCGGGCCGGCCGTCGTGGAGGAAGTGCATCGACAGGTCGCCGACGACCTCGCCGCGATAGCGGAGCGTGAGCCGGCCGGAGTCGACGAACCGGCCGAGGTCGGTCGCCTCGACCCCTTCGGACCGGCAGAGGTCCTGCAAGGCCTCCCAATGCTCGGGGGGGACGGCGAGGACCATCCGCTCCTGCGCCTCGGAGATCCAGATCTCGGTATACGACAGCCCGTCGTACTTGAGCGGGGCGCGGTCGAGGTCGACCTCGGCGCCGAGGTCGGCCCCCATCTCGCCGACGGCGGAGGAGAAGCCGCCGGCGCCGCAGTCGGTGATCGAGCGGAAGAGGCCGCGGTCGCGGGCACGGAGGACGACGTCGAGGACCATCTTCTCGGCGATCGCGTTGCCGATCTGCACGGCGCCGCCGGAAATGGACTCGCTCTCGCCGCTCAATTCGACCGAGGAGAACGTGGCGCCGTGGATGCCGTCGCGCCCGGTCCGGCCGCCGATGGCGACGATCCGGTCGCCGGCCCTGGCCGATTTCTCGGTCATCCCGCGGGGGAGGACGCCGACGGTCCCGCAGAAGACCAGGGGGTTGGCCAGGTAGCCGGGGTGGCCGACGAGGGCCCCGTTGACGGTGGGGATGCCCATCCGGTTGCCGTAGTCGCGGACGCCGGCGACGACCCCCTTCAAGATCCGCCGGGGGTGGAGCACGCCGGCGGGCAGGGAGTCGCCCGGGGTGTCGGGCGGGGCGACGCAGAAGACGTCGGTGTTGCAGATCGGCTTGGCGCCGAGGCCGGTGCCCAGGGGGTCGCGGATCACGCCGCCGAGGCCGGTGTTGGCCCCGCCATAGGGGTCGATCGCCGAGGGGTGATTGTGCGTCTCGACCTTGAAGCAGACGTCGTGCTCGTCGTCGAACCGGACGACGCCGGCGTTGTCGGCGAAGACGCTGACGAGCCAGTCGCAGCCCATCTCCTGGGTGGCGCCGAAGATGGTCCGCTTCAGGAGGTTGTCGATCACCTCGCCTTCGAACTCGATCCGGCCGCGGAGGGTCTTGTGCGAGCAGTGCTCGCTCCAGGTCTGGGCCAGGGTTTCCAGCTCGCAGTCGGTCGGCTCGCGGCCAAGCCCGGCGAAGTGGGCCTGGACCACCCGGAACTCGGCGGGGCTGAAGTGGAGCTGGCCGGCCTTGCTGATCGCGGCGAGCTCGGCCTCGGACTTCCCCAGGATCGGCACCTCGACGCGGGCGAAGCGGTACGCCGTCCCCTGGCCCAGCCGGTCGAACGGCAAGGGGCCGATCACGGCCTGCTCGACGGCGTCGTTGGCCAGGACCCGGGAGACGAGCCGGGGGAGGGCCCCGGCCGGCCCCTCGACCCGGTAGGTCCGGATCGTCCGGACGTCGTCGACGGCCAGGCCGAGGTCGCGGAGCAGGGCCAGGGCGCTCTCGGCCTCGGGGTCGGTCACGCCCGCCTTGGGCAGGACGTGGACGACGGTGCCCGGGCCTTCCGATTCGCCGAACTCGGTCGCCGGGCGGAGCCGGTGGCGCTCGACCACGGGGTCGACCAGGACGGCCCTCGACGCCTCGTCCAGCGCCCGGCGATCGACCGCACCCTCCACCAGGAAACCCCGAGCGGCGGCGACGGCCCAGGGGCCGGGCAAGCCCAGCTCGTCGGCCTCGGCGGCGACCCGACGTCCCGCGAGGTCGACCCGGCCCTCGGCCGGGTCGATTTGGAGGTGCCAGAGCATGGGGGCGGGATCGTCCTTTCCGGGACCGGACGGGGGAAAAACGGCCGGGCCCACCTCGGACCGGGCGCCGAGGGGGAGGCGATGCTCGGCGCCCCGCGGGGGCTCTCCCCGCGAGGTCGATTGACGGTCGAGTGTCGGTATTATGGAAAAAGCTTCGCCAAATTTCAAACCGGAAGCGAGCCGGGGCGGCGACTTCCGGGCCATCAGGCGTCGCGAGGCGGGGTCTCGAAGCGGTCGCGGTTGGCCCGGGCCTCGTCCCACCAGGCGAGCAGGGAGGCGGCGTCGTCGGCCTCAAGGGCGGCCCGGAATCGGGCCAGGTGGCCCTCGAAGGCGTCGAGGGCGTCGAGCACCGGGCGGCGGTTCTCGCGGAAGATCCCGGCCCAGAGCGCGGCATCGGCGCCCGCCACCCGGGTCCCGTCGCGGTAGGCCCCGGCGGCCAGGGGCAGCAGGTCGGGCGGGACCGAGGCCGCCAGCGCGGCGGCGACGGCGTGGGGCAGGTGGCTGGTCCGGGCCAGGCGGGCGTCGTGCTCGGTCGGGTCGACCTCGAAGACCCGGCAGCCCAGGCTCGACCAGAACGCCCGGGCCCGGTCGAGCCGGTCGGCCGGGGTCCGGGCGGTCGGCGTGAGGACGCAGGCGCGGCCGTCGAAGAGGTCGGCCCGGGCGTGGGCGACCCCTTGCCGCTCCGAGCCGGCGATCGGGTGGGCGCCGACGAACGCGGCCAGGCCGCGCGGGTCGGCCTCGACCGCCTCGACGATCCGTCGCTTGGTGCTCCCGGCATCGGTGACCAGGGCCGAGGCGGGCCCGAGGCGGCTCGCGTCGAGGATGTCGGCGACGATCCGGGTGACCGGCGTGCAGGCGACGACGACGTCGGCCCCGGCCACCCCTTCGGCCAGGTCGGTCGAGGGCTCGTCGATCGCCCCGAGCCGCCGGGCCTCCTCCAGCCGGGCCCGATCCCGGCCGACGCCCACCACGCGCCCGGCCAGCCCTCGGGCGCGAAGGGCCAGGCCGATCGAGCCCCCGATCAAGCCGACGCCGATGATGGCCACCGTCCCCGTTCGCTCCAAAGCCGCTCGGCCCCCCTTCGAAGTCGCATCCGGTCGTCGCGCGATCCGGCCGGATCTTACCCGGAATCGGCCGGTTTGTCGCCTCAGACCACGTCGAGGAACGGCTTGAGGACGGCGGCCATCTCGGCGGCGGACTTCCAGCGGGCGCGGGGGTGCTTCTCCAGGGCCTTGGCCAGGACCCGTTCGAGCCCTTCGGGCAGGTCGGGGCGGTGCGCCCGGAGGGGGACGGCGGGGTGCTCCAGGATCATGGTGTAGGAGTCGGCCCGGTTCGGGTTGAAGTTGTAGAAGGGGAACTGGCCGGTCAGCAGGTAATACAGGGTCGCCCCGGCGCTGTAGATGTCGGCGGGCTCCTTGGCGTCGCGGAAGTCGCGGATGTGGTCGGGCGAGATGAAGCCGCAGGAGCCGCCGATGTCCCCCTGGTGGGTCAGGCCGGCGAATCCGGCGTTGTCCCGGAAGCTCTTGGCCAGGCCGAAGTCGGACAGCTTGACCGAGGGGCGGATCGGCGGGCCGGTCACCAGGAGGTTCGACGGCTTGATGTCGCGATGCACATAGCCTTTGCTGTGCGCATGATCGAGTGCCATCATCAATTGCACGCCGATCCGGGCCCCCGCCGCCGCCGTGAGCGGGTCGGGCAGGGACTTGACCCAGGCCATCGCGTCCTTGCCGACGACGTGCTCCATGACGAGCTGGAACTGGCCGTCGAGCTCGAACATGGTGTGGAACGCGACGATGTTGGGGTGCCTGAGGTTCTTCAGGACGTCGAGCTCGCGCTCGAAGCGGAGCTTGGATCGCTCCGAGGCGGCGACCGAGGGGGTCATCATCTTGATGGCGACGGGCTGGTTGGTCGGCAGGTGGCGGGCGAGGAAGACCTCGCCCATCCCGCCGCCGCCGATCCGCTTCTCGATCAGATATTCCGAGTCGGTCGTGGGATATTGGCGGCGGTGGGCGATGCAGTCGTCGCAGAGCCAACTGATGCCGCTCTCGCCGGGCAGGGCGCTGATCGCCAGGTCCTGCGGGGCGGACCGGCCGCACCCCAGGCAGTGGAGCTTGGACTGGCCGTCGGCATGGGAATCCTCGACCAGGATGACGAACGAGCTTTCCCCCGCGCTGATCTCGTCGCCGTCGCGGAGCCGGACCGAGTCGACCCGGGTCCCGTTGACCTTGGTGCCGTTGGTGCTGCCGAGGTCGCGGAGGAAGCAGACCGGCGGGTTGAACTCGATCAGGAAGTGGTTCCGCGAGAGGAAGCCATCCTCGGGCACCGGGAAATGGACCTGGGAGGAGCGGCCGACCACGAACGTCTCGTGACGTTCGAACGCATACTCCATCCCCAGGTGGGGGCCGGCGGTGACCCGAAGGATCACGATCATCCGAGGCTCCGAGTTCTGATCGGGGGGGATCGCAGTGTAACGACCAGCTCGCCAACTTCGAAGAGCGAAGGGCCCACGGCCCCTTGCGAAGTCGAGTCGGGCGACCGCTCACCCGGCCTCGGCCTCCCCTTCGGCCTTGCCGGGGGCGTCCCGGCGGTTCGAGGGGGGGTTGGCCTGGGCTTCGGCGGCGATCTTCTTGAGCGACTGGTAGTCGACCTTGCCGGTGCCGAGCAGGGGGATGGCGTCGACCGCGATGAAGTCCTCGGCGGCGGGCAGGGCCAGGCGGGACAGCCCGCCCGAGGCCAGCGCCTTGCGGCAGATCTCGGCCGGGGACGCCTCCATCGGTGCGTGGATCACGACCACGCGCTCGCCCCGCTTGAGGTCCTTGACGGCGACCGCCGCCAGGGCGGTCGGTTCGAGGCCACCGGCCAGCTTCAGGGCCCGCTCGACCCCGTCGAGGCCGACCATCTCGCCGCCGATCTTGGCGAACCGGGTGATCCGGCCGGTGATCACGAGGAAGCCGTCGGGGTCGAGGTGGCCGATGTCGCCGGTGGCGTAGAACCCCTCGCGGAGGACCTTGGCCGTCGCCTCGGGGTTGTCCATGTACCCCGCCATGATCTGCGGCCCCTTGACGAGGATCTCCCCCTCGGCGCCCCTGGGCAGGTCGGCGTGGGGCGGCTCCAGGCCGATCGTCTTGACCGTCGTCCCCGGCAAGGGCCGCCCGACCGTCCCGTGCCGGTTGCCGGCGACGACCCGGCCGTCGGGCAGGGTCACCTCGAAGGGGACGTTCACCGCCGCCACCGGCGACATCTCGGTCGTCCCGTATCCTTCCAGGGGGTCGACGCCGATCGTCCGGACGATCTCGTCGAGCGTCTCGGGCTGGAGCTTCTCCGAGCCCAGCAGGAGGTGGACGATGTGCCGGAACTGCTCGGGCTTGCGCTTGATGTAGAGCCCGGCGAACGTCGGCGAGGCCGGCAGGAGCGTGATCTTGTGCTCCTCGCAGAGGTTGCCGACGATCTTGGCGTCGAGCGGGTTGGAGTGGTAGACCACCTTCTTGCCCAGCAGGAGGATCGTCCAGATCCCCACGGTGTAGCCGAACGAGTGGAAGAAGGGCAGGACCCCCAGGGACACCACGTCGAGCGGGTCGAGCCGGAGGTGATGCCGAATCTGGTGGACGTTGGAGAGGACGTTGCCGTGGGTCAGGACCACCCCCTTGGGGTCGCCGGTCGAGCCCGAGGTGAACATCACCGACGCCGTCGCCTCGGGCCGGTCCCCGCGGAGCCCCGGCAAGAACGAACCCAACGCGGCCACCGGGACGACCCTGGCCATCAGCACGGCCCAGGCCTTGTCGACCGCGCCGACCTTGGCGGGCATGTCCTCCAGGTGGACCAGGGTCCCCTTGGGGATGAGCTTGAGCTTCTCGACCACCTTCCGAGCGGTGATGACCTGGCGGATCTGGCAGCGGTCGACCGCCGCGTCGATGACGGCCTGGCTCCCCGAGTAGTTCAGGTTGATGGGGATCTTGCCGATCAGCATCAGGCCGATGTTGACCACCGCGCCCGCGACGCTGGGCGGGACCATGACGCCGACGTAGGGCTCGGGCCCGAGCTCGCGGCCCAGGGCCCGGCCCAGGGCGAGGGCCCGGGTCAGGGCCGAGCCGTAGGTCAGGCTGGCCTTGGTGCTGTCGGCCATCGCGTCCTTGGACCAGTTCGCCCTGGCGGTGTGGAGGAACGCCCTGGGCAGCGACGTCCAGTGCGAGGGCAAGGGCGGCAGCGCGACGTCGGGCGCGGCCGGGGCGGCCCCGACGTGCCTCTCGGTGATCGTTACGCTCATGGAGATCGCTCGCGATCCGTCCCCGAACCGGGGACGAGAATGGGGACGGAGGGACATCAAGGCCCGGCCGAGACCGATCCATGCCAATCTATAGCGGGTGAGGCGTCCAGGCAATCGGATCGGCAAAGGAGTTCGGATCGATCGGGGCGTCGCCGGCGACGCTCGGACCCGCCCGGCCCTCCCCCCGGGCGGGGGGGGGCCTTCGTCGCGGCGGGGGTGGCCTAGATCCTTACATCGGTCGGGGGTGCGGCGTGACTTTCAGATCCGGGCGTCGAGCCGGGCGGCGGCCGGCAGGGCGAGGTCGATGTAGCGCCTGGCCTCCTCGGGCGTGGGGGCCTTGCTCACCTCGTCGAGCCCGGCGACCCGGTCGCGGATGGCCCGGAGCTGCTCGACGAGCTTGGCCTCGGGGCCGGCGAGCCAGCCCCGGCCGACGAGGGACTTGATGGCGTCGACGGCCCGGTTGGGCAGGGGCCCCCTGCGGTCGCCGAGCCGGGCCGAGGCGGCCAGGAGGGACCGGCCGACCTCGTCCCAGGCGCCGAGCATGGCCTCGCGCGGGGATCGGGCGGCGATCCGCTCCAGGGCCTCGGCCCCCCGGGCGCTCGGGGGGACGATCGAGGCCACGACGACCCCGCCGATCTCGCCGATCATCGAGCCGGCCAGCTCGACCGGCTCGCCGTTGCCCAACTCCAGGACCACCCTGGGCGCCGCGACCGGCGCGATCGTCTTGGCCAGCGTCTCGGCCTGGTGGAGGTCCTCGTGGAATGTCATCTCGAAGTCGCGATACTTCACCTGGCCGACCCGCCCCAGGGCGAGCCTGACCTCGTGGCGGAACAGGTACGCGATCAACAGCGAGGCCAGGGGCCAGGCCATCACGGCGAGCAGCGGAATCACTTCATTCAAGGCGGCACCCTCTTCCCTTGGCCCGGGGTCGTCGGCCCGGGCCGGACCGTGCTCCTCTCGGCGAATTCTGGGCGCGAGATCGGCCCTCCCTAGATAACATCCCTTTTCCGGGGGGGGGCTTAGCATGCGAACTAGGCATTCCTGGCGTAATTCGCTCCCGGACACGAACCGCTGATCGGCGACGTTGTTTCTCCTCACCGATCTCGCGATGCGCCGGTCGTCCGATCGAAATCTCGAGAAATAATTCGGCGGCCTGTTGACACGCGGCATGCCTCCTTGGTGATATCCATGCATTCCTACGAAGAACGACCATGCCAAACGTCAGAAGCCGGAACTTTTGGGGCGACCCGAAAGGTACCGACGAAAGGGAACACCAAGGAGCAGGGACATGCTGATCGACATGCGTGGTTTGCGGCCGCTCAAGCCCCAAGTCGTCGCCATGGAAGTCCGCAACCTGGTGTCGAGCCTCATCGTCGATCTTAGAGGCTATCCGGCAAAGAGTTCGTTGTCATGTAAGCACTTGTGGCAACGAACTTATTAGTTGGCTTGGAGCAAGCCCCCTTCAAACAAGATCGAAGTCTCTGGAATCGCCGTTCGTTGATGAGACGTAACCCGTTGCTACTGAAGAACAAGGTTGCCGGATAGCCTCTCACCTTCGCGGAATCCCCGACCGCCGTGAGGTCGGGCCCTTCCCGGCCGGGCGGCCAACCCACCTCCGGGTCGGTCCGGTCCAGGCCAACTCCGATCTCCGATGGGGCCTTCGCGCCATCGCAACGTATCTCTCCAATTGCCATGCAACCCTCAATCGTCGATTCGACGACGATCGTTCCGGCTCGTGGGGATGGGGCCCTCGCGAGAGGCATCGCGACGACTGGGACGGTAGCGAATTCCTCGACGACGCCAAGGGTCATCTCGATCGGGGGCGGAGTGGGCGGAGTGGCCGGGCCGACCGGGCGGCCATCGGCATCGCAGCCGTCGCTCAAGGGCCTGGGGTCCTCCGATCGGAGCGGGATGATCCGCCCGATGAGCCCCCCTCCGGCGCCTGCCGCGAATCCGGCGCAGTTCGCCCCGGCGCCGGCAACGGCCGCCGCAAGCCAAGGCGCGGGGTCGCCCACGACCGAGCCCGCGTCGGCTCCGCAGGCGGTCGGGTCGGGAGGCGGTGTCCAGCCTGCCGCTGGTAGCGGTGGAGGCGGCAGTGGCAGCGGGGGAGGTGGCACCCCGACCACGGTTTCGCTCCACCAGAGCGGTGACAGCCTTGGCTATACCGATCCGAACGGCAATGCCTTCAACCAGATCGGCGGGCTGGAGGATATCGCTTTCGGCGCCAACTTGGTGCCGGTCACCAACGTCAACTGGTCCGTCGAGATCTCCGCCTACTCCGGCCTCGCCCCAACGCCGCCGAACCACTCGGGGGAGAATGCGCAGTACCTAGCGGATTGGAGCACCGGCAATCAAGACACGGGCAAGTTCTACTGGCCGGAAGATCCGGGGACCTATACCATCTTGGCGGGCGTCACCTTCCAGGGTGGCGGGACGGCCACGGGGAGTATGACCATCACGGTCCAGGCACCGACGCTCAACACCTTCACGGATACCTATCAAGGCGTCACCAAATACAACGTCAAGGTCGCGGGCGGTGGCCAAGCAGCCAATTTCGTCAACGCCTTCGATGATGGCACTACACACAAGGAAGGCAACGTCTTCAACGCCTCGATCTCGACCTCCACGTTGAATTCGAACCTGCCCGCGTCTCAGAGGCTATCCGGCAAAGAGTTCGTTGTCATGTAAGCACTTGTGGCAACGAACTTATTAGTTGGCTTGGAGCAAGCCCCCTTCAAACAAGATCGAAGTCTCTGGGATCGCCGTTCGTTGATGAGACGTAACCCGTTGCTACTGAAGAACAAGGTTGCCGGATAGCCTCTCAGTACTATTATCTGCAAACGGTCGTTCCTTATGAAGAGGACGATGACTCCGATGGTCATGTCGTGACATATACGCCGCCCTCTTCTACCCCCATGTTAGATGATGGCGGGGGGGGCCAGCAGGTTTACATGGGAATAACAAGCCCGCAGATCCCGGCCGGTCAGGCCGGACCGATCCCGCTCCCATCCGTATCCGACAGCCCGCGCTTCAGGACGACGGCCGCCGATCTGACCGCGTTCAATAACGTGCAAGCATATTTGAACAAGGTTATCATCAGTGGATCGTTCGTGATGTATGTCGTGATGCAACCGCCCTCTGGCATCCCCATCGCCATCGGCCAACTTTCGTGGAAGTATGGCTTCACGGCAACATACGGTGGTGGCGCTTACAACGACGCGGCGAGTTGGGATCTCACGGCGACGTCGCCCGCCTATCCCGCTGATGGTAACAACTGGAGTTTTGCAAACCGTCAGGTGAGCCCCAATTGGGCCACGATATGACCGACGGGGTGGTTCTTCTCGGTGACTTGCTCGATCGCCCAGGTCAAGGTCGTTCGCAGCGACTCCCGGATCATTG
>JAABUQ010004270.1_pt1 | contig 24607 bp, 32 predicted proteins | sample 5560001 | NCBI WGS metagenome assembly JAABUQ01 (sample SAMN10711888, study PRJNA513371) | rock metagenome | isolation source: Antarctica rocks | place: Antarctica: Victoria Land, Finger Mt nord | collected 2015-12-18
GCGGCGGCTTGGTTCTGGCTATAGGCGTAGTTGCGCACCATCTCCACGACGGAGCCGAGCGCGACTTCGTAGTCGCCGATCAGGCGCGTGTTCTCGCGGTTTTCCCGTGAGAGGGTGGAGATGGTGCGGTGGGCGGTGTGGAGCTGGTGGGTGAGGGGGGGTGAGGGGGGGGAGTGGAGGGAGGGGGGGGAGGTGCGGGCCTGGTGGGGGGGGGGGTTAGTGATACCGCTGCGGGAAGTTGTGGATCTTGATCGGAAAAAAGACGCAATAGTATCGAAAAACCTCGAGCCCATTTCTTCCCCCTTTATCCGGTCACCGTATGAAGGGAGGAAACACTCACAGCCAGCTCCTCCGCCCCCTCCACCACGCCCCTCGTCCTCTCCCGGTTTTCCCGCAGCACCTCACTCAGCTCCAGCACCTTCTGCCACAGGAAACTGACATCCATCTGCTGTCCCGCGTTCATCGGGCCCATCCCCGCTCCTATACCATTGCTCCCACCTGCCGCCCCTCCAATGCCGTTGGTAGCCCCGTTCATTCCTCCGCCTCCGCCGCCGTTGATCTGCTGCTGTGGCTGTTGTGGCTGCGAACGGGGGATGCTGGAGCCGGTGGAGCTGGTGGGGGTGTGGTTGCTTGGGTTGGGGGTGGAAGTGGAGGTCGAGGTGGAGGAGGGGTTGTCGAGGAAGGAGGGGAACATGTTGGTGTTTGTGATGGTTATTGAGCGTCTAGGTTTGTCTGGGACATTGTTGTCGGAGGAAGAGGGGATAGAGGTAGCGGTGTCGAGGGAGAGGGGGGTGTCGTCGAAGAGTGTGAGATCGGTTTTGCTTCGGGAGGGCTTGGGGAGTTGGGCGCCATCTTTAGGGTTAGAGGAGTAGGGTAGAGCCGTTGTGTGGAGGGCGCCGGTGGAGAGGCGGAACATTGCTTTGGGACGCTGGACGGTGAGGTATTCGAGAGTGTTGAAATGTATTGATTTGAGTGGACTCGAAAATGATCTATGCTTCGCTTGTTTTCTGCAATGGTGGTTTGTTTTCGTGGAGTCCCTTCCTTGCGCAGCATAAGAGCGACGCCCGCGAGGAAAGAGCTCCTGATTCTTATACTTCCTGTCAACGAGCAAACATCGCTAGAACTCGTAATCACGGCCACTCTTACGTCTCGTAGAGATTTGATATCTGTAGATGTTATATATAAAGACGCTATGAAAGATACTACACAACCGGAACTATGCAATCCAGAACCAAATCCTCTCCAGCAGATTCCTGGGAACCCTCGTAGGCCAGTGTGCATCCGCAGCATCCAACGCTGCCTTTCCAGTGAACAGGTCCGCCTCTGCCGGCTTGACGAAGCTCGTCCTCTTGAAGACTTTCCAGAACACAAACAACACCAGATAGATCGGAATCCCGATGTACGCGGTTATGAAATCATTGATGGACCAGGGTTTGAAGACGTAGAAACCGTTGAAGAGGGTGATTAAGGCGAAGAAGAAGAGAGCGAAGTATGCGGTGAAGGGCTGGAAGGGCGATTTGAAAACGAGAGTGTTGCGGTCAATGCCTTGAGCTTTCAGAGCCTTGTGGAATTGGATGTATGCAATCGAGACGCTCATCCAGGTGAAGAGGTTGGCGATGGTGGTCAGGTTTTGGAACCATTCGAAGACAACGTTAGCGCCAGAGGAGCAGGACAGGTAGGTCAGGAGGGAGATGGACGCGGTAACGATGATGCAGTAGATTGGGACCCCCCTGTTTCGAAGTTAAGCAGAGATCTCTATATTATGTCAACTTGGACGTACCTCTTTGTGCACTTCAGGAACATTCTTGGGGCCTGTCCATTCTGGGCTAGAGCGTACAAGTATCGACTTCCAGTGTAAAGGAAAGCATTGGCGGAGGAAGTAGCCGATGTCAAGATGACGGCGTTGATGATGGAGGGCAATGCGGGTACACCGGCACGATAGACGGCAATGACCCATGGCGAACGAGCACCTCCGGGAGCCCCACTCTTGATGGCACCGAGCAATCTTGGCTCGTTGTACGGGATTAGGACGCCGATGGCAAGGGAGCCGAGAACGTAGAAGAACAGAATACGCCAGAAGACACGGCGAACTGCCTTGGGGATGTTGTGACGTGGGTTCTCTGCCTCACCAGCAGCAACCGCAACCATCTCCACACCGCCGTAAGCGAAGGCAGCATTGACCAATGTCGAGAAGAGACCGAGGAAACGGCCAGTCGAGCCAGTACTGACATATTCCTTCATGGCACCTGGGTTCTTCCAGTAACGGAAACCAAGACGGTCGTGGGTAGGCCCTCCACCAAGATCAATGATGAACGCGAAGATGATCAGTCCAACGATGGTAAGAATCTTGATACTGGCAAAGCAGAACTCAGCCTCTCCATAGATCGAGACTGCAAATATATTCAAGCAGATGACGAGGACGATGATCAGCGAGATCCAAGCTGCGACGTTGATACCAACGGCTCCGTTCTAAAACTGGATGACGACCGAAGCCGCCGAGATTTCCGCGCACAGCGTGATGGCGGATTGATACCAATTATTCCAGCCCACAGCGAAGCCCATCGCAGGATCGACGTAACGAGCGCAGAATTGAGGGATGGCTCCTGGTAACGGTAACCAGGTAGCCATCTCGCCCAAAGACTGCATCATCGCGAAGATGGCGACACCAGTAAAGGCGTATCCCAGAAGGATACTGAGAGGACCGGCTTTGGTGAAGGCTCGTCCAATACCCAAGAAGAGACCAGTACCAATGGTCCCTCCGAGGGCAATGAATTGAATGTGGCGAGATTTCAGGCTGGCCGGTCTGTCAGCCTACCACTTTCGTTCATCTGTCTCGCAGAATCGACCTACCCACGACTCACGTATCCATATTCCTCAGCGGACGCTAGATCACCGTACATATCCGCCGCCTCGCCGATTCGAATACCCTTCTCCTCCACGACCCTTGAGGGGTCTCCCATGGGAGGCGACTCATTGCTGTACTTCTCCGCCGCATACGCGGGCTCCTTGGAATCCATAATGACGAAGACTCGCAGGCACTTTCAGTCCCGTCGACACAATCAAACGGATGAAAGAGACAGTGCGACGAAAAAGCGGGCAATAGGAATGCTGCCCCCTTAAGCGAGATGGTGATCGTTCTCGAGAGGATGGACCTAGCACCGTACCGGTAGGGTGTAGTGATCCTGTACTCGAAGGCGAATGGGATGGCCGATCTGCACAGTCACGAGGGGAGTTGTTGATGTACTTATACAGCAAGGCACGGAAGATGCGCCTGTAAACCAGACGGACGGGCTCGCTATCAGCAGGGTCGCAAACAAGCCAAAGCGTGACTTGATTCCTTCTTGGAAGCTAGGTTATCAGAGGCAGGTCCGGTGTGCCTTCCAACTCGAGTGGACGCCTCAGCATCGTCACTCATTCGTCAGGCCAGTGAACAGACAATTCGTATCATGACTGGACCAATGGGGAGAATCCAGTCAGCCAGTTGGAGTGCCCATCAGTGGCCTGACACACCAAGGGGCGAGCCAGCCTTCAAGCTGCTTATCTTAGCCCTGTTCAACCGAGCCAAACACGGGGGCTGGAACGATCGAGCAAGACTGGCATCGATGCCGTCGGTCCAGTGCGACGTGCATCTGATTGGACTCAATGCCATTAGATCCGCTAGTCGTGGGGTAGACAGTTCGATATGCACGACAAGCCAGCACGCTAGGATTCATTCCAACTCCTCGTCTCTTCATGTCAAGCGAGGAGGATGCTCTTCTCACCACGATTAATAGAGACACCCGTGTTTCATCCCACTGACTGCTGCTATCTTTGTTCGCGACACCCACGAGAAATCTCCGTTATCACAATCTGATCAACAGCCTCAAGATACAACATAAGCGCAGCCAAGCGCAATCCTGGAGATTATCTATGGCGGCTTTATTGTGTTCTCTTTGTGTGACCACTGACCGTCTAAAAGGACTTTGAAGTCCAAAGGGTGGGAGAGGGGGGAAGGTGCGCAATTTGGCAGGCGATCGGCATGTCTAGCGCATGACTGGCTGCGTCCAAGGTCGCAACCATAAGATTGGCTTGTTCTGGCTAATCCTCCGATAGCCATGCATGTGTTCCGCTGTGGAAGAGGCAAACATGAGGAAGAGCCAAAATGCATGCATGATAAGCTGAAGGCCGAGTCCTCGTCAAGACGATCCAGAAGCTGGGAGGAATAGGATAGCGAATAAGGCTGGCCGTTAGCAGTCCTTCCATTGTTGGCACCGACAGGCCGGTTCGACATACCTGTCACGAGTCCTCACCGACCGATGGCTGGTGGAAGATTATGGCATCGTAAGACGCTGTGCTTCGAGTCCGTTGTCCAATCTGCACTCGTGTTGCTGGTGTAAGATCGGCTACATGAGAAAGAACGCTAGGCTAAGGCCACCAAGCATGATGTTTTGTACTCTGGTTGGTGTTGGACACATCGAAGGTGTAAGCCTCGGCCTCCCACAGTTGCGGAGACTGGACTTGACGACGCTGGCAGCTGGAAGTAGGTCAACAATCGGTGGGTCGTGTGACCTCTTAGTCCCTCGCCAATAGCTCGACTATAATGTACAAATGACAGAAAATGTTAGCGGAAGGCTTGCTGATCCATCGTGCGCTCCCGCTTGCGTATGCCGAGGCAGAACATCTGCCATTAAAGTACCTTCCGCCAACTCGAGTCAAGACTTCAAAACGGACTCCGATTGAACAACAACCCCTCCAGATTGCCACCAGCATGCCGTTCACAGATGTCGTGGTGCGAAGTATTTCACTCCACCATACATGTAGCTTGGTCCCTTCTTGGCCCTCTCCGCCATTTTGACAGAAGGGCTGTAAGCACTCTAGTCTTCCTCCGTAAGTGCGGAGATATTAGATAAGATTGAGTGCGCCGTCAGCTGGTCCGTGTAGAGAACAGTATTCACTGGCCATCGGATTTCCCCTTCGAGGCTGCTGCAAACATCGAGCTGGATTGTCAAAAGGTTATTGTCCGTGCGCGCCGTTCTTGCACAAGGCTAACTGCTATGCAACATAGTATCGACAGTTTGCTGTTGCTGGTCCAGATCGCATTCAGTGCCCTCCGTATCACGGATTCTAGTCCCCGGGAAGAGGTGCACCTAGGTATTCTTGAGCACTCGTCTGAAAGAAGCAATGCCGAGCTGGACGATTGCGACCAAGACTGTACAATGGATAGGAAAGTCGTGGAAGAGTACTTCCAGTCGACCGGGAAGCCCAATCTCGGACAATGAAATGAAAGACGATAAAAGCCCAGTAGAGGAGTGGTTCATTTGAGGTCAAGTGGCAACAGTTCGACCTAGCCCTTGCAAAGTGCGAATATACCAGCGCCCGGTATAATCTCAAGCATACTCAAGTGGAGATGGAAGTGAATTATCGAAATCGAATTTCTCGGTGGCAGAAGAGAAGATTATTCAATAGACAATTGCACAAGAGACCTCCGTAAGCAGCAATTATGTAAGTTATCATACCTGCAATGTAAATCTCGGACAAACTTGGCAGGGATGCCTCAGTAAGGTACTTTAGCTCATGTCTTCTTGAACTTGACAATAATATGCTCGACGCGGTTGGACGGTGTGGTAGGACGATGAGATAACAGGTGAAGAGGCATATATATTTGGATACAATGCTGCTACCGGCTTGGACGCTGTGGCTGTTCTAGGGTTTTGGGTATGTGATGTATAGATACTTCCGTTTTGTCCTAAGGGGTCGGTTCGAGGTGAGTAATACATCTTAGGGCTTGGGATTGAAGAGTGTGCGATGCGGGTTGTGCAATAGGTAGGTTGTGAATACAGGTTTTTATGGCGGACTGTTGTGTGAGGAGATGCGATGGCGGAGAGATACTACAACAAAGGGTGTGAGAAGAAGCGGTGGATTTTTGAGAAGTTGGTATCACACTGTAAATAGGCAAAAGTTCGGGATGGTGCGGATACAATTAGAAAAAGGCAAAAACGCAGGAGTTACTACTCTTTCATTCCGATCCGCTTGAGAAGATTTCGATTGGTAGAAGTTTGCAAGCGCCTTTGATCATCTATGCCATAAGTCTGTTTGATAAAGGGAGCTGTGTAGTACCTAAGCTGGAATACCGCCAGGTGAGAGTCAACATGTTGGCCATCACGGGCCTACATATCTGCCTTGACAGCTTGAATCTTCGCCTTGACCCTCTCCATCTTCTCCTCCTTGGACAGCTTCGGCGTCCTGTACTTCTTGCTCTCCTCCTTCCAATGCTCCTTGCTCTTCTTCTCCCCAGCCTCCTCATCCTTCTTCCACGGATCCTCACGGATCGCCTTGTGAGCCGCTGCATACATCTCCTCCAATCCATCAGCCTCGACGTCATCGTCGATATACCCTTGGAACTGGCTCTTGTAGCGCTCCTCATCGTCATCAGCCAGAGTCTCCATGTATTCCATCACGTGCCCGCCGAAGATGTATTTGCGCAGGGCTTCGGCATCGAGCTCTTTGGTTTCGATGTCGTAGCCTGGGAAGCGGTTTTCACTGTGAGGGATGAGGATGCCTCCATCGCTTGCACCTTTCATGGCACCGAAAATACGCGCCCCAGTAGAGGTACGCGCAAGGCCGACGTCGAGGAAACATTTGAACGGACGACGCTCTTCGCCATCCACCTCCGCAGCCTCCGTGAGCTTGTATTCCCCGTTCGGCTCCTCCACACCCGTAAAGTCGTCCGCGAGATCGAGCTTGCTCAGGGCGCGGCGAGCGATGAGGAGGCCGACAGCGTAGGCGGCAGCCCAGTTCGTGAGACCGTGCTTGATGCCGTAGCGCTTGAGTTCATGACCATAGGCGGCCATGAAGATCTTGTCGCCGGTGATCTCGGAGGTTACGATCTGGCATATGATGTCGCGGTTGGTGAAGCGGACGACGAGGCGGTATTTGGGAGCATTGTACTTGTTCTTCGCTTGCGTAATAAGTCGTTTGCGGGCATAGTAGTCGGTTTTGCCAGCGCGGCGGCGTTTGTACTTGACTTGGTAGCGGCTGGTGTATAGATGTCAGTTAAGATGGGGATTTCTGGGGGCCGGGGAAGCGCAGGTGTTAGGCATATCGGATATGGTGTGCCAGAGAGGATGACGTGATAGGAATGAGCAGAGATGAATGTTATAGCAGTCTTTGAAGGTGATTCAGTGGCATACATACCTGAAGTAGGCGCTGTTCTTGACCAGCTTCGTGAAAGGCTGTAGCAAAATCCCGAGTCAGCAATTTGCGCTTCAGACACCGTCCGAAGCTTCTTGCATCGACTCATCCATCATGTCCTCGAGACAAACATCGCCACAGCTGCGATTCCATTTGACTTACCATGGTGGGCTGCCTCACTGTCGTTACAGGCAGAAACTGTTGTGGATCAGATTTTCCGAGAACTACCTTAGATTTATGTGCGTATTGCCATAGTGACGCCAAGACTTATAGGGCTTATCTAAGCGAAGTACTAGACCGGAACGACACCACAGGAAGTAAAAGTACCCCATCTTCTTAGTTCAATTATCACAGATCATGTTCGGAAACGAGGATCGCCGTATAATGATATGGACATGATATGGATATATACAAAGTAAGTCAGAGCCAGCGAGCATGCATTTCCCTCCAACGACTATAAACATCCCAGCGCAGGTATCGAACCGGTACATCCAACGCATCAATTGGCCATTCGCCGTGAATGCAGTACATCAGCCAACGTAAAACCTTGTCACCGTCCTCCATTCGATTCTTCTCCGCTGGTAATCTAATCCTGCAACTCCTTGTCTGGGATCGGTCCGACGGCAGAATCCCGATGAGCTTCTGGCAGCTTGCTCTCGGGTGACGGGGAGAAGACTCTCTTCCAGCGACCGTGCAGGAGATCGCTGGTAGTTTCAGCACAGCTGGAAAGATTCTGCTTGACCAGCTGGCTTGTCGGCTGGCTGAAAATGACATCAATCTCCTCAAGGGTCTTGTTCTTGGTCTCCGGCATGAACAACAGTTGGTAGAACCACCCTAGCACGGCGATTCCCCCATAGAAGCCCAAACTAAGACCAATGCGCGTCATGGCTTTCTGCATGTCACTGAAGAAATAGGTTACAAGCCAAGAGCAGAAGAAGAGGGTGACATCCGATGATTCCATGCCGTAGCTACGGAGGTAGGTTGGGTAAACTTCAGCCGGTAAGACCCAGGTAAGGCAGGCATACGAGCCAAAGAACCCTTCGTAAAGGATGAGGCCGGTAAGGTAGAGCCCGGATACAGCGCTGAAGTTGTTAACTGGGACTTCGTAGCTGATGCCTACAACATTTCGGAGTCAGCATTCCTCCTTTTGTTCGGTTTGTCGAGTCAAGAAACATGTCTCTGGAGCAGATGCTACTTAGACATGTCTCAAGCCTCTCGCTATACTCGAAAGGGCTTATATATGCTCGGAAAACATAACTTACCAATGAGGATGAGTCCAAAGAAGAAGCCAGGTAACATCGCGCAAGCCCAGAAGCGGCGTCCGAAGCGTTCCATGTAGAAGATGGCAGGCAATGTACCAAGTAGTAGGGAGCCCCCGCCAACAAGAGACATGAAAACGCTTTGCTTGGAGTCGAAACCGGCTTGGTTCATGAGCGTCGCCATATAGTACATGATCGCATTGATACCTGTGAACTGGCCAAGGAATATCATGATGGTCGCATAGACGATGGAGCGACGCGCGCGCGGAATTGTAATGAAGTCAAGCCAGACAAAACGCTTTTGACGGCTGGGGTTCGTGGATTCTTCCACCAATGAGTGCTTCATAACAAAGAATTCTTCTCTGTTCTCGGGGAGATCCGTGCCTCGAATCCGTTTCCACACGTCAAACGATTCGAGATATTTGCCTTTGTGCATAAGAAATCGTGGGCTTTCGGGCATGAAAAACATGCCGACTAGCATGATCGTGGAGAACACCAAAGAGGAACCGAGCATGTAACGCCAGCTGCCACTCTTGACATTGACGAAAATGGCCGCAACAACGTAGCCGAAAACTTCGCCCAGTGCAATATTGAATTGATATAGGGAGACCAGGTTGCCTCGGTATTTGCGTGCAACGGACTCCGCGACATAAACCGGTACAGTACCGCCCTCTAAGCCTACACCCAAACCTAGGATTACACGGCCTGCAACGATCATACCAAAATTAATGGCTCCAGCTTCGAGTGCTGCACCAATGGTGTAGAGTATGAGGGAGATGATGATGGCCATTCTACGGCCGACAGCCTCGTTGATAGGACCGAGCAGCAATGCACCGCCGATGGCTCCAAGGGGGACTCCAGAAGCCACCAGCGATACTTGCGACTGATCGAGATGAAGGCTGGCTGGCATATAAAGATTGGCTCCGGAAATTAAAGATTGGTCTATACCAGACAGAAGGCCGCCCATAGACGCAAAGCCGACCAGAAGCCAGGTAAAATGCGCTGGTGTTACATTTATTTTTGGGTTTAACAGACCATGCTTGACGGGATTGGCTGCCAATTCTTCTTCGAGAAGCTGAATCTCATCGTTAATCTCGGCTCCTCCCTCTTTAGCTATGACCCTACATGGATCAGTAAGGTATTATAGCATCATCAACAGTCTCTTACATAGCATCCCACTGGCCTAATCTGCGGCCGCTCGTCGAGTATTGACGGCCTCCAACGGAGTATTTGCGGCCATCCTGTCCGGGTTGCTCCGGCTCGCCGTGGCCGACCTCTAGCTTCCCTTGCACGTAATGCTCGAGCTCGTCACCCTTCTCACTGCTAGACATGGCGGCGGTGGTCGTTCAACAATGTGAGAAATATGTTCCAAAGGTAGGTCTTTGCATAGAAGCATCTGCCATGTCCGAGGGCATCCGAGGACTTTGTATGCGGTCATGGCTTCTGACCTCATTTGTGCAGAGAAGGAGACCCTTGCCGTGCATGGAATGATGCATTAGCCCATCTCGTCAGGCGACAGGTGACTTGTTTCAAGGTAGGTAAGTCTGGAGCTCCGCTCAGCGGCGGTGTTAGCCTCTGGCATGCGAGTTGCAGATGAATGGATGAAGATTGGATAAAGTTACTAGAGAAAATTTCGTCCCGGAATTGATGCCGGCAACGGCTTTCTTCAAGTGCGTCGTGTACTTCCTATCCACGGGGTTGATTGTTAGTACGAACAGGGGTTCCTGGGCAAATAAACCCTGTCACGCTAACAATTAACCCCCGGATAGGAAGTACCCACAGCACTGCTCATTAGGGCCTCTAATACGTGGTGGCTGCCTCGTGCCGGTGTGATTTCCGTGCTGCTCGAGCATCGTCGATGCACTGGCCTTTTGGAAAAACATTAAAATTCAAATCAACAGATGCAGCGCAATTACATGTTGGAGAATTAGCTCGTCTGGCGCGTTGCGGCAAGTCAAAGTACACGACTAGCCGATATTTTAGCGCTTTTACAACGCTTGCCCGTGCTTGGCCTTATTTCTAAATTCCAGGTCTGCCAACAAATTACGGTGGTTTTGCATCCAAAATCCCATAGTAGTGCCTGGCTTGAAGCTATTCCAGTGGCAGAGTGACTGATCAGTTGAAATCACTGGGCAGGCAACGTCATACGGTACGCATCCGTTTTGTCAGTCTGGCGGCACGTTCAACAATGGCGTAACCAGCTGTAGGGAAAGTCATGGCAGGCCCAGATAGCTTTAGCAACCCACAACAGGAGGGCTAGAAACGGAAATCGTTCTGAATCGCTGTGACACTCTCTTCTCAATTGGATCGGCCCAGCTTGTCGTTGTGACAGATTACTTACTTTCTGTAAGGATGTCTAAAGCCATCCGCATCCTGATCATCAATCCGAATTCGAACCCCTCTATGACCGACTCCCTCCAACAACCCGTCGAGTCTCTAGCCTACAACAACGTACGCTTTCTACTGAGCACTTCTCCAACTACATGCCGGCCACCACGTATCCTAGAATCAACAATTTGACAGCCTCCAGACAACCTACACCTACCTCACCGCCCCACCTCCAGCTCCCCACAGCATCAATGACCTCGCTGGCGCTGCATCCTCCAGCACCGCTACCCTCCCAACCCTCCTTCCTCTCCTCGACAAGCATGATGGCTTCCTCATCGCTTGCTATAGCCCCCATCCCTTGGTTACAGAGCTCAAGAAACATAGCTTGAAGCCCATCCTCGGCATCTTCGAGGCAAGCATCAGCACGGCGCTGAATCTTCTTGGCGAGGGGCAGTTCTTTGGAATTGTATCTACAGGAAAGGTTTGGAAGCAGATACTCGGCGATGCTATACGGGAGGATCTGCTGGGGGTGGACAAGATGAGGAGGGTTTTCGCGGGGGTGGAGACGTTGGGGTTGAACGCTGGGGAATTGCATTGGGATGGAGATGGGGAAGGGGAGGTGAAGAAGGCCGTCATGGCTGCGACTGGGAGGTTGATCGACGCTGATCCGGCGATGGAGATAAAGGTCATTGTGTTGGGATGTGCGGGCATGGCGGGAATGGAGGAGTGGGTGCGGGAGGAGGTAGGAAGGAGAGGAAAAGAGGTGAGGGTTGTGGATGGTGTAAAAGCTGGGATAGGGATCTTGCAAGGTCTGATCAGAGGTCGATTTTGAAGGGCGACCTGCTCGGACGGCACTTCAATGATTGGAGCCACCCCTTTTTACGGTATGTTCGTCCATTTTCCTCCAATCTCTACAATCACCTTGACCAATATCGAATGACGCTGTAGCTCATCAATAGCTGTGGGAATCAAACACCTAAGGCTCTTTCCTCTTTCTAGAAAGGATAGAGAAAGTGGAAGAAATTGATTCTCGACCATGATATTGCCAAAGTACAGCAATGGGAAACATGTTATGAATGAACATCAAGAGAGCATCTGTACTGATTATAGCAAGCTGCCTGCTAAGTCCTGTGTTATGCATTATTCTCTACGCCTAGAGAGAATACTACCGCAATCAACCCGTTGACTTTATAAGACAGTGAATTCTTGAAAGGTGTGGCCTACGCGAACTGTTCTATAGTATGAGATTCCGAGATGGTTAGGATCCATCCAAACCAGAAGGCTGATGACGTTGACTTTGTTACCCAAACACCTCCATAAGTAGCTCTATTCCCATGTTGCACCTTCTCGTCTCATCTCAACACTGACATCCCAATTACGGGGGTGAAAGCGGGTTAGCTTTCTATACTTTGCTTGGCGAGCGCCCACACCCTCAACACTCAACACGATCGTCTCCTTTTATTTCTTTCCTAATCTCGGTCCACATCAATCCGAGTCCAGACCCGTAATCATGGCTCCCTCCTCCTCCACCTCCTCCTCCTCCTCACCCGACCTCACCCCCGAGCTCGACACCGCCCTCTTCCGCGAACCCGCCGACTACTTCCGCCCTCCACTCCCCCACACCTTCACAACCTACACCCTCACCTCAGGCCAAACCCTCTCCCTCCGACTCGTAGGCCACAACCCCCTGTGGGTACCTCCCCCCCCCCGCCTTCCAACCCCCACCCCTCCCCCCTCCCATCCCTCACCTAACCCCCCCACCCCAGGGCCACCACCTCTGGAACGCCGCCTCCTCCATAACGACCTACCTCCAACACCCCCCCCACACCACCCGCCTCCTCACTCACAAACGCATCCTCGAGCTCGGCGCCGGCGCCGGCCTCCCCTCCCTCGCCGCCTCCCTCCTCGGCGCCAGCCGCGTCGTCGTAACCGACTACCCCGACGCCGAGCTGCTCGAGAATCTGGCCTACAACATCCGTCACAGCGGCCTCTCCCCCACTTCACAAAACCTTATCACCGTCGCGGGGCACGCCTTCGGGGCGCCTACCACCGACCTCCTCTCCAACCCCAGCTCTACCTCGCCAGCGAGGTTCGACACTCTCGTCCTCGCAGACCTGCTCTTCAACCACCACTGCCACGCCGCCCTGCTGCTTACCGTGCAGTCCACCCTCGCGCGTACGCCCGACGCGCGCGCGCTGGTGTTTTTTACGCCGTATCGCCCGTGGCTGCTGCATAAGGATATGGCGTTCTTTGCGATTGCGAGGGAGGGGGGGATGGTGGTGCAGGAGGTGGGGAGGGAGATGGCGGCGAAGGTTATGTTCGGGGAGGATGAAGGGGTTAGTAGATCGAGTGGGGGCGTGAGCACGAGGGTGGTGGATAGGGAGTGGAAGGTGGGGCGTGGGGTTTTTTTTGTTGTTGGTGTGGGAGATGGGGGTTGGGCTTTGGTGTCATAGAGAGGATTCTGGCTGACGGTTTGGTGTTGTGGTTCTAGGACGAGACGCTGAGGAAGACGATCTTCCAGTATGAGCTGAGGTGGAAGGACGAGGAGCTCGAGAAGGTGGAGGACTGATTGTCAAGCCTGCGAAACTCGGACGGTACGATATCACGCCGCATGGACCATCCCAGGACGCTGCCATGGTGCACTCCTAAACATTCGGTTCCGTCGTTCGGTCAAGAGGTGGAGTGAACCACTTACTCTGACGCTTTGCCTCATTAGCGAATTGGGCTTTGCTGGTGGATTAACCCATCGTTGTTCCGTCAAAATATTGTTTTACAAAAGTTGCCAGGAAATGGTGATTTTGTCTGTCAGCGCATGGTATAGAAATTTGCAAAATTTGTCTTTGATGTTTAATGAAAGGGCGGATAAATCAGTGGTAGGGCAGTGAGCATTGCAATATAAGGCCACTGGGCCTCTTATCGCGAGAAAAGAGAAATTTACGGTAAAGTCTGTAGAAGTATTGCCTGTATCTCCCCCCATCCGTAAACAAACCCCACTCCACCGCCATCAGTCCATCCCCTTCCCCACCCCTACTCATAAAAAAACTCAAACCCATTCATCATCTCCGCCCACCAAGCCTTCTCCACATCCATACTCCCCAGCCTTGCACCCAAACCCGCCCGGTCCTCCCGCCCATCCCGCGTCGTTTTCGGCTTCCGCAACGCCTGCGCCTCGCTGCACTTCCTCCTCACATCCTTCACCGCCTCCTCTTGCTTCCTCTCCCGCTCTTCCCGCTCCTTCTCCCCCTTTCCACGCTCCTCTCCACCCATCGCCCCACAGCTCTCACGCATATCCAACTTCGGCAAACCTCTGAACCTAATGGCCGGGTCGAAATTGATAAGCAGGAGCGGCCGCCCGTGCGCGCAATCTGGGGGGCCGGCCGCGATGATGAGGGTGCTATCGTCCGACATGGCTGTCAGCTTGCCCCTGCCTCCTATGTCGCTTGCGATATCTGAATCATTGAGAAACGCGAGCAGTTGCGGCGGGGCGTCGACCGGGGGCCAGAGCTTGGTGGGGGTGCTCCTGTAGCGGTCGATGCTGTTGGGGATGGGGGCGCCGTTGTGGTCGAGCAGGGGAGCGTAGAGGCGGCCTGTGCTGGGATCGAGGGGGGAAGCGGGCGTTCGGGAGCCGATCCGGAGGCGGAGTTGGGGTTTGTCGTTATGCAGGACGCGGTCGTCGTGGATGAGGTCGAGGGAGGCGGAGGCGTTGAGAAGGTAGGTCCGGTATTTGTTTTTGGAGGGGGGGCATTCATTGCGGAGGTGGCCGGACTCGTGGGCTTTGGAGTCGGTGTGGACGGTGTGTGCTGTACGTGGTTTGGCGGGCTCGTAATGAGGCCGGTTGGTTTTGTCGAGGGTCGAGACTAGAATATCGTTCGTTGGCAGAGATGATTTGTTGGTTGCCCGCTCCTCGGTGAAGTCGAGAGGCGAGAAGTAGAAGCTTCTTGTTTGTTCGCTTCCGCCGTTGAGGAATTCTTGCCGTGCTTCGACGATGGTGATCGCGCCTGCTTGCTGGTCCTGCTGTAAAGAGATATTTAGATACGCATCGTTGATAGGTCCCTCTCGATGCTGTCTGCGCCAGATGCGTTTGCGTTGCACATTCTCCTTTCGCAAACGATCGACTGGTATACGATAACATACGTAGAAGGAGCTCCAATCGATTTCTTCGACCTCGCGAGTGCTTTGGCTGGAAACAGCGTACAGATATCCATGGAAGAGCTCGAAACAGATTGTTTGACCAATATCAGTGCCGTAGAAGTTATGGAGCTGTAGCTCGTCTGAGCGCCTTCCACTCGAAAGGTTGATGCTGACCAGAACCCATTCAGAGTGACCTAGAGCGGGCTTCCAAACGTATTCTCCACGAATGAGGTATTCAGAGTTGTTTCTGACGAAATACTTGACCTGGCTAGGCTCTAGAATGAGCCTACGTTTAAAGCCAGCCCTCCGTTCCTCGGCCGTGTGATCAATTCCACTAATGTCAACGCATAGCATCAAGGCAGTATCAGCGTTGGCGAAACGACAGGTCAGTATGCCGTCCTGGTGATGGACTATATCGAAGAGCTGCATGCCAGATGGCGCTCTGTATAAAGCGGTCATGCGAATGACCTTCTCATTCTGGCTCGCTTGGTGGACGTGGAGAATCCGGATTGTATCGTGGCAGACATAGCAGAGCACGCCCTGCCTGTAAAAGAAGTCCGGGCTGTATCCGAGGGTTAATATTGATAGAGGCTTGGCTTGGGCAAAGGCCTCTTGTAATAAATGCACCCTATTGAGAGACTTCGAATATACAACGTCTCCGGTCGTGATGTTCTTGACTTTCTTGGCGTGTTTGGCATTGTGCTTTGGGATGCTCATCAGTATACCGTCGGTGTCTTTTAGGCAATACCAACCTTGAAACTAGCTTGTGCAAAGATGTCATTTTGAAGCATCAAGAACAAGCCCTTATGAGTAGCTCTGAGACCATAGAAATCCTTTATCTCAAAAAATTCGACCAACTCAAGGATAACCTCAGCTGGTAGATTTACAAACGTCAACGCCATGACTTAAGAAACGAGACGGTAGCGTAGCTTTGGTTACAGATTGAGGCAAGGAAAGTCAGATTTGATTATGCAATGGCGTCATGCTAGACGCGAACATAAAGCTGAGGGGATTACCTCTATCACGAGCAGTGTACGGTGCAAGCAAAAGCATTCCGTCAACCTAAAGAACAGTAAAGAAGACGTCCTCGAGTCTGATAACAGATACATGGTGAGCAAGATTGAACAAATGAGAAGAGTGCATTGACTGTTGAGGCTCAAACGCAGAGCCCCAATCAAGGGCAAGGCTGAGACAAAGCCACGAGTGGTCCATGTTTGTTCAACCATAAGCTGATTGAGCCGATTTAGAACCTTACTCATGTTGAGATCAGCTCTAGAGTTTCACTAAGGCTATCCTGTACGATACCCTCCGAAGGGCATGCCGCTGCAAGGATTTCGGCCCACTGGCCCATTGCAGTAGTACAGAGGATATAGTATGTATACTTCGTGGGCTGCAGTGACGTGAGAACACGCAGTGTGAAAGACGACTTAGACAAGGGAAGATGAGGCTCTGTTGTGGATGTGGTCAGTTCGCAAAGCTTGGCGCACAAGGATCAGCAAGTGCTCTCGAGCGGCTTGCATTAACCCCTTGTCCAACTAGCACTATTCCGCAATGCGTGCAGCGTGCTCCATTGTGATGAGGCTCAAGCAGCGAGGCTACGATCCTGATGGAGAGGAAGAAGCCACCTTATTGGTGTGGTTGCACAGTGGCTTCGCCTTCCCTGATCAAACTCTTGGTAGCCTTGCTTTTAGCAGCCCTGTTTCACAACTTAGGATGGACATGTGACGATTTGGAGGCTCTGCTGCACCAGTCAGAAGCCTTTCATCGGAGCCATACTGCGCCGCCGGCACCTTATGTGGGTGAGTGCATTGTGTGCACAGCATCCGAGGGACAGCAGAGTTATCGGAAGCCCACAGGACTGGAATGCTTATCGATCGGGAGTAGTCCACATAAACAAGAGATGAGGCTCGTTGTATCAGTCAGTTGGGGTTATGGGCTGTGGTCTGCTAGTGTCTTGCTTTAGGGTCTGTCAGTTGAAAGCTGCAACCAGGAAATCTGTCTAGTATCTATTGAAAACAAAGATGATGTAACAAACTACATGTATCGATTCTTGTTCCCCTGGAGCTTCACTAACCTTGTTCCTGAGATCCAGTGCTGCTCCTGCTCCTCAGTTCTAGATTTATCTAATAGGGGTACCAACTCTAACAAACGGGTCAGTCGGTTGAAAGTCAGGATACTGTCAAGTTTTCACCGTTCATTGCATCAAGAGCACGGGTAGACGTAGTGGAGTGTCAAATTACGTCCGCAAGGCCATACCTATACATGCAAAGCTTGTCCCTGTTGATAGTGTCTACCGAAATGCTCTAGCCAATCTTTATGCAATCGCAATAAGCCGCCGCCCAAAGCCAAGTGTTGCCATACTCCTTAACGCAACCGCTAGTGATTCTCCACCCAAATTATCCAAAACCCCAAATATCGATCCAAGGCCACCACCATATACTGACTCTTCCCATTCCACTTCGTTTCTCCATTTCTAGCATCTCTCCCTCAGTCCTTCCCCTGCGTCTATAATGCCACCTCCCCCAGGTCCCTCATCAAGCAGGCCATCTGTGCCCTCTTCGCCGCCTCCGCTATCAGGCAAAAGTCTTTGGTCTCCTGCTTCGTACTCGTGCCAGCACCCGGATCAGGTTGACTCCTGGGTATGGGTGCTTGTGGCTCCTTAGTTTGCGTGAGTGATGTTCGATGTCGGTTTTGCGGTTGCGAGGGAAAGTACTGCAAGGGCTGTGAGGAGGGCGAGGGCTGTGGAGCGGAGAGGGCGCCAGTTGAAGGCGGCATGGCAGTGAGAGAGGGGGGGGGCTGGTGGCGAGACGGATGGATGGAGGTGGATGTGCAGGTGAAACCTGCTGGCGGAGGAGAAAGCAGGGAACGGTTAAGCGTTGAGGCGATCGTGGGATGTGGGATGTGGATCGCACGGATTGTTTCGATGGTGGTGGGGAATGATAATAAGCAGCTGTCACAGAAATTAGAATAGAATCTCGAAGACTGGAGCAGCGCACGATCTGTACTCTATTGCTGGTACCACGCAGCCAGCAGTGCGATATTCGAGGTGACGGGTGGGTATGTATGATGTAGCTGCATTGAACAGCCGCTCAATAACAAGGCGGTGTGGAAATAGATGATGAAGTGAAGGCTGCTGGACTATTACGAAATGAAGCTTTCAGCAGCGAGCGACGACCATGAAGGCCGCGAAAGCCGTTTTGTGACAGGTGATTCCTTCATCTGGGGAAGTCCGGGGAGACGGGTTCGTCGTGGGGTGCAGAAAGTCAAGTATGTGGAGTACCTCGGCCGACGGCCATTCTTTGTCGTTCGACCAATCCGGATACGAGGTCACGTGCTTCCATCATTGCTCTCCTGTTGGCTGTAAGGTAGCGTATAACCTCGTCATCGGGCAGATTTATCATATCCATCAGCCTTGGAAATGCACATAGAAAGGCTTAGGATGTTTACCGTCTCTTGAGCTGGATATAGTCTTGTTCAGAGATCACGCACTCCAATCGCAGCTCTTGTACATCATGGTTCAGCCACGTAAGTATGGTGACATAAGTGACGCCAGAGGTCTTTAGAAATATGCAAAACGTATTCTTGACTGTAAAGTGGAAGGAAACCGTGCCAAAATCCTCAACCATCTAGTCTAAGTCGGGCAACGCTAAGCTCTGCTCAAAGACTCCTCAGCAGAAAAACAAATATGACCCATCAGCTTGGAGGTTATCAGGAATATACTTAGTGGTTGCTTGTTTTGTTAGGCGCTCCTGACGGTCTGCCGGTCCTCACTCAAGTAAGTTAGCTCGATTTCTAAGTCAACAGCTGCCAGTTTCAGCATTGTATCTTGGTAGCAATCCCTGATAACTTCGCATGTCCCCTTGAAATCTGAGACCTGAAGGGCACGGTAATCTCTTGATTGCAAGCTTCGTGGATTGAGAGGCGCTGGCCTCCTTACATGCTTGACTCCGAAAGGAGCATCGGCAACCACATCCACCAGCGGCATAGAGTAGCTTGGATGAGTCGAGTAATCAGGATCCCCCAGCGAACTCATCGAAGATGGTAGTATGCCTACTAGCCTTTCGGTGAATGGTTGACGTAATGTGTCTCTTCTAGCAGGTGTGCTAATGCCTGGAGGGCTATGTTCTCTTATCATACCTTGTAACATGCATAGCTGGGCTTCCAGGTCCTGTCGCTGAAGTAGGAGAGAAGTCAAACGACCCACTGAATTGATGATCACATGCTGTTTTACGTCCGCAGAAGTTGAGACGCCATCGCCAACAGCCGAGAAATGCGAGGGCCCTAATGCGCTAGCACTTTTCTGAAGTGACGCCTCAGGCGTTATTGGCGGAGATACTTGAAGGGCTTGTGGAGCAACGGCGGACGGAGTGTGCTGCGGAGCTTCTCTTCGGGACCCGGGGGATAGCTTTCGGACATCCCTAGGCTGTTGAGTAGATTCTTCCGGTAGAGGGCGGTTCGGCTGTGGAAATGGATGTCCACAGGCATCCTGGCAGTATTTCGCCGCTACGTATTCTGCTATCATCGAGAGTCGACCCGAGGACATTGCAGATGCTTCCAGCCTTTGTGAAGTCTGGTGTCGCGATGTTTCGAGTAAGACTGTATTTGCGATATCTATGAAGATCGACGATATGCTTGAAGAATCCTGTCGTAACACAGCGGCTATGGGAACGACGGTCAGGGACTGTAGAACCAGGACCTACATTTGAAGGTAGCCTTCAAGGGTGGCAGAAGTGGAAGAAATGTAGGATTGAGGATTGGAAAGAGTCACGAAAGTTACAAAGATCAACAGGATACTGCAACCATGTCCACAGAGAGGAAACGCACAGCTCTTTGATGTGAAAAATAATGATTGCAGAAGAAAGAGATTGACGCAGAGCGAATGTCATTAGACTTGGGAAAGCTTTAGGCAAACCCATCAGAATCGGTGAAGAGACTGCACCACCAGAGCCCATGGGGAGATCTAATGCTTCGACTCTAATTACTCAGAATCTGGGTATCATATAATCACATATCATTCCCTTTGGGATAGATTGCCGTGCCATAACACCACCTACACCACCTACATCACCGTACAGCAACTTCTTTGCAGTCTTCTTAAAATATTCGGCAGGTATTTCTTGACGGCAGCTTCGATCTCTTGGTTTTGATTGTTCTGTTGTTGGGGTCCGCCGTGATACTGTTGTTGCTGGCCTTGGTATTGCTGAGGTTGTTGGCTCTGGTAGCCTCCTTGCTGCCATGCATTTTGTTGATAGCCACCCTGCTGATCGGCGTGCTGCTGCTGGCTATGGGACTGCTTGCCGTACCCAGGGTGGTAGCCTCCGTCGGTCTGCATGAACTGCTGTGGCATCTGCGCGGGACCGCCCTGTAGATTAATGTACATCCTTCCTGCATTGTGTTCGGTGGAGTATTGCAGGCCTAATTCTTGACATATTTGCTCTACTTTCGGTTTGATCTTCTGGATGTGCCCTGGTGAATGGTTACCTTTCCCGACAATCCTACGTGCGCATTGTTCAGTCTCTACCAACTAGGAAACCGTCTCCTTGCGACTTACACGTTTAAATGGGTTTGGCCGTTGGCCCGAGCGTATCCGATGCGCTGCTCCAGAATGTCTTCTGCCTCCTCTACAAATTGCCCGTGCAGATCAATGGTGTCCCCATCGACACGGCCTACAGAGTTATTCTCCCGGAAGATGTAATCGGATGCTTGTTTGTTATACTCGTCCATCATTGCACCATGTCTTTTCCCTTCCGCGGAAAGCTGGTGTGCGGAAGCACCATCGCCTCGTTCGTAGGCATTGTGAGCCTGCCAGCAATGTCAGTGGCCTCGATGCTGCGCTAGAAGTCTGGACACAAACTTTGTCAAGGCAAGAAGACCGCTTGTCGTGCTCTTGCCGAGCGAGGTTTCTCAATCTATCGTATTCGGCCTCCGCGTCCTGGCTTTGGTTGTGATTGAAAGCTGTTCATGGTTCAGGAGTGCGCGGCCGCAGCTGCAAATATAAGACTCACCATGATCGCCCAGCTGGGTGGTTAGCGGGTACGACATCTCGTCAATTTCCGTTTAGTGGGGCGCTCACCGTCCACTGTGGTTTATATAAAGTACTTTGATGCGATCCACGGCGAGATGTGCCTCGGAGGAGAATATGACGCTAGTCTGCTTCGAGATTAGGTTCTCACCGCCCGATTCCAGCGGACTTGGAACAATTTCAAGTGCGATTGTCGCAAGCAATCATGTGCATTAACATGATGGCAGAATGGAGTACAAAGAATGGAAGCATTCCATGACGGGCTGAAGATTCATGCCTGTGTTTCATCTGTCAAAGGCCATTAGCAGGTAGTTGGGTGGACTGCGCCGCATGATAGAGTTCATAACACCATAATTTAGTCAGTCCAGTGTGCCTCCCCCAGATGCTGTGTGCGCTTAAATGAAGTGAATTGAAGTGAGGTCCAAAGGCAGCCACCTCAGCCTGGTTACCCACGATCAACCCCTTCCCTTTTGTATGCCTTCAACCTTTAAAACCACCATCCTGTGTGGTTTATCGTCCACGGGATATCAAAGTTTCTGAGACAACCCGCCCGGAAGATCAAGCTTATGATCCCTGTCGAATGCAGAAGTGCAGATCCGTTTGTGGTGGGCTCCTGAGCCCTGAATTGGCAAAGGCCAGTTTAGTGCGTCGCTCTCCCTATCCACTCGTTTTTGTCCTTCACCTCGACAGCACAGGCTCGCAGTCTTCTACCGTTGATGTTATTCTTGTCGCTCATTGTCTGGCAGAGGAAGGTGTTGCAGTAGCTTTGTCGCGTTGTTTGCTGATCGCTTTACCACTGCAGTACACTTGCTTTCAGAAAGCTGAGCCCTTTGAGCCGACTACGCACACTAGCTTGTGCCAGCTCTGAATCATTGCCGCATCTCACCTTTCATGTCCTCGACCTCCCGTTGCCACAGAGGTCTACCAGCAGCATCTGTCAAGCCAAGTGAGGCGTAGTTACCTTGGGTAAGTCTATTAGACCACATCTTGCGGTATTAAGAGAAAAGCTGCTGTTTGGGAAAAGAAGCACTTATGATCTTGTCATTATACTGTTTGCGCGATGCAAAGGCAGCCAGTGGAATGGCAGGCTCCTTGAGCACTCTTTTCGATGTTGTGGACCCAGTTTCTGTGAGGTCTTGGTAATAGAGCTGACCGCCTTTTGACAGCTCCACGCCAAGAGCTCGCCTTCCAACATCGTCCTTCCTACCCTGACGAGATCTATATATTACAGATAGGATGGGCTGTGGAATGAGTACTGAGGAGAAGGAGGGGAAGCAGCGCAATGAGGAAATCGAAAATCAGCTCAAGCGCGACAAGTTGTCTCAGCGCAATGAGATTAAGATGCTCCTGCTTGGTATGAAGGGTATACATTGCAAGGTGTCCAAAGCTGACTGTCGATCAGGTGCGGGAGAGTCTGGAAAGTCGACGATTCTGAAGCAAATGAAGCTTATCCACGAGGGCAGCTACTCGCCGGAAGAGCGAGAATCATTCAAGGAGATCATCTACAGCAATACGGTTCAATCGATGCGAGTCATTCTCGAGGCTATGGAATCGCTAGAACTGCCGCTCGATGATCAGAGAACAGAGTATCATGTCCAGACGGTCTTTATGCAACCCGCGCAGATCGAAGGCGAAAGCCTACCTCCTGAGGTAGGCGCTGCTATAGACGCACTTTGGAAAGATGCGGGCGTTCAGGAGTGCTTCAAACGGTCGAGAGAATACCAACTCAATGACTCAGCCAGATAGTGAGTCGCCCACGACGCCTTTCCAATCCGCTACGCCGTTTGTGGGTTCCCATTGGTAGCACGGGCTTCTGGGTGATATTTGGGAGATACACTGTGCAATGCTTACATGTGCGCTAGTTACTTCGACTCCATCGGAAGAATAGCGCAGCCAGACTACCTGCCCAACGACCAAGACGTACTGCGATCACGTGTAAAGACTACTGGTATAACGGAGACGACCTTCATCATCGGCGAACTCACGTATCGCATGTTTGACGTCGGTGGCCAGAGGTCCGAGCGCAAGAAGTGGATTCACTGCTTCGAGAACGTCACGACGATCCTCTTCCTCGTTGCCATCTCGGAATATGATCAATTGCTTTTTGAGGATGAAACTGTCAACCGAATGCAGGAGGCACTTACCCTATTCGACTCGATTTGCAACTCGCGATGGTTCGTGAAGACCTCGATCATCCTGTTCCTGAACAAGATCGATCGGTTCAAGGAGAAGTTACCGGTCAGCCCGATGAAGAATTACTTCCCAGACTATGAAGGCAAGCTCAACCAGAATGGAACGAACGGAAGGGAGCACCAGAGATCTAATATTGCTGAAGGTGGACCTGACTATGCGGCGGCATGCGATTATATCCTGAATCGCTTCGTGTCTCTGAACCAGCACGAGACCAAACAAATCTATACCCATTTCACCTGTGCCACCGATACTACGCAAATACGCTTCGTCATGGCCGCCGTCAATGGTAGGTATCTATCGTTACACTGAAGAAACGTGGCTGACTATAACTCTAGATATTATCATCCAAGAAAACCTTCGCGACTGCGGTCTTCTATAATCGTACCATTTCTCCGTTTTCCGGATATGACATCCCGCATTGAGAGAGAATGAGGCCGTTCGTTGTCATACACAAACCGAGTGAACGCGCCTTTCTGTTCAGCGGTGGGTGGCCTATTTGTATGGAGGCCGTATCAAACACATCACTTTGTGGAGGTTTCAAGCTTGGGTCATACAGCTACCGAACGCTCTTGTCTATCGTTCCGGCAGCATGTAGATCGTGATCGGAGCTGGCGCTGGCGAGGAGGATGGATGCATTATTGCAAGATTCGTTTCCTGTGTTTTTATCTAATACGACACCAGTGTTTCGACTTCCTGTTTTCCTTGGGTTGGAGAGGGACCGTCTCAGAATGTAACACAGATCTGTGTCTACCTTAGCGAGCAATTATCGTAGCACCCCGAACATATCCATAATTTCGGCATTTATCAAATGAGTAGTCCTCATAGGGGCAACATGGCGTTAGAAAGTGCTCTTTAGCCTCATGCTTGACTGTTGTTCACTAAAGGACGCCTGTCTTGTTCACATGCCTATTGTCACACCAGCTACGTCATCCTACAGGTTCGCGTGTTTATGCTTCACGTCTGCCTCGGTCGAGATATAAATTCCTTAACTACCGTTCTGCTGACTGTATGTTGATATTCTCGTTCTCCTTCTTAGATACAAGCAGTAAGAAAAGCTACAATTCCGACCAAACCATCAACTCATTACGATCACGACAATGTCGGACAGCAACTCCTCCTCCCTCAAAGCCTACGCCGACTCCGCCGTAGCCTCAGGACAATCCGTCCTTAGCGAAATCACAGGCAGCGCTGGCGATGAGGTAGACCCCCAAACTTCTCTCTTCCCTACCCACTCCCATACTCCCACCCCCCAGGGCATCTCCCCACCCTCTATTTCCAATACCCAACCCCCTCCTCCCCTTTTGCCCCACTCCTTTCCCCCCCTCTCACCAACCCACAAAACCACCCCCCACTAAACCCCCCCCCACCCAGTCCACCGCCGCCGCCACCAAATCCGCCGCCGCCTCCGAAAAAGAAGCCTCCCACTCCGTCGGCAAAGTCGGCCCCCTGGCCTTTTCCCCCTCCGGCGGCGTCGCGGCCGACGATCCGAACCGCTCCGAAGGCA
>JAABUQ010004271.1_pt1 | contig 24607 bp, 19 predicted proteins | sample 5560001 | NCBI WGS metagenome assembly JAABUQ01 (sample SAMN10711888, study PRJNA513371) | rock metagenome | isolation source: Antarctica rocks | place: Antarctica: Victoria Land, Finger Mt nord | collected 2015-12-18
TTTGAAGGCCACGGCGCCCCTCTCGCCCTTTTGCAATATGAAACGTGGGATTTCATTCCGCATCGCAACGTGAACAGTAACGCGGATCGGCGCACCACCGTCGCCAATCGCATTGCGAATCTTAGGGGCAAGTTGCTTGTCTTCGTTCACTATGCTCCGCAGCATCCCTTTCAGGAAGAGTGGGTTTGGAATGCCGCCGACATCGACAAAGCGCGTGTCGTTTTTGCGCGCGACCTCGGTGCAGCTGAGAACGAAGAGCTGCTTCGCTTCTACCCCGATCGTAAGGCCTTTTGGCTGGAGCCCGACCACCCGCTTCCTCTTCTCGAACCACTGGCCACTGCTCCGAAATGACCAGCTCACCTATCGATTCGCTCCCGGCAGAACTCCTGTTTCGTCTGCGCGCAGGCCCGCTCTGCGTCTGGCGCTGGATCGCCGATCGGCTTACTGACCAGCGCTCCGACCGGCTCTTCGGCATCTCTTCGTCCAGGGCTGGAACCAATGACTCCGAGCTGATCTCGCCCGAGTTCGTCCGTTACCAAGCCGTAAGCTACCGTGACATGCGCGAAATCCTGAACGGCCTTGCGATTTCTCAGCACGACGTTTTCCTGGACTTCGGATGCGGCTTGGGACGCGCTGTCTGTCTCGCCGCGACCTATCGCTTCTCAGCGGTTACCGGCGTCGAGATTTCCCCTCGCCTCTGCGAATTGGCCCGCCGCAACCTACAAGCCGTCCAGCCAAAATTCCGCTGCCCGGAAGTCCAGGTGATTCAAGCCAATGCAATCGAGTATGAGATCCCCCCGAACGTCTCCGTCGTCTTTTTCTTCAACCCATTCACGGGCGCAACTTTGCGAAAAGTTCTGGACAACATCGATCAGTCGCTGCACGACTCCCCGCGCAAGCTGCGTATCCTCTTCTATGGCACCGTTTCAACGGAGGCCTTCCGTAAAGAAGCAGCTAGCCAGCGCTCTCTGCGTCTTCAGGCAGAGACCCGTTTGAAAACCGGCGCTCGCGCGTTGACTTACACTGCAGGCGATTCACGATGATCCGCCCGCAGCGAAGCTTATAATCGGGTTTTCCGCTCAATTGCATGGTCGGTCTCAGTCCGTCGATAGACTGGTTTCCTCTCTGGCTCAGCTTGCGGGTAGCTGCGATCGCCACAGCAGGGGTCCTCACGCTTGGCACTCTCCTCGCGTACCTACTCTCTCATCGGGAGTTCCGCGGAAAGAGCCTGCTCGATGCTGTCATCACCCTTCCTCTCGTGCTTCCGCCCACCGTGCTCGGCTACTATCTGCTCGTTCTGCTCGGACGCAGTTCGCCTCTCGGGCGCGTCTACGAAACCGTGATTGGCCACCCGCTGGTCTTCACCTGGCAAGCTGCCGTGGTCGCGGCGTTTATCCATTCCGCGCCGATCTACATCAAAGCCGGACGCACAGTTCTCGAAAGCGTCGATTACCGTTACGAGTGGGCCGCCAGAAGTCTCGGCGCATCCGAGTGGCGAACCTTCTGGAACGTCACGCTTCCACTAGCCGGCAGGGGCTTGAGCGCACTCGCCACCCTGAGCTTCGCGCGCGCGCTCGGCGATTTCGGAGTCACCATCATGGTCGCCGGAAACATACCCGGAAAGACTCAAACGCTTTCGGTTGCGATCTACGAAGCAGTCGAGTCCGGTAACGGCCGTTTCGCCCGCATCCTTGTCCTTCTTGTCTCGGCTGTCACGCTTGCCTTGCTCTGGCCTGCTAATTCTCTCTCGCGCTCCGAACCACGAGGGGTCGCGCGCTAGTCGATGGGCAGCATCGACGCGCGCATTGTTAAACGTCTGCCCGCCGTGAAGGACACACCCGCCTTCGAGCTCGACGTTCATATCCGCGCGCAAGAAGGCATCTACGTCTTGCTCGGCGCAAGTGGAGCCGGCAAAACGCTTTTACTGAATTGTCTTGGCGGCTTCATCCGCCCCGACGAAGGGCGCATCCTGGTGCACGACAGGCTCTATTTCGATGCTGCTACCCAAGTTCATCTCCGGCCTGAACTCCGCCGCTGCGGCTACATCTTTCAGGACCACGCGCTCTTTCCTCACATGACAATCCGCGAAAATCTGCGCTTCGCCGCCTCGCTCCCTTCCTCGCGCGGCAGCAGTCTGAACGTGAGACGTCGCGTCAACGACTTGCTCGATACCTTCGACCTGAACAACCTCGGCGAGCGCAAGCCCGCGCAATTATCCGGAGGACAAAAGCAACGCGCCGCCCTGGCCCGCATTCTCATCACGAATCCAGGCATCCTGCTGCTCGATGAACCGTCGCGCGGCCTCGATGCCCATCTGCGTGATGCCTTCTATAAACTGCTTCGCTCCGTCCGCGAGCGCATTCAGGGACCCATTCTCCTCGTCAGTCATTCCATCGAGGAATGCCTGGAACTCGCCAGCTCGGTCGCGGTCTTGCACGCTGGCAAGCTCGCGCAGGAAGGCCCCCGCGAAACCGTGCTCGCCAAGCCCGCCACGATGGAAATCGCCCGCCTTCTCGGTATCTATAACATCGCCCCCGCCGCCATCACCTTCCTCGACCCCTCGGCAAATCTGAGCCGTGTCCGGGTGCTTGGCCAGGAAATCGAAGGCCCCTATTTCCCCGGTCATCTGCTCGGCGACAGCGGTTACGTCTGCCTGCGTCGATCCGAGTGGAAGTTGGCCGGCGTAAACGATCCGCCTTCCCCCAACCAGCTCACTCTCGACGTCGAAGACCGGTTGCCTTCGGCCCACGGCGTTCGTCTTTTACTCGAAAGTGATCTCTTTGTCGACCTGAGCGAAACAGAAGCTCGCTCCCTCGACGATACAAACCGGCTTACGTTTACCATGCCTCGTTCGTCTGTCTCTTTTACGGGAAAATGAAACGCTACTACATCACCGATCGCAAATCCGTGGGTGGATTTCACCCGTTGCTCGAAGTCATCAGAGATCAAATGCATTTAGGCATCGATTACATCCAAATTCGCGAAAAAGATTTGGCCGCTCGCGAGCTCTTTGAATTCGCCCTCGCTGTTCTCGAAGTGCGCCACGCTGAAATCCGCGCCCCTTTGGCGCCGAAAATTCTTCTTAATACGCGTGCTGACGTTGCCCAGGCTACCGGCTGTGACGGTGTGCATCTTCCCGCGGCCGCTCCCCGCGAGTGCCTGGCGGGACTGCTCATCGCTCGCTCCTGCCATACCCTCGCCGAAGTCGAGCGCGCCGAAGCAGATTTCATTACGTTCGGCCCGGTCTTTGAAACAGCCGGCAAAGCGAAACCGGTCGGCCTCTCCGCCTTGAAAGCTGCCTGCCATGCCGGCAAACCGGTATTCGCACTCGGTGGCGTCAACTGGGATAACGCCGCCCATTGCATTGAAGCCGGAGCCGTGGGAATCGCCGGGATCAGGCTCTTCCAAGACCCTGAACTCTAGCCGCAGCGCCTGCGGAATTCGGTCGTGCCTTAATTGGGTGATGAGGAAATTGTTCCTTCTTGCTGCGGCAGTGTTGGTGTCTACCCACGCTGCGCCTGCGGCATCTCCTGATGGGGCGCCGCCGCCTCAACCAGGGCAGTTACCATCCGCTGCCGCTCAACCCGTTATCGAGAGCGGGTTCATGAGCCTGCCTGATTCGCTCTCCGCGCCACCCCTCACCGTCGGAGGAAAGTTCGGCAGCCGGGTCATCCAGAGCTTCGGTATCCGAGGCATTGTCGGTGCTGCTGTCGGCGCAGGATTTGGCCAGGCTCTCGGCACGCCCTACGAGTGGGGAGGAGGCATGGAAGGCTTCGGCAAGCGCTACGCTTCCAACTTCGGCGGCAATCTCGCCCGGCAAACTTTTTCCTTTGCCTTGGAATCTGCTCTTCACGAAGACCCGCGTTTTTTTCCTTCCTCCAGCCCCCTTTTCAAGAATCGCCTCTTCAACTCCGTGAAGCAGGTTTTCCTCTCCAAGACAGACTCGGGCCACACCTCTTTCGCCTATGGAAAAGTGATCAGTGCCTTCGCTGCCGGCCAGTTGATCAACACCTGGCAGCCTGCCAGTAACGGGAAAGTCTCTGACGGTCTCGAGCGAGGCGTCATCAGTCTAGGCGGCGACCTGAGCTACTATCTCCTGCAGGAGTTTTTTCCCTTCACGCGATCGAAACATTTTCGCCATCAGCCCTGATCCAGGGTTCGACTGCCACATTGCGACCTCTATACCCGATCCGCTTCCGGATGCTGCCAAGGCCCGCGGTAAGCACGCCGCAGCAGCTTCGTTGCATCCGGGTCTCCCACCAGCTCTCGCCGCTTCGGGTCATAGACCAGCGCTCGTCCGGTCTGCATCGCAAGATTCGCGATGATGCAACTCGCCGTTGATATATGTCCCTGCTCGATGTCCGCCACCGGCCGGCTGCGCTTGTCGATCGCCGCCAGAAAATCGAGCATGTGCCGGCGCGTAGCGGGCGCAGCATTCAGCTCAATATCCTTCTCCGTCACATCTTCCGGATACTGCTCGCGCTCGTACACGCAATCGAAGTGAATCGGCTTCGCGCTCTTGTCATAGGGAATAAAATCGGCACGCATCGTGCTCGCCTTCAACACTCCCTTTTCGCCATAGAGAAACAGCGCCCATGGATAATCGGCGTCCACCGGTTCGCCCCATGTGCGATGCTGCCACACGGCGTCAAAATCGTCATACTCAAACGTCGCAACCTGCGTATCCGTTATGTTCGATTTGCCGTCCTTCTGCACGAAAATGCCGCCCGAAGAAGTAATCCGCTTCGGCCAGCCCAGCGCCAGCATCCAGCGCACCGTATCGAACATGTGGACGCACATATCGCCTAACAGCCCGTTGCCGTACTCCATGAACGTGCGCCACCACCGCAAGTGGGGCAAGCCGTCATAGGGCCGCAACGGCGCAGGTCCCGTCCACATCTCGTAATCCAGCCGCGACGGCACGGGTTGCACCGGTGGCCGTCCATTCGCTCTCATCGGGTAGTAGCAGCACATTTCCACGTGCCCCACTTTGCCCAGCAGTCCCGCATCCACCACCTGTTTCTTCGCTTCGATCAAATGCGGAGTGCTCTTGCGCTGCGTCCCCACCTGCACGACCCTGTTGTGCTTGCGCGCCGCCGCGACGATCGCCTCGCCCTCCAGCACGTCCGCGCTAACCGGCTTCTGCAAATACAAATCCGCTCCCGATTCAAGAACCGCAAGCGCTGCCAAAGTATGCCAGTGATCGGGCGTCCCCACCAGCACAATGTCGAGATCTTTCTCCTTCAACATCGCGCGATAATCGGAGTACGTCCGCGGCGCTTTCTTCGACTTCTGCCGCTGGCTCGCAATCTCAACCGCCCCAGCGAGCATCACTTTATCGACATCGCACAGCGACACCACCTCGACCGGCGCCACTTGAATCAATCGCCACAAGTCGCTCTTGCCATACCAGCCCGTTCCAATCAGCCCGACTCGCTTCGGCTTCCCATTCACCAGATCCAACCCATAAGCGCCCAACGTCGACACCGAAAGCGCAGCCGCTGAAGTCTGCACAAAACGCCGCCGGTTGATGTTGAATCGCGCCGCCTTCTCTAATCCATTCGTTCCCATGCTTCGCTCATCCCTTCCATTTCGCCCGCGCGCACAGTCTACACCAGTCCGCGCGTTTCAATGCGGCGCTGTACCTGTCAACTGCGCGTGAATCTCGCGTTCGCCTTTGGCCCGCTCCGCTTCACCCAGCCGGTCATACACCCGCGCCAGATGATAATGCGGCATCGCCTGACGCGCATCCAGTTCAATACTGCGCGTCAGCTCTGCAGCCGCCTTCAGGTAATCGTTTCGGTTCGCCAGCAACACGCCCAACTCATAATGCGGCTCCCAGTCAGTCGGATCAAGCGCAATCGAACGCTCAAGCAATCCCAACGCCTCTTCGTTGCGTGAATCGCCTGCCAGCAGAGCTTTGGCCAACACCAGCTGCGCCTTCGCATTCTGCGGAGATGCCGCCAGCCACGCACGGTCATCCTTAACGATCGTGGCCAGATGCGCCCCTGCCTGATCGAGCATCTTTCCCAAATACAAATAAGGCTGCTCAATCTGCGGATCGAGTTCGATCACCTTCAGAAAAGATGTGATCGCGTCATCGAACCGGCGTTGCCCATAGCGCGCTACACCGAGCGCCAGAACCAGCTGCGCATTTGTGGAATCTCGCTCGAGCGCGTCCGCCAGCATGTTCGCTGCATGTGTGAACTCCTGCTTCCGCAGCAACACCTGCCCAAAGTCGAAATAGAAGATTCCGAGTGCATGACGAATTACCGGCTCGCGTCCGCCCGTCTCCTCCGCTTTCGCCGCCGCAGAATCAGCCTTGTCGAGCTGCTGCTCCCGCAGGTACGTCTGCGCGAGAGAAGTCCAAACGTACGGATTGCGCGGTTCCTCTGTTTCTGCTTGCTCCAGTTCGCTTTGCGCTTTGGCAAGTTCACCGCGATTCAGGGCAACCAAGCCGTCCTTCAAATGAGGATTAACCTGGCCAGGAGAAAAGAGCAGGAGCCAAAGCGCGGCGATCAATCTTCAAACTACCGTAAATGAGAAGAGAGCTGCATCACCCGATGCAGCTCCCTCTTTTCACAAGCGAAATCTTAGAACTGAAGCCGTAACTGGAATTGGATGTGACGCTCGCTTCCAGCCTGCGTACTCGTGACCTTGCCGAAATTCGCATCTTGCAGTCCCTGATCCGGAATCGAGAATTGCGACGTATTGGCAATGTTTGTGCCTTCCGCGCGGAACTGCAACGCAAATCGTTCCGTGAAAGCGAAGTTCTTGAAGATCGAAAAATCAAGCGTTCGCGTGGGCGGCCCGTAGTTGGTCTGCAATCCGAGGTTGCCCTGCGAGAGCGGTGACGGCGGACCGAAATTCGCCGTGTTGAACCACTTGCTTGGTGTCCTGCCGCCTGCAGGCGCGTCATTCGGATGCCCCGCAATCAGGTCAGGACCGCATCCCGCCTCAGCCCCCGACTCCAATTGGCAGCCGCTTGCATAAATCGTATAAGGCTGGCCGGTGCGCAGCGACAACAAACCGTTCACTTGCCAGTTCCCCGCAATGGTCTGCACAGCCCGGTTCATGTTGGCTCCGTACTGTTTGCCCCTACCGAACGGGATCTCATAATTGAAGGCCGTCGTAAAGTTGTGCCGGATATCCCAGGATGCATTCGTATAAGCGCGGTTGTAGTTCAGCGGGTCTATATTGTAAAGACCATTCGAACCGGAAAGTGTCGTCCCGCTGTTTGCGAGAGCGTGACCATACGTATAGGCCGCCTGGAACTGCAGTCCGCTCGCCAGCCGCTTTTGCAGCGAGGCCGTCATTGCCTCGTAATTGCCCACGCCGAAAGAAGCTGTGCCCGACACATTCCCCACCTCAGGCGAGAGGCGTAGAGACTGGCAGGTGATGCTCGAGTTAGTCGTGTAGACGTTCGGGCACGCATTCGGATCGGGCTGTAAAAGCTGGTGCGATTGATGGTTTCCCTGGTATCCCACTGTCGCCACCATTTGTCCGGGAAGCTCGTGCTGCACCGAAAGATTCCACTCCTGCACCATCGGGTTTCGGAAGTCAGTCGCAATGCTGCGGAATTGTAGAGAAGACACCGGGAATCCATTGAATACGTTCGAGGGATATCCGATCGCAACTCCTCCCGTTGCAGCGCCACCGGCAAAAGACGGATCCGGTTGGAAAGTCCCAACGCCTGCTGGACGATTTAGCTGTGGAGAAAAGTTGAACGGAGCCGACTCGCCCCGGTTCGGGTTGCCGCCCTGATTCTCTTCGCCTCCATAGAAAATGCCGAAGAACCCGCGAATCACCGTCTTAGGAAAAACGTTGTAAGCGAAGCCAAACCGCGGAGCGATATCCAGTTTGTCCCATGGAATTAGATAAGGCCCCACCTGTCCTCGGGAAACCTTCACATTCGGGAATAACGCCGGGTAGTTGAGTCCGTTGATCGTTGCGGGAGCGCTAAAGTTCGGCGGCAACGGAGTATTCTGGTCCTTCCCTTTTGGAATGTAAAGCGTCATATCCTGTAAAACAAAGTTAGATTGCCGAGCAAACTGCTCACCGATGGGCGAGAACAGTTCGTAGCGAACGCCTAAAGTCAATGTCAATTTCGGAGTCGTTTTCCACGTGTCCTGAACGTAGCCGGCGTACGCCTGTTTGGTAGAAGAAATGAAATTCGTGGTCGAGATCTGTCCGTTATTGATCGACCCAAGCAGGAACGAAGCCAACTCGTCCCCTGTATCCGCGCTGAACGTTCCGTTCTTTCCACCAGCGTCGTTGTTGTTCGATGGAAATGCCGTTTCGTTGCGCGTGAAGTTCATTTCACCGTGCGGATACGGCACCTGGAAAAACGGGAAATGCAGGCTGCGGAACTCCGCGCCAAACTTCAGAGTGTGATTCCCTCGCGTCCAGGAGAGATTCTCAATCAGATCCCACTCGTTGTTATATTCTTTCGTCGGTAGCCAGTCGTTGGCGCCAACCTGACTGTAGCGTCCAAGGTTAAATTGCGGCAGTCCGCCGTTCAACGTCGTGGTCGGATCATATCCGCCGATTCCGATATTCTTAAATTCGTCCGTATCCGAGTTGGCTTGCGTTCGCGCCGTCACGAGCCGCGTAAAACCAACCCGCGCTTCATTCACCAGAGTCGGTGAAAAGATATGAGTCCAGCTGATCATTGCATTGCGACCCAGATCCTGCTCACTGGTCCCGTTGAAGTTGCCGCCGTCGAGTGCTCCCGGAAAAGGCTGCACGCTCGTCTTCGCCGTGTTGGCCCAGCTGATCGTTCCAAAGATGCTGTTGTTGTCGTTGTACCGGTAATCCACACGGCCATCGCCCTGGTCCGTATTTAAGGCGCCCGGTGTCACCGTATAGTAATCGTTCTGCGGATATTGGCCGCTCGCTATCGCCTGATTGGGCGCAGGATACAAGCTCGCAATCTTCCTCGACGCCGGATCCATCGCTGTGACCGGGATCATATTGCCGGCAAACGGCGCGCGCGTATAGTTGGGCGTAGCTCCGGCAAGAGCGGTCAAACTACCCGGCACGCAGCCACTCAGACAGGTCGTACTCCTTGGATCGAAAATCTGGTTCTGCACGACATTTTGCCCGTTGATTGTGCCAACCGACGGCCCTAGCAGCCCCGAAAAATCCCCGTTCAGCATCTGCTGCGTAGGAATCGTGTAGAAGCCGCCGTACCCAAGGTTTTGAATGGAGCCGCCCGCCGTCCGAATGCGCGTTCCCTGGTAATCACCGAAGATAAATAGCTTGTTTTTGATGATCGGAGCGCCCACCGCCGCTCCAAACTGGTTCTGCTTAAACGGATTGCGCGCGGCGCCGGCCAGGTTGTTCTCCCAGCGGTTTGCATCAAGCACCGTGTTCTGGAGAATCTCGAAAGCCACGCCGTGCACTTCGTTCGTGCCCGATTTCAAACTCACTTCGACCACACCGCCCGCCGCTCGGCCATACTCCGCGCTCGCGCCGTTTGTGATGACCTGCATATCGCCGATCGCCTCGACGGAAGGCCCGATGACAAACGCGGTCTGATTGATGAAATCGATGACATTGACGTTATTGTCAACACCGTTCAGCAGGAAATTGTTCTCACCGGTCGATCGCACGCCGTTCGCCGAGAAGCCGCCACCAAGAGAATCGCGCGCTCCGTTCTCGGCAGGCACTACGCCCGGCGACAAACGCGCGAGAAACGTGAACGTGCGTTGTCCGCCGAGCGGCGCCTGACTCACCTGCTCAGAACTCAAATTAACGCCAATCGCCGGCGACTCGGTCTGGAGCAATGGCGCCGTCGCCGTCACTTCGACGGTCTGGCTGGCGTTACCCACCTGCAGCGCGATACTCACCGTCGCAGGCTCACCCGGATTGACTATGATTCCTTTTTGCTGGGCTTTCTGGAATCCAGACTCTTCCACCGTAAGCGTGTACGTACCTGGAATCAGAGCAGGAATCGTATACGAACCAGCATCATTCGTCTGGCTGTTCGTCGCGACCCCAGTCGCATCGTTGGCAATCGTGATCCTGGCGTTAGGAACAGCCGCACCACTGGCATCCGTGATGGTGCCGCTGACTGTCCCAAGGTCGCGCTGCGCAAAGAGCACGCTCGCTAAGAGAAAAAATGAAAGTAAAAAGCAGATAAAATTATGCCGACCAGGCATGAAGACCTCCCACGTTGAGCTAACTAACCGAGGCCACTGAACTGAGGTGAATACTATCACAACACTAGTGACTTAGAGCCGAAAAGTGGTAGCGCTTCCGATCCAGCAAAACCCAGACTTAGTACTGAGGCCACGCTAGGATGAAAGATTGATGAGGCCCGGCTCTGACCTGATATTCGCAGCATGCGCAGCTATGGCCCTCGCAGCCGTCCCCGTATTCCGTGCTGATTTCCAGGACATCGCAGCCGCTTCCGACCTCACCGTCCCAAACATCTTCGGCGGCCTCGCACGCAAAGACTACATCCTCGAAACCACCGGCAATGGCATCGCTATTTTCGACTTCGATGGCGACGGCCGCAACGACATCTTCATTGCCAATGGCACGCGTCTCGATGCCAAAAACTCCGGGGAGCAAAGTGCCTCGCAGCTTTATCGCAACTTGGGCAACCGCCACTTCTCGGAAATCGGGCAGCAGGCTGGGTTTGCCCACGCTGGTTGGGCGCAAGGCGTTTGCGTCGGAGATTACGATAACGACGGCAAACCCGATCTCCTGGTAACCTACTACGGCCACAACATCCTCTACCGCAATCGGGGCAATGGCCAGTTCGAAGATGTCACCGCACAAGCCCACCTGCCGGTACGCGGCATTCGGTACGGTTCCGGATGCTCCTTTGTCGATTACGATCGCGACGGCTATCTCGACCTTTTCGTCTCAAACTACGTAGATCTCGATCTCGACAAAACGCCTCGTCCCGGCCATGGCGATTTCTGCGAATGGAAGAGCATTCCCGTGATGTGCGGACCGCGCGGCCTGCCCAAAGCCTACAGCGTCCTCTATCACAACAATCACGATGGTACTTTTACCGATGTCTCTGAAGCCGCAGGCATCCTGAAACCGGGCGGCCGTTACGGATTAGGCGTCGTGGCGGCTGATTTCGATAACGACGGTTGGCCCGATATCTATGTGGCCTGCGACATGACTCCGAGTCTCTTGTTCCACAACAAGCACGACGGGACATTTGAAGAGCGCGGCGCGGAAGCAGGCGTAGCCTTCAACTTTGATGGCTCGCTGCAGGCCGGCATGGGCGTGGCTGTAGCGGATTACGACGGCGACGGCAGGCTCGACATTGCCAAGACGAACTTCTCTGGCGATCTCACGTCGCTCTTCCATAATGACGACGGCAAGTTCTTCACCGACCTCTCGCGCGAGGCCGGTCTCGGAGCACGGCAGTATCTCGGCTGGGGCGTCGCCTTCATCGATGTCGACGACGATGGTTGGCGTGACCTAGTTGTTGCCAATGGCCACGTCTACCCGGAAGTGGAAGGCAAACAGCTCGGCGACACGTATCTGCAGCCCACGATTTTGTATCGCAACGGGGGCAACGGTAAATTTAAGGATGTCACCGAAGATGCCGGACCGGCCTTTCATGTAGCAAGGCCTGCGCGAGGTCTGGCGGTCGGAGATGTCGATGGAGACGGGCGTCCAGAAATCGCCATTGTGAACATGAACGCTGCGCCGAGCCTTCTTAAGAACCGCAGCCCGCAGGGGCATTACCTGAATGTCTCGCTGACCGGGACGCAATCCAACCGCAGTGCGATCGGCGCACGGGTCATCGTAACTGCGGGCGGCCACCAGCGTATCGATGAAGTCATGAGTGGCGGCAGCTACTATTCGCAAAACTCGTTCACCCTGCACTTCGGGCTCGGAGAGCTGCGCCAAGCCGACGACGTCGAAGTTCGTTGGCCTAGCGGCTTGGTCCAGCATGCACGAAACGTCGCGGCAGACCAGAATCTCAAGCTGACGGAGCAAGCCCCGCATGGCCCTTAGCCGGCGAGACTTTCTAGCTTCCACCGCTGCGTTACCGCTCCTGGCCGGCCTGCGCGCCCGTCCCGCTTTTGCTGTCGAGGCTCGTCACGTCGCGCCTTATCTCGGACTCAGGAAATTCATCGAGCCCGGTTTCGACGAGTTCCCCGCTGAGAAAGAAGCCGTCGCGCTTGTAGCGGAATTCGATGCTGCATTCCAAAACGGTTTTTTAAGGAACGAACCCAAAATCGGCCAATCCCCCCTCCCTGCCGGGTATCGCACCATTGGCCCGAACCTGCAAGAAGCTGTCTATAATCAGTCACATACGAGCAGCATCCAAGAAGGCTGGCAGGCCTGGGTTGGTTCGGTAAAAAAGGTCCGTCGCGCTCAATTCTACGCTCTCCCGCACGATATTTTGCGTTTTGAGATTGCCTCCGAAAACGAAAACGGGCAGCTCACTTACCGCGTGGGTCGCTGGCGCGTGAAGTGGGAAGGCGGCCAACTCACGGAATTTTCCCCGCTCGAAGAACACGTTGCTTCCGCCTCCAAACCGTGGTTTCGCGATGTCACCGCCTCCTTTGCGAACGTGCCTTCGCTTCGCGACCAGCTCGCCTACGGCGTCCCGTACTGGCGCGCCAAACTCGACCCGGCTCTCGGCATCGACATTTACGGCAGCAACGGCTTGGCAGTCGGTGATATCGACGGCGACGGCACGGACGAAATCTACGTCTGCCAGCCGGGCGGCCTCCCCAATCGTCTTTACAAATTCAGTCCTGCGGGCGGGTTGACCGATATCACCAATCAATGGGGGGTCGGCATTCTCGACGACACCTCCGCAGCTCTCTTTGTCGACCTACGCAATATCGGCCGGCAGGATCTCGTGGTGCTTCGCAGCGCGGGCCCGGTCCTGTTCCTGAACGAAGGCGGGCGCTTCCGGCGGCGAGACGATGCCTTCCGTTTCGCCACGCTTCCGGCAGGAAATTTTACTGGTCTCGCTGCGGCGGACTATGATCGCGACGGCAAGCTCGATCTATATCTTTGCTGCTACGTCTACTTTCAAAGCGAAGCGCAGTACACCTACGCTTCCCCCTATCACGATGCGCAAAACGGGCCGCCCAATTTTCTCTTCCACAATGGTTTGAACGCGGACGGGAGCGGCTTCTTCGCCGATGCCACCGCCGAGACCGGCATGATGGAGAACAACAACCGGTTCAGCTTTGCGCCCGCCTGGTGCGATTTCAACGACGACGGCTGGCCCGACCTGTTCGTCGCCAACGATTTCGGCCGCAAGAACCTGTACGTCAACAAAGACGGACATTTTCGCGATGAGGCGGCTTCCGCCGGCGTGGAGGATATCGGCCCCGGCATGAGCGCGGCCTGGTTTGACTACGATCACGACGGCAAACCGGACCTGTATGTCGCCAATATGTGGACCGCCGCTGGCCAGCGCGTCACGACCGATCCGCACTTCACGCCCGGTCATGCCAATTCTCTCGGAACGGCGTACCAGCGGCACACCATGGGAAATTCGCTTTATCGCAACGGCGGCGACGGTACGTTCGCCGAAGTGACAGTCAAAGAGCAGGTAGGCTTTGGGCGCTGGGCGTGGTCTTCCGGCGGCCGCGATTTCGACAACGATGGCGAACCGGAGATCTTTATCACCTGCGGCATGCTGACCAACGAGTCGCAAAAAGACCTGAACAGCTTTTTCTGGCGGCAAGTCGTGGCAAAGTCCCCAGTGAAACAGCAACCGTCCGCCGCGTACGAAAACGGTTGGAACGCGATCAACCAATTCATTCGGGAAGACTACAGCTGGAATGGACGAGAGCCGAATGTGCTGCACGTGCGGCGCGGCGATCGCTTCTATGATTTTTCAGGAGTGAGCGGTCTCGATTTCGCGGATGACAGCCGCGCCTTCGTGGTCACCGACTTCGACGGCGACGGCAAACCCGACATAATTCTCAAGAGCCGGCTCGGACCTCAGGTTCGCGTTTTGCAGAACGACTGTTCCGGCGCAAATCGCTCCATCGCATTTGAGCTACGCGGCGTCCGATCGAATCGTGACGCGATCGGCGCACGCATTACTGTGGACGGAAAGACCCAATGGATCGATGCCGGATCCGGTTTTTTGTCGCAACACAGCAAGCGTCTTCTCTTCGGGCTCGGCACTAGCGAACGCGCGGTCGAGATTCATGTGAAGTGGCCGTACGGAACGGAGCAGCGGTTCACGAACTTAGCTGCCGGGGACACGTATCTTATAAGTGAAGACTCTGCTAGCGTTCACCCGCAACCTTTCCATAGCTCCTCGCGGTTAAAGGCCGGTCCCATCGAAGCAAGCAACAAGCTGGCTCTGCATGACACGTGGTTTGCCGAACCGGTGCCGCTTCCCGAACCGCAGCATGGCCCGGGATTATTTGTCCTCAAGGAGCTTCCCAAGTCCGCGGAGAAATGTGAGCAGTACGAAATTTTCCGCCGCTATCTCTTCGACTGGCGCACGACGATTCAGCTACCACTTGCCTTGTTGCTGAATGAGGCCGGACATGCTGTCAAGATTTACGCGCGTGTGCCCGGCGCCGAGCAGTGGAAAGCAGATCTGAAGCAAATCGACCGTGCCCATGAGCTCGCAAAACCATTTGCCGGAGCTTACGTGGGCGAGCCTCACCGTGACTTTTTCAAGTTTGGAGCGGCGTATCTGTGGGCAGGCTACTCCGAGCAGGCTCTTCCCTACCTGCAGCAGGCTTTACATCAAAATCCGGAAAACGCGCGCGTGCTGGTCCTGGTGGGCCAAATCCATCTTGGGGCAAACCGCCTCGAGCTTGCCGAACAGTCGCTAATGGGCGCGACACGGGCAAATCCCAACTACGCAGAAGCCTGGTCTGGCTTAGGAGACTTGTGCGAAGCACGCAACAACTCGCGGGAGGCGTTCGAAAATTATCAACGCGCCCTCGCTTTGAAGCCGGACCTTTTCTACACGCTGCTGAATGCTGGCCGGTCGTCGGACAAGTTGGATTTGCCTGCTAAGGCGGAAGCGTTTTATCGAAGGGCAAGCGAGCTGGATCCCCAATCGGCGGAAGCGGCGAACGGGCTCGGCCTGGCACTGGCCAAACAGGGGCGGCCCGAGCGAGCCGGAGAATTATTTAAAAGCGCGATTGCTTTGCGGCGGGATTACGCCGACGCCATCAACAATCTTGGCGTTCTATATATTCAGCAGGCCAAAGTGAACGATGCGATTGCTGCGTTTGAGTACGGGATCGGAGTAGCGCCTGACGAGGATATACTTTACCTAAATTTGGGCCGCACGTATGCGCGTTCAGGCAACATCGAAAAGGCCCGTGAAGTGATGCGGAAATTGCTCGACCGAAAACCGGGGAGCGCCACTGCCCAGCATGCGCTCCAGGAATTGGATGGGCATTAAGAATGGTACTCAAGGGGTTGCTATTAGCGGCGTTGGCTGCGAATCCGATCGAGCAGATTGCGGATTCGGGCCGCTGCGTGACTCTCGCGGAAACGCCCGATTCGCGCGTAACAGTGAAGCCCGCAATCGCCCCGGGACCGCCGCCTGTTTTGAGTTTCCGCTTTTACGAAGGCAAGCTACACCACCGGTTTGGTAACTCGGAATTATTGCTCGATGATGCCGGGCATTAGGTTTGCGATCCTGTTTGGGCTCTGTTTGGCTCTGCGGGCCAGCACGCTCGATGACGGCATTGCGGCGTTTCGCGATGGCCGTTATTCCGTTGCACTTGCAAAGTTAAAAAGCGCCGGTGACAATCCAACCGCTCAAGTGTTCCTCGGGCTAACCGAGGCCGCACTGAACGATTGCCCGGCAGCACTCCCTAAGCTCACAACCGTAAATGAGAGGACAACGGATCTGTACCGGCTCGCAAACCTAGCCGCTGTGAAGTGCTACAGCTCCTCGAACGAAGCAGCGAAAGCTTTTTCCGTGCTGAATCAGCTGGAACGCAAATTCCCCGACGATCCCGACGTTCTTTACCTCACCGCAAAGCTGCACATGCGCGCTTTCAACGACGCAACATTTGCGATGTTCCAGCGGGTTCCGGGTTCCTATCGCGTGCACGAGCTTTCGGCTGAAGTGTTTGAAGTGCAGAATCGATATAGTGAAGCGGCGGAAGAGTACAGAAAGGCAATCGCTATCAATCCTTCCGCGCCCGATCTGCATTTTCGCCTCGGACGAGCGCTGTTGATGAAGAATCATGAGAATGCATCGCTCGACCAGGCAGCTGAGCAGTTTCATGCCGAGCTCAAACTGAATCCGGAGGATGGAGCCTGCGAATTCCAGCTGGGTCAGATTGCCCAGGTGAAAGGCCAATCAGCCGAGGCAAAGGGGCATTTTGCGCAAGCAGTGACGCTGTCGCCGAGCTTCGTGCAGGCCTTGATCGCACTGGGGAAGATCTACACACAGGAGAAGAATTGGGCGCGGGCTATTTCGTTGCTGTCACGTGCGACTGAACTGCAGCCTGTGAACGAAACAGCACATTATTCCCTGTTGACTGCGTATCGCGATTCGGGCGATATCGAACGGGCCAAGGTGGAGAAGGCAAAGCTGGATACCTTGCAAAAACCGCCTGCGGGTGAGTTTTCTGATTTCCTCAAAAAACTTGGCGAGAAAAAACCAGAACAGTGAAGGTCTTGCTTCCGTTCTGCGCTCTTGTTGCATTCGCCGCAGCAGTCGCTCCCTATAAACCTGACTTCCGCAACATCGCGGCACAAGCCGGACTCTCGGATTCCTTTCCGAACGGCGGAACGAAATCAAAACAATACATCATCGAGACAACCGGCAGCGGAATCGCCTGGATCGACTACGACAACGACGGCCTTCTCGATTTGTTTGTTCTGTCGGGCCAAGGCGGAACGAACCGCATGTACCACAACGAAGGTCGCGGCCGCTTTCGGGACGTAACGAGCGATCTGGGGCTGCAGAGTAGCGGATGGGCTGAAGGCGTCTGCGCGGGAGACTACGATAATGACGGCTTCACAGATCTCTTTGTGACCTACTGGGGCCGCAATCGCCTCTATCACAATCTCGGTGGCAAACGCTTTGAAGACGTGACAGAACGGGCCAACCTTACGCAAGACCGCACTCGCTACAACACAGGTTGTGCCTTTATCGATGTAGACGGCGATGGCAAGCTCGATTTGTTTGTCGCCAACTATCTACGTTTCGATCCGGCTACGACCCCCAAACCGGGAGCGAATCCATATTGTTTCTATCGGGGCATCGCAGTGAATTGCGGGCCACGGGGTTTGCCATTCGACCGCAACATACTATACCGGAACAACGGAAACGGCACTTTTACGGATGTATCGGAGCAATCGGGGATAGCCGCTCCCGAGGGTCACTATTCGCTGAGCGTGCTTACCGGAGATTTCAACGAGGATGGCCTGCCCGACATTTACGTCGCCTGCGATCAGACGCCCTCGTTGCTTTACATCAATAAGGGAAAGGGAAAGTTCGAAGAGGAAGGCGTGATGCGCGGTGTGGCCTTCGATCAGAACGGGAAAGCAATGTCCGGCATGGGCGTCGACTCGGCGGATTATACGGGGGACGGTCACAGCGGCATTTTCCGGACCAACTTTTCAGACGAATTCGAGACGTTGTATCGAAATCGCGGCAAGGGCATCTTCGATGACGTGACGCTCGACGCGGGATTGGGACAGAACACGCGCTACGTGGGGTGGGGTACCGGTTTTTTCGATTTCAATAACGACGGCTGGAAAGATCTGCTGCTGGTGGATGGCCATGCCTTCCCAGAGGTGGATTCGCTACATATCGACATTCACTACAAAGACAGAGCTATTCTTTACGAAAACCTGGCAAGCGGGAAATTTCGCGATATCTCGCACGCAGCAGGGCCGGCACTTCTGGAGCAACACTCGTCGCGTGGCGCAGCGTTTGGGGACATCGACAACGATGGAACCGTGGAGGTCGCGATCAATAATCAAAACGATCCGCCTTCGCTTCTCAAGCAGGCGGTTAATCCTCCCGGACACTGGATCATTCTCAGATTGATAGGAACGCGCTCGAATAGAAGCGGAATCGGAGCACGAGTGAAACTCGTAACAGGCGGGCAGGTTCAGCTTGGGGAGATCAGAAGCGGCGGCAGCTACTTATCCCAAAACGATCTGCGATTGCATTTCGGTTTAGGCAACGCAAGCAAGATTGATCAGCTTGCGATCAGCTGGCCGAGCGGACGGAAACAGAGCTCGGGTAATTTAAGTGCTGATCAGATCCTGACCGTCACGGAAAGATAACCGAACTACTTCTCGACGGGAGTTCTGTCGTTTATCTCTGCTGGATCTGGGGCGGCCGGAAGTTTTTCTCGTCTACGTTTGGAGCCAGCCCATCCGCCTAGGAAAGCCCCGCAAAAACCAGCCAGCTGAGAGGCGACAGGACCGACGTTCGCCCGGTCCACCCCGATCGACACCGCGCAAAAACCAACCAGGCTCAGGCCGGCAATCTTCAAAATCCTGGTGTTCTTAACTTCCACTTCTACCGATTGTAAGCAGCCGGTCCAAAGTTATCTTTCGATCCAGACGGAAGCTCCGCCGGGGGGAACTTCGCGTTCTCCCACAAGCACCTGAGCGGAAGCCGCGGCCGGGATCCGTTGCGTGCGGCTAGCAAAATTTGTTGCAACCCAAAATCCATCACGCCAATCGACCACAAAGTTTGGATCGAGGTTCGCCGGATCCACGCCGGCACTTTGATAAACGTTATGGAGCAACGCACGTTCGAGTTCCCCATCGAGAGTATCGACTCCGATATAGGTCACAGTTCCCTTCCCGAGCTTGCGAGTCACAACAGCAGCGCGGCCTGTATAGAACTGGTCGGCATACTTAGCCAAAACTTCGGTGCCGGTGTCGGGTTCGAGAATGTCGCCCCATGAACCCCATGCGTACGTCTTTCCGCCAGCCGTCACCTGTCCATTGACGCCAACTGGCAGCACGTCGTACAAGGGAATATTCGCTCCAATGAGCGATTGTATGGGAGCAGCCCAGGGCGCCTCCCGCAAATGTCCGCGCATGTCCTTTTGCCCGGTTCGACAGGTCAGGATGAGATGCCCACCGTTCGTCGCATAAGTCTTGAAGCGGGTGATCAGATCGTCATCGACCAGTTGGTAAGCGGGTGCGATCACGAAAGGATATCGGCTAAAGTCGCGATCAGGCGTGAGCACATCGACGGGCGCCATCACACTCTTGAGCGCACGATAGTAACGCATCCAGTGAGCTACGGTATTCCAGCGCGAAGTCTGGCGATGATTCGAGATGTCCCAGCGATTGTCGTTGTTAATCAGAAATGCCGTCCTGCGCCGCGCATATGGTTCCGGCTCGCGAGCATTCGGATCGTAGCGCTTACGGAGCTCAGCAATCTCGTGAGCCGCCTGGGAATATTCACGGCCGCCAGGCGAGGGAGTCACACCATCTGTCTCGGCGAGACCTTTGTGATAAAGCTCGGAGCCAAAAAGAGGCTGGCGATAGCGATAGGTGCAGACCAGGCGAGCGCCGGCGCCGAAGGCTCGCAAGATCCACATGTGGATCGCTCCGGGAAGCGGCCACGGATTCACCTCACCCCAGTTCACCTGACCGGGCTGCAGCTCCATGGGGCCCGAGAGACCGTTGAAGGAGCGCATGAAGTCATGCATGAATGACATCTCTTCCGCGCTTCCAAGACGAAAGCCGAGCGGCCCTTCATTGGGCTGACCGTGCACAGGGTAGTGCGTCCAGCTGAAGACATCGAGAGTTTTCGCGGAGAGTGAAGGATCCACGTCTCCATTCATGCTCATGAAGTTGGTGGTGATCCATTGATTGCTTGAGTACTTACGCAGGACGCTGGCTTGGAGACTGATGTAACCGGCCGCTTCATGCGCAAACCAGCGTTCGAAATCGAGCACAGCGTGGGGACTCGGATCGGCAACCAACGTATCGGTATTCGGAATGTTGATTTGCTCGAAGTTCTGATACATCTCCGACCAGAAAGAGCCGCCCCAGTCACTGTTTAAGCGATCGATGGTTCCATATTTCTCTCGAAGCCAGTCGCGAAATCGGGCGGTAGAGGCACGCGAGTAAGAGAAGCGGCGTCCATAATGACTGAGCTCGTTATCGATTTGCCATCCCCAGACACGGCGGTCGTGACCGAACTTCTTGGCAAGCTCGGTATCGATTTTGGTGACGTAATCGCGGTAAACAGGCGAACTCCAGTCCGCCTGCTCGCGGCTGCCGTGCTCCATTGTGCGGCCTTGCGCATCGACCATCAATATTTCGGGATGGGCGCGCTCAAGCCAGATCGGAGGAGTCGCGCTCGGCGTGCAAAGAATCACTTTGAGCCCGTTCGCGGCGGCGAGCGACACAGCTTTTTCGAGCCAATCAAATTGGTAGTGGCCCTCAACGGGTTCCATGAAGTACCAGGCGAACTCGCCCATGTGAACGTACTCCATTCCCAACTTGTGAATGTTCTCCATGTCGCGCGCCCACTGCGTTTCCGGCCACGCTTCGGGGTAGTAATACACGCCCACCGTGAGCATGTCTTTCTTCGGGAACCAATCCGGATTTTGGGCTTGCATTAGCGGCAAGGGGAGAACGGTGGCTAACACCAGGAGCGAAGTGGCGGATCGAAATCTGCGCATTTACACAAATATTGAATCACTTTGGATATTGCGCGCGGGCTTCGTTATTGAGTAAGGGGCGAAGAGGATTGTCGCATACTGATATTTGCGCGAAAACAAAGGGTTGGCAATTTGGTTTACGGGCCTGAGCTCGGCTGGAAAAACAACGCTTGCCTGCGCACTTCTCGACCACTTACGAGCGTGCGGATTTCGCGTTGAGCTTCTCGATGGAGATGAAGTCCGTCAGAATCTGTGCGAGGATCTAGGCTTCAGCAAAGAAGATCGCGATGAGAATATTCGGCGTATTGGGTATGTCACGAGCCTGCTTGTCAGAAACGGCGTGATTGTTCTGGTCTCGGCCATTTCGCCGTATCGGGAAGCGCGGGCAAGGGCGCGAGCAAGGATCGGCCGGTTTGTCGAGGTCTACGTTAATGCATCGCTAGAAGTTTGCGAAAGTCGAGATGTCAAAGGCCTCTATCGAAAGGCCCGGGCCGGCCAGTTGCACGGGATGACCGGCGTGGATGATCCATATGAAATTCCGGTTAAACCCGAGATTGAGTGCCACACGGATCGGGAAACGCTTTCAGAATCGGTTCAGCGGGTGCTAGAAGGCGTTCAAGCATGGCTTGACGGAGCCAGGTAAAAGGGTGACGTCTTAGCGATGGAGCCGACACATGGAAATCTGGCGGGTCTCTTTTGTTGAACTCGGCAGCGCGATTATCGGGCTTGCCTTACTTTCGCGTATCGCAAGCCGCTTCGGGTTTTCGGCCATACCGCTTTAATTGCTCGCCGGTCTCGCGTTCGGCAACGGCGGAGTGGCGCCGCTTCCTCTCAGCCAGCACTTCATTCACATCGGTGGAGAAATTGGTGTTCTGCTGCTGCTGTTCATGCTGGGACTCGAGTATACCGGGGCCGAGCTGGTCAAAAATCTTCGGACGGGTTTTCCTGCGGGGCTTATTGATCTCGTATTGAATTTCCCGCCCGGCTTTATTACGGGATTGTTACTCGGCTGGAAATTGCTGCCGGCGCTACTGCTCGGCGGAGTGACTTACATATCCTCTTCCGGAATTATTGCGAAAGTGTTGGCGGAGCTTGGGAGATTATCGAACCCGGAGACCCCCGACAGTTCTCACTGTTCTGGTGCTGGAAGATCTGACGATGGCGACTTATCTTCCGCTTGTCGGGGCGCTGCTGGCGGGAGGCGGGGCCGCGAACGTTGCGATTGCCATTGCGGTAGCACTCACGCTTGTGTTGTTGGTTCTGTTTGTAGCGGTTCGATATGGGCGGGCGCTCAGCCATCTGGCGGCACACGAGTCGGACGAGATTATCCTGCTAACGATTTTGGGTGCGGTGCTGATTGTAGCAGGCATTGCTCAGAGGTTTCAAGCGTCTACTGCGATTGGAGCGTTCCTGGTCGGCATCGCCGTTTCGGGACCGGTCGCCGAGCAATCTCACCGCTTGTTTGCACCCTTGCGCGATCTTTTTGCAGCCACGTTCTTTTTCTTTTTTGGTTTACAAATCAATCCTGCGACTCTGCCGCGGGTCTTGCCGCTGGCGGTGGGTTTGGCAGTCGTTACTGCTCTGACAAAGATACTCACCGGATTCTTAGCTGCGCGGGGCGGCGACATGAAGCGACGTGAGCGCCTGCGGGCCGGTGCGGTGTTAGTGCCTCGCGGCGAGTTTTCCATCGTTATCGCAGGGTTAGGCGCCGTTGCAGAACCTCAGCTCAGCGTAGTTTCTGCAGCTTACGTACGTGACGGCGATTCTCGGCCCACTGCTGGCGCGCGTATTCAAGTAAGGGACACGCTGCTAAGTCGCAGCAGTTCCCCAAATCAACGCATGCAGAACAGCCTCGTCGCTTGTGCGGTTAAGGCCAAATAAAGACGTATGTTGCGCAATGCCGAAGCAACTCAAGCGAACTATCGCGTCCGCATCGATCTGCAACCGGCCGTTCTTTTCTACGCCGAATCCTATATTCGCTTTGAGCTCCCGTTGCATGCCCTTGAACTGTGAAGTCCCTTCGACGGTGAACCCGCGCAGAGGTTTGGCAAGGAAGTACTGCGACTCGATCTGAAGCTCCGGATGCGCGCCCGCTGCGAGAGCTTGTGTACGTGCGAACGTGGTGAGTTTTTCACGCGTGCCAGGCCCTTCGTGCGAACTCTTGCAGAGGACGCTCCCGGCATCAATCTTGAGACTTAGAACGGTTTCGAGCGGCAGATCGGGATTGTAAGTAAGACGCCCGATGAAGCGCTCGAAGATGAACAGATGCTTCCGTTTTATGAGACCGGTCTCGTTTATTTCGACAGCGAGAGTGGAATCGGGCGAAGGTGATATGGTGTAAATCGTATGGCGCGCGCACATAGGAGCCCTGAATCTGCTAAGTACGCACGCCAGGCCTGAAAGGTTCAATCAAGCTGAATGGGATTGGAGTTTCTGGACTTGGGGAATTTGCTGCTGGGGGTGGCATTGATTTGCGGCACACTGATCGTCATATTTGAGTGCATCGAGCGGCGTCGCGAGAGCAGGCGCGAGCGGACAGCGCTCGACGCAATCGAAGCTGAATACCAGGCGTACTTCCGGATCGGTCGGCTATAAGATTCGCTGCTGCTGCTGTTGTTGCTGAGCGTGCACGAGCTCGGCTTCCTGATCTTTCGCGAGAAAACGCGACCATTCCTGATCGGCAGCGAACTCCTGATCCGGCGGCAGCACAGCTTCCGAAGGGCTGACCCGCACGCGAACCTGCAGTTCCGTATCGGCACGCCCCTTCATCGTGCCAAGGGTGGGCGGAACATCCGCGTAGTCGCGACCAATAGCGGTGCGGACATGACGCTCGCCGACGATCAACTTGTTGGTTGGGTCGAAGCCGATCCAGCCCAATCCTGGCAGAAGCGCTTCGATCCAGGCATGGGTAGCACCCTCCGCAGAACGGTCCTCATGCAGTGAATCGTGATAGAGATAACCGCTTACGTAGCGCGCCGGAATCCGGAGATTGCGCAACAGAGCGATCATGATATGCGCGAAATCCTGGCACACACCCTGCCGTGAGCGCAGCGCTTCCTCGATAGGCGAATCGACCGTGGTGCTCTGCTTCACGTAAGAAAAATTTTCGTAGAGCTGATCGTTTAGACGCCGCAAGAGATGAAGCGGATCTTCGCTGCGCCGGTCCACGTGAAGCTCCCTGGCAAAGTCTTCTACCTCGAGCGAGTTTTTCGCAAAGTAACTGGGCATCAACATATCCCAGTAATCCTCGCGCTCGATCAACTGGTCAAGTTCGTTCCAGGCGTCAGAATCAAGCGATTGGGGAAGTTCAACCGGGGTATCTACATCGACCAGCGCGTCGGCGATGATGGTGAGCTGGTTGTGCGGTTCCGGAATGTCGAAATGATGCACCATGTTGCCGATGTGATCGGTGTAAGAGAAGATACGCGCGCGCGGACTGACCGAGAGCTGAAAGGTGAAGCAGCGCTGGCTATTTTCACTCCGCGGATGCATGCGGACTTCCATGTTGCTCTGCCACACAGGGCGGCTATAACGGTAGCGGGTAAAGTGACGGATGGCGTAGAACATCAGGCTTCAAAAGCGGATTCGACCGGGTAATCAATATAGATGTCGTGCACTGCTGCGTGCACATTCTGGCATTGTTCAGTAATGCTTCGAAGAAAGCGCTGAAAGTCCTTCGACATGATGTCATCGATCTGGGCATAAGCCAGAGACGATCGTAATCTGCCGATCAACTTTTCGATGCCCGCGCCTTTGCGGCTCGCTGAGGAGCGAGCGATAGCCTCAAGCGCCATCTGCATCTGTTCGATAGAGAAACGGACCGTGTAAGGAAACTCGGGATTCAGGAGCAGGAACTCAGCCACTCTCTCCGGTTTCAAGTCAGCTGTGTAGACCTTGCAATACGCTTCGAAAGCCGAACAACTGGAGAGCAGGCCAACCCAATCGAGGTCGTCCGCTCCGGTCGAAGCGCAGAACACGGCATCGAGCAAAACAGGAAGCGCGCCCGCACGTTCCATATAGCG
>JAABUQ010004230.1_pt1 | contig 24606 bp, 30 predicted proteins | sample 5560001 | NCBI WGS metagenome assembly JAABUQ01 (sample SAMN10711888, study PRJNA513371) | rock metagenome | isolation source: Antarctica rocks | place: Antarctica: Victoria Land, Finger Mt nord | collected 2015-12-18
GGAGGGGATCGTGTTGGCGAAGCAGCGGGGTGTGTATCGGGGGCGCAAGAAGGCGCTGAGCGCGGTGCAACGGGCGGAGATGCGGCAGCGACTGGCGGCGGGGGAGCAGAAAGCGGCGGTGGCGCGGGCGTATGGGATCAGCCGGGAGACGCTCTACCAATACCTGCGGGCGACCGAGTAGCCAGGACGGGGCGACCACGCGACGGCGGCGCCGGGCGGGCGCGAGGATCGGCGACAGGCCGAAGAAGCTGGAGACCCCGGCGAAGGTGGCGATGACGAGGGCGCTCTACGCCGACCACTCGCAGGGCATCGGGGAGATCTGCGCCTCGGTCGGCGTCGCGCGGGCTACGCTCTATTGCTCCATCACTACCTCGACGCACCCGCAACACCCGACGCGTGATCGGCTGATCTCTGAGCAAGAAACGTGTGCGTTCGATTCGGTCGGGGATACCGCCTCGGGCCGATCATCCCCACCGGATGTTGCTCGCGGTCCGGTTGACACCCCCGCGCATCGGCCCTATTGTCGCCACACGAAGACAGTGAAGGGTTTCAATCCTCACCCGGCCCGAAGACCGGGTGCAACGTAATTCCGGCGCGGAGTCCCGCCGTGCTGATGTCGGTTTCAATCCTCACCCAGCCCGAAGACCGGGTGCAACATGGCAGGACGCGCTCGGCAATCTGCTGCGACTCGTTTCAATCCTCACCCAGCCCGAAGACCGGGTGCAACCTCCCGGTACGCCTTCACGGAGGCCGGATCCATCAGGTTTCAATCCTCACCCAGCCCGAAGACCGGGTGCAACCAGCGAGCCGCGTCGCATCGAGCGCGCCTGCGAGGGTGTTTCAATCCTCACCCAGCCCGAAGACCGGGTGCAACGCCCGTCACTGCCGGGCCGGGCAGTATGGTCTATGACCCGTTTCAATCCTCACCCAGCCCGAAGACCGGGTGCAACGTGCCTACGATTGGATGGTCGTCGGCGGTCCGAAGTTTCAATCCTCACCCCAAACCTAGACACGACCTATCCGACACATATTTGCTGCCGTCGTGGCGAGAAAACGGAACCGATGAATCATCGGCTCTGGCACGATTTTTCTTACCGCCGGGCAAAATCGGTCGTGCTACTAACGGGCCACACGTCGGAATGTCCGCCAGTGTTCCTGCAAACATAGGCCAGGTAGGCCACGGCTAGGTTTGCTCGCAGAGCCAGATATTCACCAGTTCGGGCAGTGTCTCCCGCACATGCCCACACCGGCAACAGGTGATGTCCGTCGGCACCTCCGCCGGAATCACGATTACCGGGCAGCCCGCTGCCGCCGCTTTCTCCCGGATCAGCCGGGTCAGGCCGCCCCACGTCGCGTCGCTGACGCGGGCTTTGCGCGCACGATCGCCCCACACCGCCCGTTGGCTCTCCGGGTCGGCTGCATGGACGGTCGTGCCGCGCTGCTGCATCACAAGCCGGGGATAGCTATCGACCAGGCGACGGCTGATCGTGTGCTGCCAATCCCGACGTTGATTCGCGACATGCCGCGCCACGCGTGCGAACCGTCGGCGCACCCGCCGCCGATTACCGCTGCTCGGCTGTGTGCGGCGGACCGCTCGCTTGAGACGGCGGAGTTTCCGATCCGACCGGCTGACAAACCGCGACGCGTTGACGATCTGGCCGGTGGAGAGCGTCAACGCGTGCCCCGGCTCCAGATGCACGCCGACCGCCGAAACGTTGGAGACGTCGGCGGGTGACAGTGCCACGGTATAGCGGAGCGCCGCCCACCAATCGCCGGCGCCATCGCGGAAGTACCGCGCGGTGGTGGTGGTCGTCGCGATAGCGCGCCCGCCCCGCGCCCGGATCCAGCCGATCGCCGGGACCTTCACGCGGCGCCCGTCGAAGCGCGTCTCGGCGGGGATCTCGAACGACGCGTCACCCCGTTTCCGCGCCTTGAAGTGGGGGAATCCCGGCCGCTCGCCACGCTGGACGCGGCGGAACGCGGCGCGATAGGCCTTGTCCAGATCGCGCAGCGCGCCGACTTTGACCCGGCGCGGGATGCCGGTGAGCCAGACGGTATCGGGCTGCTGCTGCATGACGGTCAGGGCGCGGCCCTGCTCGGAGTAGGAGAGCGATGTTTGGTGCGCGGCGAAGTGCGCTTCCCGTGCCGCCAGGGCCCAGTTCCATGTCCAGCGATGCGCGCCCGCGTAGTTTTCCATCTGTCGGCGCTGCGCCGCTGTCGGATAGAGCCGGACGCGCTCGATGCGGTATGCATCAGGCATGGAACGTCACCTCGCGTCCGCCGCGATGCTTGACGGCCCGGAGCTTACCTACTTCGGCTAGCTGTCCGCCGCTAGATGGTTTCATTTGCGATCCGCAGCTGATGATCGGTGAAACGCGCGAGATTCCCCTGCTGGCGCGGGGTGATCACCTCGCAGACCCAGCCCCAGTGCAGAGAGACCCAATCGCCGATCGCGGCGGAATCTGCGAAGCCGCGCGCCTCGATCTGCCGCACGGCGCGCGTCGGGGCAGGCGGGCCGAGGGCCAGCTTCCCCTCGACGATCAGGAGCGGCGATTGTTCGACGACCAGTTCCGGCCCCTCGACCTTGACGACCTTGCCCCAGCTGACGCGGCAGTTGTCGATCGTGTGGAGCGAGTTCTCCAGCTGACCGACCTTGCTGTGCACGTCGAAGACGTGGAAGTTGTGGTGGGGCCGCGCCCCCGCCGGCGCCTTGCCGAGCACCCAGTCCCGCGTGCGCCCCTGCAACTGGGGGCCGAAGCGTTCCAGCAGATGGTCGTAGAGCTGCCGCACCTCCACATGATTGAGCAGGTCGCTCCCGAGCCAATAGGCCTCGACGACCCGGTCATCGAAGGGATCGGCGATGCCGTTCGCGCGCGCGATCAACTGCAGATACGGCAGCGCCCCGGTGAACTTCTTCAGGAGCGGGCGCAGGCCGTCGTCCACCGTCCGCTCGACGCCGTACTGGAAGATCGTCCGGTTGTCGTCGCCGCCGCAGTAGCGGAGCTGGTTCGGCATGAAGGCGTAGCGGATGAAGCGCAGTTGTCCCGCGAGCGGCGTCGCCTGCGGTTTGAGATCGATCACCGGGTCGCCTCCTCGAGCATCACTTCGAGCTCATCGAGGAAGCGCAGCATGTCCTCCGCCTCGTCGGTCGGCATCCGCTCCAGCACCTGCGCCGCATAGACGACGACGTACTCGCCGACCGCGAGGTCCGGGATGCCATTGACGGCCATCCAACGCGGCTCGCCGTCGTAGAGGACTTCCACTCTCCCCTCGGCGACGCGCAGTATTTTCCGTGGAATTGCCTGGCACATGCCCGTTCGCTCCTCAATACCCCGACGGGATCGCGACGAGATCCCCGATAATCGTCGCCGTCAATGCGTTCAGACGGACCAGCGCCTCGGCGACGCCGCGCTCCACCGGCGCGCTCAGGCCCATCCCCAATTCGTACCGCTCCGGCTGGCAGCCGAGGATATAGATGACGCCCGGCAAAACACCGAGGGCCCGGGCGAGGGTGAGTACGCGGGACGGCACGGTCGCGTGCATGTCGGCAAGGAAGTCGCGCTGCTGCGCTTCGGGCAACGTCGCGAAGTCCGGCACCTCGGTTTCGAGGAGATAGACGGTGCCCGGTTCGCCGCCGCGATCGACCGCGTCCACGATGATCAGTGCCTCGTAGCCGTCCATCAAATCCTGCACGAGGCTGATGCCGCCGCTCCCCGGCTCGACAACACGCACACCCTCCGGCACCCCCGCCGCGATGAATCGCCGGACGGCGACGATCCCGAAGCCGTCGTCTTGGCAGAGGTCGTTGCCCATCCCGGCGACGAGCACGCGCGGTTTCATGCCGCCGCGACCTCTTCGGTGCCGACCGCGATCTTGATCTCCCCGTCGCGCACCGCGACCGGCAGCACCTCGAGTTTCCCTTCGCCGTCCAGCCGCTTGCCAGTCCGGACATCGTAGCGGCAGCCGTGCCACGGGCAGATCAGCGTCGTGCCCTCCAGGTGTCCGGTATGAAGGGTGAGCGGGCTTCCGGGTGGGCAACCGTTCTGGTAGGCATAGAACTCATCACCGAGCCGCGCGAGGAGGAGCGATGCCCCCTCCGGCCACACCGCGCGCAGTTCTCCCGGCGGGAAGTCATCGACGCGCCCGACGGTCACCCAGCGCGGCCGACGGAGGGCGCGATGCGCCACCGGCTCCGGCATCGGGGTCGCCGGAATCGGCTGCTCGGCCACCAGCGCGCGGAAACCGGGGTAGCCTTCGCGGAGCGCCGCCTCGACGACGCGCGTGAGCGTCCCGGACGATCCGGGGCAATCGCCGCAAGAGCCGGAGAGGCGCACGCGCACCGTGCCCGCCTCCACGCTGAGGAGTTCCAGATGCCCGCCGTGCGATTCGATGTACGGATAGACGCTTTCCAGCGCCCCTTCGACCTGCTCCCGCTCGTCCACGGCCGCCAGGTCGTACATGTCGAGGAGCGTCTGCACCATCGCGTCGTCGGCGACCCGCGCGACGAGGCCCGGCCCGCCATATTTCGCCAGGCGTTCCATCAGGCGACCGAGCGCGTAGCGATGCACGGTGTCGATGCCGTCGAGGAGCGCGAAGACTTCCGTCCGTGTTTGCTCGTCCTCGATCTGCTCCATCCGCTCCACACCCTCGCCGACCCATTCGAGGAGATGCGCGAACTCCGCCTCGGGATCGGCGGACGGTTGCTGCACCATCTCGAGCGGGATCAGGAAAAGCGGGCTCTCGTCGCTCACCGATGCCATCGCTACGTCCCCATCAGGCGGCCGCGCAATGCGGGCAACTGTCGCGCGACATCCCGGCACAGACCGGGCAATCCGGCCCGCATTCCCCATGGGCGGTCTTCTGCAAGTCAGTCATCTCATCGGCGAAGCGCCGACCGCCCTCCTTGCTCCCGCTGTCGCTGAGGCGATAGCGCCCGTCGGTCTCCTCGAGGTGCCCATCCGCGACGAGGATGGTCAGTTGCTCCTGGAGCATCGCCTCGTCCTCGGCCATGAAGGTGATCAATGTCTGGACATCGGCATCCTCCGCGAAGCCCTCGCCGCGCATCCAATACATGGATTGCAGGATGTCATCCCGGCAGCGCAGGGCCTCGATCGGATCGATGCGCCGCATCCCGTGATCGGTCGCTGTCATCGCGCGCCTACCTCCTTATGCTTGCCATTTCCTGCGTGCTCGGCTGCCGCCCCAACCTCATGCCGGATCCACGCGATCACTTCGCCCATGCGTTCCTCGCCGATCGGGCTGAGGCCCAACCCGAACTCCTTGTCCGGCGGCTCGATCTCGATGACCGTCGTCCGCCGGGGGAGGAGATCGAAATGCTGGGCGATGATCAGCAGGTTCTCCAGGCTGATCACCCCCGTCACCGCCTCGCAGACGCGCGCCTGCACATCGTCCGGGTCGAGCGCCTTCGGAATCCAGTCGTACGTGACCACGGTGCCCGGCTCGCGATCCCGCTCCATCGCGCCGACGAAGATCGCCCGGTCGAACCGCTGGCCGGGGGTCTCCTCGAACCAGTGCAGGATCGCGATCGGGCCGTAGCCGAAATCCTCGATCCGCACGTCCTCCGGCCACTCCATCGCCTGCAAGCGCTCGACCATCTCCATACCGAAGGAGAGGTCGCGCAGATGCGCGTAGCCGACCCCGGCGATCAGGAGCACCTAGTCCTCCGCCCCGCAGGCGCAGGTATTCACCTCGCGCGTCACGATCCCCTGATCGTGGTGGATGTGCGTCGTGCAGGGCATGCAGGGGTCGAACGAGCGGATGGCGCGCAGGATGTCGATACCCTGGAAGTTGCCAGCAGGGCTTTCTTCGAGGATCGGCGTGTTGAGCGCCGCCTCCTCGTACATGCCGGGGATGCCCCACGGGTCGCGCGGCGAGGCGTTGATCGTGGAGGGGGTGATGATCTGGTAGTTGGTGACGACGCCCTTCTCCATGACGAGATGGTGCGTGAGGAAGCCGCGCCCCGCGCCCCAGAAGCCGACGCCGCGCTGCGTGCCGCGCTTGGGCATCTCGAACTTCGTGCTGACCGCGTCCTTGCCGTCCTTCACGAGTTGTATCGCCTGCCGCCAGCTCAGCAGCGCGACGAGCGCGGTGTAGGCGACGCAGTAGGCACGGCCCCGGTTGCGCTCGAAGGCGTTCCAGACGTCCGGGACATGCCACTCGAGTTCCATCTCCGGCAGTCTCCCCTTGGGCATGAGCAGCTTCAGGCTGTGGCCCGTCGCCTCGATGTAGGGGTTCTCCGGGATCAGTTGCGCCTTCGCGGTATTCCACATCCGCGCGGTGCATTCCGCGTCCATCCGCTGGCGGTCCCAGCGGGGCGAGGTGGACCAGGTGTACTTCTCGCGCCAGTTCGGGGCCTGCGGGCGCGGCTTCGTCTCCTTGTTCCACGGGTGGTTCGGGCTGAGCGGCGCGCCGAGGGGGTCGGTCGGGTACGGCTGGCTCTCCCACGATTCGTAGAAGGAGTGCTCGACGAACTCCTCCAGGCCGACATTGATATTCTGCAGCTTCGTCGTGACCAGTTCGCCATTGACGATCACGCCCGGTGTCGCCCAGCGCCGCTCGCCCCACGCGTTGCAGTTCTCGTACGTCGCGTCGTATGCATCGGGGTCGTCCCAGACGCCGCAGTCGATCAGGTTCGCCTGCGTCCGGCCGACATCCTTGTACTTCGGGTCGGCATCGTAGAAGAAGTCCACGATGTCGTCGTAGACCGCCGCGCACTTCTTCGAGTAGTCGAAGAACTGCTGCACGCGGAGGTAGATCTCATTGAAGGTCGTGGTATTGACGGTGGCGCTGATGCCGCCCGGCACGACGGTCTGCGGGTGGGGGAACTTGCCGCCGATCAGGACGTACGCCTCCTTCGCGACGCGCGTCATGTGCAGCGCCTCAAGGTAGAGCGAGCCGGTCAGGGCGTTCATGTCGGTCATGATCTCGCCGATGGTGCCGTAGCCGTGGACGTTGGCGTGCGGCGCCTCGGTCTTCTCGGCCCGATCCCAGAGGGCGGGGTTCGTCTTGCGGACGATGTTCTCGGAGTAGTCCGGCCCGGCGAGCAGGAAGAGATGGAGCGGCAGGTCGAGGAGGTATTCGAGGGCGAGGAGCATGTTACGGAGCACAATGCCCAGGGGCGGCGGGCGGACGCCGATCGCCATCTCGATTGCGAGCGCGGAGGCCGTCGAGTGCACGCCGCCGCAGACGCCGCAGGCGCGGCTTGTGATGTAGATGGCGTCGCGCGGGTCGCGGCCCATCATGATGATCTCGTAGCCGCGGAAGAGCGTCGCCACCGAGCGGCTCTCGATCACCTTTCGCTCCTGCATGTCCACGACCGAGTGGAAGGCGAGCGCACCGGCGACGCGGGTGAGCGGGTCGAAGTTCTTCTGCTCGATGTGGCCGTTGCGGGCGAGCAAGTCCTCGATCTGGTCGCGCGTGAGCGTCGTCACCCCGCCGCCGTTGAGATTCGGCGTCCGCTGGAGCCCGTACGGGTCGCGGATATCCTCTTTCAGAAAGGCGCGCCCATTCTCGTCGAACTCCACCGGGAGATTCTTAAAGCACATTGCCGTCCCTTGCCTCTCGCGCGAATACCTGGTCGGCGCCCGCCAGGTGACGGTCGGTTCCCTTGAGTAAGTCCCGGAGCGCGACGAGCGCCCCGTTGATCGTGGCGAGGTCGTCCGGCAGCGGCCGGGCATGCCCCTGAATCGCCTGCAGGCCACCGACGAGCTTCACCAGATGGCCGTCCGCCTTCCTGAGGTAGTACGCAATCCCCACGAGGTAGACGACGAGCACGAGCACGACGATCATAATCGCGGCGATCGTCAGATAGACGAGCAGCATCTCAATCACCCCCCGCCCGGGACGCGAGCGCCCCTTCGATGACACCGGAGTGCTCCTCGATCGCGGTGGCCGTGCCGAGGATACCCACCGCCACGCCGATCGTGTCCTTGAGCGCGGCGATGTTCGCGGTATTCCCGGCGACGCCTACTCCGGCAACCAGGGTCTTCGCCGCGTAGCGCTCGATCTGCCGCGCCGCCGTGAATGCGCGGTGCAGGAGGTAGACCGCCAGCGGCAGCACGACGACCACGGCGACGACGAGCGTGACCCACCAGATGACGTAGACCGCAGTGGGAACGGCAATCGCGACGGTCATGGGGTGTTACCTCCCTGCCGCACCACGGCCTCGATCGTCCGGACGAGATGGTCGTCGATACTCTGCAAGCCACCGGCGGCGCGGGTCAGCGTGCCGTTGAGGCGCGTGACTTCCGGGCCGAGGTGGCCGGTCTCCTGCTCGATGGCCCGCACGCCCATCGCGATCTTGGCGAGGTTGCTCGCGCGCTTGCTGTACCCCTTCTGCTCGCCGCCGATGCTCTCCAGCGCGGCGATGATCTGGTTCAGATAAACGACGAGTGCGCCGAAGAGGACGACGACCGCGAGCGCGGATAGGACGGCCAGAAGAACGCTCATGCCAGCCCCCGCATCCCGCGCGGGCGAACGCATTGCGGGCAGCCGGGGCAGCCTGCCGCGTGATCCTCGATCGCGGCGGCCGCGCCATCGATGGCGACCGCATGCACGAGGATGTCGTCCACGACCTGATTGGTCCGGTGCAGCATCGGGATGTGGACGGTGTTGTTCGCGATCCGCTGCCCGACGACCCAGATCTGCCCGACCGCGCCATCCAATACCCGCGCGGTGCGGACGATCATCGTGAGCAGGGCGGCGACGACGAGGATCACCACGACGCCGATGGCGAGGGAGATCCACCAGATGGTATAGGCGGCGCGTTCGCTGGCCGCAAAAAGTGGCAGGTACCACATCCTCACTGCCCTCCAAATCCGGGGATGGCTTGCGTCTCGTGGAGGGCGTCGGCGATCCGCCCGCCGTGCGCCTCGATGCTCTCCGCCGTCGCCAGGATCTCCCCGGCGACCTCATTGGTTGTGCTCAGCGCCCAGATGATCTTCGTGTCTTCTGCGATGGCGTCCGCCGCCGCGAGCGCCTGCAAGCCGTGCGCGACGAGGCTGCGCGCGACGAGCAGGATGGCGATCAGGAGCACGGCGGCGATCAGAATCACCACGACCGCGACGACAAGCCAGATGGTCCAGATTGTGTATAGCCCGGCGATCATCGTTCCCCCTCCGTCCTACGATCCGCTGCCGTCGGGCGGCGGCACGCCAGGCTCACCGTGCCGCGCAGCCTCCTCGCCGCCGGTGGTCGAGACGTCACGGGGAACCTTCATGCCACGAAGGCGCGAAGGCGGATCGGTCGGCCAGTAGCGGCCCGCTTCCCGCCCCGGTCGCCGCGAGCCGCTGAATTGTAGTTTCTCATAGAAGAAATGGACCGTCTTATCGAAGGCGTTCGGCTTCTCGAGTTCGCCCCAACCGCTCGGCACCACGCCCTCGTTCAGCGCATCCCAGCGGACCTCGCGACTGAGGGCGTGATTGCTGAGGGCGCGCAACCGCCGGATACCCGCGCCGTAGGTCCGGGAGACATTGCTGGAGAGGAAAGAGCCAGGTGGCGCCTTGTAGAACGGGGAGAATTTGTCCGGGAAGCCCGGCATCGTGCAACCGATGCAGGGGCCGCCGGTCTTCATGCAGCCGCCCATGTGCGACTGCGCGCCGCGCGAGACGATGTTGCAGTTCACCACCGGCCCCCAGCAACCGACTTCGACAAGACACTCCTTGTCCCCGTAGTTCTCGGCGAAGACGCCCTCCTCGTAGTAGCCGGCGCGGGTGCAGGCGCGATGGACCGTCTCGCTGAAGAGCCAGGCGGGCCGCCCCAGTTCATCGAACTCCGGTAGCGGCCCCATCCCTTGCAGGAACAAGAGAACAGCCGCGACGGTTTCGGTGAAGTTGTCGCCCACCGGCGCGCATCCCGGGATATTGATGACGGGCAGGCCGAGCGCGCTGCGATAATCCGCGCCGAGGAAGTCCATCACGCTCATCGCACCGGTGACGTTGCCCATGGCGGCGGGGATGCCGCCCCAGGTGGCGCAGGTGCCGATGGCGATTACCGCCGCCGCACCCGCTGACATCTGCTTCAGGCGTGTGGCGGTCGGGAAGGGTTGTGTGCCGCCCTCCATCACCTGATCGCCCATCGCGGAGAAGTAGCCGCCCGTCGCGGCGGCGATCCGCTCGTCCGCGATGGACCCTTCATAGATGCAGACATAGGGGGCGTCCAGTTTGCCTTCCGCCGCGAGTTCGAAGGGGTGGATGAATTCCTCGCCGTTCTCGACCGCCAGCACCGGGTGATGGAGGACGACGGTCGGCAGGCCGGCGATGCTGCCGGTCAGCAGGTCCTCGACGCTCGGGTTCGTCGCGCCCGTGGCCGAAATACTGCACCCGTCGCAACTCATCCCGGCCAGCCAGAAGGCGTGGACGACCTTGATCGGCCCTTCGGGGGCTTTTCGACGCTCCGGGAGCGGCGCGGTCACCGGCTCGGGTGGCGCCTCGACCGGTGCGGGGGGGGCGAAAACTGCCATCGGTGCCTCCATTTCCGTGCGCCGCAGGGATGTCCGTGCCGCGCAGGATTGTCCTGTTACGATGTATTGTACACTCCGACCGCTCGATTCCCGGTTGTGATGGGATAAAATCGCTGTCGTCCGAATATGCGCGCCCGCTCATGGGTACGGCGCGGTCGTGGGGGATCGATGTCCGGGAAATACGAGCCGCTTTCGGAATACCTGACGACGCTGACCGGCGACGAGGTGTGCTTCACCTTCGCCGAGATCGAGGCGATCCTTGGTGCCGCGCTTCCGCCAACGGCGTGGAAGCGCAGCATGTGGTGGGCAAACTCGGAGCGCCCCGACCATCCGCAATCGCGGGCGTGGCTCGCGAGCGGCTGGACGGTGAGCACCGACGTGAATAATGGCGCCGTGACCTTCTTCCGTGGCACCGCCGAACCCGAATCGGAAAAGCGGCACTATCACTGGCACGCGCCCCGCCCGACGCAGTACACCACGAAGGTCAGCATCGCCGTCTCTCGCGAGATGAAACACGCGCTCGATGACGCTGCGGTTGATTTCGACGTCACCACCTCCGACCTCGTCCGCCGGGTCATGGAAGAGTGGCTTGAGCGCCATGAGCGGAAACGTGCGCGGCTCCGCAAGCAACGCGGCGGCATGCGGACCTACCGGCGCCGGGTGAAGATCACCGACGATTGAGCGACCGGCACCTTACCGCTGCGACAGGCGCGGGTTCAATGCCTCATTGAGACCGTCCGCGAGCAGATTAAATCCAAGCACCGTCAGGGTGATCGCGAGGCCGGGAAACGCGGAGAGCCACCACGCGCGCCGGACGAACTGCTGCGCATCGTTGAGCAGTGCCCCCCAACTGACGATATTGCGGTCGCCCAAGCCCAGAAAGCTGAGCCCGGCCTCGACAAGGATCGCACCACCAACGAGCAGCGCTGCCTCGATCACAATCGGCGGCATGGCCATCGGCAGGACATGGCGCAGGAGAATAACCGGCTCGCGCACCCCGATCGCCCGGGCGGCCATGACATGCTCGCGACTCCGCAGCGAGAGCACCTGTCCGCGCAGCAAGCGCGCGGTTCCGGGCCAGTAGGTCAGGCCAAGCAGAAGGATGATCAGTCGGATGCTGCTGCCGAAGAGCGCGACGGTGATCAGCACGAGGAAGAAGCGGGGGACGATCTGAAACAATTCCGTGAACCGCATCAGCGCATCGTCCACGAAGCCGCCGAAGTAGCCCGCACATGCCCCAATGAGGACGCCGATTATGGTGGCAATCAGCATGGTGACAACTCCGACCGTGAGTGAGGCGCGTGCCCCATGTATGACGGATCGGAAGAGGTCGCGTCCGAGGTCATCGGTGCCGAATGGATGTGCCCGCGAGGGCGTTTGGAAAACCTGGCGTGATGTCGCGAATGGATCGCCGGGGGCGATTGCACCGGCAAACAACGCAATGAGTACGAGCGCCGCGAGCACGCCGAGACCGAACAGTGCGGCAGGTTGCGTACAGAGACGAGTCCAAAACCCGCTGCGACCGCGTTGGCGCGTGCCGAGGGCAACGGGCGTTGCTGACGCTCCCACGATTCGCTCGTCGGCAATCTCGCGCACCATCTCAGGCGAACCTCACGCGGGGGTCCAGCATCGTGTAGACGAGATCGGTGATCAAATTGACGAGGATAACGGTCGCGGAGACGAGCAGGAAAATCGCCATCAGGAGCGGGTAGTCCCGCTTGAGCGCGGCATCGAGGAGGAGTCGCCCGATCCCCGGCCAGGCGAAGATCGTCTCGGTGAGCGCGGCGCCGGTGAGCACCACACTGATGTGGCCGCCGGTGACCGTCACAATTGGCAGGAGCGCGGTCCGCAGCGCATGGCGCCAGAGCACGGCTCGCTCCGAGAGGCCCTTCGCCCGTGCCACGGTGATGAAATCCTCGGCGAGGGCATCGCGCAGGCTCGTGCGGGTGAGCCGGGCGGTGAGGGCGAGTTGGGGCAAGGCGAGCGTCACGGCCGGGAGTGCGAGGTGGCGGGTCACATCCAGGACATGATGGATTCCCGTGTAATCCTCACGCGCCGTCACCATCCCTTGCACCGGCAGGAGGTTGAGGCGCACTGCAAAGAGCAGCACGAGGAGCTGGCCGAGCCAGAAGACGGGCATCGCATACGTGGTCAGCGTGAAGACGGCGATGCCGTGATCGAGCGGCGAGTGCGGCCGGATCGCACTCACGATACCCATTGCGAGCCCGATCGTGGTTGAGAGGACGATCGCAGCCCCCATGAGGAGGAGCGTCGCGGGCAGGCGGCCGATGATCACCCGGAAGACGGGCTGCTGGTAGACGAAGGAGTAGCCGAGGTCGCCGTGCAGCGTCGTGGCGATGTACTGCCCAAACTGCACAATCAGCGGCTGATCGAGCCCGTAGCGGGCGCGCATCTCGGCGTAGAAGGAGGCGGAGCCCCCTTCGCCCGCTAGGAAAATCAGCGGATCACCCGGCGCCAGATGAATGAGCGTGAAAGTGATCACCAGGATGCCGAGGACGAGGGGCACCGCCTGCAACAGACGACGGAGCATGTACCGCCCGAGCGACCCGGCCCGTGGGCTCATTTCGTCGTCCACGCCGTTTCGAGGATGTTGCCACCAGAGGTCCGGAAGCCTTTATAGATCGAGCGGTAGGCCCGATACCCCTGCGAGTCCACGATCCAGAAGTAGGGCACGTCATCGGTGAGAATCTGTTGGATCTGCGCGTAGGTCTTCGCACGCTCGGCGCGATCCGTCTGCGCTGCACCCTGATCGAAGAGCTGATCGATCTTCGGGTTTTTGTACCCCGCGCCGTTTGAGAAGAGGATCGGCCCGATATTGCTCGAGACATACATGCGGCGCACGCCGACCTCCGGGTCGGAGCCGTTGCAATACGACGCGACGCCGAGATCGAAGTCCTTTTTCATGAAGACCTTATCGTTGGCGGCGTTCACATCGAGCGTCTCGAGTTGCAGGTTGATCCCGACTGCCTTCAGTTGCTCGCGTAGTGCCTCGCCGAGCTTCGCGTAGGAGGCGGCATGCGTGAAGGTCACCGTCATGCGCATGCCATCGGCGCCCTTCGCGTAGCCGGCCTGATCGAGCATCTGGTTGGCCTGCGCGACATTGAAGGGATATTGATGCACCTGCGACGTGTACGCCCATGCCATCTGACTGCTGATCGGCCCGGTCGACGGAATACCCTGGTTGAAGTAGACCTGATCGACGATGAACTTGCGGTCGATCGCGGAGTAGAAGGCACGTCGCCCGTCCACGGTATCGAACGGCTTCTTCGCGAGGTTGGGGATCAGGACGTCCTGGCAGACTGATCCGCCGGAGCCGCCGAAGCCCTGCACGAGCGTCAGGGAGGAGTTCTTCTGCAGCCGCGGGAGGTCCGCACCCGAGATGCTGCCGAGATAGTCCACCTCACCCTGCTCCAGCGCCGTCTCGGCGGTCGTCACGTTGGGGATGATCCGGAGGATCGCCTTGTCGAGATACGGGAGTTGCATCCCGCTCGCGTCCTTCTTGAAGTAGGAAGTGTTGCGATCCAGTGTCACATGATCGCCCTTGACGTATTCGGTGAACTTGAAGGGGCCGGTGCCGATCGGCTTGGCGGTCGCCGGGTCCTTCTCCAGGTCCTTGCCGTCGTAGATGTGCTTCGGGATGATGGACGCCTCCACCACGTCCAGCCGCTGCAGGAAGGGGCCGTAGGGCTGCTTGAAGCGGAAGACGACCGTGCCGGGGTCGGGTGCGTCGATGCCGTCGAGGATCCCCTCGAGCGCCGCCTTCGTGCGGGCGTGGAACTTCAGGAGCCCCTGCTCGAAGGTGAACTTCACGTCGTCGGACGCGAAGGGTTGCCCGTCGTGCCACATGACGTTGGGTTGCAACTTGAAGGTGTAGGTCTTGCCATCGGCGCTGATCTGCCAGCTCGTCGCGAGCTCGGGGACGGGGTTCAGGTTGTCGTCGAGACCGACGAGGCCGTTGAAGATCTGGTCGGTCACGGTGTGCGTACCGCCCGCCGTCGTGATCGCCGGGTTCAGCGGGCCGGGGTCGGCGTTCATCACGACGACCGCGGTGCCGCCGCGCTTCGGCGTGCCCGCAGCCGGTGCCGCTGTCGCGGGGGCCGCTGCCACCGGGGCGGTCGTCGCTGCGGCGCTCGATGCCCCCGCCGTCGGCTGTGCGGCAGCGGTGGGCTGCGCCGCGCTACTCGGTTGGGCGGCACCGGTCGGTCGTGCTGCCGATGCAGCGGCCGCGGTTGTGGGCGTCGCATTCGCGGTCGTCGCGGTGGGTGCGGTGCTGCTCCCTCCGCATGCGGTGAGCATCAGCACGGCACCGATCGCCGTCACACAACTGAGGGACTGCCACCGTGCGTGCCGTGTTCGATTGCCGCCGATCATTGCTTCCTCCATACATTCAAACCAAAGCAGCGGCGCGGCCGCTCGCTCCCCCATCACCGACTGGACCCGATGTGTCCAGCTGCGCTAGCGCAGCACGGGCGGACCGCCGCGCGCCGCGTCGTGCCCTTCCCAGAGTGTTTGCAACCAGGACGGCGCGGTCGCGTCGAGCCGTTGCTCGTCGCGAAGGTAATACCCCTTGATATCGAGCACGGGCGTGCCGGGCCATGCGTCCGTGCCGACGATGTGGAGATTGCGACCGTCACGGTGGAGCAGTTTCGGGTACGAGAGCCCGATCGGGTTCGGACGGCGCGGGCTGCGCGTCGCGAAGAGGCCGACGGGCGGCAGATCGTCCCGGTTCTCCATGCGCCAGACGAGCCGACCGTCCGGCGTAAGCGGGTCGGTGCGGTCCATGAAGAGCACGACGACGAGGTGGCTGAACTCCTCGATGCGCATGAGCGCAGATTCCCACTCGGGGAAGATCTCGATGACCGATTCCGCGAATGGATCGAAGTAGGTGCCCGGCTCGCTGCGGGCGGCGTCGGGCATGCCCGGTCGGTGGACGACGCCGATCGGCGTGACGGTGAACTGTGGCCGTGCGCTCGTCATGCCGAATGCTCCCGTGCGGGTGATACCGATACTCCGTGTACGGAACCGGGCAGCGCCCGGTTCATCGGAGGGCGACGGCGTCCTGGGTCAGGATGTCCACCATCCCCGCGATCGCCCGCACGGCCGGCGCCGACGGCCGGTACGCGATGAGCGCCTGATTCGCCCGATCCGCCTCCTGCGCCGCCTCATCGAAGGGGACGACGGCGAGCACTTCCATGCCGAGGCGCGTGCTGTACTCCCGGATCGTCGCCTCGTCGCGCTCGGAGCGGACCTTGTTGGCGACCACGTACAGGTGCGGGATGCCAAGATCGCGCGCGAGGGGCACCGTCCGCCCCAGCGTCTCGAGCGCGCGGAAGTACGGCTCGGTGACGATCAGCAGCGTCTCGACATCGCGGAGCGTCCCGCGACTCAGGTGCTCGATCGAGGCCTCCATGTCGAGGACCGTCACATCATCGGGGCGCAAGGTGCCGAGTTCTGCGACAACGCCGCGTACCGCGGCATGCTGGCCGCAGAGTCAGCCCTTCCCCGCGCCCTGCAGCGCGGTCATCATCAGCATGCGGACGCCGTCCGGGCCGACGACGCCGTAGTCGTCGATCACCTGCTCGAAGGGAATCGTCAGATAGAGCGACGCGTGGTTGTCCGCATCGACCCGCTCCTCCATGATCTCCTCGCGCGCGATGCCGCGCAGGCGCTCGACTTGCTGCGCGGTCAATCCGAGCGCATTGGCGAGGTTCGGGTTCGGGTCGTCGTCGAGCGCGTTCACGCGGTAGCCGCGCTGCGCGAAGAGGCGCGCCATCGTCGCCGAGATGGTTGTCTTACCGGATCCGCCTTTACCCGCAACCGCGATACGCATCGTCTGGCACCTCCTACGCTCCGTTGTGCTGCGTCGCACGAGCATGTTTACTCTCGCTGGTGTTGGGATTGTAGCACGCGAGATCAGCAGTGGAAAACTACGTTGTGCCGCGCCATGCCGTGTCGTTGCGGCTGGACCGTTTGTTGCACTGGCGGGGAGCCATACGAGCGGCGTTCTTCGCCAAACCACCCCAGTTTCCCGCACCTCCCCTCCCCGCCCGTCCGGTGCCGGCCAGCTAAGAAGGGAGGGACTTGGGGGTTTGACGAAGGTGGCATAATACAAGATAGTTGTATGAAAGTTGATATTCTCGGTCGCCACTCGTTGGCTGATTGCCTTGCTCGCTACGATGAGTGGCTCGCCACGACGCGGCAGTTCGCGGAGCGGTCCAAGCGCGAGTACCGGGACAATGTCTCTCACCTCGTAGAGTACCTCGAGACGCGCTGTGGCGTCCGGTCGGCCACTGCGGTGCAGCGGCAGCATCTCACCGGGTTCCTGGCCCATTGTGCGGCCCGAGGGCATGCCGCCAGCACCCGCCGGCGCAGTGTCGCGGCGATCCGCTCCTTCTTCGCCTTCCTTGTCCGCGAGCGCATCCTTCAAGACTCCCCCGCCCGGCTGCTCCTGCCGCCCGAACGCGAGACACGGCCGCCGCGCGTGCTCAGTGAGGCCGAGTACCAGCGGCTCCGCGCTGCGGCAACCGGACATGCCCGTGACACGGCGCTCATCGAGTTGGTGCTCCAGACCGGGCTCAGACTCACCGAGATCAGCCAGCTTGCACTGCACGATGTAATACTCCCGTCCATCGATAGTAGGGTCTCCCTGCCGATCGGCCATGTCCGGATCGCTGGGCGCGGCAGGCGTAGCCGGGTCGTGACGCTCAATCTCCGGGCGTGCGAGGCGTTGACGGAGTATCTGGCGGCGCGGGAGGAGACCGGCTCCCCCGCCCTCTTCCTCACCAACTTCGGCAAGGGCATCGGGCCGCGCGGCATCGAGAATGTCGTGGCGAAGTACTGCGCGGAGGCCGGTATCGTCGGCGCATCGGTCCATTCGCTGCGACACACGATAGCGGTGCGGACGCTCGCCCACGGTGCGAGTCCGGCGATCGTCGCGAAGGCGCTCGGCCACGCGTCGCCCGAGACGATGGGAGTCTATCTTGGTATTGCGCGTGACGCGATGGATGCGGAAATGCAGCGAGGTGAATTGTAGGGAAGACAAGGAAACATATCCCTCATGACTCATCTCACAGCACTTACCCTTCACGAAGGAGGCCACGAAGAAAGCGATGGAAGCAATGGAATTGACTAAGCCGCCCTAAGCCCTCACCCGCCCCGGTATCCCGTTCGATACCTGCTCGCTGATTCCGGCGGGTCCGGCAATGGATATGTCCTCGCGGCAGGCACTGCGCGACCGCCAAAGGAAAGGGACGGCGGTGTTGATTCTCCCCTCCGCTCCTTCCCCGCTCCGACGCGTCTATGGAGCAATCGCACACGTTCTCCTGAAGAGTGGAAAACGTGTAAAAGTCTACTCTCCTCGCTGATCGACCGAGCTCTTGGCTTCCTGGTTGCCCGCGAACCGATTGACGCCAACCGGTGCTCCCTCCATGGTGTTATCGAACCCGACGCCACAGCACCTACCATGGAGCGTCCCATGCCGACATTCCGCGAGCAGATCGAGGCGATCATCGCGCACCGAGACCGGTACGACAATCTCACCGACGAAATCCTCTCGTTCGTCCGTCAACTGGCGCACGAGACCGTCCATGATAGCAGCCACAACACGCCCGCCGCCGAACGCAACGTCAGGAAAACGATCAAGACGCAACTCTTGGAACGCCCCGGGGTGGATGAGCGGACCGCCTGACGCACCGCGTCTCGGTGAACCGATTCGACAGGAGGCCGGAAAAAGGCGCCGCGAACAGTAAGTGTTCGCGGTGCTCGTGCCGGGAGATGCGGGCCGTGTTACGGCGTCGTGGACCGTGCCGGTGGCGCGGGCTGCGGGCTCTGCGGCTTCGGCATGTTTTGCGTGCCACTCGGCGGCGCGCCGCTTTGCCGTTGCGCCGCACTCGCCTGCTGCGAGCTGCTCTGCGGCTGCTTCGTGGCACCTTGCGGAGTCCCGCTCTGCTGCGGTGATCCCGTCAGACCCTGCTTCTGCGCGGCATCCTTGGCAGTGTCGGTGGCAGTCTGCTGCACTTGCTGCGCGACTTGCCCGACCTTCTGCATCGTCTCCTGAGCGGTCGCCTGGGCCTTCTCCATCACATTGTCGCGCGCTTCGCCCATCAGTTTGCCCTCGAACGGGGTTTCCGGCAGGGACATGCCCACCGCGAGGCTTGGCGTAGCGGACGATACCGGACCAAGCGGCGAGGTCGAAGCACACCCCGCGCGCCTTGCATGGAGAGAAGAGGGATGGATTGGCCCGTGTCTTGCATCGCCGGTGGTGTGTCCGATGACCGACGCCCCGCTCCTATCGCCCGGCGCGCACCATGGGACGGGAAGGTGCCCTCATGCCGAAGCTCATCTCGAATCTGGTCGCCGTCGCCGCCCTCATCCTGGGGGCCGCGCTCGCCCTCTTCGGTGCCCAGAACCAGGACCGGGTCGCGCTGCACTTCCTCTGGTTCAGCTCCCGCGCGCTCCCCGCCTCGCTCGCCATCCTCGCCGCCGCCCTGCTCGGCGTCCTAATCGGCGTGCTGCTCATGCTGCCGGGGCGGATCGTGATCGGGCACACGGCGCGGGGGCTGAGGCGCGATGTCGCCCGCCGCGACGAGCAGGTGGCTCGTGTATCCGCGTCGACACCGACGGCTGAGATCGTGCGCACCATGGAGATCGCGGATGCCCTCCCCCAGGACGCCCGCCCATAGGGTGGGTTGTGGGTGGCCATCCGTCGCAGCAAGCAGTGAGGGGAACATCGATGGGAAAAGAGCCGAAGCGCACCGCCGCTGGGGACGACCGCAAGCCAGGCCGGGCGACGCCGGCATCCGCGCCGCGCGACGCCAAGCGCACGGACGAGCAGTCCGACGCGGCGAGCGGTGTGCCGCGCGAGACGTACGAGGAGGCGGTGGAACAGGCCGTGAAGGATGTGCACGGATGAGACCGGGAGAGCCTCGTATCCTCAGGGGTAAGTCGGGATCCGGGACATGGCGCGCCCCCGACGGTGCGGGCAGGCGAGCAGCAGGTCCGCAACGGGTGTCGCCGGTGGCGAACAACGGCAGGCACGGCGGTGGACACGACGGGAAGGATGACCGGGAGCCCCCCGTGCGCACGGTGCGCTTCGAGATCGCGCCGCGCTCCATCTTCCTGATCCTCGCCGTGATCGCCGGCATCCTGCTCGTCGCGCGCCTGTGGCAGATCATCCTCATCCTGCTCATCGCGCTCGTCCTCGCGGGCACGTTCAGCCCCGTCGTCACCTGGCTCGAACGGCACCGCGTCCCGCGCGCCCTCGCGCTTGGCCTTGTCCTCATCGCCCTGCTCGGTGTGATCGTCGGCCTCGGCGCGCTGATTATCCCCGCGTTCGCCCACCAGTTCGGCACCCTTTCCACCGATGCGCCCCGTATCCAGGCCCGTTTGGCCGACTTCGCCGCTCGCGTGCCCCCCCTCGCCGGGCAGGCGGACACCTTCCGTGCGGCTCGGCCCGATCGCATCCTCACGCCCATCGGCGACTATGCGCTCAAGTCGGCCGACCCTGGCTGCACAACTGGTCGTCCTGGGGTTCACCACCGTCGTCATCGCCTTCTATCTGATCGCGGACCACGAGCGCGTCCAGGGTTTCCTGTTCGCCCTCCTTCCCCGCCGCTACCACATCCGCACCGCGCGCGTGCTGCTCGACATGGAGACGGTCGTCGGCGGGTACATGCGCGGGCAGGCGATTACGTCGCTCTCGATCGGCGTGTTCGCCTTTATCGTCCTGCAACTTGTCGGTGTCCCTGCCGCGCTACCGTTGGGCATCATCGCCGCCTTCGCGGACCTGATTCCCCTCGTTGGCCCCGTGCTGGCGGTCGCGCCCTGTGTCCTCTTCGCGCTGACCGTCGGGCCGGCGCAGGCGGTGATCGTGCTGGTCGCGCTGGTAATCTATCACCAGTTCGAGAGCCACCTCCTGCTGCCGCGCGTCTACGGGCAGAGCTTGCGCCTCTCGCCGCTCGCGGTGATCGTCGCGCTCCTTGTCGGCGAGCAACTCCTCGGCATCGTCGGGGCGCTGCTCGCGCTGCCGATGGCGGCGGGCATCCGCGTGCTGATCGAGAACTACCGGATTGAGCTGCCGGGCGAGCACCCAGGCGAGAAGGAAGAGCGGGTGGAGGAGGCGCATGCGGAGGTGAGGTACGCGGAGCAAGCGCAGGGGACCTCGGCGGTCGAGTCCGCGATGGTGGCGACGGAGATCGCCGAGCAGCTGCAGGAGACGCAGGAGCAGGAAACCGGGAAGGCCGAACATCCGATCGAGGAGCAGGCCGATCCGCCGCACGGCGCGCCCACGGTGCCTAATCCCGCGGACCCCGCGCGATAGCGGGCGATCCGCCGCGGAGGAGGGCGCGATCCATGGCAACCGGTGCGCGGCGGGACCGGCCGGGGATCGTCCGCGACAGCGACGCGGGCAGCTACCTCGAGCGCTTCCTCGTCTGCGCCATCCTCTCCATGCTGGCGATCCGCGCCTATCTGCGGCTCACCGGCTACCCGCAGGTCGGCGGCCGCGGCCTGCATATCGCCCACATGCTCTGGGGCGGCGCGATGATGGTCGGCGCAATCTTCGCCCTGCTCGCCTGCCTTGGGCGGCGCGCCAAGCAGTTCGCGGCCGCCCTCGCCGGCGTCGGGTTCGGTTTCTTCATCGACGAGCTGGGCAAGTTCATCACCCGGGACAACAACTACTTCTTCCGCCCGGCCTTCGGTATCGTCTACCTGATCTTCGTCGCCCTCTACCTGCTCTCCCGCGCGATCGCGCGGCTGCGCCCGCTGTCGCGCCGGGAGTATCTCGTCAACGCCGTGGACATGGTCATCGACCTGCTCGAGGACGGCGCGACGCCGGAGGAGGCAGCGCGGGCGCGCGCGTACCTGGACCGCAGCGGGGCGGAGGGCGCGCTCGCCGACGGCCTGCGCGAGACGATCAGCGCGGCGGCGCGGCGGGAGCGGGAACGGCCGTCGGCGCGGGCCCGGTACTGGAGGGTGATCCGGCGCGTGTACCGGCGGTGGGCGGGGCGGCGGCGGTTCGAGTGGCTGGTGGGCGCGGTATTCGCGGCGGATGGGATCATCGCCCTGCTGCTCGCCGTCGGGCTGGTCGCGGCGCTCGGCGAAGGGGCGCTGCAGGTGGACGGTCGCTCGTTCGCGGCGCTGGGCAGCCTGGCGGCGTCCGCGGTGGCGGCGGCGATGGTCCTGGTCGGCGCCGCGCAGCTGCCGCGCTCGCGGCGCGCGGCCTACCGCTGGTTCAAGGACGCGATGCTCGTCTCGATCTTCGTCGTCCAGCCGTATCAGTTCTTCGAGGACCAGCTGGGGGCGCTCGGGGGGCTGGCCGTGGACTTCGCGCTGCTCGCGTGCGCGAACTACCTGCTCGGGGAAGCGGCCGCCGAGCACCGGGGCGGCGTGCCGGACGGCGCGGACGCGACGGCGACCCCGCCACGCTAATCGCCCGGCGGCGGGCGCGGGGAAGCCGGTGCTCGCACCGATCACCCGGTTCGCTGCGCCGCGCCACCGCCTGCGAGCTTGATCCCGGCGTCCCATGTCGCCAGGAACGTCGCCATGGCGTCCGCGACGGCCCGCGGCCGACTCCAATGGACCGCGTGCGCCGCGCCGGGTATCTCGATGAGACGCGCCCCCGGCGTGGCCCGCAGCAGGCGCCGCGTGTCGCGGATCGGGACGACCGCATCCCGGCTCCCCCGGATGATGAGGGGGGATGTCGCGAGGTGTGCGACGGCCGCGATCGTGTCCTCCTCGTCGGCCAGCGCGCCGGTGCGCAGGACGCGGCGTGGCCCCGCGCGCAGGTAGTCCCGCAGGACGACCGGCAGGAGGGACGGGAACTCGTGCGGCGCGTCGCGGAGCAGGCCGAGCGCCTGGCGGGGCGTCGTCGCCCCCCGCGCCCCGATGGTGGATCCTATCAGGACGAGCCCGGAAACGCGGTCGGGGTGGGCGCGGGCGAAGGCGGCGACCACCGGGCCGCCCATCGAATGCCCGGCGAGGTGGACCGGCCCGATGAGGCCGAGCGCGTCCAGCCAGTCGCCGAGGGCGCGCGCCAGGGCGCCGATGTCGAGCGCGCGGCGCGGGCGGGTGGTGCGGCCGAATCCCGGCAGATCGAGGGCGTAGACGCGGCGATCGTCGGCGAGCAGGGGCTGGATGCGGCGCCAATAGGCGCTCGACACGCCCAACCCGTGCACCAGGACGAGCGGGGTGCCCCGTGCATCGTCGCCGGCGACGCGATAATGGTAGCGGATCGCACCATGGGCGATCCAGCGGGCGCGCAGGCCGAACCGCGCGGTGTCGTCGTGCATCGGTCATGGCCTCCGAATGGGGAAGGTGCGGGCACGCGCCATGGCTACAGAGGGCGCAAGTCGATGGCCAGCGACGAGACTGGTGGGGACGCGCCCGTCGCCGACATCGCGCCCCGTCGTCGGAGTGGCCATGGGCAGTGGCCCCGCCGCTCTACTCACGCGGCGACGACAGTCTCGAAAAGGAGCGTTTTGAGATGGCAGGCGATGACTGCGGTCTCTCTGCGGCCATGGCCCATGCCCGCCGTCGATACTGACGTTTTCCGTGCACCCGGCGAGCTGCACCTGGAAACCAGTTGCCCCGCGGGTGGCAAAGCATTACGATGCATCGAGCCGGTTATCACGCAGTGCGGCACGTCGGGATACGCGGGGGAGGGTGCGCCATGGTGCTTCGGAAGGTTGTCACACGTCGGGTTGTCCTCGGGATGCTCGCCGCGGGCGCGGGCGCGAGTGCGATCGGGCCGCTCGGCAGGGTCGCGGGCGTCGCCGCGGCCGGGGGCCCGCAGTACGTCTATATCGGGACCTACACGCCGCCGTCCGGCAAGGCGGAGGGGATCTACGTCTATCGGATGGACCCGGCCACCGGCGCGCTGACGAAGGTGCAGACCGTCCCGACGCCGAGCCCCTCCTTCCTCGCCCTCGACCCGTCCCGGCGGTGGCTCTACGCGGTCAACGAGCTCGACAACTACGGCGGCCGGCCGAGCGGCGCGGTGAGCGCCTTCGCGATCAATCCAGCGGGCGGCACCCTGGCCCCGCTCAACACGCAGCCGTCCTATGGCACCTACCCCGCGCATCTCACCGTCGACCCGAGCGGGCAGTACGTGCTCGCGGCGAACTACGGCGGCGGCAACGTCGCCGTCTATCCGATCCAGCGGGACGGGTCCCTCGGCGTCGCCACCGACCTCGTGCAGAACACTGGCGCGGGTCCGAACGCGGCACGGCAGGAGGCGGCGCACGCGCACATGATCACCTTCGACCCCGCCGGCAAGTACGCGGCGCTCGTGGACCTGGGCATCGACAAGGTCCTCATCTACCAGCTGAACACCTCCTCCGGCAAGCTCGTCCCGCACGACGTCGCGACGCAGCTCGGCGCGATGGCGCCGTCCTACGCCGGCGCGGCCCCCGGCGCCGGGCCGCGCCACATCGCCTTCGCGGCGAGCGGGCGGTACGCCTATGTGATCAACGAGCTCGCCTCGACGATCGCCGTCTACGCCTACGACGCGAACAACGGCACGCTGCGGGAGCTGCAGACGATTTCGACCCTGCCCGCGGGCTTCGGGGGCCAGAGCACCACGGCGGAGATCGCGATCCACCCGAACGGCCGATTCCTCTACGGCTCGAACCGCGGGGACGACAGCATCGCCATCTTCGCGGTCGATCCGGCGAGCGGGCTGCTGTCGCCGGTCGGCCGCCAAGCGACGCAGGGCAAGACGCCGCGCAACTTCGCCATCGACCCGTCCGGGGCGTTCCTGTACGCCGCGAACCAGGCGTCGGACACGATCGTGGCGTTCGGGATCGACGGGGCGAGCGGCCGGTTGACGCCGACGGGGCAGGTGACGCAAGTACCGACGCCGGTCTGCATCGCGTTCGCGTAGCGCCGGGGAGCGCGCGACGGAGCGAAAGGGAGCAGCCCGGGTGCCGCCATCGTTGGATGGCGGCGCTTCTTTTTGTCGCAGCGCAGGCATAACCCAGGGACTGTCTCGAAAAGGAACCCTACAGCGTCACTTCGCTGCTTTTCGCGCTACCCTTCGCTGCGAAGCAGAGGAGGCAGGATGGTCACCGAGTGTGCAAGCAGCGCGACAATCATCTCCGATCAATGGG
>JAABUQ010004273.1_pt1 | contig 24603 bp, 19 predicted proteins | sample 5560001 | NCBI WGS metagenome assembly JAABUQ01 (sample SAMN10711888, study PRJNA513371) | rock metagenome | isolation source: Antarctica rocks | place: Antarctica: Victoria Land, Finger Mt nord | collected 2015-12-18
GGACTACCTGGGCGCCAGGCTCGGTGTCGCCGCCGCTCCCGCCGTCCCGTCTCTATCCCACCTCATCCGATGCCGCTGCCAGACTGCCTGAAACCGTGTCCGCCCGGAGTTTTGCCCCGATTACGGAAACCGAGGATATCCTGCGGACTTCCGGCGTACCCTTCGTGCTGCTGCGCAACGGCTGGTACACCGAGAATTACATGGCGTCCGTCCCTGCCGCCCTGGCGCACAACGCCCTTCTCGGCAGCGCGGGAGAGGGCAGGATCGCCTCGGCGGCGCGGGCGGACTACGCGGCTGCCGCAGCCGCCGTGCTGGCGACAGACAAGGACTGGAGCGGCCGGGTGTTCGAGCTTGCGGGCGATCACGCCTACACGCTGGCCGAGTTGGCCCCCGAGGTCGCGCAGCAGTCGGGACAGCGCGTCGATTACGTGAACCTGCCCGAGGCGGAGTACAAGGCGGCCCTGCTCGGCGCGGGCCTGCCGGACGGATTGGCGGCCCTGCTGGCCGACAGCGACGCCGGCGCTGCCCGGGGCGCCCTGTTCGACGACGGACGGCAACTGAGCGCGCTGATCGGGCGTCCGACAACGCCGGTGGCGGCGAGCGTCACCGCGGCGCTCGCCCGAGGCTGACGCTTGCCACGGACCCTCGCCGCTCCCGATGCGGCGAGGGTCTGCGACCTCCCCGCCCCCGGCATTCAAACCAAGGCGCCACCCAACCCGCAAAACCATGGCGGACCGTCCCGCTTTGTGGGATGACCGGTGCAAGGCCGTCAGCATCCCGAACGCTCCGGAGCGCCGCATGGGACACCCGATCGTCAAGGCTCCAGTCATCTTGAACCGAGCGGAGTATCACCGCTGGGCGGAGGCGCAGCCGCGCGGCCGTTACGAGCGGGTGGCCGGCGTGGTCGAGGCGATGGCGCCGGAGCGCGCCGCGCATGCGCGCGTCAAGGCGCGGGTGTGGCAGGCGCTCGACCGGGCCATCCGCGCCGCGGGCCTGCCCTGCGAGGCATTGCCTGACGGCATCACCATCGAGGTTGGCGACGACACCGACTACGAGCCGGATGCCGTCGTCACCTGCGGCGCAGCGATGGCGGACAACGATGTGGCCGCGTCGAACCCCGTGGTCGTGGTCGAGGTGCTCTCGCCGTCCACGCAGGCGGTGGACACCGGGGCGAAGCTGGCCGACTACTTCAAGGTTCCCTCGATCCGCCACTATCTGGTGATCCGCGCCGACCGGCGCTCCGTGACCCGCCACCGCAGACGCGACGACGGCGGCATCGAGACCCGGGTCGCCGCCGAGGGGCGGATCGCGCTGGACCCGCCCGGCATCGAGATTAGCGTCGAGGACCTCTATGCCCAGTAACGGCGCGTCTGCGGCAAAAGCCCGACCCATTGAATGAAGGATTTCGCCATGACCCTCGTCAGCAGGCGCCACGTGCTCACCGGGATCGCCGGCACGGCGGCGCTCGGCCTCGGAGCCACCCCCAGCGCCCGAGCGGCCGCGCCGACCCTCGCCATGGTGCAGATCAACCAGCAGGCGCTGTTCTTCAACCAGATGCTGCAAGGCGCCCAGGGCGCTGCCAAGAAGGCCGGGGTGACGCTCGACGTGTTCAATGCCAACGACAGCCCGACCGAGCAGAACAACGCGGTCGAAACCTACATCCAGCAGAAGGTCGCCGGCATCCTGGTGGACGCCATCGACGTGAACGGGTTGCTGCCGTCGATCCAGCAGGCCGCCGCCGCGGGCATCCCGGTCGTCGCGGTGGACGCGGTGCTGCCGGAGGACGGGCCGCAGAAGGCGCAGATCGGCGTCGATAACGCAAAGGCCGGGCAGTTGCTGGCCGACGTGTTCCTGCCCTACGTGCAGTCCGCGATGGGCGGCCGCGCGAAGCTCGGCGTCGTCGGGGCGCTGAACTCCTTCATCCAGAACCAGCGGCAGAAGGCCTTCGTGGACGCCGTGTCCGGCAAGCCCGGCGTGACGATGGCCGGCGTGGTGGACGGGCGCAACATCCAGGACAACGCGCTGGCGGTGGCGGAAACGCTGCTGACCGGCAACCCCGACATGACCGCGATCTACGCGACCGGCGAGCCGGCGCTGCTCGGCGCCATCGCCGCGGTCGAGAGCCAGGGCCGGCAGGGCGACGTCAAGGTGTTCGGCTGGGACCTGACGGCGCAGGCGATCCGCGGCATCGACGCCGGCTACGTCGTCGCCGTGGTGCAGCAGGACCCGGCGGGCATGGCTGCCGCCGGCATCGACGCGCTCGTCACCCTCGCCCGCGGCGGCACGGTGGCGCGCACCATCGCCGTGCCGGTCGCCATCGTGACCAAGGCCAACGTCGATCCCTACCGCGCGGTGTTCAAGTAAGTCTATGGACGGTCCGGCCGCCGACCGCATCGCGCGCCCGGCCAAGGCCTCCGCGCCGCTGATGTCGCTGCGCGGCATCGGCAAGGCGTTCGGCTCGCAGGTTGCCCTGCGCGGCGTCGATCTCGACCTGTTCGGCGGCGAGTGCCTGGGCCTCGTGGGCGACAATGGCGCCGGCAAATCGACGCTCAGCAAGGTCATGTCGGGCGCCTGTCTCCCGGACGCCGGGCGCATCCTGCTGTCCGGGACCGAGGTGCGCCTGGCCGGCCCGGCGGAGGCACGGGCGCAGCGCATCGAGATGGTCTATCAGGACCTCAGCCTGTGCGACACCATCGACATAGCGGGCAACCTGTTCCTCGGCCGCGAGATCTGCCGCCGCGGCATGCTCGACAAGGCGGCGATGCGGGCGGAGGGCCGGCGCATGCTCGACGCGCTCGGCATCCGCATCCCCAGCATGCGGGCCAAGGTGGCGCGGCTGTCGGGCGGGCAGCGGCAATCCATCGCCATTGCCCGCGCCGCCGCCTTCGCCCCCCAGGTGCTGCTGCTGGACGAGCCGACCTCTGCGCTCGCGGTGGCCGAGGTGGAGGCGGTGCTGGCGCTGATCGACCGGGTCAAGGCGCGGGGCGTCGCGGTGGTGCTGGTGACGCACCGGCTGCAGGACCTGTTCCGCGTCTGCGACCGCATCGCCTTCATGTACGAGGGCGCCAAGGTGGCGGAGCGCCGGGCCACCGAGACGAACCTTGAGGAGGTCGTGCAGCTCATCGTCGGCGGCGCGCGCCCGTGAGCGCCTGGGCATGAGCGCCCCGGCCCTCGGCGACGCGCCGCGCCGCCCGGCCGACTTCCTGCTGGAGCACGCGCAGGTGCTGTCCATCGCGGCGTTCTTCGTCCTGTGCAGCCTGGCGTTCGCGCTGGCGTCGCCGGTGTTCCTGACGCCGGGCAACCTGCTCAACGTGCTGCGGCAGATGGCGCCGATGCTGATCGGCGCGGTGGCGATGACCTTCGTGATCACCACGGGCGGCATCGACCTGTCGGTCGGCTCCACCGTGGCGCTGACCAACGCGCTGGCGGCGATTGCGCTGGGGGCCGGGGTGCCCTGGCCGTTGGTGGTGATCGCCATGCTGGGGCTAGGCGCCGCGGTCGGCGCGGTGCAGGGGTGGTTCGCCGCCTACCAGAAGATCCCGTCCTTCATCGTGACGCTCGCCGGGCTGTCGATCCTGCGCGGGGTCGCCCTGCTGCTGACTCAGGGCTACTCGATCCCGATCACCGGGACGCCGGGCTTCGTGGCGCTCGGGCGGGGCTGGGTCTTGGGCGTGCCGATCCCCGCCGCCATCGCCGCCCTGGTCGCCGCCGCCGGAACCGTGGCGCTCGGCCAGACCCGCTACGGGCGGCAGGTGGTGGCGGTCGGTGCGAACATGGAGGCGGCGCGGCGGGTCGGCATGCCGGCGCTGCGCGTCGCGGCCTCGGTGTTCGCGTTGACCGGGGCGGCGTCGGCCTGCGCCGGGCTGATCATCGCCGCCCGGCTCGGCTCCGGATCGTCCAACGCGGCGGTGGGGTTCGAGCTCGATGCGATTGCGGCCGTGATGCTCGGCGGCACGTCGTTGATGGGCGGCAGCGGCACGATGGCCGGCACCGTGCTGGGGGCGCTCACCATCGCGGTGATCGGCAACAGGCTGATTTTGGTGCACACCTCGCCGTTCCTGGTGCAGATCGTGACCGGGGCGATCATCCTGGCCGCGATCTGGCTCAACACCCGCGTGTTCGCGCGCCTCGCCACGCGCCGCCGGGTTGGCTGAAGGAGGCCCGACTGCAGGAAATTCTCATGACGGACCGTTCGCCCGCCCCTATCGGCTCCGGCCAGGTGATGACCGTGCGCGGCCCGATCCCGGGGGCGGCGCTCGGCGTCACGCTGATGCATGAGCACCTGCTGAACGACTGCCGCTGCTGGTGGAACAAGCCGAAGGAGCCTTCGCGCTCCCGGCTCGCCTGCGATCCCGTGCACCCCGGCATCCTGGGCGAGCTGCGCATGGACCCGTTCGTGAACCTCAGCAACTGCACCCTGGACGACGAGCGCCTGGCGGTGGCCGAGCTGGCCGACGTCGCGGCACTCGGCGGCCAAACCGTGGTCGATCCGACCTGCCAGGGCATCGGCCGCGACCCGCTGGCGCTGCGCCGCATCTCGGAGGCGGCGGGCCTGCACGTCGTCATGGGCGGCGGGTTCTACCTGCAAGCCGCGCACCCTGAGCGGGTGCGCGGCATGACGGCCGCGGACATCGCCGACGAGATCGTGCGGGAGGCGGTGGATGGCGTCGGGGCCTCCAGCGTGCGGATAGGCCTGATTGGCGAGATCGGCGTGTCCGCCGACTTCACGGCGGAGGAGGAGAAGTCGCTGCGTGGGGCGGCGCAGGCGCAGCGCCGCACCGGGCTGCCGCTGATGGTGCACCTGCCCGGCTGGTTCCGCCTCGCCCACCGCGTGCTGGACGTGGTGAGCGAGGAAGGGGGCGCCCTGCGTCACACCGTGCTGTGCCACATGAACCCGTCCGGCGCCGACATCGACTACCAGGCGGCGCTGGCCGAGCGCGGCGCCTTTCTCGGCTACGACATGATCGGCATGGATTTCTGGTACGCCGACCAGGGCGTGCAATGCCCGTCCGACGAGGACAACGCCCGCGCGGTCATGCGCCTGATCGCCCGCGGCGCGCTGGACCGCGTGCTGCTGTCGCAGGACGTGTTCTTGAAAATGATGCTGACCCGGTATGGCGGCTTCGGCTACGCCTACCTGCAGCGGCACTTCCTGCCGCGACTGCGCCGCCACGGTGCGACGGAGGCGCAGGTCACGCAGATGATGGTGGACAACCCGCGCCGCCTGTTCTGCGGCGATTGAAGGAGGCCGGGCATGGCTGAGCCGAGCCTGTCGCAGCGCCTGCTCGCGGCCAATCAGGGCGTGTGGGACGAGATGCAGGCGCACCGCTTCGCGCGCGACATCGAGGCCGACGCGCTGCCGCGCCCGGTGTTCGCGCGCTACGTCGCCTATGAGCACGGCTTCGTCGAGACCGCGATCCTGATCTTCGGCCACGCCATGCTGAAGGCGCCCGACTTCACGGCGCGGCGCTGGTTGTGCGGCGTGCTGTATGCGTTGAGCGGCGAGCAGCTTGGCTACTTCGACCGCGTATTCGCCGCGCTCGGCACCGAGCCGTCCAGACCGGGCGCGGCGCCGCCGTCCGTGGCGGCGTTCGGCGGGTTCATGCTCGGCGTGGCGGAGTCCGGTTCATACCTCGACATCCTCGTCGTCATGCTGGCGGCCGAGTGGATGTACGCGACGTGGTGCGCCCGGGCTTCCCAGCGCCCGATCTCCGACCCGGATATTACGGAATGGGTGCAGATGCACGCCGCGCCGGAGTTCCAGGCGCAGGCGGATTGGCTGCGGGCGGAGGTCGATGCGCTCGGGGCAGACATCGACGCCGCGGCGCTGCGGCGGCTGTCGGACCTGTTCGGCAACGCGCTGCGGCTTGAGGTCGATTTCCACGCCGCCCCATACGAGGCCGCCCCGGCATGACGCAGGCGGGCACGGTGTTCGTCCTGGGCAATGCGGGGGTGGACCTGTCCTTGGCGCTGGCGCACCTGGCGCGTCCAGGGGAGACCGCGGTGGCCTCAGACGGCGCCCGCGCGCCGGGCGGCAAGGGGCTGAACCAGGCGGTCGCAGCCGCCCGGGCCGGCGGGCGCGTGCGGTTCTGCGCCCCGGTCGGCGAGGACGCGGAGGCCGATTTCGTCGCCCGGACCCTGGCGGCGGAGCCGCTGGCCGGGTTGCGCCTGCTGCGGCGGGCGGAGCTCACGGACATCTCCGTCGTGATGGTCGCCGGCGACGGCGAGAACAGCATCGTCAGCCTGTGCCGATGCGCCGACACGCTGGACGAGGCCGAAGCCGAGGCCTTCGCGGGCGAAACCGCGCCGGGGAACTGGCTGCTGGTGCAGGGCAACCTGACGGCGGCGGCCACCCTCGCCGCCATGCGGGCGGCCCGCGGCCCCGTGATGCTGAACGCAGCGCCGCTGCGCTGGCCGGTCGTGCCGATGCTGCCGTTCTGCGCCGTCGCCGTGGTGAACCGGGGGGAGGCGGAGGCGATCACCGGCCTCGCCGGCGGCGACGCCGCGCTGCGGATGCGGGCGCAGGGATGCGGCGCGGCGGTGGTGACGCTGGGCGCGGAGGGCTGCGTATGGGCGGACGCGGACGGGCTGCACCGCCTGCCCGCCGCCGCCGTGCGCCCGGTGGACACCACCGGGGCCGGCGACACGTTCTGCGGCGTGCTCGCGGCGCGCCTGGCGTCCGGCCAAGCGTTGCCGGGTGCGCTGGCAGCGGCGCAACGGGCGGCGGCGCTGTCGGTCACGCGCTTCGGCGCGTATGCGGCGCTGCCGACGGCGGCCGAGCTGCGCGGGCTGGAGTAGCACCGTCGCCAAGCGGTCATTTGCCAAACCGGCGCGCAGCACCTTAACCCGGCAGACCTCATCACCATGGTGCCCCGATGCTTCGATTTCTGCTGATCGCCCTGCTGCTGGCCGCCTCGCCCGCCGGGGCCGCGACGATGGACCAGGTCCGCGCCGCCGGCGTGCTGCGTTGCGGCGGTGCGCCGCGCCCGGGCCTGGCTGAACCTGCCGAGGGGGGCGGGATGGCGGGGCTGGAAGTTGATCTGTGCCGGGCCATCGCCGCCGCCGTGCTGGGCGACGGCGCGCGGGTCGAGTTCCACCCCTACGCGCTCGGCCAGGACTTCGAGCGGCTGCGCCGGGGCGACGACGCCGTGGCGTTCCTGACGGGGTCGGAGCTGCTGGCCAACAACCTGCTGGACGCGGTCGTGCCCGGCCCGGCGGTGTTCCACCAGACCAACGGCGTCATGGTGGCGGACGGCCACCCGGCCCAGCATTTGTCCGACCTGGCCGGCACCATGGTCTGCGCCGAGCCGGGCACCGGGCCGGAGCGCACGTTGCTGGCCTACTTCCGCAGCCGCGGCGTCGCCATCCGCTACTCCGGCTGGCAGGAGGAGGAAGAGATGCTCGACGCCTTCGAGGTCGGCCGCTGCCCGGCCGTCGCCATGGAAACGACGGCGCTGGCGGCGCAGCGCGCCGACGGCCAGGCGCGGGGCCGGTCGATCCGCATCCTGCCGGAGCCGCTTTCGGCGACGCCGATCCTGGCGGTCACGGGGACCAGTGACGCGCGGTGGGCGGCGGTCCTCACCTGGAGCATGGCGGCGCTCATGCCGCCGGGCGCCGGGGCGGAGGCCTTGCCGGTGCCGGGCGGGGGCCTTGGGCTGACGCCGGGCTGGCAGGCCCGGGCGGCGGCGGGGGGCAGCTATGACGCCCTGCTGGCCCGCAATCTCGGCGCGGCCTCCCCGCTGCGGCTGCCGGCGGCGCTCGATGCGTCCTGGCGCGACGGCGGTTTGAACTGCCCGCCCAGGGCCGAGTAAGCAATGCCGAGCAGGAAGCGTAACTTCATGCTCCTGTAACGTCGCTTGCACAGTCAGTGCCGCGCCGCATGGCATAAGACGCCCCTGGACTTCAAAGGATACGACCGTATGCCACGTTTGCTCCTCAAGGGCTGCTCCGCCTTGGTCGCTGCCGGCTTGCTCCTGCAGCCGTTCGCCTGGTCAGCGGCACGCGCCGCCGACAGGCCGAGGCCGATCGTCACCGGGCAGCCCGATCCCAACCAGGATGTCGCGCCGTTCTACAGCGACCCCGCCGCCGAGCCGCGGCCCTCGAACGAGGAGCTGATCGAGCTGCTGCGGAAGCGCGTAAAATACGTGTTCGTGCTGTTCCAGGAGAACCGCTCCTTCGACCACTACTTCGGCACCTTCCGCGGCGCGAACGGCCTGTTCTCGGACGGGACCCGGCCCCGCGTGCCGGCCACCAACACGCAGGCGATCCTCAACACCGACGGCAGCATGGGCGCCATCCAGCCTTTCCGGATCGGCAACGAGCAGAACGCCGCCGACCTCGACGACATCGACCATGCCCACGCCCGCATGGCGGCCAAGATGCACCTGGTGAACGGCGTGCCGGTCATGGACCGCTTCGCGATCAACGAGCAGGCGAAGTACTTCGCAGGCTCGCCCATCAACCCCACGACGCCGCCGTCCACCGTGTCCCTGAAGTCGAAGCAGTTCGGCGAGCTGGCGATGGCCTACGTCGATTGCGACACCATCCCCTTCCTGTGGAACTACGCCAACAAGTTCACCCTGTTCGACAACATCTTCCAAACCACCATCGGGCCGTCCACGCCGAACGCCATCGCCATGATCGCCGGGCAGTCCGGGGAAACCCAGTGGGTGAAGCACCCGGAGGCGACCTCCGCCAGCACCTACGGCTCGATCGCGGTGCCGATCGTCAACGACCCGATCCCCGGCCTGCCCGGCGCCAATGCCCAGTACTCCGGCAAGCCGAGCGAGCCAACCAACATCCAGGCGGCGAGCAACACCGGCGCCGCGAGCGGCACGCCGCAGCGCAAGAACGAGAGCGGCGCCGCGGCCAACGTCGCCCCGAACCTGACCTTCGCCAGCCTGCCGCTGACGCTCGCCGGGCGCACGCTGCCGAGCGTCGTGGCGCAGGACACCAACCCTGTGCTTGACCTCGCGGACGTGCAGCAGGACCTGCTCGCCATCACGGCGCGGAACCAGAGGCCGGTGAGCTGGCGCTGGTACCAGAACGGCTACGGGACGGAGCGGGGCCTGCCGGACGCCAACGGCATCAGCACCGTGCCGCACGCCAGCTACATCGGGCACCACAACGGGCCGCAGTACTTCGGCTATGTCACCAACAACCCGGCGCAGAGCGCCAACCAGCGCGGGCTCAGCAACTTCTTCGACGACATGCAGGCGGCGGCGCTGCCGAAGTCGGGCGGCGTGTTCTACGTCCGCGGCGGCTACGACAACATCATGGGGCTGAAGCCCGACACGACGCACGCCACGGGACCGGCCGACGCCGCCTACATCAACGGCAACTTCCTGGGCGACGACGACCACCCCGCCTACTCCGACGCGCAGATCAGCGAGGCGCTGATCGCCGAGGAGGTCAACGCCATCGCCAGCAGCAAGTACTGGGGCGAGAGCGCCATCGTCATCACCTACGACGAGTCGGAGGGCGACTACGACCACGTCCCGCCGCGCATCCTGAGCTACGACCCGGCCGGCCTGCCGCTCAGCCGCGGGCCGCGCATCCCGCTGATCGTGATCTCCCCCTTCGCCCGCGCCCACGCGGTCGCGCATGAGGAAGGCGACCACAACTCGGTGATCCGGCTGGTGAACTCGCTGTTCGGCCTGCCGCCGCTGGCGACGCTGCCGGACGAGGTCTCGGCCCGCTTGGCCGGCGCGCAGGACCCGCAGTTCCTAACGGGTCCGGCGGGCTTCATCCAGGCGTTCCTCAGCCCGCACGACGCGCCGGGGATGCCGACCGGGGCGCTGCTGTCCGCCTTCGACCCGGGCCGGCTGATTGGCTACCGCGCGCCGCTGCCGGCCTCCTACGCCACGATCCCCGCCAGCACGGTCAGCACCCTGCCGCACTACGGCGGCCAAGGATGCAGCGCGTTGAACCTGCAGACCGAGGACCGGGTGCAGGGCCTGACCAACAACGTCCCGTCCGACTTCTTCGCGCGGCCGAGCCAGACTGTGAACTGACGCAAGCTATAGGGTGCAGCACGACCCAGGCATGGGCCGTGCTGCACCCCGCTTTACCCGTTCACGTCAGATGCATTTACTTCAGGTGTTGGGCGAGGAACTTGTTCATCTCGAACATGGTGACCTTGTCCTTGCCGAACACCTTCTTCAGCTTGTCGTCGGCCAAAATCTCGCGGCCGTCGTCTGGGTTCTGCAGCTTGTGGGCCTTGATGTACTCCCACACCTTGCTGACCACCTCCCCCCGCGCCATCGTGCCCTCGCCGACCACGGCGGCCAGGTCCTGCGACGGCTGCAGCGGCTGCTGCAAGGCGTTCGGCTTGTGCCCGGCCTTCGGCTTCTCGACGGCGGCGCCCTTCGGCGGGGCTTTCTTCTTCTCTGGGGTCTTTGTCATCGGTTCACTCCGTGGGACTGCGTCATGTCTTGGGGCAGGAGTCCGTAAGCCAAGGCACGCGGTGGAAGCAAGGCCTTCGGGCCGGTCGGCGCATGCCGTCCTGCGTCCGGCGCCGCCGATTGGGCAACGCCAGTTGCTGGCACTTGTCGCGCGCCGTGGCAATGCGCCAGCAACTGTGCTTGCCGTACTGTTGCTTGAGCGCCACAAACTTGGTCGCGCCATAGCGTGGCACACGCCTTGCGTAGCCTCGCCCCACCGCCAGCGGAGCGCAGCCATGGACATTGGCGTCTTTATCCCGATCAACAACAACGGTTGGCTGCTGTCCGCCACCTCGCCGCAGTACATGCCGAGCTTCGAACTCAACCGCCAGGTCGTGCAGAAGGCGGAGGCGTTCGGCTTCGACTTCGCCCTGTCCATGATCAAGCTGCACGGCTTCGGCGGCAAGACGGAGTTCTGGGACCACGGGCTGGAAAGCTTCACCTTGATGGCGGGCCTGGCTTCCGTCACCTCGCGCATCCGGCTGTATGCCTCGACCGCGGTGCTGACCATCCCGCCGGCCATCGTGGCGCGGATGACCAGCACGATCTCCGACATCTCCGGCGGGCGCTTCGGGGTCAACATCGTGTCGGGCTGGCACAAGATCGAGTACAGCCAGATGGGCCTGTGGCCCGGCGACCACCACTTCGCCAAGCGCTACGACTACAGCACGGAATACGTGCGGATCCTGCGCGACCTGTGGGAAACCGGGCAGTCCGACCTGCAAGGCGAGTACTTCCGCATGGACGCTTGCAAGCTCAGCCCCCGCCCCGCGTCGCCGGTCAAGCTGGTGTCCGCCGGGCAAAGCGACCGGGGCATGGAGTTCGCGGCGCAGTACTGCGACTTCAACTTCGCGCTCGGCGAGGGCGTGAACGAGCCGGCGCGCGCCGCCGGCGTGCCCGCCCGCATGCTGGAGCACGCCCAGCGGGCCGGGCGCGACGTGGGCAGCTACATGCTCTACATGGTGATCGCAGACGAGACGGACGCGGCGGCGATGCGAAAGTGGGACCACTACGTGGCCGGCGCCGACCAGGACGCGCTGGCCCACCTGCTCGGCAAGGCGGCGGAGGACCCGGCGCCGGGCACCACCTCCATGGCGGCGGCGGTGCTGCGCTCCCCGTCGCCCATCAACTTCAACATGGGAACCCTCGTCGGCTCCTATGCCGCGGTCGCCGAGATGCTCGACGAGGTCGCGGTGCTTCCGGGGGTGAAGGGCATCATGCTGACCTTCGACGACTTCCTGCTGGGCATGGACGCCTTCGGCACCCGCATCCAGCCGTTGATGCGCTGCCGGGCCGAGCGGCGTTTGGTGGCCTGACGCGGCCCATGCGGCGCCGTGACGCCCTCAAGACCGTCGCTGCCGGGGCAACGGCCCTGGCGATGCCGCGCCTGGCCCGCGCTGCCGGCGCCGATACGCTGGTCTTCGCGCCGCAGGCCGACCTGGCCCAGCTCGACCCGGTGTGGGTGACGGCCTACGTCACCCGCAACCACGCCTTCCTCGTGTTCGACACGCTGTATGGCCTCGACGAGAGCTACACGCCGCGCCCGCAGATGGTGGAGGGCCACCGCGTCGAGGACGACGGCAAGCTGTGGACGCTCACCCTGCGCCCCGGCCTGCGGTTCCACGACGGCACGCCGGTGCTGGCGCGCGACGCGGTGGCGAGCATCCGGCGCTGGGCGTCGCGCGACGCCTTCGGCGCTTCCCTGCTGGCGGCGACCGACGAGTTGGGGGCGCCGGACGACCGGACGATCCGGTTCCGCCTGAAGAAGCCGTTTCCCGCCCTGCCCTTGGCGCTCGGGCGCGGCAGCAACACCATGCTGCCGGTGATGCCGGAACGCCTGGCCAGCACGCCCGGCACGCAGCAGGTGACGGAGATGGTCGGCAGCGGCCCCTACCGCTTCATCGCCGGCGAACGGGTGCCGGGGTCCCGCGCCGTGTATGGACGCTTCGACGGCTACGTGCCGCGGCCCGAGGGCACGCCGAGCTTCACCGCCGGGCCGAAGGTCCCGACCATCGAGCGGATCGAGTGGCACACGATCCCCGACGCGGCGACCGCGGCGGCGGCGCTGCAGGCCGGCGAGATCGACTGGTGGGAAGCGCCGACCGCGGACCTGCTGCCGGTGCTGCGCCGCAACCGCGCGATCGCCACGGAGATCATCGACCGGGCCGGCAACATCGGCTTCCTGCGCGTCAACAGCCTGTATCCGCCGTTCGACAACCCCCTCGTCAAGCGCGCGCTGCTCGGCGCCATCGACCAGGCGGACTTCATGACGGCGGTGGCGGGCACCGACCCGCAGATGTGGCACCAGCCCGCCGGCGTGTTCACGCCGGGCACGCCGCTGGCGACGGAGGCCGGGCTGGACGTGTTCGCCGGGCCGCGCGACTACGAGCGCGTCCGGCGCGACCTCGCCGCCGCCGGGTATCGCGGGGAGAAGGTGGTCATGCTGGCGGCCACCGACTTCCCCGCGGTCAACGCGCTGTGCGAGGTCAGCGCCGACATGTTCCGCAAGAGCGGCATCAACCTCGACTACCAGGCGCTGGACTGGGGCACGGTGACGAGCCGGCGCAACAGCCAGGAACCGCCGGAGAAGGGCGGCTGGAACGCGCATTGCACCTACACGGCGGGCTACGACCTGCTGAACCCGGGATCGAACCCGTCGCTGAACGCGGTGGGCCGGGCGGGCTTCGTCGGCTGGCCAACCGACCCGGGGATGGCGGCGTTGCGCAGCGCCTGGTTCGACGCGGCGGACCTACAAACCCAGCAGCGGATCGGCCGCGACATCCAGGCCCGCTTCATGGAGAACCCGCCCTACTACCCGCTCGGGCAGTTCTTCCAGGCGACCGCCTACCGCCGCACGGTCAGCAACATCCCACGCGGGTCGTTCAGCCTGTTCTGGGGCATCAGGAAGGACTAGCCGAGAATGGTGATGCAACGTCGAACCGTGCTGCAGGCTGGATTGGGCGCGGCGGCCGGGCTGGCCTGTCCAGCGGCGGTGCGCGCAGAGGCCGCGACCACGCTGCGCTTCGTGCCCTACGCCGACCTCGCCTTGCTCGACCCGGCCGTCAGCGCCTTCGTCACGCGCAACCACGTCCTGATGGTGTACGACACCCTGTTCGCCATGGACGAGGCCGGCGTCGCCCAGCCGCAGATGCTGGCCGGCTACACGACCGAGCCGGACGGGCTGACCTGGACCCTCACGCTGCGCGACGAGCTGCGGTTCCACGACGGCACCCCCATGCTGGCGCGGGACGCGGTGGCCAGCATCCGGCGCTGGTGGGTGGGCGACGCCTTCGGCCAGGCGCTTGCCGCCGCCACGGCGGAGCTGTCCGCGCCGGACGACAGGACGATCCGCTTCCGCCTCAGGCGGCGCTTCCGCCTCTTGCCCGACGCCCTGGCACACCCGACCAACACGATGGCCGTGATCATGCCGGAGCGGCTGGCCCAGACGCCCCCCACCACCCGGCTGACCGAGATGGTCGGCAGCGGCCCGTTCCGCTACTTAGCCGCCGAGCGCGTGCCCGGCGCCCGCAACGCCTACGCGCGCTTCGAAAACTACGCGCCGCGGGAGGGCACCGCGAGCTTCTGCGCCGGGCCGCGCATCGCGCACTTCGACCGCGTGGAGTGGATCACCACCCCCGACCCGGCCACCCAGGTCGCCGCCCTCAAGGCCGGGGAAGTCGATTGGGTGGAGCAGCCGCTCATGGACCTCGTGCCCTCGCTCCAAACCAACCGCGCGCTCCGGGTCGAGGTCGTGGAGACGAAGGGCCTGATCGGCTTCCTGCGCTTCAACCAGTTGTTCCCGCCCTTCGACAATCCGGCCATCCGCCGGGCGGTGCTGCGCGCGGTGAACCAGCGAGAGTTCATGGAGGCGGTCGTCGGCGGCAACGCCCCGTTCGACAGCCAATGCGGCCTGTTCACCCCCGGGACGCCGCTCGCCAACGACGCCGGCATGGAGGCGCTGAGCGGCAGGCACAGCCTCGCCGACCTGAAACGCGAGTTGTCCGCTGCCGGCTACAAGGGCGAGAAGATCATCTACCTGGAGCCGACCGACGTGCCGCGCATCAACGCCATCGCCGAGGTCGGCGCCGACATGCTCCGCAAGCTCGGCATGAACGTGGACGTAATCGCGACCGACTGGGGCACCACCGTGCAGCGCTCGGTCAGCCGGCAGCCGCCGGAGAAGGGCGGCTGGCACATGTTCGCGGCGTTCTCCGGCGGCTACGACATGAGCACGCCGGGCAGCCACCAGTTGATGCGCGGCAACGGGGAGAACGCCTACAACGGCTGGCCCAACCTGCCGAAGCTGGAGGCGCTGCGCGACGAGTGGCTGTTCACGGAGGACGAGGTCGATGGGCGCGCGCTCGCCCGCAAGATGCAGGAGCAGGCCTTGCAGGACGTGCCCTATCTGCCGCTGGGGTCGTACTACCAGCCGGTCGCCTACCGGTCGGACCTGACGGGCGTGTCGAAGGGCCTCGTGCAGTTCACCGGGGTGAAGCGCGGCTGACCCGCCTTAATCCGCCCGCTTGGCCAGGTCGGCCCGGATCGCCTGCACGGCGGCGGCGGACACGGCGGGGGCGGCGTTGCCCCAGGCGTTGCGGATGTAAGTCACGGCGTCCGCCACCTCCGCATCCGACAGCTTCCAGCCCAGCGCCGGCATGGCCGGCCCGGTGACGGCGTGCCGGTTCTGCGAACTCTGCACGCCTTGCAGCACGACGCGCACCAGGTTCAGCGGCACGTCCTGCTGCACCGTGGGCGCCCCTTTCAGCGCCGGGAACAGCCGTGGCACGCCGGTGCCGGCATGGTTGTGGCAGGCGGCGCATTCGTCCCGGTAGATGGCGGCGCCCGCCTGCATGGCCGCGCTGTCGGCAGGGAGCGGCGCGGCGGCGGTGGGCTGGCCCGGCAGGTCCTTGAGGTAAACCGCGATGGCGCGCAGGTCGGGTTCGGTCAGGCCGGCGCCGGACTGCTCCACCATCTCCGCCATCGGGCCGGACGCGGCGGCGACGCTGTTGTGGCCGCTGCGCAGGTACTCGGCGATGGCGTCCACCGGCCAGGCGCCGATGCCCCGGCGCTCGTCCCCAGTGATGTTGGGCGCGTACCATCCCGCCAGCGTGTTGCCTTGCAGGAACGCGCCGGTCTTGTCGCCGCCCGATACGCCCTTGGGCGTGTGGCACAGGCCGCAATGCTCCAGACCGCCCACGATGTAGGCGCCGCGGTTCCATTCGGCGGATTTCGCCGGATCGGGCTGAAAGCGTCCGGGCTTGAAGTTCAGCTCGTTCCATGCGGCCAGGCTTTCCCGCACGTCGAGCGGGAACGGAAGCTGGTTGGTCTGGACCTTGTTCGCCACCGGCTCCAGCGTGCCGAGAAAGGCGCGGATGGCCCGCACGTCCTCGTCGCTGACGCGGGTGTAATACACGTAGGGGAAGGCGGGATACAGGTGCTCGCCGGCGCGGCCCCGGCCTTCGTGCATGGCGCGCACGAACTCGGCATCCGTCCAGTTGCCGATCCCGGTGTCCCGGTCGGGCGTGAGATTGGGCGACAGCAGCTTGCCGAACGGCGTTTCAATGGTGCGTCCACCGGCGAAGGGCTTGCCGCCTGGCGCCGAATGGCAGGCGACGCAATCGCCGAGCGTGGCGAGATAGCGCCCGCGCTCAACCAGGGGAAAGTCCTGCTCCTGCGCCGCGGCCGGCGCGGCGGCCAGCAAAGCCAGCAGCAGCAGGCGGCGCATCATGCGGGCACCAGCGGGCCGGGCGACTTCACGTACTGCGTGCGGATCGCCTCCGCCGTCCAATAGGCGAGCGCGCCCACCGTGCCGGTCGGGTTGTAGCCGGCGTTCTGCGGGAAGGCGGAGGCGCCCAGGACGAACAGGTTCGGCACGTCCCAGCTTTGCATGTACCGGTTCACCACGGAGGTGCGCGGGTCCGTCCCCATGACAGCACCACCGCAGGTGTGCGAGGTCTGGTACTTCGTGATGTCGTAGGTGCCGTGCATCGGCTTCTTCTGCACCTCCTTGGCGCCCATCCGCCCGACGATCTCCGCCATCTTGTCGGTGAGGTAGGCCGCCATCCGCCGCTCGTTGTCGTCGAAGTCGAAGGTCAGGCGCAGCAGCGGGCGGCCGAAGCGGTCCTTGTACGTGGGATCGAGGTCCAGGTGGTTGGTGCGGTAGCTGCAGCAGCTTCCGTGCTGGTTGAACTCGTAGCTCGACAGGTAGTTCTCGGCGACCGCCTTCTTCCATTGCGCGCCCCAGGCCGGCGTGCCCTCCGGCACGCGCAGCATGGACTGCAGCGGGCGGCCGTTGGTCATGTTGGCGCCCATGTAGCCGCCGCCGAAGAAGCCCAGCCCGGCATGGTCGAAGTTGTCGCCGTTGAACTCGTCGATGCACATGCCGATGGCGCCGGACGACACGAACGGGTTGAAGTTCTGCCCGGGGAACAGCCCGGTCACGGTGGACCAGGTCTGGTAGGAGTAGTTGCGCCCTACCGTGCCCTCCCCGGTCGCCGGGTCGTAGGGCGTGCCGATGCCGGAATGCAGCAGGAGCTGCACGTTGAACATCTGGAAGGCGCAGAGCAGCACGATGCCCGCCGGCTGCTCCCATTCCTCCCCCCCCGCATCCACATAGGTGACGCCGGTGGCGCGCTTGCCCGTGCTGTCCAGGTTGACCCGCGTCACCTCGCATTCCGTGCGGGCCTCAAAACCCTCGGAGCGGACCAGGGCGGGCAGGATGCAGGCTTGGGGGCTGCTTTTGGAGTAGTTGCCGCAGCCGAACCATTCGCAGAAGCCGCAGAAGGTGCAAGGCCCCATCTCCACGCCGTACGGGTTGGCGTAGGGCCGGGACAGGTTGCCGGAGGGCTGCGGGAAAGGGTTGTAGCCCATCTCCGACGCCGTCTTGGCCCACAGCACCGGCCCGTACGGCTGGGACTGCGCCGGCGTGGGGTAAGGGGTGGAGCGCGGCCCCTCGAACGGGTTGCCGCCGGGCTGCTTGGCGCCGCCAAGGTTGCCCGCGGTGCCGGAGGTGCCGCACACCTGCTCGAACCGGGCGTAGTGCGGCTCCAGCTCCGCGAAGGTCACGCCCCAGTCCTGGATCGTCATATGGTCCGGGATGGCCTTGGCGCCGTAGCGGCCGGTCAAGTGGGAGCGCAGCACGAAGTCGCTTTCCAGGAAGCGCCAGGTCTCGGCGTTCCAATGCGTGCCGCCGCCGCCGACGCCGTTGGGCAGCATGAACGACCCCCAGGTGCGGATCGGCAGCGCCGTTTGCCCGGCCTTGTTGCGGAAGGTCAGGGTGTCCTGTGCCGGGCGCAGGAACAGGTCGTGGCGGATGCGGTAGCGCAGCTCGTCCTGCGCATAGGTCGTCGGGAAGTCGGTCGCCGTGTCCCGCCATGGGCCGCGCTCCACCGCCACCACGCGCAGCCCGGCGTCCGTCAGCTCCTTGGCCAATATCGAGCCGGTCCAGCCCAGCCCCACGATCACTACGTCCGTTTCCGGCAGCCTGCGCGCCATCGGTGTGCCCCATCTTCAGTCGTCTCCGTCAGCTCTTGCGCCGCCACGCCGCCCGGCCGCCGATGGACACGGGCAGCAGCGGGTAACGCTCGTTGTGGCGCAGCACCCAGTCGCTGTGGTCGTAGCGCGCGCCGGGGAAGCCGATCATGCGCCAGCCCGCCATGTCCCGGTTGCCGCCGTAGACGGGGTCGGTGAAGAAGCCCTGCCTGGTGTCGGTCAGCAGCAGCTCGAACAGGCCGACGCCGCTGATCCCCTCCAGCGTCACTGTGCCCTTCTCCAGCCCGGCCAGCATTGCGTCCTGCTGCTCCGGCCGCAGGGCCGCGAATCCCTTGCTTGGGTTCGCGGCGCGGCACGCGGCGTCCAGGGCGGCGAGACCCCGGCGGTAACGCTGCGCCGGGGTGTCCGGCCCCTGCGCGCCCTGCTCCTTCGTGCCCTCCAGGAAAGGCGGGCGCATGTACAGCCCCTCCGACCGGCCATAGGGGCCGGCGAGCTGCCGGTCGATATACACGGCGCAACCGGCGTCCCGGCCGCCGGGGGTGTCCGGGTCGGGCGGGATCAGCCGGTCGGCGATGGCCTCCATCGCGGCCCCTTCCTCGGGCGTGAAGAACACCCAGGGACCGGGCCGCACCGGCGCCGGCGGCTCCCCGGCGTTGGGCGCCCAAGGCAGCCGGCCCGCGACCGTCCGCGCCTGCGCCGCTACGGCCAGGCAGAGCGCTGCGGCCGTGCCGGCGAGGAGGCTGCGGCGCGTGGAGGCGGGGTGGGGCAGCCTGTGCTCCTACGTTGCGTGGCCCTTATACCTTTCGGATGCTGCCAAGAACGCCGGGACCCGGTAAGCGCGATGTTATGACGGGCGGCGGCATCGCATCCTCGACGGAACCGGGCGGTGCCAAGGCCCGTTCCCACCCCCATCAATCCCAGCGAGGACTCCCATGGGCCTGTTCTTCCGCCGCAAGATCCTGGCCGCAGCCGGCACCACCATCGCCCTCGGCGCCCAGGCCGCGCCGGAACCGATGCGTGGGCCGGAGGGCGCGGACATCCTCGGCCCGCGCAACGACGCCCGCCAGGCCGAGAACCCCAACCTGACCAGCCCGCCCAAGACCGACCACGGCGCCGTGCCCAACCTGCGCTGGTCGTTTGCCGACAGCCACATGCGGATCGAGCCGGGCGGCTGGGCGCGGGAGACCACGGTGCGGGAGCTGCCGATCTCGACCGAGATCGCCGGCGTCAACATGCGCCTCGACCGCGGCGGCGTGCGGGAGATGCACTGGCACAAGGCGAGCGAGTGGTCCTACATGCTCGCCGGCACCGCCCGCATCACCGCCATCGACCAGGACGGGCGCACCTTCGCCGACGACGTGAACGAGGGCGACCTGTGGTTCTTCCCCGCCGGCATCCCGCACAGCATCCAGGGCCTCGGCGAGCAGGGGTGCGAGTTCCTGCTGGTGTTCGACGACGGGTCGTTCTCGGAGGACAACACCTTCTTGCTGACCGACTGGTTCGCGCACACGCCGCGCGACGTGCTGGCGCGCAATTTCGGCGTGCCGGAGGCGGCGCTGGCCAACATCCCGTCCAAGGAGCGCTACATCTTCCAGGCTCCGGTGCCGGGCGCGCTGCAAACCGACGTGATGTCGGAGAACAAGGTGCCGCAAAGCTTCAGCCACCGCATGACCGCGCAGGAGCCGCAGCGCACCGCGTCCGGCGCGGTCCGCATCACCGACCGGAGCAACTTCCCGATCTCCACCACCGCAGCCGCGCTGGTCGACATCGAGCCGGGCGGGATGCGGGAGCTGCATTGGCACCCGAACGCGGCGGAATGGCAGTACTGGATCGAGGGCACTGGCCGCATGACCGTGTTCGCCAGCGGCGGCGACGCCCGCACCTTCGATTTCCAGGCCGGCGACGTGGGCTTCGTGCCGTTCTCCATGGGCCACTACATCCAGAACACCGGCAGCACCCGGCTGCGCTTCCTGGAGATGTTCAAGTCGCCGCGCTACGCCGACCTGTCGCTGACCCAATGGCTGGCGCTGACGCCGCCCGAGCTGGTCCGCGCGCACCTGAACGTGGACGAGGCATTCATCCAGGCGCTGCACAGGGACAAGCGCCCCGTCGTGGGATAGCGCGCCGTTCTCAATGCCCGGCGGCGCGGATCACGGCAACCGTACGTTCCAGCCCGGTCCAGGCCGGCTTGCCCGGCGCGAAGCGTGCCCGCAGGTGCGCCGCCAAATCCGCCACCTGCACGTCGTTCAGGCTGTCGGCGTAGGCGGGCATGGCGCCCGGCGCGGTCCGTGTCGCCGCGACTCCGCGCAGCACCGCCTGGATCAGGTTGTCGGGCCGCGCGCTGTGCAGGTTTGAGTTCAGCGCCAGCGACACCAGGCCGCCCGCCTCATGGCACGCGGCGCACGCCCCGGCATACAGCCGGGCGCCCGTGCTGGTGAAGGTCATCGCCGGGCTGCGCGCCTCGGCCACCCGCGCGAGCGCCGTATCGTCCGCCGCGCCCTCCTGCCCGGCGACTGACGCGAGGTAGGCGGCCATTGCCCGGATGTCCGCATCCGGCAGCGCCGCCAGCCCGGCCACCACGGCCGCCATCGGCCCGGCCGCCGAGCCGTGCGCCGCCGCCTCCCCGGTGCGCAGGTAGTCGTAGAGCGCGTCCGCCGTCCACGGCACCGGGGCATGCGAGGCCGCGGTGAGCGGCGGCGCTTCCCACCCGTCAGCCACTCCGCCAGCCAGATGCGCGCCGCCCCCCTTCTCCGCGCCGAGGGCATTGCGCGGGCTGTGGCACGCGCTGCAATGGCCGAGCGTTTCCACGAGGTAAGCGCCGCGGTTCCACTCGGCCGAGCGCGCCGGGTCCGCCTGCCAAGTGCCGCGGCGCAGGAACAGGGCGTTCCACGCCGCCATCAAGGGGCGGATGCGGAACGGGAAGTCAAGGCGGGTCGCGGGCGGGGCGGCGTCCACGGCCGGCTGCGCCATCAGGAAGGCATACAGCGCCTGCAGGTCCGCGTCGGTGGCCGCGGCGAAGGAGGTGTAGGGGTGGGCGGGGTACAAATGGCGGCCGTCGCGGCTGACGCCTTCCCGCATCGCGCGCTCGAACGCCGGATAGGACCAGGCGCCGATGCCGGCCTCGGGGCTGGGCGAGATGTTGGTGGACCAGATGCGGCCGAACGGCGTGTCGAGCGGCCGGCCGCCGCCGAATTGCGCCAGCTCGGCGCCGGTGTGGCACGCGGCGCACGCGCCGAGGCCGGCCAACTGGCGCCCGCGCTCAATGGTGGCGGCGGAGAAGGCGGCGGGGTCGGGGCGCGCAACCGGCGCGTAGGCCGGGCGCCAGGGCAGCACGGTGGCCGCCATCCCTACCGCGCCAGTGAGCGCCCCGGCCAGCGCGCCCCACCAACGCCGCTGCCTCGCCGGTGTCCCGGCGTCCACGCCCAGCCCGGCCCGCACCCGCTCCGGCGTCAGCGGCAGCTCGCGGAAGCGCACGCCGGTCGCGTCGAACACCGCGTTGGCGATGGCGGCGGCGCTCGGGACGGAGGCGGACTCGCCCGCCCCGAGCGGCGCCATGTCCTGCCGCGGCATCAGCACCACGTCGATGGCCGGCACCTGCGGGAAGGTCAGGATGGGGTAGGCGCCCCATTCGCGGCTGGTCACGGCGGTTTGGTCGAACTGCACCTGCTCGACCAGGGCGCGGCTGGTGGACTGGATGACGTTGCCATGGATCTGGTGGCGCACCCCGGCCGGGTTGACCATCTGGCCCGTGTCCTGCCCGGCCGTGACCCGGGTGACGGCCACCTCCCCCGTGCGGCGGTTCACCGCCACGTCGGCGACCCAGGCGGACCAGGCGGCGGCGGTACCGGGGAAGCGCCCGTGCACGTATACGGCGTAGGCGAAGCCGCGGCCATATAGCAGGTCGCCCTCCCCGCCCCCACTGCCCGGCGCGGCGCGCGGGGTCCACCCGGCCCGCTCCGCCACCGCGCGCATCAGGGCGGCGCCGCGCTCGTCCGGCAAATGACGCAGGCGGTACTCGACCGGGTCCGCTCGGGCTTCGGCCGCGCACTCGTCGATCCAGGATTCATGAGCGAAGCTGTTGGGCAGCGCCGACACGCCGCGCAGCCAGGACGCCCGCACCAACGGCGCCATGTCGTGCACCGTGACGCGCATGGAGCCGTAGGCGTAGGGCGGCACGGCGGTGCGGTCGCCCATCTCGGACACCTCCGGCACCGGCGCCACCGCCCCGGTCAGCAGCAAAGCGAGGGTGGGGGCGCCGTTCGACGGGTAGCGGGTGGCGAAGTCGTAGCCGGCCACGCCGCCCGCGGCATCCAGCCCGCCACGCACGTCCATGACCTGCGCCGCGCCCTTCGGCTCCCAGGCGTGCTCCTGCTCGCGGGACAACTGCACCCGCACCGGGCGGCCAACGGCGCGGGACAGCAGCGCCGCGTCCGCGCTCACGTCGTCGGCGCAGTTGCGGCCGTAGCAGCCGGCGGCCTCGTGCCGGATGACCTCGATTTGGTGCTCCGGCAGGTCCAGCAGCCGCGCCAGGTCGGCGCGCAGCATGTGCGGGTTCTGCGTGCCCGACCACACGGCCAGCCCCGCCGCGCCGTAGTCCGCCACCGCGCAGGACGGCCCGATGGAGCCATGCATCTGGTAGGGCCATACGTAGGTGCGCGGCATCGGCGTGGCCGCCCCGGCAATCGCGCCCTCCACGTCGCCGCGGTCCAGCAGCACGCGCGGGCGGGACGGCTGGGCGCGCAGGGCCTGCTCCGGGCGCTCCAGGTCCGGCAGCGCGCCGCCGCCGCGCCAGGACACCTTGAGCTGCCGGGCGGCTTGGATTGCGTGCTCTTCCCGCTCCGCCACCACGCCCACGAAGTCGCGGATGACCACGGTCGCGACCAGGCCGGGCACGCCAGCCACCGACGCCTCGTCCACCGCGAGCAGGCTGCTGCCCACGAACGGGCCGGCGTCGAGGCCGGCGTAGGGCGGGCGCACCACCCGGCCATGCAGCATCCCGGGCACGCGCACGTCGTGCACATAGGTGAACTCGCCGGTCGCCTTGGCCGGGATGTCGATCCGGGGGGCGGACTGCCCGACGATGCGGTACTCGGCCACCGGCTTGAGCGCCGCGGCCTCGTCCAGCCGCAGCCGGATGCGCTGGCCCGCCACCAGCTCGCCGTAGCTGAGGTGCCGGTTTCCGCCGGGCAAGCCGACGACGCCCTCCGCGACCGCGAGCGTGTCCGGCGCCGCATCCAGCAGCCCGGCCGCGCGGGCGACCAACGCGTGCCGGGCCGTCGCCGCCGCCCGGCGCAGCGGGATCGCGGCCACCTGGATCGTCTCGCTCGCGATGGTGGCGCCCTGGTTCGGCGCGCGCCCGGTGTGACCCAGCACCATTGTCACCCGGTGCAGGGGCACGTCCAGCTCCTCGGCGACGATCTGCGACAGGGCGGTGGCGATGCCGGTGCCGAGGTCAACGTGGCCGTTGAACGCGGTGACGCTGCCATTGTCCGCCACCGCGATGAAGATTTGCAGATCCGGGTCGCCCGGCTCGGACGAGGCCGCCGCTGGCTCTTCCAGCGCCATCGCCGCCGAGCCGCAGCGCAGCACCAGCAGCGTGCCCGGCGCTTGCAGCAAGGCCGACTGGCTCAGGGACGATAGCGGCGTCATGCCGCGGGTCCCGCCGCGCGCTGCACGGCGCGGAGAATTTCGACATGGGCGCCGCAGCGGCACAGGTTGTAGCGCAGGGCTTCGCGGATCTCCGCCTCCGTCGGGTGCGGGACGCGGCGAAGCAGGGCCGTGGCCGTCACGATCATGCCGTTCAGGCAGTAGCCGCATTGCGCCGCCTGCTCGGCGATGAACGCCGCCTGCACCGGATGCGGCGCGGCGCTCGACCCGAGGCCCTCCAGCGTCGTGACCGCCCGTCCCTCTGCCGCACCTGCGGACATTACGCAGGACCGGACGGCGCGGCCGTCCAGCAGCACGGCGCAGGCGCCGCACTCGCCGAGGCCGCAGCCGAACTTGGGGCCGTTCAGGCGGAGGTCGTTGCGGAGAATGTAGAGGAGCGGGGTGGTGCGGGCGACCGGGAGCGTGACCTGCGCGCCGTTCACCGTGAGGTGCAGTTCCGCGCCCTTCTCCTCCCACATCACTTGCACGGCCCCTACCCTGTTGCCCGGCAACGCTAATGTTTGCATACAAACATGCAAGGGCGTTGCCGGACCGGGCAATGGGCCAGCTTGGACGTCAGGTTCTGGTGAAAAGTGGACTTTCTGCCTCGACCGGTTAACAAGCGGATTCTATTCGCAGAAGTCGGACCCTCATGCACAATCCCCTGACATCACTCCCCAGACTTAGCAACATGACTTTGAAAAACGCGAGCGTGTGGGGAGTGGCATAGATCCACTCGCCCCAAATGGCTCGGCAGAGCGATGCAACGCCAATCTTGTGCCGAAGCTAGCGGTGCTGATCTATCGAGAGAGTGGTTTCGGTGGTAGAGAGCTCTCGTCTGGTTTGAAACCAACATTTTTGAAGAACCTGCGTTCTTCTACTTCTCTCTGGTCGAACTCAGAGATGGCTCAGGAAATCTGCACAGGTTTGATAAGTGGAGTTTCTGCCTGACGGCAGCCAGGATGGCTGCGGAACAGGAGAGACGATGAGCAAGCGACCACGCCGGAACCATACGCCGGCCTTC
>JAABUQ010004274.1_pt1 | contig 24603 bp, 23 predicted proteins | sample 5560001 | NCBI WGS metagenome assembly JAABUQ01 (sample SAMN10711888, study PRJNA513371) | rock metagenome | isolation source: Antarctica rocks | place: Antarctica: Victoria Land, Finger Mt nord | collected 2015-12-18
GCGTGTTCACCAACACCGTGCCGGTGGACGCCTATCGCGGCGCCGGGCGGCCGGAGGCGAACTACCTGGTGGAGCGGCTGGTCGACGCCGCCGCGCGCGAGCTCGGTATCGACCGGGTCGAGTTGCGCCGACGCAACATGGTCCCGCCGTCGGCGATGCCGCACCAGACGCCGGTCGGCAAGATGTACGACAGCGGTGACTTCGTGCGCGTGCTGGACGCAGCGCTCGAGAAGATGGATTGGCAGGGTTTCGAGGGCCGTCGGCGTGACGCGGCGTCCCGCGGCAAGCGGCGCGGGCTCGGTCTTTCCTACTACCTGGAAGCCACCGGGGGCGATCCGACCGAGCGCGCCGAGATCCGCTTCGCCGACGACGGGTTCGTGGACGTGTTCGTCGGCACGCAATCCACCGGCCAGGGCCACGAGACCGCCTACGTGATGCTGACCGCCGACCGCCTCGGCATCGACGGCGACAAGATCCGCATCCGCCAGGGTGACACCGACATCATCCCGGTCGGCGGCGGCACCGGCGGCGCGCGCAGCCTCTACTCCGAGGGGCAGGCCATCTACGCGGCGGCGGCGAGCGTGATCGAGAAGGGCCGCAAGGCCGCGTCCGAGGCGCTGGAAGCGGCGCCGGCCGACATCGTCTTCGAGGAGGGCCGCTTCTCTATCGTCGGCACCGATCGCGGCATGGACATCATCACCCTGGCAGCCACGCAGCGCGACAAGGCGCAGGCGGGTCAGGATGTGACCACGCTGGATGCCGCCGAGATCGCCAAGATCGACGCGCACACCTTCCCGAACGGCTGCCACATGGCCGAGGTCGAGGTCGATCCCGACACCGGCCATATCCAGATCGTGCGCTACATCGTGTGTGACGACGTGGGCAAGGCGGTCAACCCGCTCATCGTGCGCGGGCAGGTGCATGGCGGCGTCGCGCAGGGCTTCGGCCAGGCGGTGCTGGAGCGCACCGCCTACGACCCGAACTCGGGCCAGCTCCTGTCGGGCAGCTTCATGGATTATGCGCTGCCTCGGGCGGCCGACCTGCCCGATATCGAGGTGGAGTTCATCGAGGTCCCGTGCGCGACCAACCCGCTCGGCGTGAAGGGGGCGGGCGAAGCCGGGGCGGTTGGCAGCCCGCCTGCGGTGATGAACGCGGTGGTCGACGCACTATCGAGCGCCGGGGTCACCCACGTCGACATGCCGGCCACGCCGGAGACGGTATGGCGCGCGATCGCGGAGGCCAAGGCGGCCTGAACCGCCGATTGCTGCGGGCGCCTCGATTCGCTGGCTTCCATCCCGAACATGTGAGAATTGTTCGGGATGGCAGCGGGCGACCTCGTCAATCACGGCTTCATGTCGCGGCCCGGCGCCGAACCGACCGACAATGCGACGGGTCGCACATTCATCATCTCCGGAGTGGCGCGCTCCGGAACGACGCTGGTCGCGGCCGTTCTGCAGGAAGCTGGCCTGTTCCTGGGCAACGTCCTCGCCGACGTGGTGCACGAGGATCGGGAACTCCTGGCCATCCTGCAATCGGGGCAGCGCCCATTGCTGGCCGACGCGATCAGGCGGCGCAATGCCGAGCACCGGGACTGGGGGTTCAAGATCCCCAACATCCACGCCTACTTGCGCGGGACGGACCTCATCCGCTTTCGCGCTCCGCATCTTATCCTGATCTATCGTGATCCGGTCGCCGTCAGCGTCCGCAACGCCATCTCCGAGATGTTCGACCAATTCGCGACACTGGCGGAAACCGCCGCGGCGCAGTTGTCGGTCGTGGAGTTCGTCCGCAGCACTGACTGCGCGTGCCTGCTGATCAGCTACGAGAAGGCGCTGATCTTCGCTGACCATTTCGTCGACACGCTCACCGGGTTCTGTGGCCTGAGCCCAGACGCTGAAACCCGCGAGCGGCTGATCCGGCTGGTCGAACCCAACCCGGATACCTACTTGCAACGCGCCCGCCGCCAGTTCGCCGGATCGATCGACACGTTGCAGGACGGCGTGCTGCAAGGATGGTGCTGCCAGGTCGACGAACTCGAGGCGGTCACGGTCGACCTGTCCCTTGACGGCGAGAAGCTGCAAACCGTGAGAGCGGACCGTTTCCGCCCCGATCTGCTGGCGGCGGGATACGGCAACGGCAATCACGGCTTCTGCATCGACATGACCCGGTTCGCGGCGGGCGAGGACGCCGCGGTTCGCGTCGTCGTAAGCGGTCGCACCTTCGTCTTGCCGAATAGCGGAAAACGTCTGCGGGACTATGCGCCGGCCGAGGCCGTGTCACCGCCGCTGCCCACCACCGCCTCGACCGAGGCGCCCCTGCCCGCCGCCTGACGCGGCGGCTCAGGCGTATCGGCCGATCGCCGCCTCGACCTGTCCCAGCACATCCTGCAGACAGGCCCGCAGCACCTGCACGATCACGGCTGGGTCCGGCGATTTGAGCGGCCTATCCGACGTAAAGCTTCGCTGCATGAGGATGCGTGCCGGGCTCGGTCGCTGATCAATCAGCACGAGCGTAAGCGCCGCCCGCGCCACACCCTTGGCCCGGTCGGCGAGCAGTGCCGTCAACGTCCCCTCGAGCACGAACCCGGCGGCGAGCCGGCTGCCCGGCGCGATCACCGCGGCGAACAGGCCGCAATCGGCCATCCACTGCCGCAGGTCGCTGCCGACGGCTTCGGCCGGCGGCACCGCCCACTCCTCGTAGAAGTCGATCCGCAAGCTGCCGTCGGGCTGCAACGTCTGCAGGCCGCGGGCCTCGAGCCCGGGAGCAGCGCGAACGTCGCGCACCAGCAAGGTCCGCCCACGGGCGCGCGGCGGCAGGACCGGGGTCCGGCTGACCGCGAGCGGCCACTCGCGCTTCTCGGCGTACGGTCGTTCGGACAACCCGCAACCGCTCACGGCCAGCACGCCGGCAAGCAGCACGCGCCGCCTCATCGGGGCCGCTGCGGCGTTCGCGGCGGCGGGCCGCCGAACAGCACCTGCGCGGGATACTGACGTAAGGCCTCCGACGTATCGCGCAGATTGCCGATGGTCGCCTGGAGATCACGCAGCAGCGGACCCAGGGATTGCTGCAGATCGGCGGTGCCGGTGTCGGCCCGGCGCGCGGTCGCATCCAGCGCGGCGATCAGCGCGGGCAGCTTCGCGGCGGCGACGGAGAGCTTGTCGGCGGCCGTCGCCGCACTTGTCAGCAAGGTCCGCACCTCCTTGCTCTGCACCGTCTCCCGCACCGATCGGGACGTGTGCTGCAGATCGGCGGTGAGCGCCGGCAGGTCGGCTTGCCGCAGCTGGTCGCGCAGGCCCGCGAGCAGCGCCGCGGCGTTATCGAGCGTGGCATGCACGTCGCCGTCCTTCATCTCGGACCGCAGATCGGTCAGCAGACCGGTCGCGCCCTGCGCCAGGGCGGTGAAATCGACGCTGTTCAACTTGGCCAGCAATTGCTGCGCCGCGTCCTGCACCTGCGCCAGCGTGCTCGGCATGGAGGGGATGTATTCGGCATGCGGGGTCCAAGGCAATTTCAGCGGCGGGTACTGGTTCGGCGGCACGAAATCGAGCTCGATGTAGCTCACCCCGGTGATCCCCTGCGGCGCCACCTTGGCGCGCAGTCCGGTCTCGACCGCCCGCTGGGTGTCCGGCAGTCGGCCGACCCGCTGCGGGTCGATGACGAAGCGGACGAACACCAGGCGATAGGAGGCGATCTCGACCTGCACCGTCTGCCCGCGCTCGTACTCCGCGCTGACCAGGCCGATCGTCGTGACCCGGCCGAGCGTCACGCCGCGGAACTTCACCGGCGCCCCGACCTCCAGGCCCTGCACCGATTCCCGGAAATAGGTCTCGAACGGCACGCCCTCGCTCAAGCGGTTGCCGCTGAGGAACACGATGAGGCCGATCAGCAGCCCGAGCGCGCCCAGGATCAGCAGACCCACACGCAGGTAAGGGCCCTGCTCGGAACGATCCGCCATCAGGCCGTCTCAGCCTCCAGTACCTCGCGTCGGAAAAAGGCGCGCACGCTCGGGTTCGTGCTCTCGTCGCGCAGCCGCCTCGGGTCGCCCTCCGCGATCATGCCCTGCGCGGCTTGGTCGAGCATGATGCAGCGGTCGGCGATGGCGAGGATGGAGGCGAGCTCATGCGTGACCACCACGACGTGGCGCCGAGATCGCGGCGCAGATCGAGGATGAGCCGGTCGAGACCGGCCGAGGTGATCGGGTCCAGCCCGGCCGACGGCTCGTCGAGGAACAGCAGCGGCGGGTCGAGCGCCATCGCGCGCGCGATGCCGGCCCGCTTGGCCATGCCGCCGGAAATCTCCGCCGGCTTGAGACCGGCGGCGTCGCCCAGGCCGACCAGCCCCAGCTTCACGCGCGCCACGGCTTCGCGCCCGGGTCCGGGGAGGTCGGTATACATCTCCAGCGGCAGCATGATGTTCTCGAGCAGGGTCATCGAGCCGAACAGCGCCCCGGACTGAAACATCACGCCGATCTCGCGCAGCATCTCCTGGCGCCCCGCCGCCCCGTGCGGGCCGGTGATCGCATGGCCGCGGATGACGATGCTGCCCTCGCTCGGGCTCAGCAGCCCGATCAGCTGCTTCATCAGGGTGGACTTGCCGCAACCCGAGCCGCCGAGGATGACGAAAATCTCGCCTTCCCGCACGGTGAACGAGACGTCGCGAAAGATCGTCCTCGACCCGAAGCGCTGGGTGACGTGCTCGACCTCGAGAACGGTGGTGGTCCCCTCCTCCCGGCCTCCTCCCGCAAGGGGAGGAGGGGAAGACAAGCCCCCTCCCCTTGCGGGAGGGGGTTGGGGGAGGGGTCGGGCGCTCACAGCCCGATCCGGTAGAGCAGCAGCGCGAACAGGCCGTCGAGCACCACCACCGCGACGATGCCGCCGACCACCGCGCCGGTCGCGGCCAGCCCGACCGCGCGCGGGCCGGCGCCGGTGCCGAGCCCCTCGCGGCACCCGATCGCCGCCACCACGGCGCCGAAGCACAGCCCCTTGAAGAGCCCCTGAAACAGGTCCGTCAGGTGCGCCGCCCGTGCCACCTGATTGCTGATCGTGACCAGGGGAAAGCCGAAGCCCAGCATGACGACGGTCATGCCAAGCAGGCCCGCGAGGTCGAGCGCGAGCGTCATCGCCGGCATCACCAGGGTGGCCGCGATCATCCGCGGCAGCACCAGCATGGTCATCGGGTCGAGCCCCATCGTCACCAGGGCGTTGACCTCCTCGTTCACCTTCATGGTGCCGATCTCGGCGGCGAACGCGGACCCCGTGCGCCCGGCGAGGATCACGGCGGCAAGCAGCGGCCCGAGCTCGCGCAGCAGGCTGATCGAGACCAGGTTGGCGACGTAGAGGTCGGCGCCGAAGCGGCGCATCGGCACCGACGACTGGAAGGCGAGGATCAACCCCATCAGGAAGCCGAGCAGGAGCACCAGCGGCAGCGAGCGGACGCCGGCCTGATCGGCATAGCGCAGCAGATCGCTTGCCCGCAGCATCCGTCGACGGCGTGGAAACGTCAGCAGCGCGACGGCTGCCTCGCCCAGGAACGCCACCCCGTTGCCGGCTGCGCGAATACCCGCCCAAACCACGTCGCGCACACGGATCGGCGGCCCTGGCGGGGGCGGCGGCGGCACGCTCGAGACCGGGCGAACCCGCTCGAGCAAGGCGGCGAACCGGGGTGCGAGCCCGGTCATCTCGACCTCGCCCCCGTGTCGCTCCTCGATGCCGATCAGGAACGTGGCCCCGGCCGTGTCGATCAGCGTCACTTGCGACAGATCGAGTGTCAGGTCGCCGCGTCCGCGGGCAGCGCCCAGCGCGTGGTAAACCGGGTCCCAGAGCCTTCCCGTTCCCGCCGCGTCGAGGTTTCCGGTAAAGGCGAGCGTTCTACGGCCATCCCGCTCGGCCACGGTCACACCCGACGGCACCTGAGTCACCGTCGCGCCGCCGTGCAGCTCAACGGGCCAGCCACGCGGTGAAACGCTGGTTCAGCTTGTCGCGATTATCGCGCCAGAACGTCTCGTCGACGGCCAGCGCACCCGTCTGGTTGGCGGGCGTGAGCGGCAGGTTCGCCGCCAGTCCCAAGGGCAGGTCATCGACCGCGCCCTTGGCCAGTCCGGCATAGGGTGCCTGCGTCACGAGCCGGACCTGAATCGCCGAGTCTCCCGCGAAGTAGAGGAACTGGTTGGCCTGCCGCTGATTGGGACTTGCCTTCAGGATTGCCCAGCTGTCGATCGCCGACAGGCTGCCGGCCCACTGCATGCCGAAGTTGCGGTGCTGCGTCCGGTTCGTCGTGGCGATCTGCGCGTTGGTGGCACTGGTCATCAGCACCTCGCCCGAGACCAGGAGACGGCCCGCCTCCTGCTCGCTTTCCCACCACACGGCGTACGGGCGGATCTGGTCGAGCTTGCGGAATGCACGTTCGACGCCGTCGGCGGTGCGCAGCGTCCGGTAGACATCGCCGGGTGCCACGCCGTCGGCGAGCAAGGCGATTTCCAGGTTGGTTCGCGGCCCCCGCATCAGCCCGCGCTTGCCGGGGTATTTCGCGACGTCCCAGAAATCGGCCCAGCTGGGCGCGGCGGGAAACTTGTCGCGGTCCCAGGCGAGCACGAAGCTATACGCGACGCTGCCGAGGCCGCAGTCGGACACCGCCGCCGGTAGGTAATGGTCCTTGCCGCCGACGGCCGACCAGTCGAGTTTCTCGAGCAACCCCTCGTCGCACGCGCCCAGAAGCTCGTCGCCGCCAAGCAGCACCACGTCCCAACCGGCGCCCGGATCCTTGTGGGCACGCAACTCGTCGATCCCGCCCTCGCGCGCCGCGCCCTGCACGGCGATGCCGGTCACGGCGGTGAACGGCTTGAGCAGGACGGCTTGCTGCGCATCCTGGAGGAGGCCAGTTCGGGAGGCGATCGTCAGATCTCGCGCCACGGCTGCAGGGGCGCACGCGATCGTCAGCGCCGCCGCAGCCAAGGTGAAGCGGAGTGTCATCGCGAACCAACCCCGGGAATTACCAAGCCCACGGACCGTATCGCCCGGCAACGCCAGGAGCAACGCGCGGGACCCCGATGCCAACTCTCGCCAGAGGGCGTCATGGCAGCGCCGCGGTTCGGCCGGTATGGTTCAGACACCGGAACCGCCCGGCAAGCGGGGCGTTGGCGGCGTATCGTTTGATCGAAACAATCCGGAGACAGATATGGTGGACACGATTTCCGACAAGGCGAACGACGCCAAGGAGCAGATCGCGAAACTGCGTGAGCAGGTCGAAGGGCTGATGCGCGATCGCGTGAGCCCCGCTCTGTCCGACGCCGCCGACCGCGCCGGCACCACGGCGCGGGCTGCCGCCGACATGGCGCAAGACCAGGCCGAGGCGCTTTCCGGCCATGTTCGCGAGCAACCGCTGATCGCGCTGCTGGTCGCTGCGGGCGTCGGTTACCTCGTCGGCCGCATCATTCGCTGATGATACGCCCTCTCCGCCTTGCCCGCATCGCCGCCGAGGCGGAGGGGCTTCGCCTCCGGCAGATGGCCCGCAGGCGCGTCGTGCAGGTCGGCATGGGCGCGATTGCGGCCGTGTTCGTCATCTGCGCCCTTGCCGTGGCGCATTTCGCCGGCTGGCTTGCCCTCGTGAAGGTGATCCCGGACCCGCTCTACGCCGCGCTGATCCTGCTCGCGATCGACGTGGTGATCGCCGGCATCCTCGGGTTCCTGGCGAGCCGCTCCTCGCCGAACCGGGTCGAGCAGGAAGCCATCCGGGTTCGCGACCAGGCCAAGCAGCAACTCGCGATCACCACCGCGACGGCCGGTGCCTTCGCACCCGTGGCACGCATGCTGGGTTTGCGACACGTCTCCGGGCTCGTCATCGGCGCGCTGGCGACGCGTTATCTGTCGCGGCAGTAACCGGCCTGCCGGGCCCGCTCTCGCGGGCGATGCCGTCCGACGCTATAGGACGGCAAACTCGCGGAGATTGGCATGAGCGAAGCAGGCGCGGATACAAGCGTGTCGGCGCGGCGCGACGGGCGCGTCGGCCGGCTCTTGCTGAACCGGCCGAAGGCGCTGAACGCACTCGATCTACCCATGATCCGCGCGTGCGCGGCCGCTCTCGCGGCGTGGCGCGACGACCCCGAAACCCATGCGGTCGTCATCGAAGGCGCGGGAGAGCGGGCCTTCTGTGCCGGAGGCGACATCCGAGCGGTTCGCACCCACGCCATGGCAGGCGAGACGGCACAGGTCGAGGCGTTCTTCGCCGAGGAGTACGAGCTCAACCAGACCATCGCCAGCTACCCGAAGCCGTACATCGCGCTCATCGACGGCATCTGCATGGGCGGCGGGATCGGCGTGTCGGTTCATGGCACGTACCGGGTCGCGAGCGAGCACGCCATGTTCGCCATGCCCGAGACCGCGATCGGCTTTTTTCCCGACGTCGGCGCCACGTATTTCCTGCCCCGCCTCCCGGGTCGGCTCGGCCTCTATCTCGGCCTGACCGGCGCTCGGGTGCAGGGCGCGGACGCGGTCGCGGCCGGGTTCGCCACCCATTTCGTCCCGCGTGAGGCGTTGCCGGCGCTGTCGGAGGCGCTTGCGCGGGACGGCGCGGCCGCCCTGGGCGCGCACGCTCGGGCGCTGCCGCCGTTCTCCCTCAGCAAGCATCGCGCGGCGATCGACGAGTGCTTCGGCGAAGCGAGCATCCCGGGGATTGTCCGTCGCCTGCAGGCCAGGGGCGGTGCGTGGGCCGAGGAGACGTTGACGACCTTGCGCGGCATGTCGCCTTCGGCGCTGTTCTGGTCGTTCGAGGCGATCCGCCGCGGCGCGGCATCGACCTTGCCGCAGGCGCTCGCACGCGAACTCGCGTTGACGCGCGCGGTCTCCCGGCATCCTGACTTCCACGAGGGCGTGCGGGCGATGGTGGTCGACAAGGACCGCCAACCGAAGTGGCATCCGTCGCGGATCGAGGATGTGGACCCGGGCGCAATCGAACGGCTGTTTGCAGCGTAGCCCTTGCCAGCCACGCGCCGTGCGATCCGTACGACACGGCAACCCGGCGGCGATCGGGGGCGTTCCGGTTCCTATGAGGAGAGCGTCCATGCGCCTGACCCTGTTCGCCGCGATGCTTGCGCTGCCGATGCTGGCGCAGGCGCAGACCAACACGCAGACGCCGCCCCCGGGGGGCTCCGCGTTCACCCCGGCACCGGTTCCGTCCGTGCCGCCGAGCACGTCGCAAACCGGTGGCGCAGTCGCCCCGCCGGAGCGGATCGCGCCGCCGGGTACGGGGACGGCGGATCAGACCGATACCTCGCTGCCGAATGCGTCGCCCCTCAGTGGCCCGCCGAGCAGCCTCAATCCAGGCACCAATCAGGCCGCCCCGCGCGGAAGCAGCGTCGATCCGGTGACACCAAGCCAGTCGCGTTGACCGCGCTCCGGGTCCGCTGCATCATCGGAAAACTCGATCCACCCGACAAATAGAATCAATTTTGTATCCGGCATCACGCATGCCATTGCTTGGCTACAACCGAACGTATGGGAGAGTGTCTATGGCTGATCGTCCCACACTGACGACCACCGGCGGAGCTCCGGTTCCGGACAACCAGAACAGCGTCACCGCCGGGCCGCGCGGGCCGGTGCTGATCCAGGATTATCAGCTTATCGAGAAGCTCGCGCATCAGAACCGCGAGCGGATCCCGGAGCGGGTCGTGCACGCGAAGGGCTCGGGCGCCTACGGCACGCTGACGATCACCGGCGATCTCACGAAGTACACCAAGGCAAAGGTGTTCAAGCCCGGCACGCAGACCGAGGCGCTACTGCGCTTCTCGACGGTCGCGGGCGAGCGCGGAGCGGCGGATGCCGAGCGCGACGTGCGCGGGTTCGCCATGAAGTTCTACACCGAGGACGGCAACTGGGACCTCGTCGGCAATAACACGCCGGTGTTCTTCATCCGCGACCCGGTGAAATTCCCCGACTTCATCCGCACCCAGAAGCGGCATCCGAAGTCGCATATGCGCTCGCCGACGGCGATGTGGGATTTCTGGTCGCTGTCGCCCGAGAGCCTGCACCAGGTCACCATCCTGTTCTCCGACCGCGGCCTGCCGCAATCCTTCCGCCACATGAACGGCTACGGCAGCCACACCTTCAGCCTGTGGAACGATGCCGGCGAGCGGTACTGGGTGAAGTTCCACTTCAAGACCATGCAAGGCCACAAGCACTGGACCAACAACGAGGGCAACGAGAAGATCGGCATCGATCGCGAAAGTTCGCAGCGCGACTTGTTCGAGTCGATCGAGCGGGGTGAGTTCCCGCGCTGGCGGGTGGAGGTGCAGATCATCCCCGAGGCCGACGCCGAGAAGATGTCGTTCAATCCGTTCGACGTGACCAAGGTCTGGCCGCACGGCGACTATCCGATGATCGAGGTCGGCGTGCTCGAGCTCAACCGCAATCCCGAGCACTACTTCGCCGAGATCGAGCAGTCCGCGTTCTCGCCGTCCAACGTCGTCCCGGGCATCAGCTTCAGCCCGGACAAGATGCTGCAGGCGCGCATCTTCGCCTACGCCGACGCACACCGCTATCGGGTCGGCACGCACTACGAGGCGCTGCCGGTGAACCGCCCGCACACCAAGGTAGACACCTACCACGCCGACGGCCCGATGCGCTTCGACGCCCCGAAGGGCCGGGATGCCTACTACGAGCCGAACTCGTTCAACGGTCCGGTGCAGGACAAGTCGGCGCAGGAACCGCCACTGCGGATCAGCGGAGACGCCACCCGCTACGACCATCGCACGGGAAACGATGACTACACGCAGCCGGGCGACCTGTTCCGCTTGTTCGACGAGGGCCAGAGGCAGCGGCTGTTCAGCAACATCGTTGCCTCGATGCAGGGCGTTCCGGCGGACATCATCGCGCGCGCTGTCGAGCAGTTCCGCAAATGCGACCCGGCCTATGGCGAGGGCGTCGCGCGCGAGGTCGGCAAGGTGCAAACGCCACCGAACAGCGACCCGATCAGCGCGGGCACAAAGCTGCACGCGGCGGAGTAACCCTCTACCTGACCCTCTCCCGAACGGGAGGGGCTTCCTGCTCCTCCTCCCCTTGTGGGAGGAGGCTGGGAGGAAGGGTTCTACCCCGGCAGCTCCAGCACGTTCTTCGCCAGAATGTTGCGCTGGATCTCGTTCGACCCGCCGTAGATCGACGCCGGCCGTGCCTGCAGATACAGGCTGCCGGGACTCAGTTCCCGGTTGCCCTCCATCGGCTCGAGCAGCGCGGCGTTCTCGCCGGCGACCTCCACCATCAGGTCGGTGATGCGCTGGAATAGCTCGGTCTGCCAGACCTTCAGCATCGACACGTCCGGCCCCAGCGATTCCCCCCGCCGCACGATGTCCACGTATCGCTGATACAGCGACCGCAAATCCTCGAGGTCCAACCGAAGCTGGGTATAGCGGTCCCGGAACAACCGGTCGTCCCAAACGCCCAACCGCTCGGCGAGCAGCTTCAGGCGGCCGAGCGCGTAGCCGGACAGCTTCGCCGAGCCGAGATAGATGCGCTCGTGCCCGAGCAACGCCTTGGCCATCGTCCAGCCCTTGTTCGGCTGGCCGACCAGATTGGCCGCGGGCACGCGCACGTTGTCGAAGAACGTCTCGCAGAACTCGTCATGCATATCGAGCGTGATGATCGGCTTGATGCTGATGCCCGGGGTGTCCATCGGCACGAGCAGGAAGCTGATGCCCTCCTGCTTCTTCGCCGCCTTGTCGGTGCGCACCAGGAGGAAGATCCAGTTGGCGTCCATCGCCAGGGTGGTCCAGGTCTTCTGACCGTTGACCACGTACTCGTCGCCGTCGAGCACGGCCTCGGTGCGCAGGCTGGCAAGGTCGGAGCCGGCGTTGGGCTCGCTGTAGCCCTGGCACCAGACATGCTCGCCGCTCAGGATGTTCGGCAGGAAACGCTGCTTCTGCTCCTCGGTGCCGTGCTCGATCAGCAGCGGGCCGACCATGACGATGCCATGGTCGTTGGTGCGGGCCACGCCGTGACGCTCGAACTCCTCGGTGAGGATGATCTGCTTGAACGAGGACAGGCCCATGCCGCCGTACTCGCGCGGCCAGCCCGGACAGAGCCAGCCGTGCTCGGCCAGCGTCTTGTACCAGACCTTGTTCTCGGACCAGTGCAGCCGCTTCGGCGGATAGCGTAGCGCCGGAGGATAATTCTGCTCGAGGAAGCGGCGCACGGCGAGGCGAAAGCTCCCGTCGTCGAGCGCGTTCAGGTCGTCCGGCTTTGGAACCGTGCTCAGCTCACTCATCATCTTGCTCCGGGGAGACCGCGGCGAAACGCGCGCGATGCAGCGCGGCCGAGCCGTATAGGTTGCACAACACCATCGCCTTGCGCAGGAACAGGCCGACATCGTACTCGTCGGTGTAGCCGATCCCGCCGTGCAGCTGGATACACTGACGCGTCACGATCATCCCGGCCTCGGAGGCACGCGCCTTGGCACGCGAGACGGCGCCGCGACGCAGCGCCGGCACGGTGGTCTGATCGAGGGTGGCGGCGGCCGATTCGACGCTGGCGCGGGTCAGGGCAAGTTGGATCGTCAGGTCCGCCGCCCGGTGCTGCAGTGCCTGGAAGCTGCCGATCAGCTTGCCGAACTGCTGGCGCGTCTTGAGGTAGTCCAGCGTCATCGCGAAGGCGCGGTCCATCACGCCGAGCATGTAAGCCGCCGAGGCCAGCGCCGCCTCGTCGAGCGGGTCGGCGGCGTCGCCCGGCACCGCCTCGCCGGCTGCGCCGTCCAGCGTCAGCGTGCCGATGTTGCCGCCGTCCTGGGTGCGTTCGATGTCGACGGTCAGGCCGGGGGCATCCCGCGCCACGAGGGCGAGCCCGGCTTGCGTGGTGACGAGGAACGCGTCGGCGCCCGCCGCCAGCGGCACGAACATCTTGCGCCCATGCAGCCGGCCGTCGCGCAACGCGGTCGATTGGCCGTCGAGCCCGTACGTGTTCGCGCGTTCCTGCCACGCGGGAATCACGACGCGCTCGCCGGACAGCACCGGGGTGAGATGCCCGGCCGGCAGGAGCCGCGCGGCCATCGCGACCGCGACCAGCGGTTCAGGGACGAGGCCCGCGCCCAGCTCCTCGCACAGCGCGCACAACTCGGCCATGCCGAGGCCGGAACCGCCGGCATCCTCGGCCACAAGCAGCCCCGTCCAGCCCATTTCGCACATCTGCCGCCAAACGTTGCGGTCGAATCCCGGGTCGGCGAAGCGGAGCGCGCGCACGCGCTTGAGGTCGCCGGTGCGCGGCGCGATGCCCGCCGCGCTGTCGCGGATCATGCGCAGGCTCTCGCTGCGATCCTCGGCAGCTTCCATCGTGCCCTCCTTAAACTGTCTAGCCAGTGCGACCGTAGAGGTCATGCGGCCCTGCATCGACGATCTCGAATAAGTCGGCTTCGTCGGTCGCCCGAAGGAAAAGGCGAAGTTTGCGGTTGATACGGATCGTGTGCAGGTCCGAGTGTCCTTTGAGCTTCTCGAAATGCAGCCCTGGCGCGCGCGGATCGTTCAAGAAGCGAAGCAGCGCCTCCTCCGCCGAGATACGCTGCGCCTTGTCGAGTTTGGCGAGGGATTTGCGTCCACGTGCGGTCGGTCTAAGCCGCATCCTGGCTCGGTGGAAGGGCGTCGAACAACGCGCGCAGGTCCGCCGCCGTCGAGACGATCGGCTCATCCGAGCGAGGCTCACGCTCGGCTCGGACAGTCATGACGTCCCAACGCATATCCCGGAGCAAGCTCAGGAACTCCAGAAACACCTGATCGGTCTCATGAGCGGCGCGTCGGAGCAGGCTCGGGTGACCCGTCCCATGCTCTCGCACCCAGGCTTCGACTTGGCGTCCGACATCGCGCGACTGCACGCGCAGGTGTGCAATCCTCCGCTCAGCGGTCAGCAGATCGTCGACGAACTCATCAAGCTGTTCCCAAGGCTCGTCTCTCAGCCGGGCCGCTGGGGATCCCAAGTGCTGCCGGACCGCGCGGACGACGGCACGCTGCGCGCCGATCTCCTTACGCAACCGGGCGAATGCGGCGGGCACGTCCCGCGCACTGGCAGCCTGGACCATACCTAGGCTGATGGACGCCATCGCGGGCGTGAAGTCGGGTATAACACGCGACAGGGTGGTCACGCGGGCGCCCCCATCAGCCGGTGACCAGCTTCGCGTCCGTCCGCACCTGCAGCGCCTCGAAGCTCAGCCCCGGCGCCATGCCCAGCACCACGAAGCCGCGCTCGGTCACGTCGAGCACCGCCAGGTTGGTGTAGACCCGCTTGACTGCGCCCACCGCCGTCAGCGGATAGCCGCAGCGGTGCACCACCTTGCTGCGGCCGTCCTTCGTCGTGTGCTCCATCAGCACCCAAAGCCGCTTGGCACCCGCCGCGAGGTCCATCGCACCGCCGACCGCCGGGGCCGTGTCGTTCTCCGAGGTCGCCCAATTGGCGAGGTCGCCGTTCTCCGCCACCTCGAAGCCGCCGAGCACGCACAGATCGATATGGCCGCCACGGATCATGGCGAAGCTGTCGGCGTGGTGCACGTAGGAACCGCCCTGGCGCAGCGTGACGTACTGCTTGCCGGCGTTGATGAGCCACGGATCGATCTGGTCCTCGGGCGGTTGCGGCCCCATGCCGAGCACGCCGTTCTCGGAGTGGAAGATCACCTCGCGCTCCACCGGCACGTGGTCGGCGACCATGGTCGGGATACCGATGCCGAGATTGACGTACCAGCCCTCGGGAATATCGGAGGCGAGGCGCGCGGCCATCGCGGGGCGGCTCAACGGCTTGAACTCGGCGATCGCGGTGTCGGGCATGGGCTCCTCGCAGGACTTTAGAACCGGGGGGGTCACCGTAAGGCACGTGCAGCACGCGGTCCACGAAGATGCCCGGTGTCATGACATGCTCCGGCGGCAGCTCGCCCAACTCGACCACATGCTGCGTCTGCACGATGGTTAAGGTGGCACCCATCGCCATCACCGGGTTGAAGTTGCGCCCCGACTCGCGGAACGTCAGGTTGCCCCAGCGGTCCGCCTGCCAGGCTTCCACCAGCGCCACGTCGCCCTTGAGCGCGTGCTCCATCACGTAGGTGCGCCCGCCGAACTCACGCAGCTCCTTGCCCATCGCGAGGCGGGTGCCGACGGCGGTCGCGGTGTAGAAGGCGGGCACGCCCGCGCCGGCCGCGCGGATACGCTCGGCGAGCGTGCCTTGCGGAGTCAATTCGAGCTCGATCTCGCCCGCCTTGTAGAGGGTCTCGAACACCACCGGGTCGGAGCTGCGCGGGAACGAGCAGATCACCTTGCGCACGCGCTTGAGGTCCATCAGCCGCGCCACGCCAACGCGCCCGACCCCGGCGTTGTTGAGTGCCACGGTGAGGTCCTTGGCGCCCTGCTCGATCAGCCCGTCGATCAGCTGGTTCGGCTGACCCACGGCGCCGAAGCCGCCGATCAGCACCGTCGAGCCATCCTTGATGCCCTCCATCGCGTCGGCCATGGATTGCACGAACTTGTCGATCATCGGCGCTCCGGTCTCCCTTGGAGCCCGTTAAATGCCATTCGAGCGCGTGTCGCAATATGCCGGTTGCGCCAGCCGCCGCGAGTAAAATCAACTGAACAAGTCGCTGTGAGAACCAAGTCGGGCGAGCTGGAGCGTATCCGAGCCATGCTTCCGGTAAATCAGCAGCAAATCCGGCCGAACGTGGCATTCCCGGTAGCTGATCCAGTCGCCTGAAAGAGCGTGGTCCCTGTTCGATGCTGGCAGCGGCGTGTCACTCGCCAGCAAGCCCAGCAGTGGCGGCAAGAGATCGCCAATGTGTCGATGCCGTGAATTGGCTTTGGCCCGGCGATAGTCACGCTTGAAGCTGTTGGTATACTCAATCGTCCGCATTCAACTCCGCCATCAGTCCGGGAATGTCGCGCGCGCGTCGACCCTTCCCGGCATCAAGCTCGGCAAAAGCGGCAAGCGTCTCGTCGTTCGGCACCTTCACCTCGAACGGCAGCGCCTTCTCCCGCGCCACGCGGATCAGCAGCATGCGGATAGCGTCGGATACGGAGAGCCCCATTGTCGCGAGGACCTGTGCCGCTTCGTCCTTCACTTCGCCGGGAATTCGCGCGCGCACAACGGTATCAGCGTTCATGACCGGCCTCCTGTGGCAACAATGTAGCTACAGCCGATCCCACATGCAAGGCTGGGGATTTCGGGGTCAAGCCATCTTCCGACGCTGGCTCATGAGATGGCGGTCGCGATGACTCGTTCTATAGATCACTTACCACTGGTCGGTCTGAAACAAACGAGAACACGCGCTAGCGAGCCCTCGGCAAACTATCCGATCTCGATGACCGCGTCCGCCGCGAACGCGCCCTCGCCATCCGGCATGGCGAATACCGGGTTGAGATCGATTGATGCGAGCCCCGGCCCGGCCTGGTGGGCGAACACCGATAGCCGCGCCAGCATCCGCGCCAGCGCCTGAACGTCCGCCGGCTTGCGGCCGCGCGCGCCGAGCAGCAGCGGCGCCCCCTTGATGGAGCGGATCATGCGCTCCGCCACGTCCTCGCCGAACGGGCAGCGGCGGAATACCACGTCGCGCAGCACTTCCACGAAGATGCCGCCCAGTCCGAACATCGCCATCGGGCCGAACACCGGGTCGCGGTGAATGCCGAGAATGCACTCGACCCCGCCGCGGAGCTGCTTGGCGACCAGAACGCCCTCCAAACGCGCGGCCGGAACGGCCCGTTCGGCGCGGTCCATGACGGTCGCGAAGCCGTCGCGCACGGCCGCCGCGTCCGCCACGTCCAGCAGCACGCCGCCGACCTCCGACTTGTGCAGGATGTCCGGGGACAGGATCTTCAGCACCACCGGATAGCCGAAGCCCTCGGCCGCGGCGACCGCCTGCTCCGCCGTCGCGCAGGCGCGCTCGGGGGCCGAGTCGATGCCGGCCTGCGCTAGCAACCGCTTCGCCTCGGCTTCGGTCGGGGTGACAGCCGGGAGCGCCACGGCGGCAACCTCGGGCGGCGCGCTGCCAGCGGACGCAGCGAACGCGGCACCGTAACGGCCCATCGCCTCGATCGCCACCACCGCCCGGGTCGGGTCCTCGTGCACGATCCAGCCATCGGCCTCGAAGTCGCGCACCACGGGCGGCGGCGCGATCACCGACAGGACGTGCAGGCGGTCGGGAAAGCGCTGCACCACCTCGGCGAGCTTGGCGCGCAGCTCGGGGCCGCGACTCGAGCTGGCGACCTGGCTGAAAAACGCGAGCACCGCGCTGTAGCCGCCCGCCTGCTCCATCTCGCCGAAGAACTTGGTGATGAGCGACATGTCGTTCGACACCTGCGCCGTCGCGTCGACCGGATTGCGCGTCGCGGCGAAGGAGACCAGCGCCTTGAGCCTCGCCTGCGCTGGCGCGGGCATTTCCGGCATCGCCAGCCCGACCTGCTCGGCGACGTCGCTGACCAGCACGCCCGCGCCGCCGCTGACGGTCAGCATCCCCAGGGTGTTGCGCACCGGGTAGATGCGCCGCGTCGCGGTGTGCGCGATGTCGAGCAGCTCCTCGGTGTTGCGGGCGCGGATCACGCCGAACTCGTCGAGCACGGCCTCGGTGACGGCATCGTCGCCGGCGATGGAGGCGGTGTGCGACTTGGCCGCCACGGTGCCGAGCACGCTGCGGCCGACCTTCATCAGCACCACCGGCTTCTTCGCGGCCCGTGCCGCCGCGAGGGCGGCGATGAAGCTTTCCGATTCGCGGATGCCTTCGACGTAGGCGGCGATCACGTCGGTGTCGGGATGCTCGGCCATCCAGCCGATCACATCGCCGACCGTCACGTCCGCCTCGTTGCCCGTCATCACGCAGAGCGAGGCGCCGATGCCCCGGTTGCGGGCGATGGTGAAGACATGCGTGCCGTACGCGCCGGACTGGCTGGCGATGGCGATGCGCCCCGGGATCGGCGTGCCGCTGTCGATGGAGGCGGTGAAGGTGGCGTAGTAGCCGATGCGGCCGTCGAACACGCCGAGGCAATTGGGGCCGAGCAGCCGCATCCCGTGCCCGCGCGCGATGCCGACCATGCGGTCCTGCTCGGCCGCACCCGCCGCGTCCACCTCGGCGAACCCGGCGGTGAGCACGATCACCGCCTTGGTGCCCTTGCGGCCAAGCTCGTCGATCGCCTGTACGGCGAGGCTCGCGGGCACCGCGACAACCGCGACATCGGGTGTCTCGGGCAGCTCGGCCGGCGACGGGTAGGCCTTGAGCCCCTGGATCTCGGGCCGGTTCGGGTTGACCGGCAGGATGGCGCCCTTGAAGCCGTGCGCCCGCATGTAGGCGATCGGCCGCCCGCCGATCCGGCTAGGGTCGTTGGACGCGCCGACGATGGCGATCGAGCGGGGCGCGATGAGCGGGGTGAGGCCGGCGAAACGAGTAGATGCTGCGGTCACGGCGCTTCCCCTGACTTGGCTAGCGAAGCCGGGGCGGCTTGCGGCCCTGTCGGATCACTGTGACGCCCGCGGGTCCGGCTCGCAAGCGAGCCCGCCACCCACAAGCTCACGCGATACCTGGCGGGGTCAGGATTGCGAGTCGGGCGCCAGCACCATGCAATTCCCGCGCGCATGGCCGAGCTTGCGGCAGGCTTCCACGGCGCTCTCCCGCGACAGCCCGCTGAGCCGGGCGCGGTAGAGGGTGTTGCGGCCGGCATGGACCCCGGCGACGCTGGCGCGCGCCGAACCGAGCGCGGCCTTTTCCTTGGCGATCCCGGTGGCGACGTGGGCTTGGCTCTCGCTGCCGAAAGCGCCGACCTGCACCGCCCAGCCGCCACCGGCAGCGCCACGGCGCGAAGGCACGGTCTCGGCCATCGCGGGCTGGATCAGGTTGAAGCCGCCGCGATGCTTGCCGGGCGGCGGCGGGCTCGGCGGCAATTCGGCGAACGCCCTGCGCGCCGGCGCGTGGCTGGCAGCGGCGTAGCGCGACCCACGGCCCCGCGCGGCGGTCGCACGCGATGTCGGGCGCGATTGGGCGTACTGGTAGCTGCGACCGCCGTATCGCAACCCTGCCGGAATATCGATCGGCAGCTCGTTCATGGCGTATTGCTCGGCCGGCGAGCGGTTGGCCGGAAACGAGTCTTCGATGGTGGGGCCGATCATGGCGACGTAGCGCCGGGTTTCGTCCGGCAACGGGCGCAGGTTGGCGAGGTAATCGTCCAGCCGCTTCGGCCCGGCGTTATAGGCGGCGAGAAAGCCCGGCGAGCCGTAGATATCGTACATCTCGCGCAAGTAGGCCGCCCCGGCGAGCACGTTGTTATGCGGATCGTAGGCGTCGTCGTCCAGTTCGTAGCGCGCCCGTAGCTCGTCGTAGGTCTCGGGCATCACCTGCATCAGGCCCATGGCGCCGACCCGGGAGGTGATGAGCTGTCCGTTCTGATAGATCTGCCCGCCCGACTCGACGTGCATGACCTCCCGGATCCAGCGCTCCGGCACATCGAAGCGCCCCGATGCCTCTGAAACATACGGCCCCCATGGATCGTCCGACGATCCCGGCGGGCGATAGCCGCCGCGAGCGTGCGCCTGATAGCGCGCCGCCTCCTGCGACTGGTCGATGGGGGGCGCCTGGCTCGAGCAGGCCGCCACCGCCGTCAACAACGCCAAGCCGCCGAGCACGCGGACCAGGGCCATTTTGCCGACGAGGGTGCGGACAGCGGAAGCGGGCGAACGGGTCATCCGCAGGAACTCCGTCGTGGCGCGGCCGAGGAGACATGGCCGGAGAGCACGACGTCCGGGGGGCCGCCGCTAAGGTGGGCAATCAGGAACTGCTGCTAACCCCTTAACCTCGATCGCTGTTCGGTGCAAGCCGACATTGCCGAGTCGCGAGAAACCGAAACGAATCCGATCGACGCTCTCGGCCCGTCCGGGGGATTGGGTTGCAGTGGCAAGGTGGATCGGTTATCGCGCCGGCTTCCATGACCTCTCTCGCCCAGACCCAGCTCGACCCACGCGCCCGCGGCCCCGTGCTGGAGCTGACGGCGGACATGTCGCGGTCCACCCGGACCCATATGGCCGCAGTGGACCTCATCGAGGGACTCCGCCTGTTTCGTCTGAGCGTGCTGCTCGGATGGCTCGACATACGGCTGCGCTACCGTGGTTCGATTCTCGGCCCGTTCTGGCTGACCTTGTCGACCGCCGTCATGGTCGGGGCGCTGGGGTTTCTCTACTCCGCGCTGTTCAAGATGCAGCTGCACGACTACCTGCCCTTCCTGGCGCTCTCCATCGTGCTGTGGAACTTCCTCGGCTCGCTGGTATCGGAAGGATGCGCGAGCTTCACCGAATCCGAGACGATGATCCGCTCGATGCGGATGCCCTACCTGCTGTACGCGATGCGAGTCGCGGTGCGGAACGTGGTCGTGCTGGCGCACAACATCGTCGTCATCGCCGGGGTGTTCGTGATCCTCAAGATCACGCCGGGCATGACCGCGTTGCTGGCGCTGCCCGGCCTCGTGCTGTGGGCGATCGACGGGATCGCGGTCATCATGCTGCTCGGCGCGTTCTGCGCGCGTTTTCGCGACATCCCGCCCATCGTCGCCAGCGTCATGCAGCTTGCGTTCTTCCTCAGCCCGGTGATCTGGAAGCCGGAACTGCTCGGGCCGCGCGCGCGCTGGCTGCCGTTCAACCCGTTCTTCTCGCTGTTCGAGATCGTCCGCGGCCCGCTGCTCGGCGACGTGCCGGCGGCCTCCACGGTGGTGAGCGCGCTCATCTACAGCGTGTTGCTCTGCGCGGTGTCGTGGGCCTTGTTCGTCCGGGTTCGCGGCCGCCTGGCGTTCTGGGTATGACGATGGGCGGCACCGCGCGCATCGACGTCACCGGCGTGTCGGTGTTCTTCCCGCTGTACCACGGCGGCAGCCGCAGCCTGAAGAAGACGGTGTTCGCGGCGGCTTCGGGCCGGTTGGGGCAGGACAGCCAGAACCGCATCGTGGTGCAGGCGCTGCGCGACATCTCCTTCACGCTGACCAGCGGCGACCGGCTCGGGCTGATCGGCGGCAACGGTTCGGGGAAGACCACCCTGCTGCGCACCCTCGCCGGCATCTACGAGCCGGTCATCGGCCGGTTGCGCATCCAGGGCAGCCTCAACGCGCTGCTCGATCCGCAGCTCGGCATGAATCCGGGCCTGACCGGACGCGAGAACATCCGGCTGCGCGGGCAATACAGCGGGCTGCCGAACTCGATGCTGCGCCGCCTGGAGGAGGACGTCGCCGAGTTCGCCGAGCTGGGCGATTTCCTCGAGCTGCCGGTGAAGATCTACAGCTCCGGCATGGTGGTGCGCCTCGGGTTCGCGCTGGCGACGGCGATCCGCCCGCAGATCCTGCTGATGGACGAGTGGTTCCTCGCCGGCGATGCCAACTTCCTGGAACGCGCGCGCGTGCGGTTGGAGGACATGGTGCGCGGCGCCGACATCTTGGTGCTCTCGACGCACATGGAGACGGCGGTGCGGGACTGGTGCACCCGCGCGCTGCTGCTGGAGCAGGGGACGATCAAGGCCGACGGGCCGGCGATCGAGGTGCTGGAGCAGTATCTCGGCCGGCCGGTCGCCGCCAAACCAATCGAATCGGTTCCGGCCTGAAACCAACCTCGGCGGGGCGACGTTTCGTTGCCATGCCACAAGCTGGAGCGCGGGGTTCCGCGCGCGACACCTCCATCGCAACCTATCGTTCCCGGCGCGACTTCGCCGCGACGCCCGAACCCGCGCCGCGCGCATCGGCCGGAAAGGCCGCGGCGACGATCTTCGTGGTGCAGAAGCACGACGCGACGCGGCTGCACTACGATTTTCGGCTGGAGCACGGCGGCGTGTTGTGGAGCTGGGCGGTGCCGAAGGGACCGTCGCTCGACCCCTCCGACAAGCGCCTTGCCGTGCGGACCGAGGACCACCCGATCGAGTACGCCGACTTCGCCGGCATCATCCCGGAAGGCCATTACGGCGCCGGCACGGTCGAGATCTGGGACCGCGGCACCTGGGAGCCGCAGAAGCTGCCCGACCCCGACCCGGCGCGGGCGCTGGAGAAAGGCGAGCTGAAGATCGTGCTGCATGGCACCCGGCTCAACGGCGGCTTCGTGCTGGTGCGGCTCAAGCCCCGTCCCAAGGACCGAGCCGAGAACTGGCTGCTCATCAAGGAGCACGACGAGGCCGAAACGAAGGGCGGCGACGCCGGCGTGCTGGAGCGCGAGATCCCGCCGCCCACGCCGAAGCGCAAGCCAGGCGTGTGGCTGTCGAAGGGGCGCGAAGAACCGGCACCGGCGAAAGCCGCCAGGACAAGAAAAACCGTCATTGCCGGGCTCGACCCGGCAATCCAGGAGGCCATGCCCCGAACCAGTGGCCTGGATGCCCCGATCAAGTCCGGGCATGGCGGCGGGGGGGAGGCCTCGGCGGCCTCCGCGCCCATCTCCGGCGCGGTGAAGCGGGCGATGCCCGACGCAATCGCGCCGCAACTCGCCACAGCGGTCGAGGAGCCGCCCAAGACGGGGGCTTGGCTCAGCGAGGTCAAGTTCGACGGCTACCGCCTGCTCGCTTTCAAGGAGGACGATGCGGTCCGCCTGCTGACCCGCAACGGCCACGACTGGACGAAGCGGATGCCCACGCTCGCGCGCTCCGTGGCGCGACTGAAGGTCGAGCGCGCCGTGCTGGACGGCGAGTTGGTGGCGCTGCGCGAAGACGGGGTTTCCAGCTTCGCCCTGCTGCAGCAGGCGCTGTCCGAAGGGAACGATCGCAACCTGTTCCTATACGCCTTCGACCTCCTGCACCTGGGCGGCTGGGATCTGAGCGATTGCCGTCTCGCCGACCGCAAGTCCGTGCTCGCGGGCCTGTCCGACTGGCGCGGCGCGCTGCGCTTCAGCGATCATTTCGAGGGCGTGCTCGACACCATACGCGAACAGGCGTGCGGCATGGGGCTGGAAGGCATCATCTGCAAGCAGGCGGACGCCCCCTATCGTTCCGGCCGCAGCAAGAGCTGGCTCAAGCTGAAATGCCAGGGGCGCGAGGAGTTCATCGTCCTCGGCTTCACCCCGCCGGCAGGGTCGCGCACCGGCCTCGGCGCGCTGCACGTCGGCTACCGCGATCCCGAGGGCGCCCTGCAATACGCGGGCGGTGTCGGCACCGGCTTCACCGACAAGGAGCTGGCGGCGCTGCGACAGCGGCTCGATGCGATCGTCGCCGGCCCGCCTTCCGGCATGGTGTACGCGGACGAGGCGCCTGACCGGCAGATCGTCTGGGTCAGGCCGGAGCTGGTCGTCGAGGTGCAGTTTCCCGGTTGGTCGGGTGCGGGTCGCGTGCGGCACGCGACGTATCTCGGCCTGCGGGAGGACAAGCCAGCGGCCGAGGTGGTGCGGGACGTCGTGGACCCGGCGGCCAAGCGCGTCGCCTTCGAGGGCCGTCGCGCGCGCAGCGCGGTGGTCAGGATCGCGCCGTCCGCGCGCAAGCCGACGGCGACGAAACGATCGGCGCGCACGGCGGCCCCGGCGCGGGTTCGAGCGGGCGAGGTCATCGGCGACGTGTCGATCACCCACGCCGATCGCGAGCTATGGCCCGGCGTCACCAAGCGCGACCTCGCCGAGTACTGGCTGGCCGTCGCGCCGCAGGCGCTGCGGGAGATCGCCGGCCGGCCGCTTGCCTTGGTGCGCTGCCCGGAAGGCATCGCCGGCGAGCACTTCTTCCAGAAGCACGGCAAGCCGGGTTTTCCTCCACAGATCCGCGCCGGCAAGGTGGGCAACGGCCCCTACCTCGTGGTGGACGACGTCGCCGGCCTCCTCGCCTGCGCGCAGGTGTCGGCGATCGAGCTGCACGCGTGGGGCTCGCGCGAGCCGGACGCGGCGCGCGCCGACCGCCTGGTGTTCGACCTCGATCCCGGCGACGACGTGACTTTCGCGGAGGTCGTCCGCGCCGCCTACGAGGTGCGCGAGCGGCTGCGGCAGGCGGGCTTCGCCGCGTTCTGCCGCACCACCGGCGGCAAGGGGCTGCACGTCGTCGCTCCCGTGCAGCCGCGCGCCGACTGGGACACCACGCGGGCCTGGTGTCGCGCGTTCGCCGAGGGGATGGCCGCCGACAGCCCCGACCGGTTCGTCTCCAGGCTCGCCAAGGTCGAACGGCAGGGCAAGATCCTGGTGGACTGGTTGCGCAACGGCCTTGGATCGACCGCGGTCGCCTCGCTCTCGCCGCGCGCGCGTCCGGGTGCTACGGTCGCTACGCAGCTCGATTGGCGGGAAGTAACGGACACGCTCGATCCGGCATCCTTTACCATCGCTACCGTGCCGCAACGTCTGAGCAAGCAGGGCGGCGATCCCTGGAAGGGCTTCGAGGATGCGGCGCGGCCGCTTCCGGAGGTTGCGGCCAACAAGCGGAGGCGATGATGGCGGGACGACCGATCTGGCGTGGGCACATCCGGCTGGCCCTGGTTTCCTGCCCCGTCGCGCTCTACAACGCGCGGCACGACCGGGGAAACCTCCGCTTTCATTTGATAAACCCGAAGACCGGACATCGCGTGCGGATGATCACGCTGGATTCCGAGACGGACGAGGAGCTGTCGCGGAGCGAGCTCGTGAAAGGCTACGAGTTCAAGAAGGATCATTACCTCATCATGAGCAAGGAGGATTTCGACAGTGTGCGCGTCGAGAC